>Ga0105237_10009553_pt1 | contig 10385 bp, 9 predicted proteins | sample KBSC24metaG_FD_81520 | JGI IMG/M metagenome (GOLD analysis project Ga0105237, IMG submission 81520) | Corn rhizosphere microbial communities from Kellogg Biological Station, Michigan, USA - KBS C2-4 metaG | ecosystem: Host-associated > Plants > Roots > Rhizosphere > Soil | place: Michigan, USA... | reverse complement strand
GCAAGCTGGGTGATGCCCCCGGCTGGCGCCGCGGGGCCAGCGGAATCAGGCATGCGCGAGTTCCGCGGTCGCCGTGCGGAGTGAGTGCGCCAGGGGGCACTCCGGAGCCACCGGGCGCACCTCGACCACACATCCGTGTTCGAGAGTCGGGCAGCGCTGGGCGATGGCCACCGCTTCCGCTTCGTCGGCCACGCTCACGAGGAAATAACCGCCGATCGCTTCCTTGGATTCCGCGAACGGTCCATCCACCACGGTGCGGCCGTTGGAACCGGAGACGAGCTTGCCCTCGCCGTAGAGCGGATTGGCTCCCTTGAGCTTGCCGGCTTCCTTCAGTTCCTCGAACCAGCCCATGAAACGGCCGAGGGTTCTTTCGAGTTCTTCCGGGGACAGGCGCTTCTGCCATTCGTTGCCGCGGAAGAGGAGGAGGTAATCAGTATTGGTGGACATAGGTAGTTTGGTGAGTTGGTGGAACAGGAGAGGATGAATTGCGGAAATCAGGCAGTCGCCGCGGCCAGTTGTTCCCGGAGCCGGGTGGCAACCGGACATTCGGTCGAGATCGGCCGAATCTCAATGGTGATACCTCGATGGAGCCCTGGGTAGCCTTTCGCGGCAGCGATCGCTTCATCGAGGCTGTCGACTTCCAGGAGAAGATATCCGCCGATCGCCTCCTTTGACTCGGCAAACGGGCCATCCGTCACCATCTGCGTGCGCTGGTCGGACACGATACAGCCGGAACGGCGCAGCGCGTGTGTCCCCCGGACGATGCCGCGCTGGTTCAAACTGTCGAACCACGCCATGGCCCGGTCGAGCAAGTCCTGGATTTCGGCCGGGCTCTTTCCCTTGTCCCAGTCCGGGCCGCGGAAGAGGAGAAGGTATTGAGAGGGTGTCGCTGGGGCATTCATGGCGGTGGTGGAATGGTGGAGTGGTGGAGTGGTGGGTTTCAGTCTTATGACGAACGGAAATCCCGCCTCAGGACACGATTTCGAATTTAGACGTCATTTCTTCGCTTCCGCTTCCGCGAGCCTCTTCAGGTCGGCCAGGCCTTTCTCAAATTGTCCCCCGCTCATCTTGTCGCAGTTCTTTCAGCATAAGGCGGGGTGGTGGGCGATGAGAGAACGTGGCGCGACTACTTTTCGGAGGGGCGGTTGACCAGGCCCGCAAAGGCCTTGCGCTCCACCCAGAGAAGATACAGCGGCAGAATCACGATGAGGCTCGTCATAATCAGACCCATCGGCTCGAGCAGGCCTTCGCCTTTCGCAACGTGCAGATTGACGAAAAGAATGTTGAGGATGATCGGGCCAAGCGTGAGGAGGCCGAGGTTCCGGGTTTTCGGAATGGCGACGAGGATGCCACCGATGAATTCGAATATCTTGACGAACATCAGATAGCCGAGCGGGACGAAGACGCTCATGAGCTTGATGACGTCGGCAGGTGGTGGCTTTGGCGGCTCCGGCATCTTGCCGAAGAGAACTGGGGCGGATGACGCGATAAAGAGCAGACCAAGAAGGCCGCCCGCGACGCATGGCAGGTATTTCATGATGGTGGAGGTTATGTCTGAATTGCGCGAGTGGGTCGATGACAAGATGACGAACCAGCGAACGAGGGAAGGACAGTATCGCCAATTATTTTTGTGAAACGGCCAACGACATCTTGTGGCACGATTCATGTGGAGATGCTCGACAGCCGCCGTGCCGACCAGCCTGAACCTTCCGAACCGATCGTCCGCGCGCCGAGAATCCTCCTCGCCGACGACGACGCAGTGTCGCGCCAGCTTCTGGCTTCGACCCTCATGCGGTCGGGATTTGAGGTGCACACCGCCGAAAACGGCGACGAGGCGCTGAAGTTGATTGCCACGACCGAGCCAGACCTGCTGGTGCTGGATTTCGAGATGCCGGACCTGAACGGAGCCGAGGTGTGCCGGGAATTGCGAGCGAGTGAGAATGAGGCCTTGCGCGATCTGCCGGTGATCATGCTCACCGCCCATGCCGGCGAGCAGGAGGAGATCGTCTGCCTGGAGGCTGGCGCGAACGATTTCGTGACCAAGCCCGTGAGCCGGGAGATTCTGTCGGCCCGTATTCAGACGCAGCTCCGGCTGCGCGCGTTGACCGTGGAATTGCGCCAGCACAACGATGAACTCGGCCGTTGGCGGACCGCCCAGGAAGCCGATCTCGTGGCGGCGCAGGCGACGCAGCGAGTCTTGATTCCAAGTGCCGCACCGGCCGTGAAGGGTTGGACGGTGCAGAGTTTCTACCACCCCGTGATCCAGGTGGGCGGTGATGTCTTCGGCTGGCGTGCGGCGGGGGCCGGGCGCTGGCTCTTTTGGGTGGCGGACGCCACCGGGCACGGCGCCGCCGCCGCGCTCTTCACCGCGCTGGCCACGCAGCTCTTTCGGCAAGCTGCCGAGACCGATAGCGAGCCCTGTGCGATCCTGCGGGCGGTGAATCGCGAGTTTCGCACCGTGTTTCACGGGCGCTCGTTTATGACGGCTTGTTGCGCGTTGGTCGAACCGGGTGGAGGCCTCACCTTCTGCAGCGCGGGACATCCGCCGCTGCTGGTGCGCCGGAAAAATGGCGCGGTCGAATCGTTTGGCCCGCACGGAACTGTGCTGGGTCTGCACGATGATGCGGGGCCGGACCTGGAGCAGAGCAAGACGGTGCTGAAAGCCGGAGACGTGGCGCTCCTCTACACGGACGGGCTATTTGGATTTCGGCAAGCGAACGGCGAGAGATTCTCGCATAAGGCCGTGGAGACTCATCTGCCGCACCTTGCTCCCGGGAAGGAATTCCTGGTACGGCTGCTCACCGGATTGAAGGACCAATCCGATGGAAAAGGCAGCGATGATGATATGGCGGCAGTCGCGCTGATGAAGAGCTGACCGTCCGGAGTTGGCTGCGGTTGCAGTCCGGCGCGAGGAGCACCCCAAGGAGCGGTGGTTTTCCAACCACCGGCCGTCCAAACGCGCCGGAGGCGCCAAACTTGATGGCCCAGCGGTTGCCTACAAAGTTTGGCGGCTCCGCCGCGTATGGAGGGTCTGCTCGCCCAAAGGCACCGGCTACCACGAGCCCCTCTGCCGCCACCTCGGTGGTTGGAAAACCACCGCTCCTTGGGTTACACGCCGCTCAACCCTGAGAATGACTCCCTGGATTTTTCCACCGAGGCCGTGCGAGGCACAAGAAATCGCCCGCCACTGGCTCCGTTCTCGGGAACCTGTGGCGGGCGAAAGTCTCTGATTGAGATTCGCTTCGCGGCTTACGCGTGGCTCATGGCCCACTCTTCTTCGCCTCCGAGCGAGAGGATCGCGGTGCGGATCTTTCGCACGGCCAGCTCCAGGCGCGTCTTAATGGTACCCAACGGGATGCCCGTCTTGGCGGCGATTTCCCGCTGGCTCAGTCCCCGGTAGTAGGCGAGTTGCAAGGCTTCGCGCTGGGCGGCCGGCAGCGTGGAAAGCACGCGTTGAAAGATTTCCGCGCGGTCGGCGGCATTGACGTCTTCTTCCACGCCTTGATGGCGCGTCTGCTGGGGCTCGTGTTCGGTCTCCAGACGCAGCCGTTCTTCGGCGCGTGCGTATGCTTGCCGGCGGCGGACGCGGTCGATCGCGCGGCGGCGGGCCAGAGTCACGATCCACCCGAGGGCTTTGCCCTTTTCTTCGTCGTAGTGGTCGGCACGGTTCCACAGTTCGAGGAACACCTCCTGGAGAAGGTCGTCCACGTCGTACTCATTATGCACCACCCGGGAGATCACCGTGCGGAGGAGGGGCGTGTGGCGCCGGTAGAGTGTGGCCAGGGCCGTTTCGTCGCGATCCTGGATGAGGGCCATGAGCTGCTCATCGGTCGACTCGCTCGCCGCAGTGCTATCGGTGCGGGTGGCGGCGACGAGAGTTTCAATCTGTTGATGGTCAAATTCGTAAAGCATGGCGGATTTTTGGATGAGTGATTGCTGACGCTCATTCCTTACTGCCATCGCTGTGCCACGACCGATTTACTCAGGGGGCGTCGATTTGTGTCGCAAATGTGTGTCTTGAATGAAGACACAACTGTCACCTTGGTGACGCTGGCGACAACACCCCCTGCAACAGAAACGCATGGGACCTGCAGGACGGATGGAACGTAGGGACGAAATGCTCCACGCTCAGTTTTCGGTATTTCCGTTCTCTAATCTTTCGCGGGAGGTCAGGATCGTGTCACCGGTGACTACCGCCCCCCAGCCGAGCTCTTTCATTTTCGCGTCTCTTTGGATGGCCGTTTGGCTGTGTGCCGTCACCACCGGCATCACCGCCGATCTTCCGTCCGTCTCCTTTAAAAAGGACATAGCGCCTCTGCTCCAGCGCCGTTGTGTGGCCTGTCATGGCGAGGAATCGTCCAAAGGTGGCTACCGGCTGGATTCCTTCGCGCGAATGGGGAAGGCGGGCGAGAGCGATTTAGCTCCGATCGTGCCGCACAAATCGGGGGAGTCCGAACTCTACCGGTTGCTTGTCGAGCGCGACGCCAACGACCGCATGCCGCAAAAGGCGGAGGCGCTGCCCAAGGAAGAAATCGCGCTTGTCGAGCGTTGGATCAAGGAGGGAGCGGTCAATGACAGCGGACCGGGCAATCGTCCGCTGGCCGAGCTCGTCCGCGAAACTCTGCTCCTCCCGGCTCCGGCAAAGTACGCGCGGGCCATTCCGGTCACGGGTCTCGCCTTCAGCCCGGATGGGGCGCAACTCGCCGTTTCCGGTTATTTTGAGGTCACGATCTGGGATGTGGACACGGGTGCGCTGGTGCGGCGTATTGGTGGATTGCCCGAGCGCATCACTTCGATCGCCTGGCACCCGAAGACGAAGCTGCTGGCGGTCACCGGCGGCACGCCCGCGCAGTGGGGCACAGTGGCGCTGATCGATCCCGCCTTGGGCTATCAACCACGACTGCTCTGCGATTTGCCGGAAATGGCCTTCTCGGTGGCGTTCAGTCCCGATGGGGGCCGCCTCGCCGCCGGCGGGGGCGATCGTACGATCCGCTTCTTCGACACCGGTACGGGGAAGCAACTGCGTGTCATGCGCCCGCATGCGGACTGGGTGCAATCGGTCGCGTTTAGTCCCGACGGTGCGCATCTGCTTTCGGCGAGCCGTGACCGTACCGTGCGCCTGGCAGAAGTTTCCACCGGCCAGGTCGAAACCACATACGCCGGCCACGAGACAGCAGCCCTGACGGCGATCTTCTCCCACGATGGCAAGACCGCGCTATCCCTGGCCCAGAACAGCCCCGTGCACGTTTGGGAGACGAGCAGTGGGAACACCAGGCAGAAATCCTTCGAAGTGCCCGGCCGTCCGGAACGGCTGGCCTGGGTGAGTGGCGGCCTGGCCGTTGGCAGCGCCGATGGGCTCGTGCGCATCCTTCAGACGACCGATCAGCAGACGCTCTTCACGCTCTACGGGCACGTGGACGCCGTCACCTCCATCGCCGTCAGCCGTGCGCCGGAGGTCTTTGCGACGGGTAGCTACGATGGAACGGTGTGCGTGTGGAACGTCGGGTGCGGCACCTGGGTGCGGCGCTTTGTGGCGAGCCCTCGGTAGATCGTAATCTGCGCGCCGCTAGATGGTTTAGCTTAGTACGGAGCCTTGATCTTCGCCGTGGCGCGCTGCCCGGTGGCGTCGGTGGCCGTCACATGAATGGAAACACCCGAGGCCGGCGCGGCCTTCAGCGGCACTTTGCAGCGTGACTTTGTGGTCTGGCTCAAGATCGGCGCTCCGTCTCCGATCCTGACTTCCAACGAGTAGGGCGGCGTTCCGTTGAGCAATTCGATGGCGAGGCCTTGCCCCGCGATCGCGACCCTGGGCTTCATTAATTGCTCCACCTCCGCGACCCGCTTCTTCAGCTTCGCATGTTCGCTCACTAGATCGGATACGCTCCTGGAGCCAAGGTGATAGCCATAAGCGCCCGCCAGGGCGGCAACGACCACGAGCGCGAGAATGACAGCAGGCGTGGGCCAGCCGCGTTTCCAATTTCCGGTCCGTTCCAACACACCGCTTTTTGCATCTGCATCAGGAGACGCCGGCAATGGTGAATCTTCGTTGGTTGGCTTTTCCATGGCAGATCCCTTCCGGATTTGTGGTTCGGTAGAGTGTCGACGGTTCCAAAGAAGGCTCCGCTACGCAAACGCGTAAGCAGCCGCCCGGGCTTTTTCCCTAACGCTCAGGCATTGGCTGGCGTAGTTTGCGTGACCGCTTCGCCCCCTTTTCCACCGATTACGCCACCATGTTTAAATTCACCGGCCCAGGCTCCATCACCACCTGCGACGGGATTTCCCGCCGCGATTTCCTCCAGGCCGGGACGCTGGGCGCGCTGGGTCTTTCCCTGCCGATGCTCAATGCCTTGCGGGCGCAGGGCGCCGTGGACAAGAGCAAGGACGACCGGTCCTGTATCATGATTTTCAATCTGGGCGCCCCCAGCCAGATCGATACGTGGGATCCCAAGCCCGAAGCGCCGCGCGAAGTCCGCGGACCGTTCAAGGTCATCAAGACGAACAATCCGGACATCCAGCTCACGGAGATCTTCCCGAAGATGGCGAAACTGGCGGACAAATTTTCCCTGGTTCGCAGCGTTTATCACTCCGCCGCGGCCGTGCATGACACCGGCCATCAGATGATGCAGACCGGCCGCCTCTTCACCGGGGGGATCATCACCCCGCATGCCGGTTGTGCGCTCGAATTTCTCAAGGGCCGCCGCACGGAGATGCCGGCCCATGTCATTCTCCCGGAAACCATGGGGCCCACCGGCGGCAACCTTCCGCACGGCCAGGATGCTGGCTATCTCGGAAAGACCTACGACCCTTTCGTCCTGAATGCCGACCCCTCCGCGAAGAATTTCAAGGTGCCCGATTTGCTGCCGCCCACCGAGATTAGCGAAGTCCGTCTCGAGCGCCGCAAGGAACTGCGCCAGCTCGTGGATGGAGCGGTGAAGAACTTCGAGGCCAGCGAATCCGCCAAGCTCATGGATTCGAATTTCACCGACGCTTACCGGCTGATGACCAGCCCGGCCGCGCGCGAAGCCTTCGCCCTGGAGAAAGAACCGGTCAGCGTGCGCGAGCGCTACGGCATGAATCGCTTCGGCCAGTGCTGCCTCCTGGCGCGCCGCCTTGTCGAACGCGGGGTGCGGTTTGTTACGGTGAACACCTTCATCACCGTCTTCGGGGAGATCACATGGGACATCCACGGCTCGAAGCCTTTCACCAGCATCGAAGGCATGCGCGATATCGTGGCGCCGATGTACGACCAGGGATACAGCGCGCTCATCGAAGATCTTGCCCAGCGCGGCATGCTCGACAGCACGCTCGTCTGCAACCTCGCCGAATTCGGGCGCACTCCGAAGGTCAACCCCGCCGGCGGGCGCGACCACTGGCCGGGCGTGTGGACCGTCGGCTTCGCGGGCGGCGGCATCCAGGGCGGTCGCGTCGTCGGCAAGAGCGACGAAATCGGCGGTTATCCCGCCGAGCGTCCCTATGCCCCCGCCAGCGTGGTGGCGACGATCTACCAATCCCTCGGCATCGACCTCGAAACCGAACTCCCCGGACCGCAAGGCCGCCCGATGCCCCTCATCGACCGCGGTTTCGACCCGATCAAGGAGCTGTTCTAACTGCGGAGATGGGCATCAATCGAAATCGTGCGGTTCCGTCGCCAGTTTGCGCGTTCTTGCAAATCGCGGCCGCCCCTCCACCGTCATCCTGAGCTTGCGAAGGACCTCTGACCTCTGCCTTTCCTCGAGCACATGATCAAATTCTTAAACCTGCCCATCGGAAGACGCGCGGGTGGATCGCGTTCTCCGCAACGCGATGGGGTCCAATGCAGCTCTGCTGCCACTCTTCTTCCAGCTCTATCGTAATGCTTCGATTCGCCTTCATCGTTCTCTTCACTGCGGCCTCCCTCCGCGCCGCGGAACCCTCCTTCCGCAACCAGGTCCAGCCCATCCTCGCCCGCTACGGTTGCTCCGCCGGCGCCTGCCACGGCGCGGCTGCGGGACAGGGAGGCTTCAAGCTCTCGCTGCGCGGTTACGACGACGAGGGCGACTGGGCGACGATCACGCGCTCCGCGCAAGGCCGCCGCGTCACCCTCGAAGACCCCGCACGCAGCCTGATCCTCCTGAAGGCCACCAAGCTCGCGCCCCACAAGGGCGGAGAACGTTTCCCGGTGGATTCGCCCGAGTATCGCATTCTTGCCGATTGGATCGCCTCCGGTGCGCCGGGCCCGAAGAAAGACGACCCGCGCATCCAGCGCATCGAAATCACCCCAGCCCATGCGACCGTCGAACCGCATCAGACGCTCCCGCTCAAAGTCACCGCGTTTTTCAGCGATGGACATCAGGAGGACGTGACCCGGTGGACGAAGTACACCGCCGGCAACACCTCCGTCGCCACCGTCGACGACAACGGTGCGGTGAAAGTCATCGGCAACGGCGAAGGCACCGTCACCGCCTGGTATCTCAGCAAGCTTTCCATCGCCACCGTCACCGCGCCGTATCAGCAGCCGGTGAAAGCCGATGTTTTCGCGTCCTTTGTCCCGCGCAATTTCATCGACGAACGCGTGCTGGAAAAACTCCGCGAACTGAATCTCCCGCCATCCGCGCGGTGCACCGACGCCGAATTCATCCGGCGCGCGTATCTCGATACGATCGGCGTCCTGCCCACGCCCGAGGAAACCCGCGCGTTCCTGACCGAGCAAACGCCCGACAAGCGCGACCACCTGATCGACGCGCTCCTCGCCCGTCCCGAGTATGTCGATTACTGGTCGTACAAGTGGAGCGACCTGCTGCTCGTCAATGGAGACAAGCTGCCCGTGCAGCCCATGTGGAGCTATTACCAGTGGATCCGGCGCCAGGTGGAACTCAATACGCCCTGGGATGAGCTGACCCGCGACCTGCTCACCGCCACGGGCAGCACGCTGGAAAATGGCGCCGGCAATTTCTTCATCCTCCACGACGAGCCGACCCGGATCGCGGAGACGGTGTCCGTGGCTTTTCTCGGCATGTCGATCAATTGCGCCAAGTGCCATAATCACCCGATGGAGAAGTGGACGAACGACCAGTACTTCGCCTTCGCCAATCTCTTCGCCCGGGTGCGTTCGAAGAATGGGAGCGTGCCCGATGAACGCGTGATCTTCGCCGACACCACCGGCGACCTCGTGCAACCGTTGCGCGGCAAACCGCAACCGCCCACCCCGCTCGATGCACAGCCGATGTCGCTCACGTCTCCGGAGGATCGCCGGGTGCCGCTGGCCAAATGGCTTACATCGCCGGAGAACCCCTATTTCTCCCGCTCGATCACGAATCGCCTCTGGAAGAATTTCTTCTCGGTTGCCCTCGTGGAATCGGTCGACGACCTGCGGATGACCAATCCCGCGAGCAACGAGAAGATGCTCAGCGAGGCCGCTTCGTTCCTGGTCAAGAATCACTTCGACCTGAAATCGCTGATGCGTGAAATCCTGCGGAGCGAGACGTATCAGCGCAGCAGCGTGGCGCTGCCGGAGAACAAGGACGACACGCGCTTCTACTCCCACTATTACCCGCGCCGGTTGATGGCCGAAGTGATGCTCGATTCCATCTCCCAGGTCACCGCCGTCCCGACGACCTTCCGCATGGACAAGCGCAATGCCAACAAGGGGCTCGGCGATTCGTATCCGATGGGCTATCGCGCCCTACAGCTTCCCGACTCCAACACCGCTTCGTATTTCCTGAACAGCTTTGGCCGGCCGAATCGCGTGCAGACCTGCGATTGCGAGCGGACCAATGAGCCGAGCATGGCCCAGGCGCTGCACATCGCAAACGGCGACACCTTGAACACCAAGCTGGCGGCGAAGGATAATCGCCTCTCGCAACTACTGGCCGGCGGCAAGCCCGACGCGGAAGTCATCGACGAGGCCTATCTGCTGACGATGAGCCGCCCGCCCTCCCCGGCGGAAATGGCCGGCATGCTCAAGCTCCTCGCCAGCGCGAAGTCCCCCGAAGACCGACGCACCGCTCTCGAAGACGCCTTCTGGAGCCTGATGAGCGCCCGGGAGTTTTTCTTTAACCATTAAACAAGTTCGATGCACATGCCGCTCAGATTCCAGCGCGAGCGCCGTCCCCCTCTCTGTCATCCTGAGGCCCGTAAAACCGAAGGCGTAATTCTTGGGGCGTGGAAGACGTTGAGCCGTGGCGCAACGTTCGCTCTTCGCGCTCAGAAAGCGCGCCGGTGGATCGCGTTCTCCGCAACGCGATGGCAAAGAAATCGCGGCTCCGCCGCCCATCTTTTCCCATCGGTCCGGGCCGGACGGGCGGTTTCGGAGAAGCCGATCCACCCGCGCATCCTGATTTTCAACCTCTTACATAAGACGTCATTGGCAGCGGAGCGGGGAAGCATGGGCGCAGTCGAAGGACCTC
>Ga0105237_10009552_pt1 | contig 10386 bp, 9 predicted proteins | sample KBSC24metaG_FD_81520 | JGI IMG/M metagenome (GOLD analysis project Ga0105237, IMG submission 81520) | Corn rhizosphere microbial communities from Kellogg Biological Station, Michigan, USA - KBS C2-4 metaG | ecosystem: Host-associated > Plants > Roots > Rhizosphere > Soil | place: Michigan, USA... | reverse complement strand
TGACGATGGGCCGTCGCGGAAGGACACGCGCACCATTCTGGCCGCGCTTGCCAAAGAGTGCACCAAGGCAACGTTCTTTGTTGTCGGCAGCATGGTCGTGCAACATCCGGACGTGCTGGCGGAGATTGCAAATCAGGGTCATACGATCGGGACGCACACCTGGTCGCACGCCAATCTCGCAGCCCTGCCGATTTCGCAAGCCACGCAGGAAATCGAGTCGGCCTTCAACGCCGCACAGAAGGCAAGCCCTACGCCGATCGCGCCTTTTTTCCGCTACCCCTACCTCAGCAGCAGCAAGCAAACCGTCGATTACCTTCGCAGTCGTAACATCGGCCAGTTCGCCGTCGACATAGATTCGCTTGACTGGCGAATCCACAATTCAAAAGCCCTCATCAACAAAGTCATGACCGGTCTCAAGGCGCGCGGGCGCGGCATCATATTGATGCACGACATTCACAAGTCGACCGCCGACGCGCTCCCCGAGTTGCTTTCCCAAATCAAGGCCGCAGGATTCAAAGTCGTGCAGTTGAAGCCGAAGGCGCAGGTCGAGATGATCGCCGACGTCGCCCCGCCGGTGACGCTGTCTCACGTCAAATCGGCCGTTCGCAGATTCAAGCATCAGCGAACCGTGTCGCGTGCAAAGAGGCCGGCATCGACGGAGGCAGGCTTCAAGACGATTTGGTAGGCCGGCGTAACCTAAGCAACGTGCCCGCAGCCAAGTCGATACCGGTGCGCGTGATGCAACGCCCATGATAGCCCGGCCTTGTGACTTGAACTGGGCTTGAATACCCGCTATCGCCTCAACGCGGCGTCAGTACTTTGACGCGCGGGCGTTGGTTATTTCGCTCCGGCAATCACGGTCCGCGCTTTCAAATTCTGCGCCGGCTCCATCCGACATGAGACGCTGCTTTGCAAACGACGTCGCGAACGTCAGACACGGTCCCTCCGATCCTGTCGCATGCCGGACCGCTCCTCGAGCGCTACGACGTCATTTTCTGTGACGTATGGGGTGTCGTGCACAACGGCGTTACGGCGTACGAAGGCGCTTGCCGTGCCCTCGAAACATTTCGCTCCGGCGGCGGCACCGTCATCCTCGTCTCAAACGCGCCGGTGCCAAGCGTCGCGTCGCCGATATGCTCGAAAGCCGACATGTGCCCCAAGCTGCCTGGGACGACATTGTCTCGTCGGGCGACATCGCCCTCGCACACGTTCAGAAGCGCGGATTTACGCGGCTCTATTGCATCGGTCCGCAGGATCGCGACCAGGCGCTGTTCGGAGCACTCAAAGCCCGGTCTGTTTCTCTCCAAGAGTCCGAAGCCATCATCTGCACCGGATTGACTGATGACCGGCATGAAAAGCCGGACGACTATCGAGGGCTGCTCGAAGAAGCACTGACAATGCGGCTGCCGTTCGTGTGTGCCAATCCCGACCTCGTCGTCGACGTCGGCGGAACGCTGCTCTACTGCGCGGGCGCCATCGCCGATCTCTACGCGCATATGGGGGGCGCCGTGTACTGGGCAGGCAAGCCCCACCTCAATTCCTACGAGACTGCGCACCACCGCGCCGAGGCACTTCGAGATGAAAACGTCCCGCGCGGCAAAATTCTTATCATCGGCGACTCTTTGCGCACCGACATGAAGGGCGCGGAAACGTTCGGCTCGGATGCCCTATTCATTGCATCCGGCATCCATCGGCATGAAACGATGGACGGCATCAGTCTCTCGGCGAAGGGGCTCGCGGATCTTTTTGTCCCGGGTTCACCACCGGCGATCGCCGCGATGGCTGAGCTTCGTTGGTAGAAGCCAGGGCATCGATCAGCGCTCCCGCTATTGCGGTTTAGTGATTGGCAAAGCCGGCGGCGGTTCGCTCTTGGGTCGCTTTGGATAGGGCCCGTCCGAGAAACTGTTGAATACGATATCGGGCGACGCCGTGTTGTGCTGTGACGGCGTCAGACGGCCGATCCAGATATCGGTCGCATGCGCGCTATCGAACTTCATGATGTTGTCTTCCCGCCAGCCCTTGGCGCCCTGCTCGCGAACCGCAATGCGGGCGGTATCGTTGTTGAATTCCGTAATGTACATCGACCGCAGCATGGCGAACGGGCCACCGCTGATGCCCTTGTCGAAGGAAACGTCGAGCGCCAGCCTGTTGGTATCGGCCTTCACCATTTTCACGGTCGCCGATCCGCCCTTCTCGAACGTCAGCGAGAACGCCCGCGTCTTGGGATCGAACGTCACCTCGTTGATCTTCACGAGCGGCCGGCCATCGTGCTCAATGGGCCCCACGAGAAACGACGATCCGTACGGCGTGTTGCGCATATTGAGCGGCGTCATCGGACGCGGACGCCAGTAGCCGTCCTGCGGATACAGAACCAGAACTTCCTCGGCTCCGTCCGTTCTGCGCAACCAAACCTGCAACAAGTGGATACCCTTCTCGACGTGATCGCCTATCCGCACGGTTGCGTTGGAAGGCCGCCAGAACGCGGGATACCGATAGCCAACGATCCACAGTGCCGTGTCCTCGTAAAGCGTCAATTTTTTCGGCTCGCCAGATGCCTTGTAATTCGGGTCCGCCGACATATCGCACGCCGTCCAGTCTGCCTCGAAATTATCGCGCATGCCGGCAGACAGATAGACGGGATGCGCCGCCTCGATGCGGAACGAACGCACGTTCTTGTTGGCGAACGAGACCGCAACGTTGTCCTTTTCGGCGCAAAGCACCGGCTCGCTTTGGTTCTTCACCTCGACGGCCAACCCATCGAGCGATGCAGCATTCGCCTGAACAACGGCCGAAACAGCGAAAATAAACGTAGCGGCGATCAGTCGAAGGCAATGCGGCATCTGGAAGTGCTCCGATATGCGTTGGGTTACTTTAGCTGCAACCGAAGCGCGGCATAGACATCGCCGGAATTCGCTTCGTGCGGCAGGGTGCCGATGTGCTCTTTCATTGTCGCTGCCGGAAGCCAGTGATCGAAGGTCAATCTCTGGCTCTCGCCCAGCGCGACGTTGTAGCGGTAGTCGCCGAGCAGCGACAGCCGCTCAAAGCATGCCATCGCCACATCGCGGGCGATGGTTGTAAACTCGAACGAGAGTTTGCCGACGGGATGAGAAAGGCCGCGCAGCACCGAGTCCTCGGAGCCCTCGGTGTCGATCTTGACGAACGACGGTGTCCCGTAGCGGGCGATAAGCGCGTCGAGCGTCACGGCATCGACGCGCATCTGATCATCCCAGTTCTGGCCTTCCCATCCGGCAGCCCCGCTGGCGCTTCGCAGAAACGCCTCCGAGGTCGTCGAAACCGTCGGATTTTCCGTGTTGATGTGAAGTGCCAGCCTGTCCGCACTGGCGCCGGCCGCGCGGCCGACGATTTCGACCAATGGATCGCTGCCATGAATGTGCCCCAGCGCGCTGACCAGCAGCGGTTGCGGCTCGACCGCTACGACGCGCGCACCAAGTCGGCGGAACGACGACACGCGGTCGCCGGTATGGGCACCGATATCGAAGACGAGATCACCTGGTTCAACGAAGTTCCGATAAAGCGCGTCCATCCGCTCCTTTGGCGCGTCCGGCCCGTGATAGAGCCGCAACGAACGAAATACGCCTTGAAGCCCCCGCGAAGCCATCACGTCAGGACCCGGCGCTCGACGACTGCACGGCGCCAATCTCAAGGGGTGTTATGAAATCTTCCGGTATTCCCGCGAGACCATGCCGGCGCAAGAACCGGCCGGCGGCGGGGCTGGCCGTCAGCACCGCGAACGGAACGGCAAGCAGGAAACCCGACGTCACCGGCAAACTCCACAACAGGATCATTGGAGAGATGATCGCAAGTGAGAGGCAGACCGCAAGCCCAAACAGAAGTTGCGGCCAGAGCACCGACAGTGCGTCCGTCCACGTCACGCCTTCGACATCGCGCCGCTGACCACTCCAACTCGTCGATTTACCGAACAGAAGTCCCAACATGAAGATCGACGTGCGTATCGTCGAAAGGCCGCTCAGCAGGAACGAAAACACGATCTCGATGACGGCACTCGCCGCGAAACGCAGCGGTCCGCCAAAGCGCTGCACCTCGCCCGGTGTCGAAACCGCGTCGATTATCGCAGCGAGTTTCGGCGTCAAATACATCAGCAGGAGGAGCAGATAGAGCGCCTTCGCCGAAGCCAATGGGAATTCGGCAAAGCTCTGCGCGCCAGCCGCAGCGAACGGCAGCAGCACGATGAGCAGCGTCCACGCGGGCACGACGACGAACATCAAAATGGCCCACAAAAGCTGGAACCGGCTGACGGGCTGCAATCCGGCAAGACCAAGTAGCTTCAGATACTGCATGTTTCCCTGGCACCAGCGCACGTCGCGCCGGCCGAATTCGAGCGCATCCGGCGGATTATCCTCGTAGGAACCACTCTCGACCGGCATTACGCGAACTTCGAAACCGGCACGGCGCATTAGCACCGCTTCGACCTGATCGTGCGAGAGCAGATCGCCGCCGAGCGGCGGCTTACCGGAAAGCGCCGGCAGCACGCAGTGCTCGGCGAACGGCGCGATGCGGATAAGCGCATTGTGGCCCCAGAACGGCCCACAATCGCCGGTCCACCACGCCTGCCCCATCGTATAGGTCCGCATACCGAGCCGCATGCCGAATTGAAAGATGCGGGCGAACGCCGATGATGACGGCGTGCCGACGACGAGGCTCTGCAAGATACCGAGCTTCGGATAGGCCTGCATGACGCGCACGAGTTCGATGATGGCAGGCCCGGTCATCAAGCTGTCGGCGTCGAGCGGCAACATCAGCTCGAAGCCGTCGCCCCACCGGATGCAGAAGTCGCGCACGTTGCCGGCTTTGAAGCCTGAGTTTTCGTTTCGGCGGCGATAGACGATGCGAGCGCGGTCAGGGTCTTCCGCACGCCAATCCGCAATCGCCTCTTCTTCTTGCCACGCAACTTCGTCGTTATCGGTATCGCTCAGAACGAAATATGAAAAACACGCGCCTTTTCCGGTCGCGTCGAGACTGGCCTTTACCGTCCTGAGACGCAGCAAGGCGCGAGCCGGGTCCTCGTTCCGCAACGTCATCAAAACTGCCGTCTTAACCGTAAGTGACCCCGGCGATTTGCGACGAGAGAGAAACGGCGCGACGTCGCGCAAACCTCGCCTAAGGTGGCGGAGCTGCCAAAGACCGATCGTGGCGTTCCAAAAGCCGAGTACCGTCCACGGCGTACCGAAGGCGACGCACACCAGGAGCGCCACGGTGAGCGGCGTCCACCCGCCCGCAGAAAGGATCGCGCCCGCCCAAAAGAGCAACAACATCCAGGTCGCGACGTTCAACACGAGAAAGGTCAACCGCCGCGCGTTAAGCGTGGCAATTGCTTGTAAGCCCGCCGGTGTCGTAAGGCTTGGGCCCTCCGCGACGAGTCCGGGGACAAGCTCGGACACGGCTTCGCGCTCGACGTCGACCGTCATGACAGGTTCAGTTCTTCGCAATGAGTGACCAGCGCAACGCCCTCGATCCCAACAGCCCGCTGATACGCCGCAGCCAAGGCCAGATCGTGGTCGCCCGTGGGCTCTGGCACGTCAAGCCTGGGCAGGCGGAATTCCGGACCGAGCGTCTGCCCCCGCTTTCGCCCGGCGAAGCCCGCGTCACGACCGAATATTCCGCGATCAGCCGCGGCACCGAACGACTTGTCGCACTCGGACTAGTGCCGGAAAGCGAATGGTCACGTATGCGCGCGCCCCTGCAGATGGGAGATTTTCCGTTCCCGATCAAGTACGGCTATTCTGCGGCCGGCACCGTTACGGCGGGGCGCGACCAATTGATCGGCCAGCGCGTCTTTGCATTGCATCCGCATCAAGATCATTTTCAGGTCGCCGAAAAGCTCCTGTTGCGCATTCCGGCGGATGTGCCGTCGAGGCGGGCGGTGCTTGCAGCCAATATGGAAACGGCCCTCAATGCCCATTGGGACGCGGGTACGGCGCCAGGCGACCGCATTCTGATCGTCGGAGCCGGTATCATAGGGCTCTTGGTCGCCCACCTCGCCCAGCGCATCGCCGGAACCGATGTGACGATCACCGATATCGATCCGGCCCGCGCCCGCTACGCTGAAGCGCTCGGCGTGAAATTCGCCGCTCCGGGCGATAGTCCATCCGAGAACCAGATCGTCTTTCACGCGAGCGCGACCGGCGCCGGACTTGAAACGGCGATCAACGCCTGCGCGTTCGAAGCCTGCATCGTCGAACTCAGCTGGTACGGAAAAACTCCCGTGACGGTAAACCTCGGCGGCGCATTCCACAGCCGGCGCCTGAAGATCATCGCATCGCAAGTGGGTCACATCGCGCCGCTCCGGCGCGGTCAGGTCAACCACCATCAGCGACTGGAGCGCGCTATCGCGATGCTCGACGACCCGGCTCTTGATATACTCGTCGCGGATGCCGTCCCGTTCGCGGAATTGCCGGAGGCAATGACGCGCATTTGGTCGTCCACCGCCCTGCCGCCCGTCGTCAGCTATCAACCCGTTAAGTGAAAGAGCCAATGTTCTCAGTCGAAGTTCGTGACCGCATCATGATTGCACATTCTCTGCCCGATCCTGCGTTTGGACCGGCGCAGAACATGCACGGCGCGACTTTTGTCGTGGACGTTGCTTTCTTCCGCGAGGAACTCACACGCCACAACATCGTTGTCGATATCGCAGCCGCGCTCGAAGTTCTCGGCAATATCCTAAGGCCGATCGGATATCAAAATCTGGACATTTTACCGCAATTCAAGGGGGAGCTCACGACGACCGAGTTTCTCTGCAAGTATATCTTCGATAAGTTCGTCGACGCGGCCGCCTCCGGTGCTCTTGGACCGGACGGCAAAAGTCTTGCACGCCTCCGCGTCACGCTTTCCGAAACCGATCTTGCCCGCGCCAGCTACGAGGGACCCATCCGTGGCTGACGCCCTCTTCGCCATTCCCGGAGATTTGAAAAGCCCGACCGGCGGATATGCCTATGACCGCCGCGTGATGGAAATTCTGCCCGATTTCGGCGTGCCCGTCTCGGTGCTGTCGTTGCCCGGCTCGTTTCCAAATCCCACCGCCGGCGACATCGCCAAGACAAGCCGGCTCCTCAAGACAAAACCCACCGATGCCGTGCTTGTCGTTGACGGCCTGGCGTTCGGCGCCTTTCCGGACACTATTCTCGCCGAGCTCGAAGGCCGCGTCATTGCCCTCGTTCACCATCCCCTGTTCCTGGAGACGGGACTTCCCCACGCGCGCAAGGTCGAATTGAAAGAGCGGGAGCAAAAGGCACTGCAGCGCGCCAACCATGTCGTCGTGACGAGCCGGGCGACGAGACGCATCCTTGCCGAAAGCATGGGTCTCGCCTCGACGAAGGTGACGGTCGCCGAGCCCGGCACAGATCCTGCTCAGCGAGCGACCGGAACCGGCGCGCCGCTGCAAATTCTATCGGTCGGCGCTGTTCTTCCGCGCAAAGGCTATCATCTGCTTGTCGAGGCTTTAGCACCGCTGAAGGACATAGATTGGCGGCTGACGATAGCTGGCGCAACCGATCGTCATGATGAGGCCGTCGAGACACTACAGAAAGCCATCCGCACGCACCGTCTCGAAGATCGCGTCACGGTTGCCGGCAAGGTCGTCCCGGCGACGCTCGATCACTACTACGAAAGCACCGACCTTTTCGTCTCGGCCTCACTCTTCGAAGGCTACGGCATGGTTCTCGCCGAAGCCATGGCGCGGGGCTTGCCGATGGTGCTCGCCGCCGGCGGCGCGGCCGCCGATACCGCAGGCGAAGCGGCGGCACTTCACGTCGAAGCCGGCAACGTCGGCGAACTCACGATCGCCCTGCGCCGCGCATTGACCGACAAGAAGCTCCGCGACCGCCTCGCAGACGCATCCTGGGAGGCCGGTCGCACGCTGCCGACGTGGCACGAGACATCGCGGCGCATCGCAGCAGTCATCCTTGGGTTACTCCCGTGAACAACTTTTCGCCCGAGTGGCTGGACTTGCGCGAGGCGGCCGACCGGCGCGCCCGCAGCCGCGAGATCGCAAATGCCGTTTCGGCGCGCTTTGCGCTTCGCGACGAACTTCGCATTGTAGACTTGGGCTCCGGCACCGGCGCCAATCTGCGCGCCACGGCCTCGCTGCTACCGAGCCGGCAAGCGTGGACGCTCGTAGATAACGATCCCGAATTGTCGGAGGCAGCAAAGGTCAAGCTCAGCCGCTGGGCCGACGCATCGGAGCGCAACGGCGAGACCTTACATCTCAAAAAGGGGGACCGCGAAATTACCGTGACCTTCGCGACCGCCGACCTTGCGAATTGTCAAACCGCGCTACTGGATGACGCTCCACATCTCGTTACAGCTTCGGCGTTCTTCGATCTGGTGTCGGAAGATTTCATCCGCAAGCTCGCCAAAGCCGTGATGAACAGCGGGGCCGCATTTTACGCGGCGCTGACGTACAACGGCCTGCACAAATGGACCCCCCACCGGCCGGCCGACAACCAGATGATCGCGGCGTTCCACCGCCATCAGATGCAAGACAAGGGGTTCGGGCCTGCGGTGGGGCCGCTGGCCGCAAGCCAACTCGCCGATCAGTTTCGCCTCAACGGCTATCTGGTGCTTGAAGGCGAAAGCCCCTGGCAGCTCGAGCGCGGCGACCGCATGCTGATCGACGAACTCGTCCGCGGACACGCCGTCGCAGTGACCGAGACAGGCGCTGTCGACGCCAAAACGGTCGTCTCCTGGATCAATGTCTCGCGCGCAGCCGCACTCGTCGGCCACACCGACACGTTCGCCGTTCCGGCGTAACGTTGCCAAGGCATACCGTCGGCATCAGACGATTTTGTTCGGCAGCATCCGCTCGACGACGCGATCCTTGCGAATGAATTTATGGTAGATCGCCGCGAGAATATGCAGGGTGACGAAGGCGAGGATCAGGAACGCGCCCGTCTCGTGCCATTCGAAAATCTCTTTCGACATATCCATGTTCTTTTCGGTGAGTGCCGGCAGCGGTATGCCGAACACCTCGAGATAGCGGCCGTAGGAAATCGCCAGATATCCTGCGATGGGAACCGCGATCAGCAACAGGTAGAGCATCCAATGGACGAGATGACTTACGCCGGTCAGGGCCGCAGGCACGGAGGGGTCCGGCCGCGGCGCGCCCTGCGTCAGTCGATAAAGAAGGCGCACGACGATGAGCAGAAATATCGTCAGCCCAATCAGCTTGTGTGAGCTATAGAGAACGCCGGTCAGAGCATCGAATATGCCTTTGACCGTCTCGCCTTTTTCGTTGACCGTGATCATCTCGTTGCCGCGATAGCTCATGTAAAGCCCGAGCGGCAGCTGGATGAAAACGAGGAAGGCGATCAGCCAATGCAGCGCCCTCGCGGTCGGCGTGTAGGTAGGAAGGGCGTATCTTCGATCTTGGGCCATTGCGTCAGCCTCGCCGTTGATGCCTCAGGGCACAATCGAACAGCACGCCACCATCGTCAAGAATATGCGAGCAGAGCGCCTCATCCATGCCACCGACCGGCATGACCAGAACATGAATGTCGGTTTTTCGTGATGTCATGTAGAGCTACATGTATAGAGGCGCGGCGCTGAATAGTGACTGAGTCACATCGGTCGATAGACGAGGGCTCCGAACAATCGAGCAGACAGTATCAAAATGCGACGGCCCGCTCGCGTGGGACATCCGTAAAATGCTGTCGACCGCCGTGAGGTTCCCGCAGTGGCGTCGATGAGCCTTCTCCAAATTTACAAGCGTGCGCTCGGCCTGCTCGCGCCCGAAAAATATCTGGCGATCGGCTTGGCGGCCGCGGGCGTCGTCATAGCTGCGACACAACTCGCCGAGCCCATACTATTCGGCCGTGTGGTCGATGCATTAAGCAAAGGCGAAAACGCATTTGGCTACATCGGCCTCTGGGCACTGCTCGGGCTTTTTGGAATCGTCGCGGGCGTTGTCGTCGGCATCAACGCAGACCGGCTGGCGCATCGCCAAAAACAGGCGCAGCTCGTCAGCGTGTTCGAAAGTACGATCGCACTTCCACAACGCTTGCACGCCGCGCGGGGATCAGGCGCAACCATCCGCACCATTCTCGCCGGAACAAGCGCGTTATTCTGGTTGTGGCTCGGCGCAATGCGCGATCAGGTCAGCGCTCTTTTCGGCATCCTATTGCTCATTCCCACCGCCATCGGCATGGACCCGAGGATGGCGGCAATCCTACTTCTACTCGCCGCCGCCTATACCCTCATGAACGTCTTCGTGATGCGAAAAACTTCGGTGGGGCAGGCGGCGGTCGAAAGCCATGAGTCGGCACTATCGAGCCGTGTCGTCGATGTCGTCGGCAATGTGATGATCGTGCAGAGCTACGCACGCCTGCGGCTTGAGGCGGACGCTTTGCGCGA
>Ga0105237_10009548_pt1 | contig 10388 bp, 9 predicted proteins | sample KBSC24metaG_FD_81520 | JGI IMG/M metagenome (GOLD analysis project Ga0105237, IMG submission 81520) | Corn rhizosphere microbial communities from Kellogg Biological Station, Michigan, USA - KBS C2-4 metaG | ecosystem: Host-associated > Plants > Roots > Rhizosphere > Soil | place: Michigan, USA... | reverse complement strand
TGGCAAAAAGGCAACGCGGCCATGCGGTGGCGCGCAGGGCCGCGTCGGCGCGCAGGCCGCGTCGGCGCGCAGAGCTGCGTCGGCGTGGAGGGGTTGCGTTGGCGAGCAGAGCTGCGCTGGCGTGAAAGGTTGCGTTAGCGCGCCGGAGGCACTGGCATGCAGCTGGCGCTGGCACCGGTTAGGCGCTGCGGGCTCGGCCGCCCGATCTTTCGGCTATGAGTCCATAACGCTCCATAACCGTTTCGTTACCGGAGGCCAGCTAGAATCGGCGGGTTCCCACCGGAGTCCTGTAATGAAAAACAAGCGGTGGCTGCCTCGCCTGGCGGCCCTTTCCACGAGCTTCGTTCTGACTTTCCTGTTGGGCTCGTCCCTCGCAAACGCGGCTCAGGTCACGTTGCTCAACGTTTCGTACGATCCCACTCGCGAGCTCTACGTCAACTACAACGCCGCGTTCGCGAAATACTGGAAGGCGAAGACCGGGCAGGATGTCAAAATAAACCAGTCGCACGGGGGCTCTGGCAAACAAGCCCGCTCGGTGATCGACGGATTGCAGGGCGATGTGGTGACGCTCGCGCTGGCGGCCGACATCGATGCGGTGGCCTCGCAGGGCAAGCTGTTGCCGATCAACTGGCAGAGCCGCTTTCCTGACAACAGCTCTCCTTATACTTCGACCATCGTGTTCCTGGTGCGCAAGGGCAACCCGAAAGGCATCCGCGACTGGGGCGATCTCATCAAGCCGGGCCTGGCGGTCATCACGCCGAACCCGAAGACCTCCGGCGGTGCGCGTTGGAATTACCTGGCTGCGTGGGGTTGGGCGTTGAAACAACCTGGCGGCAACGACGCTACGGCGAAGGAATTCGTGCGCAAGCTGTATAAGAACGTACCCGTTCTCGACACCGGCGCAAGGGGCGCTACGACCACCTTCGTGCAGCGGCAGTTGGGCGATGTATTGGTTACGTGGGAAAACGAGGCGTTGCTGGCCGTCAAAGAGTTGGGCGCCGATAAGCTGCAGGTCGTCGTGCCGACCGTGAGTGTGTTGGCAGAGCCGCCGGTAGCCGTTGTCGACAAGGTAGTCCTACGGCGTGGGACGCGGGAGGTGGCGACGGCGTATCTGCAGTACCTCTACAGCAAAGAGGGGCAGGAGCTCGTGGCGCAAAACTACTATCGACCGCGCGATCCCGAGATCGCGGCCAAGTATGCCGACCGCTATCCGAAGCTCAATCTGGTGACCATCGCTGATTTTGGCGGTTGGGCGAAGGCGCAGAAAACCCATTTCAGCGAAGGTGGGGTGTTTGATCAGATCTACGCTGTGGGGCGCTGAGGCGGGGGATCAGTCGACGACTAACTTGTAGCCAGCGCCTGAGGCCGTTTGTAAGAGCTGGGGCGTAGCTGGGTCCGTCTCGATTTTCTGGCGTAGCCGGTGAACGAGTTGCTTCAGGAGTTGGCGGTCGCCGGAGTTGCGATGGCCCCAGACCTGAATGAGCAAACGGTCGGAGCTCACGGTATGTCCTGCGTTTGCCAGGAGCATTTGTAGCAGGCGCAGCTCGAGCTTCGTCAGGCGCACGGGCTCGCCTTCGGCGATGCGTACGGTGTGTTCTTCGATGTCCAGAGCGATGCGGCCGGCCGCCAGCGGTGCTGCGTTCTCCATGCCGGCTCGCCGCAATAGCGCTTTGATGCGCGCAAGCAGGGTTCGTGGGCTGAAGGGTTTGGTCAGGTAATCATCGGCGCCGAGCTCGAGGGCGCGGACAAGGTCTTCTTCCTCTCCTCTGACCGTCAGCATGATCACAGGTACGCGCGAACGCTTACGGATGGCTTCGCAAACCTGGAAGCCACTCATGCCGGGCATGTTGATATCGAGGACCACCAGATCGGGGGACTCCGCCTCGAATGTGCGTAGCGCGCTCGGACCGTCACCCGCTTTCAGGACAAGATAGCCTGCTTGAGTGAGCGTGAATCCGATCAGCTCGCGCAGATCGCGATCGTCGTCCGCGATCAGCGTTTTCATGCGGTCGTCACCTCGATTGGCAGTGTGATGGTGAAGCGGGTGCGCCCCTGCTCAGTGCGGGTAAGCGCGATGGAGCCGGCGTGACGGTCGATAATCGACTTCACGATCCATAGACCCAATCCCAGGCCGCCCGGTTCCGGCTCCTCGCCGGATCCGCGTTGAAAGCGCGCAAAGATGGCCTCGCTTTCACCCGTATCCGGCCCCGCGCCCTCGTCTTCCACCCAGGTCAGTACGTGCTGGTCCGCTACTTCGGCGCCGATGTGAACGGTACTGCCTTCGGGCGCGAATTTGTTCGCGTTCGCCAGCAGGTTGACGAACACCTGTGTCAGGCGGGTCTTGTCGCCCTCGATATAGGGCAGTCCTTCAGGCAACCGCACTTCCAATGTCTGATGGCGCAATGTAAGGAGCGACCCGATCAGCTCCTGTGCATCCTCGACAACTTCGGTGAGGTCTACGCTTTGGTGGCGGATGCCGAGTTGCCCTGATTCGATGCGCACGCTCTCGAGGAGGTTGTCGATGAGCCGCGTCAGCCGCAGGGCACCGCGCTGCAGCGACATGACGAGATCCTTCTTTTGCGCCGGCTCCAATGTCTCGATTCCCTCCAACAGCAGCTCGATCGAAGCGAGCTGCGCGGCCAGAGGTGTGCGAAACTCGTGCGAGATGTTGGCCAGCACGGAGTCGCGCGCGCGGCGGACCGCCTCGAGCTCTGTTTCGTCCCGGATCACTTGTACCTGCAGGCCATCGACTACCCCGGAGCTGGTGATGACGGTCGTACGCTCGCCCGTTGCCACCTGTAAGTGCTCGACTGCCTTCGTACTGTTGTCTGTGCGAGCCTGCAGGATCGGGCACTGAAAATCGCAGGGTCGACGGCCGTCCACATCGCGCGGCTTTAGAACGTCACCGCAGAAACGGCCGACTGCTTGCTCCGGTTCTAGTCCGAGCACTCGCGCGGCCTGTGGGTTGAGATAGCGGATGATCCGATCCCTATCGACGGCGTACACGCCTTCGACGATACCTCCGAGTACGGCTTGCGCCTCGGCCTCCCGTCGCCGCAAGGTGCCCGTCAGATCGACGAGATTGCGCCGCATGTCTTCCATGGTTCTCGCTAGCGCGCCTACTTCCGCGGCGCCGCCGGGCGGAATGGAAGTCGAGAAGTCACCCTGCCCAAGGCGCACGGCGGCCTCAGTCAGCGCCTTCACTGGCCCGGCAATCAACTCGCTGAGAATGACGCCCGCAAACACGGCCAACACGGCCAGAATCGCCGCGGTTACGAGCAGCTTGTGAGTGAGATGGCTCGAAGTCGTGTCGATGGCGGCCGTGGGTAGCAGAACTTCGATCAGCGCGATCGCCTCGCCCGTAGAGGCGAACACCGGTACGGACGACGCATAGACCGACTGCGAGTTGATTCGCTGCACAGCCGAGCGGCCGTCCGCGAGAGCGGCGGAGTAGAGCGGTGTAAAGGCGTTGACGGGGTCATTGGTGAATGATCGATAGTCGATGAGCTTTATCTCGAGTCCGACCTGTTGACTCAGCGCTCGCGCCAGTTTGTCATTCAACAGCCGGACAGCGAAAACGCGCGTGCCTTCGGTGTCGCCCAGTGACGCATACGCGCCGAGAACCGGCAATCGGATGTTCGATGGCAAGGCCATGAAGGTCTGCCCCTGCTCCGTGCTGTCGGTAACGATGCCTTCCCAATCCAATGGCGGGCCGCTCTGCGTGGTCAACTGCGTGCCGGTGAAAACCGCGCAAGCGTCCATTCCAGCCGTCTCGCAGGCACGGCGGAGTATCGAAGGAAGAGCGTCAGTCCGACCTTGCGACAGCAAGCGCTGCAGGGTCGGCTGCCCCGCCAACACACGAGCTGCTGTGCCCGCGTCTTCGACCATGCGACGCAGATCCTCACGTGCCATGGCGCCCGCCAATTGCACTCGGGCTTTACCCTGCTCGTCCGCGAGGTCGCGCAGCATGGTGATCGCGGAGTATGAAATCCCCCCACCGACCAGCAGCACAATGGCGACGTGTATGGCAACGAGCCACCAGCCAAGACTCGTCTTACCCGGATCGGGCCACAACGTACGCCATAGCTTTTGTAGCCGCTCGAGCATCCTTGTTACCGTCGCCGGTACCCGGTGCGCTCCACAAGCGTCTTGACGATCAGTGTCATCACGGCCAGGAGCGTAAGCAGGGAGGCGACCGCGAACGCACCGACGAAGTTATATTCGTTGTAGAGGATCTCGATATGCAGAGGCATCGTGGTCGTGAGCCCTCGAATGTGGCCGGAGACGACCGACACGGCGCCGAATTCGCCCATGGCGCGCGCGTTGCACAGGATGACCCCGTAGACCAGACCCCATCGTACTTTGGGAAGGGTCACGCGGAAGAAGGTCATCCAGCCGCCTGCGCCCAGGGTAATGGCGGCTTCCTCTTCATCGTTCCCGAGCTGTTGCATCAATGGGATCAGCTCACGCGCGACGTAGGGGAACGTAACGAACATGGTGGCCAGGATGATGCCGGGGAGGGCGAAGATGATGCTGATGTCGTGATCCTGCAGCCAGGTGCCGAACCAGCCGTGCAGACCGAACAACAGCACGAAGATCATGCCCGAGATCACCGGCGAGATGGCCAGAGGCAAATCGATGAGGGTGATCAGGAAGCTCTTGCCACGGAATTCGAACTTCGCGATCGCCCAGGAGGCCGAGAGCCCGAATACCGTATTGAGTGGCACGACCACCAGGGCGGTGGTCAGCGTCAGGCGCAACGCTGCCGCGGTATCAGGGTCCTCGAAGCTGGTTAGATAGGCGCGCACGCCCTTCTCCAGAGCCATCGCGAACACCGTGGCCAAGGGGGCCAACAACAGGGCCGCGAGGAAGAGGAGTGATATCCCGATGAAGGTCCAACGCACCAGTGAGCTGCGGATGTTGGCCCGGCCCGGACGGGTAACGACGTCATCGAACGCGGCGATTTGAGGGACGGCAGCCATTAGCGTGTCGACTGTACGTGGCGCCGCCGGCCCCAGGCCTGCAGCAGGTTGATGGTGAGGAGCACGACGAACGAGATTACGAGCATGACAAAGCCGAGGGCCGCGGCTCCTTTGTAATCGAACTCCTCCAGATGGATGACGATGAGCAGCGGCGTGATCTCCGTTTTCATCGGCAGGTTACCCGCGATGAAGATGACCGAGCCGTACTCGCCGACTGCGCGGGCGAAGGCCAGGGTGAAACCCGTCAGCAGTGCGGGCAGCACCGTGGGTAGGATGATTCGATGGAACACATAGAAGCGGCCGGCGCCGAGCGTTTCGGCGGCATCCTCGAGGTCGCGTTGCACTTCGAGCAATGCAGGTTGCACGGAGCGAACCACGAACGGCATCCCAATCAAGGTCAACGCAACGGTCACACCGATCCAGTTGTACGCTATCTGGATGCCCAAGGGCTCGAGATAACGGCCGATCCAACCGTTTTGCGCGAACACGGTCGTGAGGGCGATGCCCGAGACCGCCGTCGGGAGCGCGAACGGCATGTCAATGAGGGCGTCGATGATCTTTCGGCCCGGGAACTCGTAGCGGACCAACGTCCAGGCAATGATGAATCCAAATACAAGGTTGATGCCGGCAGCCAGGAAGCTCGCGCCGAATGAAAGGCGGTATGAGCCCAGCGCCCGCGGGCTCAGCACGACGTGCAGGAAGTCGCTCCATTGCATGGACGCTGCCATGAGCACCAACGCCGCGAGCGGCAGTAGCACGAGGGCGCTCAGGAAGAACGTCGTAAAGCCGAACGTCAGGCCAAAGCCCGGCAGAACATTGGGTTGGCGGAGAGCCATATTTACAGCCCTCCTTCGTGCTCGCGGCGAACAATCAACACGGGCCAACGGGCAGACTCCAGCAGCGCGCCGAACCGCTCGACGAGGCGGGAGTCCTCCGTGACGCCCAGAATCAACATCTGGCCGGGCGTTTCGCCCAGCTGGCGGGAGAGCTCGTGGGCGACATCGCCGAAGCGCAACTCCGTACGCATTTCCAGGCCGTGCACCGCTTGTGCTTCGGATCGAGCATCCAACAGGGCGCGCATGCCGTGTGGACGCTGAGCGGATGGCGTCATATCGGGCATGATCCCCACGTACACGGCTTCCGCGGACACGTGGCGCAGGACGCTCGCGGAGACGGCTAGCGTCGCACTGCGTACCGCCTCCTCAGCCCAATGAATGAGCACCTTTTGTGGAGGTGTCGCATGATTCGGAAGGATGAGGATCTCGTCGGCGCCGCGCTTCAGAAGCCACTCCGCCTGATGCGCAACGTCGGGTTGCGAGGCGATCACGGTCGTACCCGGGAATTCCGCGCCGTCTGCGGAGACTGTGCCCGGCACGCCCAACATCGACTCGATACGCATGGAAATGCGAGTCTTCATGCGCGTGGCGAGCTCGATGAGGAGTGGCTGCTGTGTCAGCATCCCGCCGAGTCCTTCATTGGGTGCACACACGGTGAAGCTCGACAGCGGCGTCGGCAGGACGTGAATTCTACGGACGCCAATGGAAACGGTCTGTCCTCGTGCGACCTGGAAAGCGCGCTGCTCGTGTTGAGTGCGTGTTACTTCGAGATAGGGTTCCGCGTCGCCGTTTGAGTAAGCCAGCGACAATGACTCGGAGCCGCCATTGAGCCGAATGCGCATCCGCTCGAGGGCCCCGGTGAATACAATCTCATCCACCGCCCCCTGGCACATATAGCCGGACGAGAGCGCCTCTCTGGTAGGCGCGACCTCGATCTCCTCGGGCCGTACAACCGCCACGACTTCATGGTCGCGCGCGCCGTGCACCGGCGCTGCAACTCGGGCACCGACGGCCCTGTTGCCGAAATGGATGCCTTCTTTCGTCTGCCGCGCGAGGATGAGGTTGGCAGCGCCCAGGAATGTGGCGACGAAGCGCGTCGCGGGCCGCGTATAGAGCTCGTGCGGCCGACCAACCTCCAGCAGACGGCCGAGGTTCATCACCCCGATGCGATCCGCCATGGCGAAGGCCTCTTCCTGGTCGTGCGTGACGAGCACCGTTGTAATGCGGAGCTCCCGCTGCACTTCGCGGATGGTTCGCCGCAGCTCTTCGCGGATCTTGGCGTCCAATGCTCCAAACGGCTCGTCCAACAACAACACTTCGGGCTTGTGGGCCAGGGCACGCGCTACCGCGACCCGCTGCTGCTGGCCACCGGAGAGCTGCGCGGGAAGTCTGTTGTCCATGCCTTCGAGCGCCACCAGGCGCAGAAGCTCCTGGCGGCGCTTGCGCCGCTCGCCGGCTCTTACCCGGCGCACCCTGAGCGCAAACTCAATGTTGTCCGCAACCGTCATGTGGCGGAACAGGGCATAGTTCTGAAAGACGAGACCGACACCGCGGCCACGGGCAGCGACGTGGGTGACATCACGGCCGTGCAGGGAAATCCGGCCGTGATCTACGCCGGACAGGCCGGCGATCGCGCGCAGCAGAGTGCTCTTGCCGCTGCCACTGGGGCCAAGCAGCACAAAGAACTCCCCGTCACCGATGTCTAGCGAGACATCGTTGACCACAGGGACGCCCTGATAGCGTTTGGTCACCTGATCTAAGGTGATGGACATACTTTTCGGAAATTACCGTCGCCGCGGGATCGCGCAAAACGGGTAATGCTACCGGCCCCTGGGCCTTGGCGTCAGTGACAAAGGGGTTATAAGGTTATAAGCGAAGGCGGCGCAGGGGGAGGCGCGCGGTTATAAACCGGTTACAGAATCATCAGGACGCCTTCCAGCGCTTTCAAATCCGTGGCCAAGGCCACCACCTGCTCGCGGCTCTCGGCGCGGATCATGTAGGAGATCGACAGGAAGTTGCCGTTCTCGCTCAGCCGCTCGGACACCTGGTCAGGGTCGAGGCTGGGGACGTGGCGGACCATGATGGCATGCACACGCGCCCGGAATTCATCGGACGGCCGGCCAACGACCTTGATGGGGTAGTCGGTCGGGAACTGGAGTAGTGAGCCGTCCCGGTTTTCATCTACCATGCGTCTACCACGGGGTGCCTGACAATTCGCGCTTATACCGTTGTAGCTCATCGTACACCCGCCGCCAGAGCGCGCCCGGTTTTCCCGAGCCCACTGGACGGCCGTCGAGGGTGGTGACGGGCTGCACCTCACGCGTTGCAGCCGAGATCCAGATTTCATCGGCGCTGCGTAGCTCTGACTCGCTCACAGCGGACGAGCGGAACGGTACGCCCACGCGAGCGGCCATCTCTTCCATCACACTGCGCGTCGTGCCAGGGAGAATCTTACGCGAGCGAGGGGGTGTCCGTATTTCGCCGTCGATGACAACGTGTACGGCCGAGGACGAGGCCTCCATCATGCCGCCGTCACGAAGCAGAATCGTTTCCGCGGCGTCGGCGTCAACCGCAAGCTGACGTAGCAGTACGTTCGCGAGTAGCGATATCGATTTGATGTCGCAACGGGCCCAGCGCGTATCGTTCGCTGTGATGCAGGCAACACCGTTTTCCAGTGTTCCGGGTGGCGCGGTGGGCAGCGGTGCGCAGAAAGCAAACACCGTGCGGGGAACGTCAGGCAGAGGCGCGTGATTCCTGCCGTTCTCAGCGCCGCGCGTGACTTGCCAGTAGATATATTGATCGCCGCCGCCATTGGCCGCGATCAGCCCACCGAGAATGTCACGCCACTCGGTGTGAGTGTGCGGATCTCGCATGAGGATCTCGTTCAAACTGCGTGTCATCCGCTCGCGATGCGCATCGAAACGGAACGGCCGGCCGCCGTAGACAGGCATCAGCTCGTAGGCGCCGTCGGCGTACAGGAAGCCGCGATCGAGCGGCGAGATTCGCGCTTCCTCCAGCGGAAGACGTGTGCCATTCAAGTAACAGATCGGAAGCGGTGCTGCCATGGTGGGACTTCAACTACCGAAACCAGAGCCTCACTGTATCAGCCGCGCGTCCGAAGATGCCGCATTGTGGCACGGCAGTGAGCGGTACCAGCGGCGCCCGGGCCACCACTTGGCCGTTGGAGTCGGTCACTGTGAGCTCACCTATAGCCTGACCCGCCGCGAGCGGAGCGATCAGCGGTTCCTTGGTCAGCTTCGCTGAGGTTGTCAGGCTCGTGGCCTGACCGCGACCCACCGTAATGATGACGTCATTCGGTACGCCAACGGTCGCGAAGTCAGTCGTGCCTTTGTAGACGCGTGGCTTCAACACGGGCTCGCGAGCCTGTTTGATACGGGCAGTCTCGTAGAAGGTGTAGCCGTAGTTCAGCAAGGCGGCGCTCGCGTCCTCACGCGCTTTCACACTGGGTGAGCCCATCACCACGGAAATGAGACGCATGTTGTCTCGCTTCGCGGAGGTCACCAGGCAGAAGCCCGCGCTGTCGGTGTGGCCGGTCTTCAAACCGTCGACCGTTGGATCCCGCGTGAGCAGCCCGTTGCGATTCTGTTGCTTGATGTTGTTCCAGAGGAACTCGTGCATGCTGAAGAGCGGATAGTATTGAGGGAAGTCGCGGATGATGGCCTTCGCCAGCGTCGTCATGTCCCGCGCCGTCGTGTAGTGGTTCGGGTTCGGCAGGCCGTCACTGTTCTCGAAGTGGGTGCCCTTCATGCCGAGGCGCTTGGCGTACTCGTTCATGATCTGCGCGAAGGCCGGCTCCGTGCCACCCACTTTCTCGGCCAGAGCAATGGTGGCATCGTTCCCTGATTGGATGATCATGCCCTTGATCAGGATGTCGACCGGAATCTGGGTGCCCACCTGCACGAAGGTGCGGGAGCCTTCGGCACGCCAGGCGTGCTCGCTGACCGTCACCATGTCAGTCAGCTTGAGTCGGTTTTCCTTCAGCGCCGTGAAAACAACGTAGGAGGTCATGAGCTTCGTGAGGCTCGCCGGTTCCATGCGGTCGTCCGCGTGCTCCTCTGCAAGTACGCGCCCGCTCTGGTAATCGGTGAGTATGTAGGCGCGGGCGGTGACGTCGGGCGCCTTCGGGATCGGCGCTGCCGCGGCCTGTGCGCGACCGAGCGTGAGCAGTGAAACAAATAGCAGTGCAAAGCGAGCGGACGAGCGAAACATCCCTAGAGATCCCCCGGCAGTGAGGAGCCTGGTTAGCCAGACCCGTAGGCAGACGTAAATGGAAGGCGGCGATTCTAGCCAAATTGACGTAACCGCGCCTGACGCGCTTCTCACGAATATCGGGCGTTGCCGCGGCCGGCGAGCATGGCGATCACCGTGACCAACTCGGCTGGATCCACAGGCTTGCTGATATGGACCTGATATCCAGCCAGTAATGTGCGCTTGCGATCCTCGTCTCGCGCCAGCGCGGTGAGCGCCACAGCCGGGATGCGACCTGCGTTGCCCGGCATCGCCCGCACTCGCGTGATGAGCTCGTAGCCATCGTGCTCCGGCATACCGA
>Ga0105237_10009547_pt1 | contig 10388 bp, 4 predicted proteins | sample KBSC24metaG_FD_81520 | JGI IMG/M metagenome (GOLD analysis project Ga0105237, IMG submission 81520) | Corn rhizosphere microbial communities from Kellogg Biological Station, Michigan, USA - KBS C2-4 metaG | ecosystem: Host-associated > Plants > Roots > Rhizosphere > Soil | place: Michigan, USA... | reverse complement strand
TGGACAAGGAAGGCACGGGGGCATGGACCCTTGCGGCGGCCAACTCCTACGGCGGCAGCACTGCGGTGAATGGAGGGCGGTTGTATATCACCACGGCCCAGACGGGCACCGGGGCCTTCACGGTTGCCGACGGCGCGATGCTGGGCATCACCCTGACCGGAGCGGGCCAGTCGCTCACGCCGAGTACGCTCACGATCAATCACATCACGACGGGCTCCGCGCTCTCCTTCGATCTCGGCAGCTTGAGCAATCCGGGCGCACCGCTCCTCATGACCAGCACTTTCACCACCGCGGGCTCGGGATCGAACGTTATCGACCTCGCCGGCACGGGATTGAGCGTCGGCACCTTCGACCTCATCGATTATTCCGGGGCCATCGGTGGCTCCGGTTTTGGCGGACTGGCGCTCGGGACCCTGCCCGCGCGCGTCACCGCCGTGCTGGTGGATGGCATCGGCAAAGTGCAACTTTCCATCACGGCCTTCGACGTACCGAAATGGACTGGCGCCACCAACGGCGATTGGGACGTGAACGACGATCCAAACCCATCCGCTGGCTCGGGTACCGTGAACTGGAAGGAAGCGACCAGCGGACAGGCAACCCGCTACCTGCAAATCGGGACTTCGGTGGACAGCGTGATCTTCGATGACACGGCCACGGGAACCACGACCGTGAACCTGACAACTTCGCTCTCCCCCACTTCCGCGACGATCCACAACTCCATCCTCAACTACACGTTCACCGGCTTCGGGAAGCTGACGGGGGCGACCAATGTGCTGAAGACTGGGACCGGGGTGCTGATCTTCTCGAATACCGGCGGCAACGACTACACCGGCTTGACGACCATCAATGGCGGCACCATGCAGATCGGCGATGGCGCCACGCTCGATGGCGGACAACTGGGCTCGGGCGGGGTCTCCATCGGCGCGGCCGGCACGCTGGCCTTCGAACGCCCAGGCGGGGTCGGCCAGGATTTGACCGTGTCCAATGTCATCAGCGGCGCCGGCGCCCTGACCCAGGAGGGCGGGAATACCGTCACGGTGTCCGGCAATAACAGCGCCTTCGACGGCGCGGTGAACATCCTTTCCGGCACGCTGAAGGTCGGGAGCGCCAATGGCCTCGGCTCCACTCTCAGCAGCACCAGCGTGGGCGCCGGCGCGGTGCTCGACGTCACGGGCTTTTCACTCGCCGAACCGATTACCCTCAACGGCGGCACGCTCAAATCCCTCACTGGCATGAACACGCTCAGCGGCACATTTGCACTCACCGGCGGCGGCATCATCGACGCCGTGGCCGGCACGCTCACGATCAGCGCGGCGATCACCGGCAGCGGGGGCCTGACCAAGCTCGATGCGGGCGGCCTCGTGCTGACCAACACCAGCACATTTGCCGGCGGCCTCATCATCAATGGCGGAACGGTGACGCTTTCCGCCAATCAATCTTACACCGGCGGAACGACGATCGGCGACGGAGGCACTTTGCAAATCGGCGCCAGCGCGGCCTCGACCACGGGGAACCCAGGCAGCGGAAATATTGCGCTCAATGCAACCACCGGAATCGCCACGCTGAATATTCTACGGAGTGACGCCTTCGAGATTGCGAGCAACGTCACGAGCACCGGGGCCAACGCGACGAACACCGTGACCATCGGCGCAGCCGGCGCCACGTCGGCGAGCGGCACCGTGACCTTCAGCGGGACGAACACCTTCACCGGCAATATCACGATCAACGGGGGCGCCCTACGAATCACCAACGGCAGCGCGCTCGGCGTGGGACCGAAAATCGTTCACGTGGGCAGCAACGCGGGACCGGCGCTCAAGCTCGACGGAACATCGGGTGATATCACACTCGCCACTGGGATTGATTTCCAGATCAGCAGCGACGGCACCATCGCGAACGCCGCGGCCAACCCCGGCGCCATCGTCAATGTCGCTGGAGACAATGTCATCAATGGGCGCATCTCGTTGGTCAATGGTGGCGGCGGGAACGGACGCCTGACCGTGCAGGCGGGCAGCCTGACGGTGAATGGCAACATCGACGCCGACACGGCCACCGGTGTCCGCACACTCCTGCTCGGCGGCGTGGGGAATGGCACGATCAATGGGATCGTCAGCGACTTCAATTCCACCGCGACCACGGCCGTGAGCCTCACAAAGGATGGCACCGGTACCTGGACGCTCAACGGGGCGAATAGCTTCAGTGGCGCCATCTCGGTGCAGGACGGCACCCTGCAAATCGCATCCGTCGCGGGCACCGGTTCGGTGCAGGCGCTCGGGACGGCCAGTTCCGCCATCACCATCGGCACCGCCTCGACCACCGGGACGCTGGAATACACCGGCGCCACCGACGGGGCCCTCAACCGGGCCATTACGGTCAACGGCGCCGGCGGAGCGGTTCTGAAAAACAGCGGCGGCGCGCTCCTCACGCTCGGCGGGACCATCACCCGCGCCTCCCGCCCGCTCACATTTACCGGAGGCGCCTTCAATGTGACCGGCCAAATCACCGGGGCCTCGTCCACCCTCACCGTCAACGGAGCCACCGTGACCCTCTCGCAAGCGACCAACAACTACGTGGGCAATACCGTGATCCAGGGCGGTGGCGTCTTGAAGAATGGCGCAAGTGGGACCTTGCCCGATACCACCACGGTGGTGCTCGGCGGAGCGTCGGGCAATACCGGCGGCACTTACGATCTGAACGGCTTCGATGAAACCATCACGGGCCTGACCGACGCGGGGACAGGCTCGCGGATCGTCACCAACGGGGCAGCCTCCGGGACGGCGAAGCTCACCGTCACGGGTACGAGCATCTTCAACGGCGCGATCCAGGATGGCGCCACGGCGGCCGTGGCGCTGGCGAAAAGCACGGGGGGCACGTTCACCCTCACCGGCGCGAATACTTACAGCGGTACGACCACCGTGAGCGCGGGGACGTTGCTGGTTTCGGGGTCCATCAGCGGAACAACTTCAGTCGCGGTGAATGGCGGGACGCTCGGCGGGAATGGAGCAATCACCACAGGCGGCGACGGCAGCGTGACGGTGGCCAGCGGTGCGTGCATCGCCCCCGGCCTGAGTACACCCGGGACACTCACCCTGTCCCTGGGCGCCGGCCAGGTCGACGCGAGCGCCGCCGCGGGCGGCACGGGCTGGTTGAAATTCGAACTCGGCACGAACAGCGACCGCATTCTCCTGACCAGCGGAACGCTGAATCTCGGCAACGGCGTGGATCTGGACGATTTCAGCTTTACCGATGCCGGTGGATTCGGAATCGGCACCTATGTGCTGTTCGATACGAACAACGCCATCAGAGCCAACTTCGGCACGAACACCACCGGCACCGTGCTCGGGTTCACCGCCAGCCTGCAACTGTCCGCGGATGGCACTGACCTGGTGCTAAACGTCGTGCCGGAACCGAACGCCGGATGGAGCCTGCTCGGCGGACTGAGCTCCCTGCTCGGCCTGCAACGCCTGCGGCGCCGCTCGCACCGCATCCTCCATTGATCATTTTCTCATGTTTTTTGCACCAAAATCACGAAATCCGGGGTTGTGCTCTTTCGTCGCGGCCCCCTTCGACCCTCCCCGCCCATGAAGCGTCCCCTTCTCACAAACCACATCTCTTCATGACCATTCATTCTCACACTCATCTCGGGGGCCTTCTAGGATTGGCCTTTCTCTCACTTCTCGGAGCGAACAGCCGCGCTGCCGCCGATCCCGATCCGGACGCCAACAAGATCGACTTCTTTGAGAAGAAGGTTCGGCCGATCCTCTCGGAGCATTGCTACCAGTGCCACTCGGCCGACACCAAGCCGTCCGGAGGCCTGCGCGTCGATGATCGCAACGGCCTGCTCATCGGCGGCGACGCCGGGCCAGCCGTGGTCGCGGGAGATCCGGAGAAAAGCCTGCTCGTGCAGCGGGTGACGCAGGACAAGCCAAAGCATCAGATGCCCAAGGAAGGCGATTTGCTGACCGATGCCGAGACCGCGGTTCTGAAGCAGTGGATCCAGGACGGCGTGGCCTGGCCGCGCGAACGCATTCCAGCGTATGTGGGACGCAAGCGGGAGGATTTCGAGGAACTCAAGAAGACGCATTGGGCATGGCAACCGCTGACGAGTCCGGCAGTACCGGCGGTCGCGAACGCCGACTGGGCCCGCAGTGACACCGACCGTTTCATCCTCGCCGGCCTGGAGGCCAGGAAACTTCCTCCGGTCGCCGACGCCGATCCCGTCACGCTCATCCGCCGGGTGACCTTCGACCTCACCGGCCTGCCGCCGACACCGGTGGAGATTCAGGCCTTCGAAGCTGATCACACACCGGACGCGTTCGCGCGGGTCGTGGACCGGTTGCTGGCATCCCCCCAATTCGGGGAACGGTGGGGGCGCCACTGGCTGGATGTCGCGCGTTACGGCGAGTCCACCGGCCCTTCGCGCAACATCCCCTACCCGTTTGCATGGAAATATCGCGACTACGTCATCGACGCCGTGAACCGCGACGTTCCGTTCGACCGCTTCGTCCAGGAGCAAATCGCCGGAGATCTTTTGCCCGCGGACATGGCGGAGGAGCGCAACCGGTTGCTGACCGCCACGGGCTTCCTGGCGCTCGGAGTGAAGGATGTGAACCAGCGCTTCAAGACGCGTTTCATCATGGACAACGCCGATGAGCAGATCGACGCGGTAACGCGCTCGATCCTCGCGCTCACCGTGACCTGCGCGCGCTGCCACGATCACAAGTTCGACCCCATCCCCACGACCGACTACTACGCGCTCGCGGGCATCTTCACGAGCACCGACAACGCGGCTGGCGTGCGCAGCAAGATGGGTGGCGGCGGGCTTGATTACTACGATCCCGCAAATCTCGTCCACCTCGTGGGCGACGTTCCAGCGCCGTCCGCCGAGCAAGTCGCGAAACTCGAAGCGGAAGTGGCCGCGGCGAAGAAGGCATGGGATGAGATTCGTGATACGCCCGAGGGGTTGAAGCCCACGGCAGGTGGTGTCCCCACGCAACGGTCATACCGGACCAAATACGAAAGCCTCCAGGCCTCGTTGAAAGCCCTCAGCGACCCAGCTGAGCGAGGCTTCGTGGCGCACGGGGTGCGTGAAGGAAAGACGCCTGCCGACACCGAGGTGCGGATTCGCGGGGAAGCCGAGCGCATCGGCCCGACGGTGCCGCGCGGCTTTCTCACGACATTCACCGTCCCGGACGCGCCGCGGGTCAATCCGCAGCAGAGCGGGCGGCTCGAACTGGCGCAGTGGCTCACCAGCCCCAGAAATCCACTGACGGCCCGGGTCATCGTGAATCGCGTCTGGCAGCATCTCTTCGGCACTGGGCTCGTCTCGACGGTGGATAACTTCGGGGTGAAGGGGGAAACGCCCTCGCATCCCGAACTGCTCGATCACCTGGCGCAGGAGTTTATCAAGGACGGCTGGTCGATGAAGAAGCTGGTGCGCAACCTGACGCTGACTCACGCCTATCAACTTGGCACGGACGCCCCGCCGGCGAATCACGAGGCCGATCCCGACAACCGGCTCGTATGGCGCCACTCCCCTCGCCGCCTCACCGCCGAGGAAATGCGCGACGCCATGCTCGCGGCGGCTGGCCGACTCAAACTTGCGCCCCCGGGGCCTTCCGCGACGAAGGATCTGAGGATGGTTGAGATGCGCGACAACGGACCGGAAGCCCGAAAGATCACGGAAGCGGCCGACAGTTCGACCTCGCGGAGCATCTATCTTCCACTGCTGCGCGGGATCACGCCGCAGGCGCTCGAGGCGTTCGATCCGGTGTCGCAGTCGCTCGTCAGCGGCACCCGCGAAAGCACGACCGTGCCGACGCAAGCGCTCTACCTGCTGAATTCCACGTTCGTGCGGCAGCAATCGCTGACCTTTGCCGATCGCGTCGCGAGCGACAGCCAGCGCTCGGACGCGGAGTGGATTCGGGAGATTTACCTCGAGGTGTTGGGCCGGTCGCCGAACGCGGCGGAAGCGGCGCGGGCGGACCGGTTTCTCGCGGAGTACGCCAGTTCCTATCGCGCCGGCACGCCGATCGCGCAGAACGCCGCGGCCCAATCCGCCGTCGCGGGCACGGAGTCCGACACAGGGACCGCCACAGCCGTGGCGGGGCAGAAGGCCAATCCCGACGACGTGAACCGCACGCCGGATCTCCCCAAAGAAATTCCGCTCCAACCCAGGGACGCCCGGAGCGCGGCGTGGATGACCCTCATCCAGGCTCTCTACGCGTCCGCCGAATTCCGTTTCATCCGCTAAATCTTCCATTCCAAGCATCATGTTCAACCACCTCACTCGACCCGTCTCCCGCCGCTCACTGCTGAAGTCTGCAGGCGGCGGATTCGGATACCTTGCGCTGGCTGGCCTCCTCGGCCAGCAAACGGCCCGCGCTCTTGGTGCGGAAAAGCCGCTCGCTCCTCACGCGCCGCATTTCCCAGCGAAGGCAAAGCGCATCATCTTCGTCTTCATGGAAGGTGCAATGTCGGGCGTGGATACCTTCGAATACAAGCCCGAGTTGCAGGCCAGCGACGGCAAGGGAGGCCCCGGTGGAGGCAAACTCACCGCCTCAAAGTTTGCCTGGAAGCAATATGGCCAGACCGGGTCGTGGTTCTCGGAACTGCTGCCCAACATTGCGCAGCATGCCGATGAACTCTGCTGGCTGCGCGGTCTGCACACGGATACTCCTGCTCATCCGCAAGCGGTGGTGCAATTGCACACCGGCAGCGCCAATGCCGCGCTTACGCGCCCCAGCATGGGCTCGTGGCTGCTCTATGGCCTCGGCACGGAAAACCAGGATCTGCCCGGTTACGTGACGATCGATCCGTCGCCGAACTTCGGAGGTGCCGTGAACTACGGCAGCGCTTTCCTGCCCGCGCACTTCCAAGGCACGAAGATTACCGATACCGGTTTCGTCCCAAATCTGCGAGCGGCCAGTGCCAGTGATCTTCAGCGCAAACAGCTCGATCTCATCCAGTCGATGAACCGCGAATACGCCGCGACGCCGGGCGCGCCCGATCCCGTGGATGGGATCATCGAATCCTACGAACTGGGATTTCGCATGCAGGGCAAGGTGCCGGAGTTGCTCGATATCTCGAAGGAGCCGCAGCACATCCTGGATCTCTACGGGATCAAGAACGGACCGGCCGGATCGTTTGCGCGGCAGTGCCTCATGGCGCGCCGTCTCAGCGAGGCGGGTGTGCGCTTCGTGGAGATCACGCAGGGCGGCTGGGATCATCACAACAATTTGCACAAGGGGCTCATCGACCGGACAGCCAGCGTGGATCAACCGACCGCCGCGTTGCTCACCGATCTCGGGCAGCGCGGGCTCCTTGAGGATACGCTGGTTCTGTTCGGTTCGGAATTCGGACGACTTCCCACGGCGCAAGGGCCCGACGGGCGCGACCACAATATCATGGGCTACTCGATGTTCCTCGCCGGCGCCGGTGTGAAGAAGGGATTCACCTTCGGCGCGACCGATGAGTTCGGGATCAAGGCCATCGACGGGCGGATGCATACGAATGACCTGCACGCCACGCTGCTCGCGCTCATGGGGCTGAATCACGAGAAGCTCACCTATCGCTATGCGGGGCGGGATTTCCGGCTGACCGATGTGGCAGGCGAACCCGTGCGGGAGATTGTTGGGTAGCGTGTCCTGCGAATGGGGTCAGCGAGCGGTTACGCCGAAGGCGTTCAATAAATCAGCCCAGGGTCGCCGCGTCCTCGCGGCTACCCTGGGAAACGCCCCCCAAAAGGCGGTCAACCCCGAAGCGGGTTGAAGAAGGCCTCATTTGCAGAACGGTTTCCCTGGCATGCAAGTTTCTTCAACTCCTTCAGAGTTGGCCGCGTTTTGTATCGAAGACCCAGGGTAGCTCGTTCCTCGCAACCCTGGGCTGGATTATCGAACGCCTTCGGCGTAACCACCTGCACTTGCCCTAAAGTCCACGGGCCTCCTTGGAAAGAGCTCTATTCTCTCAGTCTGCCGCCATGTCGGTAGATCGGGTCCCGCTCAATGCCTGACCAATCGCCGCAGCCCGCCGCCAATCCGGTTCGCGGCCTCGCGACCTCCACGCGTGAGCAAGAGCAGGCTGGCGGCGCCCAGCATGCGCAGGCTGGTCCGGATTTGCGTGCCTGGGTCTTGTGATTCAGAAGAGTTTTGGACGAAGCGGGAAGCCAGCCCGACCGCGAGTCCGCAACCCACGGCCCCGACCATCCCGACGGCCATGTGCTCGCGCACGTATTCCATCGGGCTGTCCCCGTTCGCATGATCCGCGGCTTCGGTCTTCACCGAGTCCGCAAAGATCATGGGTAGCGACTCTCGATGTGGTTCCGGCGCGGCGTGGGCGGGCGTCACCGGGACAGCAGCCACAACGGAAGCCGCGGACTCCGGCACGGCCAGGCCTTCCGCGCGAATGCGGTCGCCGCTGGTCAGGGCATACATTTTCGTGAACTCGGCGCCGAACAGAAGAATGCACGAAGCGTAATAGACCCAGAGCAGGAGCAGCACGACGGACCCCGCCGCGCCGAAACTGGAGGCAGTGCTCTCGCGACCCAGATAGTAGGCGAGCCCAAACTTGCCCATTTCGAAGAGCAGCGCCGTGGCCGCCGCACCCACCCAAACGTGCTTCCAGCGGTTGGTGACATCGGGAAGGACCTTGAAGATGAGCGCGAAAAGAACGGTGACGATGAGAAAGGAAACGGCCAGCCCCGCTCCCGCCCAGAGCCAGTCCGGCATCTGGAGGAAGCCGGCGATCATTTTATTGAAAGCGCTCAGTACGGTCGTGAGGACGAAAGATACGAGGAGCAGGAATCCAATCACCAGGACCATCCCGAAGGAGAGCAAGCGCTCGCGGACGATCGCCCACCAGTTCAGCCCGGGCGCGATTTTCACTTCCCAAATGGTATTGAGCGCGTCCTTGAGCTGCCCGAACACTCCGGCCGCACCGAAAAGCAGGACGACAGTTCCGGTTACCGTGGCCAACATGCTCTTCGCTGGATGGCTGGTGCTCTGGACCATGGATTGAATCGCCGACGACGCCTGAGGCCCCACAAATTCCCTCAACTGTCCATAGAGTTCGCCCCTTACGGCGTCGGCGCCAAAGAACCATCCCGCAAGGCCAACGGAGAGGACGAGAAGCGGAGCGATGGAAAAGATGGAATAGTAGGCCAGGGCCGCGCTCAAGCGGAGCGCATTGTTCTTCTGCCAGTCGTTGAAGGAATCCATCAGAAGCTGCGACGTCTGCCGGACTCTTGAAAAACGCAAATTCACGCTGAGTGAATCGAAACGGACACCGAGGTCGTCCGTCCCCATTGAAAATATTCTGGGGACACGTCCGCCAGGAAAGCGCATAACGAATGTAACACGCAGATATCACTCCTATGAACAGCCGCCCCGTGCTTTGCCTGCTCCTCGCAATGTCTTCCACCGTGGTGCGGGGAGACGATCAGGTTCGATCCACCCAGGAAGAACTGCGGCGCCGCAACATTTTCTTCGGCGATGTGGACGGCCGCCACACGCACGAACTGGAGGAGGCACTGAAGCGATATCAATCGCGCAAGGGGCTCGCGCCCACCGGGCACGAAGACCGGGACACACTTCGGTCGTTGGGATTGGCCACGCGCGAACCGGGCGAACCGGTGCCAAAAGATCTCGAATGGCCCGACGAACCGGTGCTAAAGAGCGACGTCAGGATCGATGTCGCCGCGACCGCCGAGCAAATCTCCGCCACGAGCGGGGTCTCGGTGAGCAGCTTGATTCCGGATCGTCCCGGCACCGGCTCGCCATCAAGACGAACCGCCAACCGCCGGATGGGCGCCAGCCGGCAGGAAACGCCCCCACAGGGACGCCAATCAGCGGGGGTCGCAGGTTTCTCTCCCGGTCAAAACGGGAAACTGCAATCAGATCTGACAGCGTATTTGCGAGGGTATCTCCAAGCCGTGAGTCGCAACCGACTGGAGGACGAACTTCACTACTATGCCGACCGCGTGGATTACCTGGGGAATGGCGTGGTGGACCGGAGGATCATCGAGCAAAGCCTGCGGAAGTATTATCAGCGCTGGCCCAGCCGTAGTTGCAGCCAGATCGGGCAGGTGGAGTATCAAGTGTTTCCGAAACGCGGTGAAATCGCGGTGACTTTCCGGACGCGGTTCTCCCTCGGCAACAGCAAGTCGCACGTCCGCGGCGAAACCGAAAATCGCGTCGTGATCAATGCGGCGACATCTGATCCGCGGATCGTTTCGATCGAGGAACGACGAGTGCACCGGTAGGCGCCGCGGGCTTTCCACCGCATTTCTACGCGGCTGAATGGCGTATGCGCGACGAATCCCTTGAAGATTCGCTTCTTTCGCGAAGATGACTGTTCAAACCAAAATCCTGCTTCTGCTTCTCTCCATCGTCGCC
>Ga0105237_10009545_pt1 | contig 10389 bp, 5 predicted proteins | sample KBSC24metaG_FD_81520 | JGI IMG/M metagenome (GOLD analysis project Ga0105237, IMG submission 81520) | Corn rhizosphere microbial communities from Kellogg Biological Station, Michigan, USA - KBS C2-4 metaG | ecosystem: Host-associated > Plants > Roots > Rhizosphere > Soil | place: Michigan, USA... | reverse complement strand
TTTTGATTGCTTGTCTGTTTATCACTTTACTGTTGAAGTTGTTTGTAAAAAGGTATTCCTTTTCGACTCTTTATTTCGTTTCAATTTCAATTGCCTTTATTGCATATCATTATCAACTGTATTCACCGACATTAAAAATCATTGTTCCTGATGGCTACTCAGGAGAAGTGAGTTTAGTTCTTTCCAACGTTGATCAAAACATTTTAACTGTTGACAGCAATGGAGTTGGCTATGTTACTAAATGGACATTCAATAAAACCTGGTCGCAACCAAACGTATTTACAGCGAGCGGTAAAAAAATAAATACCCAATGTGTTGGTTTTAATCCTTCCACCTTTTGGGGATTGAGCAAGTTCTGTTGTGTAGACGGAAAAGTAATCAGGTCATTGTCTTTTGAAATAGTTCCAAAGGATACAATCGGGCAAAAACAATATCATAGCCGGGGTTTAGCTGGAAGCGTAGACTCCAAAAAATTGTATAGTGACGAATAACATGCTGCCAATAGCGCATTTGGAAAAGCATGGCTTGAGCAACTACATTTGTACTGCAGTTTTTGAAATTCATAAAAGTTATACCTCATGTATTACTTTTTCAGACCAACACTTTTTCTTTTATTATCTGCGGTGACAATAGTTGCATGCAATGAAAACAATACAACACCCGATCAGGCATTAATCAATGAATTGCATTTAAAGCAGGGAGAAATTATTTCCTGTGGTTCTCCCGGTAAAGAATTCGGTGTTGTTGATTTCGAGATGAGCTGCAACAGCAAAGTAAAAAGTGATTTCAACATTGCAATAGAATTATTGCACTCCTTTGAATATGATGAATCAGAAAAAGTATTTGCTAAAATTATCCAGGAATCACCGGAATGTGCAATGGCTTATTGGGGTGTGGCTATGTGTAATTATCATCCTTTATGGGAGCCTCCCACCAAAGACAATCTTATAAAAGGTACCAAAGCAATAGAGATTGCAAACAGGTTGACTAAAAAGTCTGAGCGTGAAGCAGATTATATAAATGCAATAGCTGCTTATTATAAAGATTGGGATAAAACTGAACCAGTCACTCGCAGTATCAATTTCGAAAAAGCAATGGAGCAATTGCACAATAAATATCCAGGTGATATAGAAGCAGCAATATTCTATGCACTTGCGTTGGATGCCGCTGCAGATGCCGGCGACAAGTATTATGTGAAACAAAAAAAGGCAGGAGCAATATTGACTTCATTGTATGCGGCTTATCCCAATCACCCAGGCATTATACATTACATTATTCATACGTATGATTATCCGGGCATTGCAAATCTTGCTTTACCAGCAGCAAGAAGATATGCAGAAGTTGCCCCGTCATCAGCACACGCGCTGCATATGCCTTCACACATTTTTACGAGGCTTGGGCTTTGGGATGATTGTATCAACTCAAATATAAAATCTGTGGAAGCTGCGAAATGCTATGCTCAATCGGCTGGTATAAAAGGTCATTGGGATGAAGAACTGCATGGACTCGACTATCTCGTCTATGCTTATTTGCAAAAAGGGAATAACAAAGCAGCGAAAGATAAACTACAGTATATATCAGCCATCAACGAAGTTTATCCTGTAAACTTCAAAGAAGCATACACTTTTGCTGCTGCTCCTTCCCGTGTTGCACTTGAAAATAAAAACTGGCAGGAAGCAGCCAGTTTACATTTAAACCCTGCATCTTTTCCCTGGAAAAAATTTCCATGGCAGGAAGCCATTATTCATTTCGCCCGCCTGTTGGGAAGCACGCATTTAAAAGATACTTTGTCTTCACAACTTGAGCTCGCTAAACTGAATGAACTACATGACACATTGCTGAATCAAAAAGATTTTTATAAAGCAAAACAAGTAGCTATTCAAATAAAATCGGGAGAAGCATGGATTGCGTTTGTGAAAGGAAGTAAAGAAGAGGCCTTAAACTTTATGAGGGTTGCAGCCGATATGGAAGACAGCACCTCTAAACATCCTGTAACGCCCGGAGAGGTTTTGCCTGCACGTGAGTTATATGCAGACATGTTGCTTGAGATGCACCAAAACGAAAATGCTTTGCTGGCCTATGAAAACGTGTTACAGAAAAGCCCGTACCGCTTCAATAGCTTATATGGCGCTGGTTTCGCTGCTGAAAAATCGGGTAACGTTAAAAAAGCACTTTTTTATTACAAACAATTATCCACGATAGTTGATACAAACTCAGACAGACCTGAACTTTCTGCGGTAAGAAAGTTTTTAAAGAGCCATTCATGAGTTTTGATACATGGTAAAACCTATTACCATCTACGTATACCCGTGCGTAATAACATTTTGCGCCAAGATGATTTATAGAATTAGCCTAACTCAATTTTTCATTAAAGAATTTGATGGTTCTATCCCATGCAAGTTCAGCAGCCGCTTTATCATAACGAGGTGTGGTGTCATTATTAAAGCCATGATTTACGTTAGGATAAGTGTAGGCCGTATAAGTTTTATTATTGGCTTTTAGTGCAGCCTCATAGGCGGGCCATCCTTCATTTACCCGTGTGTCTAAACCTGCATAATGCAATAACAATGGTGCATTAATTTTCGGTACATCTTCTGCAGCAGGCTGACCGCCATAAAACGGAACGGCAGCAGACAGACCTGGTATTCTTACTGCCATCATATTAGCTATCCATCCGCCAAAACAAAAACCTACTACACCAACTTTACCATTACATTCGGCATTGCTTTTAAGTACAGAATAAGCAGCAATAAAATCTTCCAGCATTTCATTCCTGTCTCTTTTGCTTTGTAATTCACGGCCTTTATCATCATCGCCCGGATAGCCGCCCAATGGTGTAAGCGCATCCGGGGCCAGGGCAATGAATCCCGCCAGGGCGGCCCTTCTTGCCACATCTTCTATATGTGGATTTAAACCACGGTTTTCATGAACAACAACAATACCTCCCAGTTTTTTCTTTGCATCTGCAGGTCTTGTTAAAAGCGCCTTGATGTTTCCGCCACCTTTCTCAGACGTATAATTAATATACTCCGATTTCAATCGTGAATCATCTGGTTTTGTTTGTTGCCCGCCCTGGTAATCCGGCATTAAAAAACTCATCAGTGACGTCACGGTAAGTCCGCCCACTGCATAAACAGAAAGTCTTTCAACAAAGTCACGCCTGGTTAACCTGTTGTGTGCATAGTCATCATACAGGTCAAATACTTCCTGGCGTATATCTTCTTTTTTGATAGGTTCCATGTTCGTTTTTGTTTACTCTTAAAGTTAAGCAAAGCTTGTGCATCATTTCAGCTTAATCGGTGAAATGCCTGTAACGGTAGCGTTAATACAATGGCGCTTTCCATCAATAAAGAATTTGACCATCGCAGAACAAATGAATAAATATTTTAACCATTGTACAATTCCAGTTGCAGTCTTGTTTCTTCAAGATCTAATTCACGTTCTATCTTTCTTAATATTTCTTCATTTGCCTTGCCTTGTTTGTGTAGTAACTCAAGCGAATTTCTTTCCACGGCAATCAGGTCTATCTGCATTTTCGAGAACTCATTAAAGATGCGGCCTTCCAGCGTTTTACCTTTACCAAAATAATTGGCGGGGAGATCTGTCTTTTGCAGGCGATTGTATTTTACCTCGTACTTGGTCTTGATGTTTTGCAATAAATCGTCTTGTACAAGCGATAAATTTTCTTCGATGTAATTGATGGCGGAAGTAACTACATTGGTGCGTACATCATACTCGTCGGCAACAATAGAAAAAGGAGTGATACGAAGTTTTTTTATTACCCAGGGAAGTGTAAAGCCCAATAGAATAAGCGTAGAAAGAATAACACAAAAAGTAAGATAGATGATAAGATCCCGGTGTTGAAAAACGGTGCCATTTTCCAGCGTTACCGGCAGAGCAAGCGCTGCAGCCATAGATACCACGCCACGCATTCCGGCCCATCCAAAAACAATCATATTGCGGGGATCAAATTCTTCTTTTTGTTTTATACGTTTGCTTAGCCAGCGTGGCAATAACGAAGCGGGAATGATCCACAAAAAACGGGATACGATCACCACAAGACTTATTACAACTGCATAAAGCACAAGGCTGGAAGGTGCATAGTTGCTAATGCCCGCCATAACGCTGCGTAGCTGCAGACCAATCAAAACAAATACAAGCCCGTTAAGAATAAAGATCACTACCTGCCAAACAGCATAGGCCATAATGCGACTTTCATTTGTAAATATTTCTGATGAGTGATAAGAAAGATAAAGCCCTGCAGTTACTACTGACAGTACGCCTGATACTTCAAAATGTTCGGCAAGCAAATAGGCGGCGAATGGTGTTAGGAAGGTAAGCGTTACTTCTATCACCGGGTCACAAATAAATTTTTTGTGCACCATTCTCATGGCAAAAGCAAGCACAAGACCGATGGCACAACCAGCAAAAGCGACCCATAAAAAATTGATGCCCGCCTGCCAGAAGATAAAGTTACCAGCCGCCAATGCCGCCAGTGCATACTTGTAGGCAATAAGGCCGCTGGCATCATTTAAAAGACTTTCTCCTTCAAGAATGGCAATAATGCGTGGATGCAGGCCAAGCCCTTTAGTGATAGAGGTTGCGGCCACAGCATCCGGCGGCGAAACGATGGCCCCGATCAAGAAAGCGGCGGCCCAGTCAAGATTAGGAATAATGTATTTAGCTGCCATAGCAACCACTGTTGTAGTGAACAATACGAGACCTACAGCAGCGAGAGATATAGGACGGATGGAGCCTTTAAACTCATGCCAGCTTGTGTTCCATGCTGCGCCATATAAGAGTGGTGGAAGAAAGATAAGAAATACAATATCCGGCCTGAGGGTGATATCCGGCAACGATGGCACCAGGCTGATGGCAACACCACATAACACAAGTATGATGGTAAAAGGAAATTTGTACTTGTTACTAAGGACGCCTAAAAAAGTGATGCCAAACAAAAGCAGTACTATAAGGGTAATGTTTTCCATGGAGATAAAAATAAAGATTCTGCCGGTAATGGGCTGTCATCGTTAACGTGACTGTCGCGATATATCAGTGATGTTTTTGTAATGACGTTATTGCAGAATATTTTTCTCTATTCGTTTCTTAGATAAGCTTTGCTTATTAAAAAAATAACCAGGCTTTTCGGGCCCGGTTATTTTTTATTTTAGAATGATGTTAAGCATCAGTGCAGGAACCCTGTGTTTATACCAATTTCATTTTATTGGGATCCCAGTGTATGATCTTTTTTTCGAAGAAACTTTTGTTACAGGCAAGCGCGGGTGCAGCGGCCCTGAAACCAAAAGTGGCATCTTCCACTACGGGTTTGCCCGTTCTTATGGCATCAAAAAAGTTAGTGAAATGGTCAAGATGTTCATCGTAACCTTCAGGGGCTTTAAAATTAATATCATCTTTCTTCGGTCTCTTTCTTTGAGCCTCTGTCCATTTTGCATCATACTCTTTTTGCATTTCCTGCTGCATTGCTTTGGAAAAGGTAAAGAGAGAATCATAACCGCCAAAACCCGGTGCCTGCGGCATAAGACTATGATGTATGGTAATGTCATTTCCCCTTACGTCCATCACGCCTTCAGAGCCAACAAAGCGGGTAACTTCCTGTCCGCCTGTACCACTGATGAAGTTCACCTGTAAGGTTAATTCAAACGCAGGATGTTCGGGTGTATCTCCATACTGCATCACACCAGCCATTACATCAGGCATATTGCGTCCGTCTTTCCAGTAACTAAACTGGCCGGTGCTGTAAATGCTTTGCGGCCCTTTGGAGTTAGTAACGAAATGAGTGCCGCTTAACAAGTGAATAAAAAGATCGCCTGCCACGCCTGTACCTACTTCTTTAAAAGCGCGCCACCAGAAAAATTTTTTAGAATCGTAAGACATTTTTTCTGTTACGGCTATAAATTCATCCCAGTTTGTTGTTGCAGCATCTGCATCTTTTGGTATAGTATATTCCCATGCGCCAATAGAGCCCTGTCTGTCGTAAACAGCATTCACCATATTTAGTTTTCCTATTTCGCCCGCAGCCAGTAATTCTTTTGCTTTTGCAAGGCCAATACTACTTACACGCTGGCTGCCCACTTGCAATACTTTACCTGATTTGCGTTGCGCTTCTATCACCTCAGGGCCTTCGCTTATTTTAAACACCATAGGCTTTTCGCAGTATACAGCTTTGCCTTTTGCCAATGCGTCTCTTGTAATGTTGGCATGCCAGCAATCTGTTGAGGCTATAATAACTGCATCTATATCTTTATCAAGAAGCTCTTTGTAGTTTCTGGTGGTAAACAAATTATTACCGTGCAGTTCTTTTGCATTTTCCAGTCTGCCTGTGTACAGGTCACATATTCCGGCAAGTTCAACACCCGGTACTTTCAATGCGGTTTCAAGATCATAATGGCCTTGCACGCCATAGCCGATTACACCGAGGCGTATTTTATCACCGGCAGAAATCTTTTTTTCATAATGAAGAATTCGTTCCTCAGCCTTTTCTTTTGCGGCAAGGCTGCTGAGAGGGGCTGCTGCTGCCATAAGGCTTGTAGCGCCAATTTGCTGTAGAAATTTTCTACGGGAAGCGTTCGTTGAGTTTGACATGATATGTTTTTATAGCGTTAGTGTACCTGGTTTAAATTTGTTGTTTTCAAATATAAGTTATCAGCTTTAAAATCAGGAATGTATAGCAATGCCTTTGATTCACTAACAATAGAATAAAGGACATTAAAATTGTTTGTTGAGTAAGTCTATTCAATTGTAACCATTATTACAGGGCACGCAAAAAATATAAGATAACCTATTATTTTACCCGACTAAGCGAAACATTCAACACTTTTTTGATGGCTTGCCGCTGCCTGTGTATATTTAACCGTCTTGTGTCAATCATCATAAAACATTGCCATATGCCTGTAAATAACCAACACACTAACTCTCGACGTGCATTTCTTGTAAAAAGTTCAATGGCTTCTTTAGGCTTATTGATGGCGGGCTCTGCAACCCGTGCAGGCAAACGCTGGTTTGCAGGCAAGCCAGATTCAAAATTTGCCGGCGTGCAGATAGGTGTAATCACTTATTCTTACAGAAGTATTCCTGGCAGTGTTGAACAGTTATTACAATACATAGTGGATAGCGGTGTTAGCGCCATTGAATTAATGGGAGATGCAGTGGAAGAATATGCAGGCAAACCAAAAAGCAATTTTAAAATGCCACAGGCACAGCCTGGGCAATCAAGGCCGCAATTAACGGATGAGCAAAAAGCGCAGCTTGCAACGTATCAGAAACAGGTAGCAGAATGGCGCGCCACTGTATCAATGGATAAATTTGAAGAAGTAAGAAAAATGTATAACAAGGCAGGCGTAAGCATTTATGCATTCAAGCCCAATGCGCTTGGCGTTAATAATACGGATGCGGAAATTGAATATGCTTTGCGTGCCGCCGAAGCTTTGGGCGCAACGTCAGTTACTGTTGAATTACCAACCGATGCCGCACAATCAAAACGCCTTGGAGATTTTGCGTCAAAACACAAAGTATATATCGGTTACCATGCGCATACGCAGGCAACGGATACTGCATGGGATACAGCATTGGGGCAGTCACCATATAATTCAATGAACCTGGATTGCGGTCACTATATCGCTGCGGGTGGTAATAATACAGCAGCATCTTTGCTTGCATTAATAGAAGCAAAGCACGAAAGGATTACTACCATGCACATTAAGGACCGCAAAACAAAAGACAATGGGGGCGTCAACATGCCGTGGGGACAAGGTAATACACCTGTAAAAGAAATCCTTACTTTATTAAAAGACAAGAAATACAAAATACCCGCAACGATTGAACTGGAATATGATATACCGGCGGGCAGTGATGCAGTAAAAGAAACGCAGCTTTGTGTTGCGTTTGCAAAGCAGGCGTTGAATGCGTAATTCAATCGTGAAACGTGAGAAGCCAAACGTGAGTTTTTTGATCTTTCATATCTCACGTCTCACGATTCACTTCTCACGTTAAATAAATCATCAACCTGAAAAATAAAAAATCACCAATGAATCTCACCGCGTCTTTAATGAAAAACAAACGTATTGTTTATTTACCTGTTGTGGCTTCTCTTTTTTTGATGAATGCCTGTAAACAGGCAGATAAAACAAACGCTTCTATAAAAAAACTGGACTCAGCAAAAGTTGCAAAACTTGCAGGCTCTATTGAAGCAATGGTAAAGCCGGAACTGGCAGACGGGCTAACACTTAAACTGTGGGCCACTGACTCTTCTGTTATCTCACCTATCGGGATACAAATCGATAATGATGGAAGTCTGTATTATACAACTACCGATCGTCAAAAAAATTCTGAGTTCGATATACGCGGCCATCGCGACTGGGAAATACCTTCTATTTCGTTTAAGACAGTAGAAGATCGCAGGGCTTTTTTGCATAAGGAATTGTCTCCTGAAAACAGCAAGAAAAATCTTTGGCTGGATGATTTGAACAAAGACAGTTCGCATGACTGGAAAGATCTTACGATTGAAAAAGAACACGTGTACAAACTGGTCGATAGCGATGGCGATGGGATCGCTGATCAATCGCAATCACTGGTGGATGATTTTCATGATGAAGTAACAGACGTTGCAGGTTCTGCACTTAAAGATGGTGACAACCTGTATGTTGCTGTCGCTCCTGATTTATGGAAGATGCATGATAAAGATGGTGATGGTATTCCTGATGAAAAGGTTTCCTTATCGCATGGTTATGGTGTGCATATTGGCTTTAGCGGTCATGGTATGTCTGGTATTGAAATGGGCCCTGATGGAAGAATTTACTGGCAGATTGGAGATATTGGTTTTAATGGCACAGACCCTGATGGTCAGAAATGGGAATATCCGAACAGTGGTGTGATTGCACGCTGCAATCCTGATGGAAGCGACTTTGAAATATTTGCAGCAGGCTTACGCAACACGCATGAATTTGCTTTTGATGAATATGGCAACCTGCTTAGTGAAGACAATGATGGTGACCACCCCGGCGAAAAAGAACGCCTTGTATATGTGGTGAATGGTTCTGATGCCGGCTGGCGCAGCAACTGGCAATATGGTAAATATCGTGATCCAAAAAACAATACATACAAAGTATGGATGGATGAAAAAATGTATGTGCCGCATTATGAAGGGCAGGCCGCCTACATAACACCATGCATCAGCAATTTTGTGAGTGGCCCCGCAGGTTTTGTATATAATCCTGGTACTGCTTTAAGCCCGCAATACAAGAACACTTTCTTTGTGGCAGAGTTTGTGGGCAATCCTAGCAATTCAGGTGTGTATAGCTTTAAGCTGAATCCCAAAGGCGCCACGTTTGAACTTGGTGAGAATAAAAAAGTAGTTGGTGGAATACTTACCACCGGCCTTGATTTTGGCCCTGATGGTGCTCTTTATCTCGCTGACTGGATCGATGGATGGGGTACACACAATTATGGCCGTATATGGAAGATGGATGATAAAAGCGCAAACACCGCTGAACGTGCTGATACAAAAAAATTACTTGCAGCAAATTTTGCGGATAAAAAACCAGAAGAGCTTGGCGAAATTTTAAAACATGCAGATATGCGTGTTCGCCTTAAGGCACAATTTGAACTGGCAAAACGTGGTGAAGAAGGTGCAGCCATCTTTCAAAAATATTTTACACAAACTGCTAATCAACTGGCACGCATAAATGCGATATGGGGCATGAGCCAATTGGCAAGGAAAGACAAAAAATATGCAGCACCGTTGTTGTCCTTATTGCAGGATAAAGATGCAGAGATAAGGGCACAGGCCGCCAAATGGCTGGGTGATATGAAATATGCGGCTGCGGGCGACAAGCTTTTACCCTTACTAAAAGACACTGCTGCACGTGCCCGCTTTTTTGCCGCAGAAGCACTTGGACGAATCAAATACGAACCTGCTGTTAATGCCATCATCACAATGTTGCAGGAAAACAATGACTCAGATACTTACCTGCGCCATGCAGGTTGCCTTGCACTTGCACGTATAGGCAAAGCTGAACCTGTTATAGCGCTGGCACAAAGTCCCTCAAGAGCATTGCGTATTGCTGGAGTAGTTACACTGAGAAGAATGGGTAATGCAGGTGTTGCAAAGTTTTTGGATGACAAAGATGAATTTGTAGTAACAGAAGCAGCCCGTGCCATTAACGACGATAACTCTATTAAAGATGCAATCCCGGCATTAGGTGATTTGCTTGTGAAAACAAACTTTACCAATGAAGCGTTAATAAGACGCAGCATCAACGCCAACTTAAGGGCAGGCACAGACAACGCCATGCAGAATTTAATTACATATGCAACCAAAGAAGGCGTGCCTGCAAAAATGAGGGCAGAAGCGATTGAGGCATTAAGCGTTTG
>Ga0105237_10009541_pt1 | contig 10391 bp, 4 predicted proteins | sample KBSC24metaG_FD_81520 | JGI IMG/M metagenome (GOLD analysis project Ga0105237, IMG submission 81520) | Corn rhizosphere microbial communities from Kellogg Biological Station, Michigan, USA - KBS C2-4 metaG | ecosystem: Host-associated > Plants > Roots > Rhizosphere > Soil | place: Michigan, USA... | reverse complement strand
TCGGCCACGATCATGGCGCTGTCCTGGTTGCGCGAGATGAGGGTGCCGACGAAGCCGCCATTGACGGCCGTATTGCGGATCTGTTCGATGGTCTCCGGCGTGAGCGCCGAGGGAATCACGGTGCCGGGGATGACGGGGTCGGCGCGGAAACCCTCTTCGGTGATCTCGTTCACGAAAGTGTTGGGCGTCCACAGCGACTGCACGCCGAGTCGGCTGATATTGGGCAGGAACATGACGGCCTGCGTCATTTCGGACAGGCGGGTCAGTCCCTCCTTGGCCCAGATGCTGCCCTTGCGTGCGCGCAGCGCGAGGTTGAGGCGATTGGCCCCGAGCACGTCATCGCGGTATTGCTTGAAGGTGTCGATGTATTCGTGATGGGTCGGCATCTGTTTTTCGAAGCCGGCGTCCATGCGCAATTGCAGCGCGAAATACGACAGCACGGCGGTGAAGGCCAGCAGCAGGGCCAGGATGGGAATGCGCAGGCGGAACAGGCTGGCTTCGAGTCTATCCAGACTGAACAGGGAAGGGGCGTTGGCCATGGTGCGGTGGTCTCGGGTCGGAGTTCAAAAACACGGGCCGCCCGCAGGCGGCTTCAAGCAAAACGGGATTGCACGTCAATGCGCCCGGACCGTGGAGGGCCCGGGCGCGCGGTCTCAGAAGTTGCGGCTGATGGTCATGCCATAGAAGCTGCGGTCACGCAGCGGTTGATCGAACACGCTGGCTCCGCCCCAGAACTTTGCGAAGTTCAGCGCCACCTGCCACTTGGCCGGGTTCTGGGTGAAGGTCACGGTGAAGTTGGCCATCTTCGCGCCTTCCATGAAGGTCGCCGTGGCATTGGGCGTGCGGCCCTTCACGGCATGGAAGAAGTAGACCTCGGGGATGACCTGCCAGCCCGGGATCACCGAACCATCGTAGACCCAGCTGAAGTCGAAGTTGTAGCCATACGAAGTCGCGCTGCCCACGCCGGATGTATTGCCGCCATTGGCCAGCGTATTGCTGGCATTGGCGGTGGTGTCATAGCCCCAGCCCCACAGGCCCGCAGCGACCGGAATCCCGCCATACGCGTTCTTCAGGTTGGGATACTTGATGGCCACCGCTTCCACCATCAGCGTGGCGGTATCGGCCCCCAGGGTTTTGAGCACGGCACCGTGTTCGCTGGGGGTGAGGCTGAGCATGCCGGTGATGGCCAGCTGGTATTTCTCGGTCTCGATGTAGCACTTGCCATTGGTCTGGCACAGGCCGCCATTGGCGTTCTGCACCGAACCGTTGAGCGAGACCGCATCCTTCGGCCGATACGACAGTTCCGTGCCGATGGCCCAGTTGCCCAGCGGGAAATTGGCCGAGAGGCCGACCATCTTGCGGTCTTCCAGATAGGAATAGCCCAGGCCGCTGGCGGTATTGGCGGTCGACAGCACGGGCGATTTGTCGTGGTAATTCATCACGTACAGGCCGAAGTTCACATCGGCACCCGGCGGCGTATAGCGCAGTGCCACACCGTACTGGCCGGTGGAGCGCGGACGTCCGGTGACCGGCACACCCAGCGCATCGGCACCGCTGCCCACGGTGGCGGTCGACCAGTAGCTGCCCACGGGCGGGAAGTAATTGCTCTCCCAGCCTTGCTGCACATAGGTTTCCACCGAGAAGCCACGGCCCAGGCCGGTGGCGAAGTTGACCATGGGGGCGGGCAGGATGGCTTCCTTCAACTGCGTGCCCGGATTGGACAGGCGCATCAGGTCGATGGCATTGGTCTGGTTGATGCCGCCGGCGATGAACAGGCTCTCGCCCCAGTTCACCACCTGATTGCCGACGCGGATGCGGGCGCGTTCCTCGCCCAGGTCGAAGGACTTGCTGACCCACAGGTCCAGCAGGCGCACCTTGGAATGCAATTCATTGGTGGCATCATCCGACAGCGCGCGGCCGGTGGTATTCGCTCCGCTGATGTTGCCGGTGCTGCGAGTGGCCGAGTAATCGCGCAGCCAGCTTACGCGGCCCAGGAATTTCACGTCTTCCGGCATGTTGAGCAAAAGCTCATGGGTGCCTTTGAGATAGGTGGTGAAGCGGTCGCCCCGGTTGTAGTTCAGGTCGCCCTGGTCATTGAGCGATGACAGCGCATCGGCACAGCCACCCGGCGCACTGGGACCGGAGGCGGACGCCGCACTGCCGCCGCTGCTGCCGATGATCAGGCCGCAGGATTGCTTGCTGGCGCGCACGCCCACACCCAGCGAGACCGTGGAATCGAAATTGCCGGACACCGTCTCCCCCTCGAAGGTGATGGCCTGTGCCGCGCCGCTGCACAGCGTGGCGGCGGCCAATGCGATGACCCTGGTTTGCAGATGATTTTTCATTGTTGTTCCTCTCCCGTTGCGGATGCCGTCTCAGGACCGCTCAGCGATCGCTGATGGCACGCAGGTTGTCGGCGCTGTAGAAGCTGGCCTTGGCGCGCGGATTGCCCTTGCCGTCGACTTCCCAGGCCATGTCCTTGCCGGTGCCGGCGGCGTGCAGGTCGAACACGTAGCGGCCTTCGGCCAGGTTGTATTGCGCGAAGCCGGCCTGGTCGCAGCTGCCGGTCTCATAGACCGGGATCACGTAGGCTTCACGGTGCTTCCACAGCTTGCCTTGTGCGTCGTAATCATCGGCGGCGACCAGGTTCCAGCTGTCCTCGTCAACATAGAAAGTGCGCTTGGGCGCGAGGTGGCGCACGCCGGCCTTGACCGTGGCTTCCACCACCCAGACGCGGTGCAGCTCGTAGCGGCGGGCGCTCTCGGCGATGGACTCGTCACCGGCCACGTCTTCGAACTTGGCCTTGAAGTCGGTGGCACCGAAGCTGCCATACGGCACGTACATTTCCTTCTTGCCGACCAGCTTCCAGTCGAAGCGGTCGATGGTGCCGTTGAAGACCATGGGTTCATCCAGCGTGTACTGGTTCTCCATGCCGATCTGCGGCGAGTCGTAGGCGTAGGAGGGCATGCGGCGCACGCGGCGCTGGCCGGGGAAATAGTAAAAAGTTTCGCCGCCGGCCTGGTTGAGGAAGGTGGTCAGCGACAAGGCTTGTCCGGCCAGCGCCGTGGGCGAGTTGTAGGCGAAGTAGGTGTAGTACTCCACCGGCGGCAGGGTCGAGAGATTCACGCTGCCCTTGGCGGCCCAGGGGAAGAACATGGTCTGCTGCGACCCGGCCTTGATCCATTCGCTGCTGCCCTTGCGCGGCGAGACGGCGGTGATGGTGGACTTCCATTCCTGGGCCACGCCGCGATAGCGCATCTTGCTGTTGTACATGACCTCTTCGCCGCTCTTGGGCACGGGGAAGGGAATGCCCGGCACCACCGCCTCGGCCAGGCTCCAGCCATCGGCCCCGAGTTTGGCACTGGTGTTCTTCTTGGTGTTCTCCACCACGAAATCGGGAGCGCTGCAGTAGCGGTGGCTGGGGTAGACATCCATCTTGTACCCCTTGATCTGCTTGATCAGGGCGACCTGGCCGGCACTGAGCTTGCTGGCGTACTTGTCGACGTTGGAGGCATCGATGGTCTCGGTTTTCTTCTCGTCCTTGTACTTGAAGAAATCGCGGCGCAGCTTGCCGTAGGACCAGCCGGGCAGGACCACGTTGTCTTCCTTCCAGTCCGGCACGCCGTTGCCGCCGGCTTTTTCGCCGCCCAGCGGCGTGAGGCTGCCGCCGAGGTCGGCGGGCGTGGCGGCCTGCGCGAACGTGGCAGCCAGCGCCAGGGCCATGGCGCTCATGTGGATGACCTTCATTGCTGTTCTCCCTTGTTGTGATGCGGGTGTGCGTTGGCCGGATGCGCTGCCGCGCAGTCCGGATGGCGGACCGCTCCCAAGGCGTGGAGGCCTTTCCTATTGCCACAACCCGTTCGGGCTGGGCCCCATGTCTGATAAAACGCTGACGGACAGGGAAATTGACTCGCTTATGGCGTTGTCCTGAATAGGTGGTTTTTTTGGGAGCAGTGGACGAGGGAGAATGTAGAAGGGGCCACCTCGGTACTGTTAGCCGCTTTTAGCAATTTTCGGGAGGGACGCCCGAAGGGGATGGTGAAAAACCGGGCGGACCCGCTGCAGTCGGCTGTGAAAAAGGCTTGCAGGGCGAGGCTGCCTGATTTTTCCGGCACGATGAGCAGGGTCGAAGAATAGAGCGGATTATTCCCTTACCGTTGAATTGACCAGTGACAAAAACAGGATTGTTGCCGGAAACAATATTAATCAACCAATTGGTCGGTTTTATTGTGGGAAAAGCTCGTATTTTGAGGCGGGCTTGCCCGGAGCAAGCGCAGATGGTGATGCGTGCTCCGGGTGCAAATGAGAGTGGACGATGGAGGAGGTGGACCAAGACAGGGCAGCTTTGCCAAAAACGGCTAGACCTCTGCCCCAAAATTGCCCAGGGCAGCGGCACAGTCCGCATTGGTAACCGGCGTTACCAATGCGGACTGTGCCGGCAGACTCAGGATTGTGCAGCCGTTTTGATGACCGTTTCCGAAGGCAGGACGCCGAACATCTTCTTGTATTCCGAGGCGAAGCGGCTGGGATGATTGAAACCGCACAGCGCGGCCAGGTTGCCGATGGTGTCGTGGCCGCGTTCTTCGCTGCTGCGCCGCTTGATTTCGCGATGCGCCGCGTTCAGGCGCAGCGCCTTGAGGTACTGCAGCGGCGAGATGTCGAGCCGTTCCTCGAAACAGTATTGCAGGGTGCGGCGGCTCACGTGGGTGGCGCGGCAGACATCGAGGATGCCGATCTCCTCGCCCGCATGCGTGCGCATGTAGTCGATGGCGTTCTGCACGATGCGTTCGCGGCGCTGGCGCGAGGGCAGGGTCGATTCGAGTTCGTGATGGCCCTGGTTCAGCGAGAGCGCCAGCGCCACGTTGCTGATGGCGGTGGAAGCCAGCGCACGCGGGCTGATCGGCCGAGTGGCCTTGCCCGCTGGCGTGTTGAGGAGATCGAAGGCGACCGAGAAGTAATGGCGCAGCATGCCCGCCGTGGCTGCGTCGAGCTGCAGCACGGACAGGTCCAGCCATTTGCGCACGCTGGCTTCATCCTGCTCGTGCAGCTGCGACAGGAACAGCTCGCGCTGCACCGAGATGCCCAGCAATTCGATCGGACCGGTGGTGCGGATGTGGTGCGCCCGGCTGCCATCGAGCACGATCAGCTGGTCCTGCGTGAGCGGCCGGCCGTTGAGCAGGTGGCCTTGGGCACTGGTGTTGCAGATGCCGATGACCATCTGCTCGGGCGGCGGCACGATGCGTTCGTGCAGGGCGGTGTTGGTGGTCTCGCGGATGAAGCAGAACTCGTCGGTCTGCACCATGGCCAGCGCGCCGACGAAACGGCCACTGCCCAGTTGCTGGTACTCCTGCTCCCATCCGGTGAGCGTACTGGCTTGCTGGTCCACATCCGAAAACTGTTCGGCGTGGACGGAAAAATGGTCGGCATGCATGGCGCGGGCTCCTGTTGTTTTGTGTCAGACGATGCAAATTTCGCACCAGCCTGTCAAACATCCGGAAACGGCAAGCAAGACGCTCATCGACGCCGCAAACCAGGTCTGCGGGCGGCGAGGGGCAGGGTGATTGATTTCCGTCTCCGTTGTCTCGGAGCACCTTCGAGGGTGGCTCTCGGACTTTCATTTTTTTCGCCAATCTACTGAATCACAGGGTAAAGCACAAGGGCGCATTCGTCACATTGGGATTCTGGAGTATTGCGGCGGGCAGAGCATTCGTGGTAGCGCGCCGATGTGTCTCAAAAATGAAAATATGCTCGCTTCGTTCTGTACCTAGGTGAAGTTTCGTGCGCGCCGTCCACGGACAGAAATCTTCATATCGTTTCCGCTTGATCTATTTGATTGGCGCTGCATGTCGCATGGGGTGGCGCTTTGCGCGCTGCGGCGCGGAAAAAACTTTCATTTGGCCTGCAAGCCGCATGGGGCGGGGACCGCCATTTTCAGCGGCACGGCGGCCCTTTGGTGCGATTTACGGGGAAGCTGTGCCGGGGTTGAATTGCCACGGGGCAAAACTGTTTTGTCTTTCAGCAAAAGTGGCCGGGTTGACACCATGTGTCGTCCGCCTATGGAAGCTGCCCTGGGGAGGGCAAGCTTGCAGTGACAACAGAGCTGCGGCATGTCGCCGCGCCGGTCGCTGCGCACCCCGGACCACGAAGGGAGGAAAGACGGACGTTTTGCCCCGCCTCCACGCATCCGCTGCACTCCGCTCAGGGAAAACAACATGAAAACAATAAACGAACACCGCAAGGATATCCTGCCTGTCATCACGCTGGTGACGCCCGAGAAGCTGCTGGCGCACCTGTCCGGCAAGACGCGGGCGGCAGCGCCAGCGGTTCTCCTTGGCGCTGGCGGACCGCCCATGGCGAAGAAGGCGGAAGCCGTGGCGCTGAGCCCGGCCGAGTTCGCCGTCAGGGGCTCGGACAACGCCAGTCTGCCATCGCGCAGCTTGCTGTGGGCGGCATCTTCCACGACGAGCACGGGCAGCACTTCCGCGCCGCTTGCTGCGAGCAAGGCTGCGGGCAGGAGCCCTGGCCCGATGCCCGGCGAGTCCAGACCGCTGCCGCCGCCGCCTTCATCTCTTGCAGCGGTGGACGTCACTGAGGCTGCAGTGGCGCATGGGCTGCCCGAGAAGACAGCGCTCACACCCGGTGCGATCTCTGTCGCATCTACCCAGACGGCCGGCGGCACGGCTGTCGGGACGGCCGGCGCACCGGCCGCCACCGCCACCGCCGCTGCCACGGCCACTTCCACGCCCTCCCTTGCGGCGCTGGTGGCGCTGTCGCCGGCAGCACCTGCGCCCAGGAGCGTGCGGCCTCCCACCGCGTCCCCTGCGGTGCTGGCACCCGCCTGTCCGGTCGCGCCGGCCCCGGTGTCGGTGCAGACGGGTCAGCCGGTTCCTGTGTATGTGCCCGTTCTGTTGGATGGCCAGGTGATGCTCTGTCCCATCGATCTCTACTGCCCCGTGCTCATGCCGTTGGCAAGCTTGCCCGCAACCGTCACACGTGACGGAACGACAGTACCCGCCAGCGCATCGGCCTCAACGTCTGCCGCCGCGTCCTCACCGGAGGATCCTTCCAATGCCCCCGCCGTTTATCGCAAGGCGGGCCGCTTCGATCCGGGCAGCTTCCTGCCGCAGCAGGCCTTCAGCGAAGGCCAGGTGAGCGAGGCCGATTCCAGGAATGAGGTGAGCGATCGCAGCTGGCGCATTCTCGATGCGCGTCTGCAAGGCGTGACTGCGGCTCAGCTCGCAGCGTTGGACGGCAACCGGGATGGAGAACTCAGTGGCGCGGAATTGTCCGGCCTCATGACCTGGTCCGATGCCAACCAGGACGGCATCGGCCAGCCCGGCGAGATCAGCGCGCTGGCCGATGCCCTGCAGCGAGTGCAACGCGATGCACTGCGGGCCACTGATTACGGCATCTTCACTGCCGGCAATGCGCGCTTGCAGGCCAGTGCCCCCGAGGAGAATCCGCCGGTCCCGTCCAGCAACTACCGCACTCTGCGCGACAACGACAACAGCATGTCTGTGCCCGGCGGCGGGGTGATCAATTTCCGGGCCAACCAGTTCAAGATCGTCAGCAGTGCGCCGGGTACTCTCATCGGCACCGATGGCGCCGACCTGCTCAGCGCCGGCAACAACGGACTGGACTACGCGCTGGGCATCGATCCGGCACGGCTGACCACCCTGCTGGCCGGTGACGGCGACGACAAGGTCTTTGGCCGCAACGGGGCCGACATCCTCTGGGCAGGCAATGGCAACGACAGCGTCAACGGCTTCGGCGGCAATGACCGCATCTATGGCGAAGACGGCGATGACCAGCTTTCCGGCGGCGAAGGTGACGATCTCATCGATGGCGGTGCGGGCAATGACAGCATGTTCGGAGGCTGGGGCAATGACCGGCTGTATGGGGGCGATGGCGATGACACCCTCATGGGCAACGATATCGGCAGCGCGTCCCTGTTCGGATTGACGGTCCTTCCCTCGGACGACGATGTGATCTTCGGCGGAGCGGGCAATGACAGCCTGATGGGCAATGCGGGCAACGACCAGCTCCGGGGCGGCACCGGCAACGACAAGCTCTATGGCGGCGACGGCAATGACCAGCTCCATGGCGAAGAGGGCGACGACCAGCTGACCGGGAGCAATGGTGACGACATCCTCTACGGCGGTGACGGCAATGACTACCTGGTCGGCAGCGACATCCGCGCCAACTGGCTGGAACCATTGCCGGCCAGCGTGGTGGGCAATGACAAGCTCCATGGCGGTGCCGGGGACGATACCCTCATCACCGCCGGAGGCGATGACTATCTCGATGGCGGCGCCGGCAACGATCACATGGAAGGCGGCAGCGGCAACGATACCTACGTCGTCAGCAGTCCCGGCGATGTGGTGCTGGAGCGCGACAATGGCGGCTACGATACGGTGCTGGCGGGCAGCAGCTATGCACTGGCGGAATTCGTGGAAGAGCTGCACCTGCTGGAAGGCGGCAACTACAAGGCCGGCGGCAATGGCCTGGACAACCTCATCGTGGGCAACAGCCAGGACAACGTCATCGACGGCGGTACTGGTGCCGATACCATGATCGGGGGCAAGGGCAACGACAGCTATTTCATCGACAACCCTGGCGACAAGGTGATGGAACTGGCAGGCGAGGGTATCGATACCGTTTACTCCCGCATCAGCACTGCCCTCGGGGAGAACGTCGAGAATCTGGTGCTGCTGGACGCGGGCACACCGCAGCGCGCCAGCATGGACGGCAAGCCCGTGCTGGTCTATGGCGCGCCGCATGACTACCACCTCGACTACGACCAGGGCGGCGATATCGCGGGTTACGACGGCACCTGTGGCGAGGCCAGCATCGCCAACCTGCTGACCATCGCCGGCCAGTCCGTCAGCGAGCCCGATGTAGTGCGCCGCGCGATCCAGATGGGCTGGTGCACGCCCAAGAATGCCAGCGGCATGGGTGGCGGGACGAATGTTTACGAACGCAGCAATATTCTGGACAGCTATCACATGGCCCACCAGATGTTCACCAGCTATGAGGAGCAGAAGCTGCTGGATGCCCTGCAGGCAGGCCGCGGCGCCATCATCGGCGTGTGCTCGTCACGGCTGTGGGGGCATGGTGACAACGGCAGTCCGGTACGCAGCGATCATGTGATCACGCTGACCGGCATGGTTTGCGATGAGGCCACGGGCGTTGCCCAAGGCGTCTACATCACCGATTCCGGCCAGGGCAATGCCAGCGACATGTGCCGTTTCCTGAGCCTGGAGCAGCTGCGTTACGTGGCCAATGTCGACGGCGCGAATGCGCTCATCACCGTGGCGCCGATCAAGATGACCGACGCCAACCTCAATGGCACCGGCAATGCGCTGGACAACCAGCTGGTCGGCAATCGTGGCAACAACATCTTCACCGGCGGCCGTGGCGACGATACGCTGGTAGGGCAGGCCGGCAGCGACACCTACGTCTTCAGCCGCGGGGATGGCCAGGACCTGGTGGCCGACAACGATGCCACCAAGGGCAACCTGGATACGCTGCAGTTCACCGACATCAGGCAGACCAACCTGTGGTTCCAGCACGTGGGCAATGACTTGCAGATCGACGTCCTGGGCGGACAGGACCAGATCACCGTCAAGGACTGGTACGTCGGCGGTGCAAGCGGCAGCGACCACCACATCGAGCGCATCAGGACCGCCGAGGGTTACACCCTCTACGACAGCGATGTGGAAAAACTGGTGCAAGCCATGGCCAGCTTCGCGCCGCCGGCGGCGACCCAGACCGAGTGGCGCAGCGGCCAGTCCAGTGCGGACCAGGTGCTGTTGACCGTGACCCACTGAGCCCGGACCCACGGTCTTTCAAGGCGGCCTGCAGCAGGGCAGCGGCCGCCCTTGACCCACCATCCTCGAAGCAACCCTCTCGGAAATCCTATGAACCAGACGGACCACGACCCCGGCCAGGCGGGGACGGACAGCGGCTTGCTGTGCCTGATCATGCTGGCCAAGCTGCACGGCATCGCAGCCGATGCCCGGCAATTGCAGCACCGATTCGGCCGCCAGCCCTTCAACGTGCAGACCATCCTGCTGGGCGCGCGGGCCCTGGGCATGAAGGCGCGCGCCATCCGCCAGCAAGCGGCCAGGCTGGAGCGCACGCCGGTACCAGCCATTTGCGTCGATCACGCCGGACACTTCTTCGTGCTGGCCAAGATCGACGCCGCGCCGCAGGAGGCAGCGGGCGCGCCCTTGCGCATCCTGATCCAGCGGCCGGGGCAAGCACCGCAGGTGCTCACGCGCAGCGAATTCATGGCGCTCTGGAGCGGTCAGGTGATCCTCATGACCAGCCAGGCCAGCTATGCGGGCGAGTCCTCGCGCTTCGATTTCACCTGGTTCATCCCGGCCGTG
>Ga0105237_10009540_pt1 | contig 10392 bp, 5 predicted proteins | sample KBSC24metaG_FD_81520 | JGI IMG/M metagenome (GOLD analysis project Ga0105237, IMG submission 81520) | Corn rhizosphere microbial communities from Kellogg Biological Station, Michigan, USA - KBS C2-4 metaG | ecosystem: Host-associated > Plants > Roots > Rhizosphere > Soil | place: Michigan, USA... | reverse complement strand
TTCACAATGGGTGTGCTTGCGCGGGACTACATGCTGGCGGGTGTACTCTTGACCGCAGCGGCGCGAAGTTTTTTGGCCAAACCTCAACGGCACTGGCTTGGAATTGCTCTGCTGGCGTTGGCGATCAACGCGCATTTCTTTGCTATCCCAATCGCGGCCGGTATCTTTGTTTGGCTCTATTGGTCGTGTCCCGAAATGACGTGGAAGGCCTCACTTGCGAAGCTGAAGGAAAGGAAGTTCTGGGTTTCTGTCGCGATACTGGCTTTTGCTCTGATTGCGTGTTATCTCACCGTGCGCCCAGCTAAAGATCTAGCAACGCACCTGAACCTCGCAGGAGCAGGTATATTCGATTATCTGATTTTAGCGGTGGGCAGGGTATGGCATTACTACCTTCCTTTCTCCTTGGATATGGAGTCATCGATTCAAAACTCCTCATTAGCATTTCCTGCCTTCAAAGACGTGTTTGTAACCCTGCTTTTTTGGATAGTGGCCTTATCGGTCCTCCCAGGAAGAAGAAGTCGATTGTTCATGGTCATGTCTTCTTTGCTGTGGACAGCGGCTGTCGTAGCTACCGTACGCATTCCACTCGAGACTCACGCCTCACAGATTGTTGTCGGCTACGTGATCGCGTTGATGATTAACAGGCCTGAGGATTATGTGGGCTCCTGGTTTCCATCGTATGCGGCCCAGCCGATCCTACTGGCTATCCTGAGTATTCAGGTATCGCTTTGCTTGCAATACTCCGTCAAGGAATGGTTTAGCCTGTTTTCTGCCGGCAAGTCCACTGCTCAATGGTTAAAGGCCGCTGGTCTGACAACGCGTCCATTAGTGATAGAGCCTGAAATCGCAGCCCCAACAATACTCGCATACACAGGGATCTCCTCCGCCTACGTGCCTGGCTGCAAATGTAATCGAACTTTCCTTCTCTATCGCGTCGGTTGGGACAGTGAACGACAAGTTAGTCCTGAGGAACTGCAAGCTCTGACATCCAAGTTTGGATTGTCGCCAGTAGTCATTTCTGGATGGGAACTAACCGAGAGGGACCTGCACCATCTGCGGTTGCAGCTTCTTTACGAGCCTCCACGGGCATGGGCGTACCAAAATGAGAATGTGTTTGTTTACGGAGTTGTGGATCACGCAAACTCGGAGAGCGCTGCGGCTCAATGAAGAAGCAAGGACGAGCGATCATCATCGGGGCTGGACCGGCAGGCCTGACAGCAGCAATCGAACTGCAGCGACACACCGGCATTAAGCCCATCTTGATCGAATCGGGCAGTCAGGTCGGGGGCCTTTCGCGCACAGTTTGCTACAAAGGCAACCGCATGGACATCGGCGGTCATCGCTTTTTCTCGAAGTCCGACCGGGTAATGCAATGGTGGCTCGATCTAATGCCCGTAGAGGCGCCATCGGGCGCGGTGGGACAACTCCGCTATCAAGGGCAGCAGCGCGATATTCCTGCGGGCAGGGAGTTGGATCCGGCTACTCAGGATCTGGTTATGTTGGTGCGCAACCGGAAAAGCCGGATCTATTTCTTGCGCCGCTTCTTTGACTATCCAATCCGCCTCACGGGCGACACCATCAAGAAGATGGGCGTTGTTCGAACTCTGCGCGCCGGATTCAGTTATATGCGATCAGCATTACTGCCTAGGCGAAAAGAGCGTTCTCTCGAAGACTTTCTTATAAACAGGTTCGGCAAGCAGTTATACCTGACGTTTTTCAAATCCTATACCGAAAAGGTCTGGGGAGTTCCTTGCCAAGAGATTAGCGCAGAATGGGGTGCGCAGCGCATCAAGGGGCTATCGCTTAGGGGAGTTGTAGTGCACTTTCTTAAGAAAACGTTCGGTCGAAGGCATACACAAGACATAGCTCAGAAACAAACTGAAACGTCGTTGATCGAAAGATTCCTCTATCCCAAGCTAGGACCTGGCCAGTTATGGGAGCACGCTGCCGAGATAGTCTGCAAGGCAGGTGGTGAAATCCATCTTTCCACGTTGGTGGATCGTATCAATGTGGAAGGAGGCAAGGTAGTTTCAGTCGAATGCGTGAACGAAGCAGGAGAAAGAATTACGGTTGCGGGTGACTGTTTCTTTTCCACAATGCCTGTACGAGACCTGATCAGGGGTCTTTCGGTGCCGGTTCCTGCTGATGTGGAGGAAGTCAGCGAAGGGTTGATTTATCGCGATTTCATCACTGTTGGCCTGTTGGCCAACAAGCTCAAAGTAACTGAAGAAGACGGGGGCCCTCTCAAGGACAACTGGATCTACATTCAGGAATCCGACGTGCTTGTCGGACGGTTGCAAATCTTTAACAACTGGAGTCCATGGTTGACCGACAGTCCAGACAAAGTATGGCTCGGTCTCGAATACTTTTGCAACGATACCGATTCCATTTGGAAGCTTTCTGACGAAGACATGACGAAGCTTGCAATCGGCGAAATCGATAAGATCGGCATTGTGAACGCCGAAGACGTGGTGGATTCCCATGTCGTACGTGTTCCGAAGACCTATCCCGCCTACTTCGGAAGCTACGACCGGTTCGATGTTATTCGTAACTACATCGATCGGTTTGAGAATCTCTTCCTTATCGGCCGCAACGGAATGCACAAATACAACAATCAAGACCACTCAATGTTGACCGCTATGACCGCCGTCGAAAACATAGTGAATGGGGTGAGATCAAAGGACAACATCTGGGCCATCAATACCGAAATGGAATACCAGGAAGAAAAGTCGACCAGCTAGATTCCAAGCTCGCTCCTGATTGCTTCTGCAATCGCGTCTGCATGCTTTCGCATTAATTCTTCGCTCTCCGCCTCGATCATCACCCGCGCCAGATGCTCTGTTCCAGAGTAGCGAATCACCACGCGTCCAGAGTCCTTAAGGTCTTCCTCGGCTGCGCGAATTTTCTCGGCAATCGCGGGAATTCCTTCCAGTGGTCTGCGTTCTCTCACTTTGACGTTTACGATGATTTGCGGGAACACTTTCAGATCTGCGGTCAGTTCGTCGATACTCTTGCCGCTTCTAGCGACCAGGTCAAGAACCACGAGGGCCGTAAGCAGGCCATCGCCGGTCGTAGCCAGGTGAGGGAAGAGGATGTGGCCTGATTGCTCGCCGCCCAAGGCAGCGTCGTGTTGCTGCATTTGCTCGAGAACATAGCGATCACCAACTGGCGCGCGCAACATACGAATTCCCGACCGCTTCAGCGCGGCTTCGAGTCCCATATTTGACATGGTTGTAGCCACAACCAAATCGCTTGTGAGCAGTCCGCGTGCCTTTAAATCGCGAGCTGCCACGAGCAGGATGGCATCACCATTGATTACGTTTCCCTTTGCACCCGCTAACATGCACCGATCGGCGTCCCCGTCGAACGTCAAACCAATCGCAGCTCTACGTTTCTGTACCTCTTCGGCGACCCATGTCGGGTGGAGCGCGCCGCATTTGTCGTTGATGTTGCGCCCGTCGGGTGAAATATTCAGGAGCGCAAACTTGCCGGGAGTGTCGCCGCCCAATCGCGCGAAAAGTTCGGGCGCTACGGCCGCCGCGGCCCCGTTTGCGCAGTCGGCAACAATGTGGATCCCAGTCAGACTCAGGTCCGGTACGCAATCAATCAGGAACTTAACGTAATCTGTTTGCAGGTCTCTATTGTCTTTGACGACGGGGAGCTTGGCCGGGTCAGGCACGACGGCATCAACGGCGTGACGCAGAATTTCTTCTTCAATAGCCAACTCCACAGCATCAGCCAGCTTGAATCCGTCCGCGCCAAATAGCTTGATGCCGTTGTCGCGCCATGGATTGTGCGAGGCGGAGATCACCACTCCAGCATCGAATCCGTGTGTACGCGCCAGAAATGCAACGGCCGGCGTAGGTACAATTCCGGCACTCTCAACGCGAGCCCCAGCGTCTCTTAAGCCGGCAGCAAGCACGGCTGCGATCCACGGGCTTGATTCACGCGTGTCGCGTCCCAAAATCACTTTGGGCTCAGTCGTATTGTGCAGGGAGTGTCCGATTGCCAAACCCGCGGCGTAAACCGTCTTCGGATCCAAAGGCGCCTCACCGGCGATCCCGCGAATTCCGTCTGTCCCAAAAAGTCTGCGTGCAGTTGCTGTGCTCATAGCCTCACTTCGTGTTGCGTTTTTTTCTTTCGGGTGTTTCGACAATACTGTTGAATTCGCCATCGCTCAATCTTGTCGTAACACGGTCGCCTCCCGTTACTTGAGCGATCGAGCGAATCACGCCACCGTCTGAGCGCCGAACCAACGCGTACCCGCGCTCCAACACCGCCAGTGGAGACAGCGAGTGCAACCGGGCATCAAGTGCATGCAGTCTTGCATCTGCGGCGCTCAGCGTGCGTTCAACGGAGCGATCCAGGCGGGTGGTCCGCGAGCTTAATCGCTCACGTGTGCGTCCAACTTGACGTCTCGGATCGTGATGTAAAACAGCTGCGGTTAATTCAGCTACTTCTCGGTTTCGTTGATTCAAGGTTGTCCTGATCGATGCTTCCGCGCTAAATCCGAGATCGTCGAGTCGCTGGTTTAGCCGATGGAGCATGGATGTGACGCGACCTTCTGCCCGATCGATTGACAGCGCATTAAACTGTTGTCGCTGATGCAGGAGTTGAAAGCGTGCGGCCCGCTCAAGCCGGATTCCCTGGCTTGTGACCCGTTCCGCGATGCGATGCTGGGCCTCGGTGATCAATTCCGCGGCAGCGGAGGGAGTGGGTGCACGCAGATCCGCGACGAAGTCAGCAATCGTAAAGTCGGTTTCATGGCCAATCGCCGACACCACCGGCAGTCCTGAAGCCGCGATTGCGCGAGCGACGCGCTCATTGTTGAATGCATTGAGATCTTCGAGCGAACCTCCACCGCGCGCCAACACAATCACCTCAACCAATCCACTCTTGTTCAAAAAAGAGAGAGCTGTTTCGATTTCGGCGGCCGCTTGTTCGCCCTGGACGGAGACAGGGAAGAGCAGCACATTCAGGCTCGAGTGGCGCCGGCTGACGATGTTCAAAAAGTCGCGAATGACGGCACCCGTCGGAGAAGTGATAATGCCGACAGTACGCGGGAAGGCCGGCAAAGGACGTTTACGATCTGCTTCAAAGAGCCCCTCGGTCTTCAGTCGCTGTTTCAGCTGCTCGAATGCCAATTGCAGAGATCCGGCTCCCACAGGCTCGACTGCTTCGCCTACCAGCTGCAACTGGCCTCGTTGCGCATAAACGCTGACTCGACCACGAACGAGCACACGCAGCCCATCTTCAAGACGGAAGCGAAGCAGCAGGGCCTGGCGGCGGAAGAGCACAACGGGCAATTGCGCGTCAGCATCCTTCAGCGTGAAATAGAGATGCCCAGACGGCGCGGGGCGATAGTTGGATATCTCACCCTCTACCCAAACATCGGCGTATTCCTGCTCAAGTTCCTGGCAGACCTGCTCCACAAGCTCGCGCACTGGCCAAACGCGACGCTGAATCTGCGGCGCCTCAAAGCTGAGGTCTAGCTGCCGCGCAGATGGATTTTGCCGAATCACCTTTGAAGAGTGTAATTGCTTATGAGCGTTGTCGCTCTTGCAGGACGAGCGTGTCTATCTCCGGCTCGCGAGCAAGGCCCTCAAATGGGCCGCGATTTCCGCCATCCTCTCTGCCGCACCTGGATCTGACAACAGATCCCCCTGATAGGTACCTTCGGCTTCGCGAGCCAGTTCCGTACCTTCGTTCAATCCAAAGGTGCCAAGTACCCCTGCCAGCTTGTGTGCATTTGCACTTGCCTCTTGTTTCCCGCTCGTCGAAAGTGTGCCTGAGGCGAGGGCCGAAGCCGCGATTTCGAGGGTAGCCACGCGCTCTTCCAATTGCGGCAAAAACTTTGCCCACAAGCGATTCATTGCCTCGGCAAGTGCCGGCTCCGGTGACTCTCCCATGGCTTGGCTCTCAGCTCCAGCCCAATACTTCTGCAACCTGCACCGACAATGTCAAAGGATCAAAGGGCTTGACCAGCACGGCCTTTACACCGAGGTCCGCAAAGCGAGAGCGATCGCTGGCTTGCACCTTCGCGGTTAGCAAGAGCACAGGGATATGCGCTGTCGCCGGATTCTTTCGCAGTTCGCGAAATGTGGCTGGGCCGTCCATACCCGGCATCATCACATCGAGCAGAATGGCATCCGGCTGGTAGCTGGACGCACGAATCAGTCCTTGAGCGCCGGAACTGGCGACCATCACTTCCCACCCAGCTACAGTTTCAAGACTGAGTGCAGCTACCTCACGAATATCGTCTTCGTCATCAATAATAAGAATGCGGTGCATTTTGCTCAAACTCCCTGGTGTCGTCCTGTTGATTTAGCTCGCGGAAACCTCGGGCAGTGATTCCTCTATCTCCTGTGAACTCCGCAGCATCGTCAGGACCAATGTTTCCAGTTGCTCGGGCTCCACGCTTGCTTTTGCCAAAAAGTGCGTAAGTCCGAGGACAAGTTGCATGCGTTCAGCCTGCGTCAGGCCATGAGCGGAATAGGCCACCAACGGCATGCGGCCGAGACTTTCGTGTTGCCGCAGCCAGTCCACTACGTTGAAGCCATCGCCGTCGGGCAGACCGATATCCAACACCAGCAGATGTGGCTGGAAGCTGAGGCACTCGTCCAACGCCCCCTGCCGCGTATGCGCGACTCTTACGCTGGTTGTCTCACGGTTGAAGATCTCGGAGATTACCTGCCCGAGGTCCAAATCATCTTCGACCACCAGAACACGCATTGTCTCGCCCGGTACGCAGAGCGTCTTCGTCAATTCGTTCAGCAGGACATCATCCGTTGGCCGTGGAAACAGAGAATCGCCCTTTCCGTTTAGCTCAGCAGCATTCTGCGGGTTTGCGATACCCACGAGAACCACGGGCGTGTAGGACTCGGGCTCCTCGCGCCTGAGCATGGGTAGGATCTCCCATCCATTGAATCCATGCAGCGTCGTATCGAGAACGATTGCAGACACTCCATCGTGAGCCACCGCAACCGCTTGATCCACAGTAGTTGCCTCTACGATTCGATATCCGAAGCGGGCAAGTTGCTCGGCAATCAGGGGCCTTGTGCCGCCGTTGGTATCCGCTACCAGGACTGCACCGTGCGTAGCTGGATTGATCTCTCCATCTTCGGTCTTAACCGCGGCTGGTTGATAAGGCAGGAACACCCGGAACGTCGATCCTCGCACCGGATTCCGCTCGGCCCATATTCGCCCGCTGTGCTGCAAGACGATGGCACGACAAATGGCCAGGCCGAGTCCGCTGCCGCCCTTCTGTCGCGAATCCGAGGCATCCACCTGTTGAAATCGCCCGAAGATGACTTCCAGTTTGTCTGCAGGAATGCCGCGCCCCTGATCAATCACAGAAAGCGTTACGCCGCTTGCTCCCGATCGCAGCATTACCGAGATAGCGGAGTTTTGCGGAGAGAACTTGATGGCATTTGACAAGAGGTTTGTTACAACCTGCAGCAGTCGGTCAGAATCTGCTGTGATCTCAACCTGAGTCTTGTCGTGAATAAGCAGCACGCCAGCTTCTTCGGCCACGGGTTGCATGCCGTCGATGGCCTGCCGCACAATCTCGCCGAGCTGCACAGGGCGGAAGGCCAGAGGCTCACGGCCGCTCTGGGTGCGTTCCAAATCGAGAATGTCGTTAATCAGGCGCACCAGGCGCTCAGAATTGTTGAGCGCAATGCGCAGCAGGTTGGCCGCCTTTTCGTTGATGGCTCCAAGCATGCCTGACGAAAGCAGACCGAGCGCTCCGCGAATTGAAGTGAGCGGAGTGCGCAGTTCGTGGCTCACCGTGGACACGAATTCGTCCTTCATCCTGTCGAGTGCGTATCTTTGGCTGATGTCTCTAAAGCTCAGCACCGAACCTGAGAATCTGCCCTGGTCCAAAATCGGATTGAGGAAGAACTCGGCAGGGAAGCCTGTGCCGTTGCTGCGGAAGATTGTGCCTTCGCCTGTCACGGATTTCCGTTGACCGGATGCACGGCGGAGGGGGCAATCGTCGCCACATTTCTTTTCGGGCGGAGCAGCCCCATGCACCAGTTGATGTATCGGCTTTCCGATCAGGTTTGCGGGACGCGCCCCCAATAGACGGGCGGCTGCCGGGTTCGCAAAGCGTACCAGCCCGTTCCGGTCGACACCGCAAATGCCGTCTGCCACGGATCCCAGCAAAATCTCCTGCTGCCGGCTCAATTCTTCTGCGCGTTCCCGCTCACGAGTTCGCGCCAGCATCTGTCCCAGCGAACCGGCTACGGTTTCCATTGCCGCGGTGGTCTCGCGGTCTTCGCGGAGCCTTACGTGGCAATAGAACTCAAGGACTGCCAAGACGTGATTCCCGACCTGCACGGGCGCGGCCCAGCCTGAAGCCATTTTGCTGCGAAGCGCCGTTTGCACCCTGGGGCCCGTAGGCAGTGCAGAGAGGTCCGAGGCCCACACCAGGCGCCCCTCTTTCCATGCGCGTCCCGGCAAACTGCCGCCTGGCGTCATGGTAATGCCCATGCTTTCCTGAATCAGTGATTCTGCTTCTTTGCCTGGAACGCCCCACGCGGTGCTGAATTCGAGCCGATTTTCCTCGGGGTTGACATCCCACTTTACGGCGACGTCCCAACCCTGTGATATGCAAAGTGCCTCAAGCACACGCTTCGTGGCTACTTCGGCAGAGACATTTTCACCAACGATCTGGCTGACTACGAGTTGCAGCGCCAAGCGGTGCTCACGGTGTTTCTGCTGTGAGACGTCGTGCAGCAGACACTGCACGGCCAGGGGCTTACCCGCTCGACGACGCTGGTGAAGGCTCATTTCCAATTCCAATAGCCTTCCATCCGGCGTCTCGGTCCGCAGAGGAGCGCGGTCGACCGTTACTCCCTCCAAAGCCTTTTTCAGCAGCGCTGAGGCTTCTTCACGACAACCGGGCCCAAACACGTTCGCAAACGATTCGTCTTCGAGCTGGGCATTCCGATCGAGCCTGAAGCACTGTCGCCAGGCCGGATTTGCATACAGAAACTTGCCCGACATGTCGAGCGTGGCAATCATCTCGCTCGAGTTCTCGAAGAGATCTCGATAGCGGTCGCGGGGGATACGCATCCCTTCGCCATGTGCTGCTGTCGTGGATTGGTCAAGAGCGACTGCCACGAGTCCCGTGGGCACGCCGTCGCGATTGCGAAGAGTGGAGATGTGAAGCTTGACTGGAAAGAGCGATCCATCTTTGCGCCGTAAATGCGTTTCGAAACTCGGAACTTGACTCGGAGCCAGCGATTGCACGACTTCTGCGTATGTTTCGAGTCGCCCGCCCGAAGCTTCTTCCGAAGACTTCTGGATTGCGTAGAGCCGCTTCACTTCCAGGACGAGGCGTTCTTCCTCGCCTGGAGCCAAAAGCTCTGTGGTTGTCTCATGATTCACGAGTTCGGCGGCATGATATCCGAGGAGACGCTCGGCTGCGGGATTTACGTAATTCAAGCGGCCATCGAGACCGATGCCGATGACCAATGTGCCCGCCGAATCCAGGATGTCCTTCAAAGGATCACCGGCGTATTTTGCAAGGGCTTCGCGCTCGGCCGTGTTGTCTGCGAGGAGCCGCATGAGCACGGCCGCAGTCAACCCCATCGCGGTCATCAGCAAGAGCCAATCGTATCGCGGTCCTGCTTCTAAGCGCGCGAGAATTCCTCCTGCCGCCATTGCAACCGCAAGCACCGACAGCGAAGACCATATCGAGGGGGCAGCATCATTCTCCCCGTCGCGCTTCAATTGCCTGGCTTCGCGTGTGTCCATCCGTTGCTGCGCTCCTGCATTCGACCCGATGCCTAGGCGTTCCCTTTCCCAGGATCCACGCATGCACCGCTGTTGTTTCTATGCGCGCGAGAGGCTATCAATCGCACGTACTTCCTGGGGCAGAATGCGGAAGTGTCCACGCCCCTGATTTTTCGCACTCTAACAGCGAGAATACATCCGCACTGCCGCGTCTGTCCCTGTCTTGGCGCGACTTCGCAGCACGCAGAGTGTGTACACAAAAAGGCTTATCTTGCACCCTCCCACAATTCGGGTTCCTTTTCAAGCGTATGTTGCTGAAAAATTGATGACTTGAACCCATAATGGCACCATCAGACATAACTCGGGGAGGACCGCATCAGGAGTCTGTGCGGACCCTCGCTCCGCCGCTTGCCCTCGTATACTTGCTTCATGCTCCGCACAGATCAGCGCCACATCGTTGTTATGTCTGTCTTTATTGTCCTTGCAGGTGTCATTTTCCAGCCACAAACCGCATATTCGTGGGGTAACGAAGGTCACCGCATTATCAATCGCTTAGCGATCACCAATCTGCCTTCAGATGCGCCGGCGTTCCTACGTTCTGAGGCTGCGGTCACCGAGATTGAATATCTTGGTCCCGAGCCGGATCGCTGG
>Ga0105237_10009539_pt1 | contig 10393 bp, 11 predicted proteins | sample KBSC24metaG_FD_81520 | JGI IMG/M metagenome (GOLD analysis project Ga0105237, IMG submission 81520) | Corn rhizosphere microbial communities from Kellogg Biological Station, Michigan, USA - KBS C2-4 metaG | ecosystem: Host-associated > Plants > Roots > Rhizosphere > Soil | place: Michigan, USA... | reverse complement strand
TCGAGCAGCCGCGAAGAGGCGCGCACCCGGACGGTGTTGGCATCTCGGCACTCGAGCACATTCTTGCCGGCCATCAGACGATTCCCGCGGATCGTGGAATCTTTCTCCCGGAGACGTGGCGATTGGCGCCGACGATTTGCGATTTCACGTCCGAGCTGTTTTATGACAGCCGGCTCACGTCGTGCGCGGGCCTCGAGCGACAACAAGTTCTCGGCGCGGCTCGATTTCCGGTCGCCGGACTCGTGTCCGTCGGCGTCGATCACGACGGAAACAGAAACTGGTCGCAAGAGGAGATCGACGTCGTCGCCCAATTGATCGGAGAGCTGACGAGCGGTGCCGCCTGGGCGGATTCGAATGGGCGAGAGCGTCCGCTCGCCGGAGACGACATACTCGTTGTCGCGCCGTACAATGCCCACGCTACGCGACTGGCGGAGCGCCTCGCGTCCACCGGCGTCCGCATCGGCACCGTCGACAAGTTCCAGGGACAACAGGCTCCGGTCGTGATCTACACGATGGCGACGTCGCGGCCTGAGGATGCGCCGCGAGGAATGGAATTTCTCTACAGCCTCAACCGGCTGAACGTGGCCACGTCACGCGCCCAATGCGCGTGCATCCTTGTCGCGAGCCCGCGGCTGTTCGAGCCGGAATGCAAGAGCCCTCGGCAGATGCAGTTGGCGAATGCGCTGTGCCGGTATGTGGAGTTGGCCAACGTGGTTACCGATCATGGGAGAGGGCGGGGTCGTGTGCTCGAGCAGCCCAAGATCTGACTGGAGCGAGACGAAAGGGCCCTCGGGAAGTTGGGCCCCAAGCGAGGGGCGTATACTAACCAAGTGACCTATCAAGTTTCACGTGACTATGGGAACCGTTGCCACCCCTGAAGCCCTGATCCTGCGCTGGGCGGAAGTGATGTGCGACCCTACGCTCCGAAACCTGCCTTACAAAATCGAACTGAACGTACGGGGGAAAATCGAGCTTAGTCCGGCGAGCAACCTGCACGGGCGTCTGCAAGCACGCCTCGCCACCGAACTCGCGGTCCAGTTATCCGGCGGCGAAGCCATAACGGAATGCTCCATCCTCACCGAGATCGGTGTTCGAGTTCCAGACGTTGCTTGGGCGTCAACCGCATTTCTGGAGGCCCATGGAGACTGCACACCTTTTCCGCGCGCTCCGGAGATTTGCGTGGAAATCAAGTCTCCCTCCAATTCGGACGACGAAGTGCACGAGAAGATTCGCGCCTACCTAGCGGCTGGCGCGAGCGAAGTATGGATCGTCAACGAGGACGGCATCATCGAATACCATGATCGCGGTGGCAAACGAGACCAGAGTTCGTTCACTGTGAGTATCAAGCTGCCGAAGCTCCGTAAGTAGCCGCACGGCACATCCCCCTCGGGTAGATTCCACCACCCGGTCCGCTACGTGCCCTCCTCCGCAGCTCCCACCACCCCGCCCCTGCGGGGCACCCCTCCTCGGACAGGAGGGGAGTGATTTACTTCTCCCCTCCTTTTCAAGGAGCGGTGGCGCGAATGCGACGGGGTGGTTTGGCATGCAAGCTCCCTCCACCCCGCCTACTGCGCGGGCATTCCTGCTCCCGCAGGAGGAGGGAAGCAACCGCGTCGGCGCAGGGTCGCGCTCCGCCGTGCGCCGCCTCTCAGGGTCGTTCTCAAACTTGCTTCACTTGTAGCATAATTGGCTACATGCCCTCGCTAGCGCACCAACTCTTCGGGCGAACCCGTTCAGCCGTGCTCAGCGTGCTCTTGCTGCGACCGGAAGCCTCGCTTCACGTACGCGAGCTTGCACGCCTGACGGGGGCGTCGGCAGGCTCGCTGCATCGAGAGCTTCGCCTGCTGAGCGAGATGGGTCTATTGTTGAGGCGTGACGTGGGGCGTCAGGTGCACTACCAGGCCAATACCACGCACCCGGTGCACGCCGAGCTTTCGCAACTGCTTCGGAAGACCGCCGGTTTGGTGGATGTCCTGCGCGAAGCCCTGGAGCCACTTGGCGCCAAAGTGCAGGCGGCCTTCGTCTATGGCAGCGTGGCCGCGGGCACAGAGCGGCCGGCCAGCGATGTGGACGTGATGGTCATAGGCACGGCGACGTTCGCCGATCTAGCGCGCGCCCTGGCACGTGCCCAGGCTATATTGCGCCGCGAAGTTAACCCGACGGTGATGACGCGGCGTGAGTTTGCCAGCAAACTCACAGGCGGCGATACCTTTCTGCGCAGCGTGATGAAGGGGGACAAGTTGTGGCTGAAGGGGGACCAAATGGACCTTGCAGAATCTCCTGAAGATCGGACGTCTAAAGGCTCACGATCCCAGCGCAACGGAAGTACAAAGGCTGCTCCTAGCTTCTGCGAGACGTACTCACACACGCCGAGTATGACAAGGGCAATTGGAAGGAGCGGTGCTTCACGGGCCCGATAACCGATCTCGCCAGTAATCGGGCTCGCGGTGAAGATTGGAGACTGCTACGACCAAGACTTCCTCGTCGGAGCATTGATAGATGATGCCGAATGGGAAGCGACGAGTCCGGCATCTTCGAGTATTTGGACTGAGTGGATGCCAGGCGTTCGGGAATTGTCGGATACGATCGAGCGCAGACAACACTTCAAGAAGGAATACCTGGCCAAGCCCAGCTGATTCGCTGTCGTAGTAGGTGATCGCTTCGTCGAGCTCTACCTGTGCGATCTCGAGGAATCGAACCTTCACTTGTGATTGTATTTGCTGAGTACCTCGCTCAGCTCGAGTGCGCGGATTTCTCCACGTCGATAGGCCGCAATTCGGTCCTCCACTTCTGCGGCCCAAGTTGCATCTAACGAAGGATTGGTCTGATCCAGACTCGACAGAATCTCGTCTACCAGACGAATGCGCTCGGCAGGGGAGAGTTTGCGTGCCGCCTCGCCGAGGTCTTGCACTGCGTCACTCATGGGTGAAGCTCCTTTTCCAGGTCCGCGATGCGGAAAATTGTACTTGGTCCTGGCATTGTCATGGTGAGTGCTTTGCGGCGTGCCAAGTGCGCCGTAGCCGCTTGACGTACTCGGCGTGCCCGGATCACGACCTCTTCTCGCGCCTGCCCCGAACTCGCACGCTCCTTTCGACGTGCGGCATCGGAATCACGGTATGTTCCTCCGTGGGGCGCGAAGCGGCTGGGCACGCCTCCAGGATGGCTCGATACAGCATCTCCGATTGCTCGGAAGGCGAGACGCCCAGCACGACCGAAAGCACCTGACGCAAGCGTCTATAGGCGCTGATGGCTTCGGTGTAGCGGCCGAGCCGCTGATAGCATCGCATGAGGCCTTGATGAAAAGCTTCGACGATAGGATCGGCCTCGATACCGCGCAAGTACAGCCGCATGGTGGCGTCGACGTCGGCGTTGTCTTCCAAGTTCGCGCTGTGCGTCGCGAGAACGTGAATGAATTTGCCGCGCAGGCGCTCCCGACAAGCGACCGTCCACGGCTCGCCTTCGTCGTCGGGTAGGAATACGCCGGCGTAGAGGCGCAGCGCGTCGGGGATCGCGTGCGGGTCCGCGCTTCCGGCGAGCTGCTCCAGCCTCCAAGCGTCCACCCAGCAAAGAGATCGGTCGAGCGAAATCTTGCCGCCGTGCTGAGAGACTGCATCTGGCACGCCGAGTAGTTTGCGCAGACGGAGAACGGTTATTCCGAGCGCCTGGCCCGCCGCGTCCGCCTCTTCGTCGGCCCACAGCGCATCGCAAAGGACCTGCTCCGAAGCGCCTTCGACGCCGCACGCGACCAGTGCTTTCAGCAGAGCGAGCGTTTTCTTGGGAACCTTGCGCGAGAACTCGAGCGCCTTGTCATCCACGAGAACGGCGAAACGGCCGAGCGTGAAGATGCCAATCTTCCAGGGCCAGGTGTCCGGCGCGCCGGCTTTCGGTTTCAGACGAAAAGTGCGAACGATCTGCCGCACGAGCTCGGGCTCGATGTTTTCCTCCAGCGCCCACGCGAACAGAACTGGCATCGCGCCTGCGAAGTGGCGAAAGTAGTGCTTGCGGCTGCCGTACTTCGCGAGCGATAGCGCGGCCCGGAGCTTGTCCAACGCGACTGCCCGATCTCCCGTTGCCTGCGCCAGCCACGATTCCATGAATGCCAGCGCGGCAAGCCAGCAATCCAGCGCCGGAGCATGCTCGAGCAAGGCACGGCTCCGCGAAATCAGGGTCGATGCCTCGTCGGTGCGTCCCGCCTCGGCGAGGAATTCGGCTTCGAGCAGGCCAAATAGCATTGTCTGATAACGGGATCCGATGCTGAGCGTGACTGAATCGGCAGCAAGAGCGAGCTCCGCGGCCTCGTGAAAGCGGCCCTGCCATTGACAGCGCCGGGCTTTCAGCAGCAACAGCATGACTTTAGCCATCGGAGACGGGTTGCGCAGCCGCGCCTCGATGGCATCCAGCGAAGCGCTGGCGACGCGCCAGCCGGGCACACGGCACTCGATCGCGCAGCGGTGCAGGTCGATGATCAAAAAGCTCGCGTGCATGCCGTTGCGATCTGCGATCTCGCTCGCGCGGTCCATGAAGGCGAGAGCGTCTTCATAGCGTGCTTCGAAGAAGCGCATGAAACCAGCATTGACGAACCACCAGATGGCTTCGGGCGGGCTGATCCTGAGATCGGCCGCTCGATCCAGCGTCGTGTCGAGAATGCAGTCACCGTCTTCGAAACTGCCGCTCATCGACGACGTCGCGATCGCGCATCCCGCGGCGGCCACCACGACGTCGGAGTCGTCGGCCTCTGCGAGCAACATCCGAACGCGCTGTGCCGCTTGTGCGGTCCACGGATGCGATGGCTCGATCCAGAACAAGGCGGAGCACAGCACGCCGCACACTTTCAGCCCAACGTTCGGCGAGAGCTCCGATCCGTAGTTCTCCATGCGATCGAGCAGGGAGTTCAGCCATTCCTGCATGGCGTCGAGTGCAGAAAAGCCGACGAACGCGGTATTGAGCAGTGCGGCCAGACAGACGATCTCGCCTTGAATGTCTGCTGCCTCCTGGAAGCGTCGCAGCGCTTGCTTTAGGGTTTGTAAGCCGTTGGGCGATCCGGTTCGCACGCGTGCGATGGCAAGCCAGTACGTCAGCCAGGGTTGGGCGCGCGTGGCCTCCTCGGGAAGCACCGACAGCCAGCGCTCGAGCGTTTGCCCACGGCCACTGTTGACCACCGTGGCGGCACAGCTCGTAGCGATGGAGACGGCGCCGTTCCAGTCTCCAACCTCCAGCAATAGATCGATCGCTGCGTCCGTGTCGTCGTTTGCCACCAGCACTTCCGCGCAGCGCGCGCAGTGCCGAGCTATGTCGACCGCCTCCATTGTCTGCCGCGCTCTGGCGTCGAGGAAGGCTCGAAACAACGCATGGAATTGATACACGGGTTGCGGCGCAGGGCGGCGATCGACGAAGAGGTGGCGGCGATACATCGATTCGAGTAAGGCTGCTGCTTCCTTTCCGCATAGGTCCATCGCCATCGATTGCGTTGCATACGGCAGGAATGCGATCTCGAGCAACATCGCTCGCGTGCGGTCGTCGGATTGATCGAACAGTAATGCCGCGAAGTAGTCGAATACCGACTCGCGTGTGTCGCTGGGCAGCAGGCGCGCGGGCAGAGACTGATGACCCAAGCGCTCCAGCATCAGCGTAACGCCGGCAGCCCATCCTTCGGATTGCTGATGCAGCGCGTGGATCAGCCAATCGTCGCGGGTGCCTGCGGCAGTGCAGATTTCGCGTGTCTCATCCACCGTCAGCTGGAGCGCCTCCCAGTGGAGCTGGAACAGCGCTCCTTTTGCGATGACTGGAGCAAAGCTGGCCGGTGTGCCTTCGCGGCTCAGGCAGACGATCGAGCTCTGGGGCGGAACTTCCATGACTGCACAGCGAACGAGTGTATCGAGCGGACCGTCCGCGGGCACGTCCTGGTAGTTGTCGAAGACGACGACTGTCCCGGGTCGGAGATTCGCAAACAACCTTCGAAAGAAGAGGCGGGAGAATTCAGTCAGATCGCTGAGATGCTCCGCTTGTAGCCGGGGGAGGGCGGCGGCATCCTCGCGTGCGACCCTGGTCGACGCCAGGGTCAGGTAGTGGAAGACGTTCGCCGCATCGATGTCGCCCGAGTCCACTTGGTACCAGAGGACGGGCAGTTGGTTCGATTCCAGATAGCTGGCGATCAGCGTCGTCTTGCCGGCCCCCGGCGGACCATCGATCCATACCAGCGGGCGGCCCCGGTTTTCGTCCTGATACGCGAACAGCCGCATCCGTTGCACAACGCCAAACAGACGCGGCGTGCTGATCTTGGCGATCGAGGATTGCGCGGTCGCTTTCATCCATCAACGACACGGCGGAACCGTGCCGCCTTCGAGAAGCAGGCGGCACGATTATGCGCTCGTCACACGATCGGAGCTATCTGAGCTTGTAGGTGCCCTTGTTCGGATTGCAGGCTTGTATGAGGTCCTTCGTCGCGCTCGGCCAGAAGTCGAGTGTGTATCCTCCCTTGAGAGTCATGCCGTCGTATTTGCCGGTGCCGTGCACGCCAGTGTAGGTGCGACCCGAGCCCTCGGCGTTGCCGTGGTATTCCATCCACCATTGATCGCCATCGGCATCGATGAACTCGCAGACGCCGAATTCCTGAGGATGCCCGTTGAGCTTCGCATAAACACCGCGGCAGACGCCGCTCGTCCGGTCGAACGCTTTCCCGGCTGGCTGCGTCAGCAGGTTGGCGGCAACAGCGTAGTGGCTCGCGAAAACCTGATCTCCACTGCTCATGATCTTGCCATCGCCGATACTGCAAAACGTGAATTCGAAGTTGCCTTCGCGCGGCATGTTCACCTTTCCTGCGGAGGCGGAAGTCACGGTTGCAGCGAGCGCAGCAGCTACCAAGAAGCCCAGCGATTAGCGCATGTTCACTCCTCGTCGACGTGGTTTGAAGGGGCGGAGCGCCGCATGGTCGGGAGAGCGCACAAGGCTTCCCACAGTTCGGCGGCGGACTGAAACGAGTTGGTCTCTCCGGTCTCGACCGATTCGATCAAGCCGGCGACTCCGGTGGTTTCACGCCGATAGATGCGGATTACATAGCTGCAGAGGACTTGCACTCGCCACCTCCGTATCGGCGTGAGAATAAAGTACGCGGGTGCCGGCTACGGATTGGCTACAAATAGCGGATCGCGGTTGGAATATCCCGCCATGCGCCTGTACATATCACGGTGTGGTGCCGGCGGGCGTTGATACGTCTCGGGAAGAGACCGCGAGTTGAAGCGCAAAACAAAACCACCCTGTCCGCTACGCGTCCACCCTCCCTCCTTGAAAAGGAGATGAGAAAAGGAAAGACACTCGGACGGGTGGTGGGAGTCCTGACGGAGGGGGTGGTGGTCACGTCGGGGCCGAGGTGTGGCAGTTGCTTGAGTAGGAAAGAAGTCTTCTCGCTCATTCGGTGAGCTACCCAGCGCGACAGACTGCTTGCATGGAATCTTGCCGCGTCTGCTCTAGTATCGACATACGCAACTTGCGTATATACGTAGATTGCGTATAATCGCGATGAGAGCTACTTTCGTCGAGCTACCGGCCTTCGAGCGCTATCGACCGAACTATCTCGACGACGACGCTTTCCTTGCACTGCAGAATCTGCTGATGAAGTATCCCGAGGCTGGCGATCCGATCCAGGGTGCTGGCGGGCTGCGCAAGCTGCGGTTTGCCGACGCGCGACGCGGGAAGGGCAAACGTGGCGGCCTTCGGGTGATTTACTTCTGGTGGGTAGCAGGCTTGCAATTCTGGCTCTTCACTCTGTACGACAAGGACGAGATGGCGGACCTCACGCCGCAGCAATGCAAGGTGCTCAAGGCTATGGTCAAGGCGGAACTGGATGCGAGGAAGAATGTATGAAGACAATTGGCAAAACAAAGCCGAGGCGCGCCACCAAGCGCGATCTGTTTGCCGAGTTGGGCGAAGGCGTTGCCGCTCTTGCCGATGCGCGGCAGGGCAAGCGAACCTTGCGGACGCACGCGCTCGAATACAAGCCGGCGCCGAAGATAACGCCGAAGGAGCTGATACGCGTGCGAGAGAGCCTCAACCTGTCTCGCGCTTTATTTGCCGTTTACCTCCGCACGAATGTTCGTACGCTCGAGAACTGGGAACAGGGTCGTGCCAAGCCCAATGCGCAAGCCGCGCTGCTGATCAATCTCGTCAAGCAGTATCCGGATACAGTGCAGCGCCTCGCGGCAATCTGATTGGTCTGATGACTGCTACCTTCGGCAAAGTCCATCGCTTCGCCGCCGCCGAGACATAGATGTCCCACAAGACAATCGTCCCGATGCGACTTGAGCAGCACGAGAGCGAAAAGCTCATGTCCCGCGCTCAGGCCAAGCGCGTCGCGCAGCAGTTCGAGCGCTTCAACGAAGTCGTGTTGGACTTCGAGGGCGTGGCCGAGGTCGGACCGGCATTCGCGGACGAACTGCTCCGCGTGTTCGCCGCTGCACATCCCGCTGTTCGCCTGGTGCCAATCAACATGTCGCAAGCCGTAGCGCGGATGGTACGACGCGCGATAAGCGCGGGTGAGCGTTGATGTACGTCGGCAGCGGGCTGCTGCTGCGTAACCCCCCGTCGCCTTCGGTGCCACCCCTCCTCGAAAAGGAGGGAGAAGTAGGACGGCAGCACCTGGTGCCGCGCGTAGCAGTCCTGCAGTTGCGCCAAATATCGACCGTCATTTGCCATCGGCCTACGGTACCGAACGATCGTTCGGCGGGTCAAGGACGACGCTCACGTTGCCTTCTCTTCAAGCAATGGGGCGCATGGGGTGCGGAGGGGCAAAGGCGCTCCAAGAAGGCGAACGGACGCCCATACGCAGGGCAGGTATGGGATGCGATGCCCGGCTAACGAGTGTGGGAGGTGCAGTAACGGAGACATTTCCGAGCCGGCGTCGATTCGCGAGGCGTATACTTTCTTTATTGAGATCGGAAGAGTTCGGTTACCGCAATGGGAAACGTCGCTACCGCAGAAACGCTTGCAGTTCGTTGGGCCGAGATCCTGCGCGATCCATCGCTTCAGGATCTTCCGTACAAGATAGAGCTCAGCGCAAGGGGAAAGATTGAGATGAGTCCGGCCAGCAATCGGCACGCATTGCTGCAGGCGCATTTGGCTGCCGAGTTCGCGCGACAGCTCGCAGACGGGCGCCCTTTGACGGAATGTTCGGTGCTCACCGAGATCGGTGTTCGTGTTCCCGACGTGGCGTGGGCATCAATGGAGTTTCTCGCAGCGCACGCTGATGCGACGCCCTTCCCAGTCGCACCCGAGCTTTGCGTCGAGATCGTTTCTCCATCGAACTCCGAGGAGGAAATCAGTGAAAAGATTCGTGCATATCTTTCGGCTGGCGCGCGAGACGTGTGGATCGTCGATGAAGATAGCTCGATTGCATACCACGATGCCAGTGGGACGCGATCCAAGACTTCGTTTGGTGTGAGCGTCTCGCTTCCGAAACAAGGCCAGTAGCAACGCGGCTTTCAGGCGGACAATGTTCACAGACAGGCTCCCCTGCCCACGCGTGGGAACTGCTCTGTGAAAAGGGAAGGGAGAAGTACGTCGTTCCCCTCCTGCTAGAGGAGAAGTGGACGCAGCGGACGGCTTGGTAGGTAAGATCAAGCGCTCCGCGCCGGATACGACGTTCGGTTTGAAGTCATGACTCGTGACAACGCGTCCGTCACCCACTGAAATCCCAACCGCTCCTGCTCCAGTCGCAGATTTTTGCGGATGCGGTTGTCGCGCAGGTCGTCGAAGAGCGCGCGCTCCTCCGAAGAAAGCCGTGGTAGATCATGTAGCACCTGGTCGGGCTCTTCGCCCCAATGCATGTCATGTGCGTTGAGTGTATCGCGGTCCATCAGGAACGAGGATACGTGCCGAAAGCGACTGCGCAGCTGATCGAGGATCGCGAATCCATGTGTGTCGATGTCGCCCCAGTAGTGGACGGCACATCCGGCCAGCCAACTGGCTTTGGCCATGGCATCCCAGCCATAGCCCGCGCCAAAGATCACGATGGCCCCACCGGCCATTGGGAACGCCAGAAAGTTGGTCTCGTTCTCCGTAATGAACACGTGCCGCACCGGCATATCGAGGCTCGCGAAGGTGTCGCTATCCAACGTAATGTCGGGGAACGCTGAACCGGAAATCAGCCGAAGCCGTTCATCGAGCACGCGGAACCGAATTCGAGTCGGCTTCTCAAGGAAGCCGTAGCGCGCAGCGAACTGGCTCATCCCCGACCGGTCTCCTCGAATCGCGTCCGCGGGAAGCACAAGATCAAGCAGCTCGGACAAAACGCCCCGTTGTGTCTCTATGAACTTGCTGTGTACGCCAGGAATGTCGACCTGGCGAAGATAGATCCTCGGACGTGGATGTTCGATCAGCCAGCGCACGACGTCGAGCAGGC
>Ga0105237_10009537_pt1 | contig 10393 bp, 10 predicted proteins | sample KBSC24metaG_FD_81520 | JGI IMG/M metagenome (GOLD analysis project Ga0105237, IMG submission 81520) | Corn rhizosphere microbial communities from Kellogg Biological Station, Michigan, USA - KBS C2-4 metaG | ecosystem: Host-associated > Plants > Roots > Rhizosphere > Soil | place: Michigan, USA... | reverse complement strand
GAAGCCGCCGGCACGCGGCGAGGCCGGCGGCAACAGCTTCCGGCCGGCGCAGCGCAACGAGCGCGGCAGCGGCGGTGGTTCGGTGCGGGCTGCGGCGCCGGCGTCGTCGGCGATGGCGCAAGCGTTCGCGAAGCTCCAGGGCCGGCGCTGACGCCGGGCGAGGCGTCTCGCGGGCCGATTTGCGGCGATGATTCGCGGATGACGTCCGCCCTCGCAGTCCACGCCGGGCCGCGCGCGCTGCAGATCCTGCGCGAGCGTGGCCTGCGTGCGCAGGACGTTCGTGCGATCCCGGCTGCAGCCGGCGGCCCGAAGGGCCTGGCGCTGGTGCCGCTCGACCAGTACCTGTTCGGCGAGTGGCTCGCGCCGCGCGCCGGCGAGCCGAACCACAGCATTCACCTGCTCGGCGCATCGATCGGCGCCTGGCGGATGGCCTGTGCATGCCTGAGCGACCCGGCCAGGGCGTCCGCGCAGATGGCCGAGGACTACATCGAGCAGCGATACGAGCATGCGCCGGGCAAGCTGCCGCATCCCAGCCACGTCAGCGACGTGTTCGGCGCGAACCTGGAGGCGCGTTTCGGGCCGCGCACGGCAGAGGTGTTGTCGCATCCGCGGCATCGCCTGCACGTGTTCACGAGCCGCGGGCGCAACCTGCTGCGGCGCGACGGCAAGCTGCTGTCGTCGATCAGCACGCCGCTCGCACATGCCGGCGCGTTCGCCGCGAACGCGCTGAAGCGGCGCTGGATGAGCGGCTGGTGGGAGCGGGTGGTGTTCTCCGACCCGCGCGAGCCGCTGCCCATCCATCTGCACGACTACCGCACCCACAACGTCGCGCTGACGGCGAGCAACCTCGGCACGAGCATCCTCGCGAGCTGCTCGATCCCGTACTGGCTGGCGCCGGTGCACGACATTCCCGGTGCGCCGGCTGGTGCGTACTGGGACGGCGGCATCACCGACTACCACCTGCACCTGAACTACGCGTCGATGCACGACGGGCTGGTGCTGTATCCGCACTTCCAGAAGACCATCATTCCGGGCTGGCTCGACAAGTTCCTGAAGCATCGGCACCACGCGACCGAGCATCTGTCGAATGTCGTCGTCGTGTCGCCGAACCCGCAATGGGTGCAGTCGCTGCCGGATGGCAAGCTGCCGGACCGCGCCGATTTCAAGGCCTATGGCGACGACCACGCGGGCCGTATGAAGGCCTGGCGCCGCTCGGTCGCCGAAAGCGCGCGATTGCGCGACGAGTTCGAAGCCTGGGTCGGCGGGCGGCTCGACCTGCCGCTGCAGCCGCTCTGAATCCACACCTGGAGTATCCGCATGGACCTGCCGAAACACGAACTCACGATGACGGTGCTGATGACGCCCGACATGGCGAACTTCACCGGCAACGTGCACGGCGGCACCGTGCTGAAGCTGCTCGACCAGGTGGCGTACGCGTGTGCGAGCCGCTATGCGGGGCGCTACGTCGTCACGCTGTCGGTCGACCAGGTGACGTTTCGCGAGCCGATCCACGTCGGTGAGCTCGTGACGTTCCTCGCCAGCGTCAACCACACCGGCACGACGTCGATGGAAGTCGGCATCAAGGTGATGGCCGAGAACATCCAGACGCAGACGATGCGGCACGCGAACAGCTGCTTCTTCACGATGGTCGCGATGGACGATGCGCGCCGCCCGGTGCCCGTGACGCCGCTCGAGCTGCGAACGCCGAACCAGGTTCGCCGCGACGGCGCGGCGCGCATTCGGCGCGAGCTGCGGCAGGAGTTCTCCGCACGGCGCAAGGCGGCCTCGAACCCCTAGAACCTCTTTTGCCGACGATTTCGTCGCGCCGCGTGCATCCACGCGCGCCGCGGCGGCGTATGGCCTCGTCAGACGTTTCGCAGCGAGTCGCCTGTCTCCGGGGTCGAAACGTCAGCCTCTTTCGTGTCTCGCGAAAGAGCGGATCAATCCTGACGAGAGGAAGACGACATGAAATCACAGCGATCGCTGCCGATTCGCGCGCTGACCTTGGCCACGGCCATCGGGGCCGTGTTCGCCGCAGCCGTGAGCCCACCGGCCCAGGCATCGAGCCACCGCGAGGCACCGTCGATCACGACGACGCCGAAGGTCGACGCCACCGACTTCTACCTGTTCAACAGCTACGAGCCGGGGCGCGCCAGCTACGTGACGCTGATCGCCAACTACGTGCCGCTGCAGGATGCGTACGGCGGCCCGAACTTCTTCAAGATGGACCCGAACGCGCTGTACGAGATCCACATCGACAACAACGGCGATGCGAAGGAAGACATCACCTTCCAGTTCCGCTTCAAGAACACCTCCAAGGGGCAGACGCTTTCGATCGGCGGCACGGACGTGGCGATCCCGCTGACCCAGTTCGGCGGCGTCACCGACACCGCCGGCGCGAACCTGAACGTGACCGAGAGCTACACGGTCGACATCGTCCGCGGCGACCGGCGCACCGGCACGCGCGGCTCGCTGACGAACGCAAGCGGCGGCAGTGCGACGTTCGCGAAGCCGTCCGACAACATCGGCACGAAGACGATTCCGGACTACCCGGGCTACGCCAGCCAGTTCATCTACAACGTGACGATCCCCGGCTGCGCGACGGCCGGCAAACTGTTCGTCGGCCAGCGCAAGGACCCGTTCGCCGTCAACCTCGGTGCGATCTTCGACCTCGTGAACGTGCCGAGCGCGGCGTTCCTGCTCGACAACAACAACAAGGACGCGGCCGAGGACAAGCTGAACGACAAGAACGTCACGACGCTTGCACTCGAAGTGCCGGCGAGCTGCCTGCTCGCCAGCGCGAACGAGACCGTGATCGGCGGCTGGACATCCGCAAGCCTGCGCCAGGGCAGCCTGCTCAGCGCGGCGCCGAAGAACGGCTACCAGACGGCCTCGATCGCCGGCGGCGCGTGGACGCAGGTCTCGCGTCTGGGCATGCCGCTCGTCAACGAAGTGGTGATCGGCCTGAACGACAAGGACCGTTTCAACGCCTCGAAGCCGAAGGACGACGGGCAATTCGCGACCTATCTGACGAACCCGACCTTGCCGAAGCTGCTCGAGATCGCGCTGTCGGCGCCCGGCATCTCGCCGACCAACTTCCCGCGCACCGACCTCGTGACCACTTTCCTGACCGGCATCAAGGGCGTGAACCAGCCGACGACGGTGACAGCATCCGAAATGCTGCGCCTGAACACCGCGATCGCGGCGACGCCGTACGCGCAGCAGAACCGGCTCGGGCTGCTGGGCGGACTGCTCGGCCCGGCACCGCAGGACCTCGCGGGCTATCCGAACGGCCGGCGGCCGAACGACGACGTGGTCGATATCTCGCTGGTCGCGGTGATGGGCGGGCTGTGTGTGGCGAACGGCGACAACGACGCGTTCAAGCTGGGCGCGGCGTGCAAGCCGTCGGCGGTGCCGCTCGGCACAGCCGCGTATGCGCTGCACGACGGAGTCGACCAGGCCGGGCCGAAGGTCAGGGCGGCGGGTCCGCTGCTGCCCGGATTCCCGTACCTGGGGTTGCCGCTGCCTGGCGCGCAGTGAGGAGGGCCTGGCCATGACACACATGTTCAGACCAGTATTCGCAGCACTGTGCGCTGCCGCCATGCTCGCCGCGTGCGGCGGTGGCGGGGGCGACGCTGCTGCGCCGCCCGCGCCGGCGGCGACCGTCGAGGTGCCCGGCAGCGCGAGCGCCTCGGTCGACGGGCTCGTCGCGTATCTGAAGGAGCTGGTTGCGTCGGCGGCCGACATGCTCGAGCCGGTCGACACCAGCGCCGTCACGCCGCCCGGTTCGGAAACGACCGAGCCGACGCCAGTCGACTGAGGCTCGCGATGCTGCGCCGCGTCCCGATCGTCGTTGCGTTCGTGTGGGCCGTTGCGGCGGCCCACGCGGCGCCCATCAACCCGACACGCGATGACCAGGTGATCGAGGTGCTGCCGGCTGCGGCCGGCGGCGCGCGCAGCGAAGAGCGGCGTCAACGCGAACAGCTCGCGAAGACGCCGCTTGACCTTGGGCTCGCGTTGGTCGTCGCCCGTCGCGATCTGGCGCGTGCGCATCGACTCGGCGATCCGCGTTTTGCCGGCACCGCGATCGCGGCGATCGATGGCTGGCGCAACGATCCGGACGCGCCCGCCGACGTGATGCTGATGCGCGCCACGCTGCAGCAGTACCTGCACGAGTTCGACGCCGCGGCCGCGACCTTGCAGCGGCTGCTCGCACGCCCCGGCGCCTCGCGACCGCAAGCCTGGCTGACGCTCGCCACGGTGCGCCGCGTACAGGGCCGCTATGCCGATTCCGATCTGGCGTGCCGCCAGGTCGCGGGTGCCGGCGCCGCGTTGCACGCGACCGCCTGCCTGGCCGAGAACGCCGCGCTGCGCGGGCAGTTCGAGCCCGCGCGAGCCGCCTTGAACGGCCTGCTCGCCACACCGCGCATGCCCGGCGACACGCGGGGCTGGCTGCTGACGACGCTGGCCGAACTCGAGCAGCGGGCCGGTCGGCCCGATGCAGCCGACGCGGCGTTCCGCGCCGCGTTGCTTGCGGATCCCGACGACTACACGCGGCTCGCGTACGCCGATTTTCTCGTCGAGCGGCACCGAGCGACGCAGGCTCTGGCCATGCTGAAGGACCTGCCACGCAGCGACGCGGTGCTGCTGCGCCTTGCAATCGCCGGCGCGCAGGCGAGGGCGCCCGGCGCTGCGGCCGACATTGCCGAGATGCGCGAACGCATCGCGATGGCGAACGAACGGCCGGATGCGAAGCGGCTGCACGGCCGCGAGCAGGCGATGTTCGCGTTATGGGTCGATGGCGCGGCCGAGCGTGCGCTGGAGCTCGCCCGCGGCAACGTCGCGCTGCAGCGCGAGCCGCTCGACCTGCTCGTCTTCGCGCAGGCGGCGCACCGCAGCGGGCAGGCCCGCGCACGCGACGAGGTGCGGCGCATCGTCGACGCAGTGGGGCTGCGCGACGAACGTGTGCGGGAGCTGCAGTGATGCGCGCCGCGTGGAAGGTCGTGATCCTGATCGCCGCGCTGCTCGTGTCGGCGCCGGCGTTCGCGCACAAGGCGAGCGACGCCTATCTGCAACTCGACATCGGGCAGCAGGGCCTTGGGCTGCGCTGGGACATTGCGCTGCGCGACCTCGATGCCGCCATCGCGCTCGATGCCGACGACGACGGGCGCCTGACCTGGGGCGAGGTTCGCGCAGCCTGGCCGCGCATCGACGCCTACGCGCTGCCGCGCCTGCGGATCGACGGGTGCCCGCTGCGCGTGGTCGGCCGCGGGCTGGAGCAGCGCGGCGACGGGGCCTACGCGGCGCTGCAGCTTGGGTCTGACTGCATCGTCGTGGGCGACGTGTTGCCGGCGATCCGCTATTCGCTGCTGCGCGAGATCGATCCGACCCACCGCGGCATCGCCCGGATCGAGCGGCCCGGACACGCGAGCACCGTGCGCCTGCTCGAGCCGAGCGAGTTGGTCGCAACGCCAGGCGCGAACCACCACCTCGAGTTCCTGCGCGACGGCGTGCGCCACATCCTCACCGGCTACGACCACGTGCTGTTTCTGCTGTGTCTGCTGCTGCCCGCGGTGATGCAGCGTGCGCCGGGCGGCGGCTGGCGGCCGGTCGAGCGGCTGTCGCACGCGGTGCTGCCGATCGCGGGCATCGTCTCGGCGTTCACGCTCGCGCATTCGATCACGCTCGGGCTGGCGGCGGCCGGGCGCGTGTCGCTCCCGCCGGCGCTGATCGAGCCGGCGATCGCGGTGACGATCGTGCTGGCGGCGCTCGACAACATCCGGCCCATCTTTCCGGTGCGGCGCGTGATCGTGACGTTGTGCTTCGGGCTGATTCACGGCTTCGGCTTCGCCGGCGTGCTCGGCGAGCTGAACTTGCCGACCTCGCAGTTCGCGTGGGCGCTGCTCGAGTTCAATCTCGGGCTGGAACTTGGTCAGCTGGTGATCGTCGTGCTCGCGACGGCGGCCCTGTTCGCGCTGCGAGCGCGGCCGGCGTACCGGTCGGTCGTGGTGCGCGGCGGGTCGCTGGCGGCGCTGCTCGTCGGCATGCTGTGGCTGGTGGAACGCACGGCGAACGTGTCGCTGCTGCCCTTTTGAGCGGGTCGCGCTAGAATCCGCTTCATCAACAGACACACAAGAGCGAGAAAGGCATGCTGGTTGTGACACCGCGAACTACGTTCACCTTCGGCTCGAAGGTCTAGTCGGCTGCGTCACGATTTAGTCCACACCTCTCTTTCTCGTTCAAGCAAGGCGCGGCATGTTCCGCGCCTTTTTTGTTTTCGGAGCACTGACACCATGGTCTCGATTCAACTGCCGGATGGTTCGAAACGCGAGTTCGACGCGCCGGTCACGGTCGCCGAGGTGGCCGCGTCCATCGGTGCCGGGCTCGCGAAGGCGGCGATTGCCGGGCGCATCGGTGCGGGCAGCGACGCGAAGGTGGTCGACACGTCGTACCTGATCGAGCATGACGTGCCGCTTGCGATCGTGACAGACAAGGACCCGGCCGGGCTGGACGTGATCCGACACTCGACGGCGCACCTGCTGGCCTACGCGGTGAAGGAGCTCTTCCCCGAGGCGCAGGTCACGATCGGCCCTGTGATCGAGAACGGGTTCTTCTACGACTTCTCGTACAAGCGGCCGTTCACGCCCGAGGACCTGGTGGCGATCGAGGCGAAGATGGTCGAGCTCAGCAAGCGCGACGAAAAGGTCGAGCGCCGCGTGCTGCCGCGCGACGAGGCCGTCGCGTACTTCAAGAGCCTGGGCGAGCACTACAAGGCCGAGATCATCGCGAGCATCCCGGCCAACGAAGACGTCTCGCTGTACCGCGAAGGCAAGTTCGAGGATCTGTGCCGCGGCCCGCATGTGCCGAGCACGGGAAGGCTCAAGCACTTCAAGCTGATGAAGGTGGCCGGCGCGTACTGGCGCGGTGACCATCGCAACGAGATGCTGCAACGCATCTACGGCACGGCCTGGGCTACGAAGGACGAACTGCAGCAGCACCTTCACATGCTCGAGGAGGCCGAGAAGCGCGACCATCGCAGGCTCGGCCGCGAACTCGACTTGTTCCACATCGACGAATACGCGCCCGGACTGGTGTTCTGGCACCCGAAAGGCTGGGCGCTGTGGCAGTGCGTCGAGCAACACATGCGGCAGGTCTACAAGGACTGCGGCTATCTCGAGGTGAAGGGTCCGCAGATCCTCGACAAGGGCCTGTGGGAAAAGACGGGTCACTGGCAGAACTACCGCGAAAACATGTTCACGACCGAGTCGGAGAAGCGCGAGTACGCGCTCAAGCCGATGAACTGCCCGGGCCACGTGCTGATCTTCAAGTCGCACATGCGCAGCTACCGCGATCTGCCGATCCGCTACGGCGAGTTCGGCCAGTGCCATCGAAATGAACCCAGCGGCTCGATGCACGGGATCATGCGGGTGCGCGGCTTCACGCAGGACGACGGCCACATCTTCTGCACCGAAGACATGATCCTCGACGAGTGCGTTGCGTACACGGCGCAGCTGCAGCAGGTGTATCGCGACTTCGGTTTCGACGAGATCATCTACAAGGTCGCGACACGCCCCGATCACCGCCTGGGCTCCGACGAACTGTGGGACAAGGCCGAGCACGCGCTGATGGAGTCGCTGCGCCGCTCGGGTTGCGAGTTCGCGATCTCGCCGGGCGAGGGTGCGTTCTACGGCCCGAAGATCGAATACACGCTGAAGGACGCTCTCGGGCGCCAGTGGCAATGCGGCACGATGCAGGTCGACTTCAACATGGCGGAGCGGCTGGGTGCCGAGTACGTCACCGAGTCGAGCGGGCGTGCTCACCCGGTGATGCTGCACCGGGCGATCGTCGGCAGTTTCGAGCGATTCATCGGCATGCTGGTCGAACACCACGCCGGCGCGCTGCCCGCCTGGCTGGCGCCGCAGCAGGTCAGCGTGCTCAATATCACTGACGGCCAAGCGGATTACGCCCGGGAAGTGACCAAATCGCTGCAAAAACAAGGACTTAGAGTTGCGTCTGATTTGCGCAACGAGAAGATTACGTATAAAATCCGCGAGCATTCCTTGCAAAAGGTTCCGTACATCCTCGTCGTTGGTGACAAGGAAAAGGCAAACGGGGCCGTTGCGGTGCGCGCCCGGGGCAACCAGGACCTCGGTGTGATGCCACTGGCCGACTTCGCACAGAAGCTCGCCGCTGACATTGCCCAAAGAGTCTGAAAAACATGCTTCGCCGGTTGGGACGGCAGGCATCTGGTCTGTGGGGGCGCGCGTGAGACTTGTTTTTGGGTTCCGTGCCTTGGAGTCCGCTGAAGGAATTTGATATCGCTACTTTTGCTGACCGCCGTACTCCGAACGCAGAGCGCAAACACCGCCTGAACCGGGAGATCATGGCTCCTGAAGTCCGTTTGAACGGGCCCGAGAACGAGCCGCTGGGCATCGTGAGCATCACCGAGGCGCTGCGTCTCGCTGGTGAAGCCGATGTGGACCTTGTCGAGATCGTCGCCCAGGCCGACCCGCCCGTGTGCCGCTTGATGGACTACGGCAAGTTCAAGTACCAGGAGCAGAAGAAGGCAGCGGAAGCGAAGAGCAAGCAGAAGGTCATCGAGATCAAGGAAGTCAAGTTCCGCCCGGGCACGGACGAAGGCGACTACGCGATCAAGATGCGCAACCTGCGGCGATTCATCGCCGAGGATGGCGACAAAGGAAAGGTGACGCTGCGTTATCGCGGCCGCGAGATCACGCACCAGGACATCGGGATGCGATTGCTCGAGCGGATTCGCGACGAACTGGCCGATGTGTCGGTGGTCGAGCACATGCCCAAGCTCGAAGGCCGGCAGATGATCATGGTGCTTGCGCCCAAGCGCAAGTAACCCTGGATTCGAGAGTTCAGTGCCTCGGTCTGGTCGCCGGGGCGCTGTCAGAAGCGGCTGCAGGCCTACAAGACGGCGAAAGATTTGCCGGCGCCTGCAGCAGCAATTTAGAAGGAGCAGTCATGCCCAAAATGAAGACCAAGAAAAGCGCGGCCAAGCGGTTTCGCGTTCGTCCGGGCGGCACCGTCAAGCGGGGCCAGGCGTTCAAGCGCCACATCCTGACCAAGAAGTCCACGAAGAACAAACGCCACCTGCGTGGCGCTGTGAACGTGCACGAGACCAACATGGGGCACATGGCGCAGATGCTGCCATTCGCTGGCCTGTGATCGCCGGTCTCTGACATTTAAGACAGGAGAAAACACATGCCTCGCGTCAAACGTGGTGTCACCGCACGTGCACGTCACAAGAAAGTTCTCGCACTCGCCAAGGGTTTCCGCGGCCGTCGCAAGAACGTGTTCCGGATTGCCAAGGAAGCGGTCATGCGCGCCGGGCAATACGCCTACCGTGACCGTCGTACGAAGAAGCGCGTCTTCCGCCAGCTCTGGATCGCTCGTATCAACGCAGCGAGCCGTGGCCTGGGCGTCACCTACAGCAAGTTCATGGCTGGCCTGAAGAAGGCCCAGATCGACATCGACCGCAAGGTCCTTGCCGACATGGCCGTGAACGATCCTGCCGCTTTTGGCAGCATCGTCGAGAAGGTGAAGGCCCAGCTCGCTTGAACTCCCGCCGGCCGCGCGGCACGTCCGCGCGGCATGCTCTCAAGCTTCGAAGGCCGACCTCGTGTGCGGCCTTTTTTGTTTTTCACACCTGAACGATGAACGATCTCGACCCCCTGGTGCTGGAAGCGCAAGCGGACTTCGAGCGCGCGCCGACACCGGCCGAGCTGGAGAACGCGAAGGCGCGCTACCTCGGCAAGGCTGGGCGCATCACCGAGCAACTCAAGGCGCTGGCGGCGCTCGCGGTCGACGAGAAGAAGTCGCGCGGCGCGCTGATCAATGCGGCGAAGCAGCAGATCGAGGCCGCGCTGAATGCGCGCCGCGACGCGCTGGCTCGGGCCGAGCTGGACCGCCAACTCCGGGCCGAATCGCTCGACGTCACCTTGCCCGGCCGACAGCGCGGCAGCGCAGGCGTGCACCCGATCACGCGCGCGCGCGAGCGCATCGAGGCGATCTTCGGGTCGATGGGCTTCGACGTGGCTGACGGCCCCGAGATCGAAACCGACTGGTACAGCTTCACTGCGCTGAACAATCCCGAGAACCACCCGGCGCGTTCGATGCAGGACACGTTCTACGTCGACATGAAGGACGAGCAGGGTGCGTGGCTGAACCTGCGCCCGCACACCTCGCCGATGCAGGTGCGCTACGCACGCGCCCACGCGAAGAAGTACGAGGGCATGCCGTCGATGCCCGACATCCGCGTGATCGCGCCGGGCCGCACCTACCGCGTCGACAGCGATGCGACGCACTCGCCGATGTTCCACCAGGTCGAGGGCCTGTGGATCGGCGAGAACGTCAGCTTCAAGGATCT
>Ga0105237_10009536_pt1 | contig 10394 bp, 10 predicted proteins | sample KBSC24metaG_FD_81520 | JGI IMG/M metagenome (GOLD analysis project Ga0105237, IMG submission 81520) | Corn rhizosphere microbial communities from Kellogg Biological Station, Michigan, USA - KBS C2-4 metaG | ecosystem: Host-associated > Plants > Roots > Rhizosphere > Soil | place: Michigan, USA... | reverse complement strand
TTGGCTGCGTCAGGCGCGAACTGCGGGCGACGAAGCGTCGGCCACCTCTGGATCCACCACACGTAGACTCGGCCGCCTCGATTCCGAAGAAGAGCGCACCCTGATCGAAAATGCTCTTCGCTCAAGTAACGGCCGCGTCTCGGGCCCGTCCGGCGCCGCCGCCAAACTCGGCATCCCGCGCCAGACTCTCGAATCAAAAATGGCCAGCCTCGGCATCACCAAAAACCGCTTCCAGCCAAGTTAAGTCCGATAACCCGCCGAAGTAACACTCAGCTGGCAGTCACCGCGCTTGGAGCAGATCCATATCGTTGCGTCGCGAATCCAAGAATGATTCCGACAATCGTCCCCGGCACAATAATTTCCAAATAATGAGCGTGCTGCAATTGCGCGACGATGAACGCAAGAGCGGCACCCATCACCATTCCGAGAAGCACGCCCGCTCCCACCGAATGCACCTTGCGGGCAAATGCACCAACGACAGCGCCCACAAGGATGCTCTTAATCGCACCCCCGATGATGATGCCCACAATCGCCGGCCGTACCTCCGGAGTGAACCAGGCAGTTGCTCCGTCGATTGCTCCCAAAATCGCCCCAAGAATAACGCCGAGTAGGATTTTGTTCATGACTCCCCCCTTTGGCCGCGGATTCTAGCGAGGGTCGCATGCGTTGGCAATAATGCGATCGGTCGTGCTCGTCAAGAGTCAAACCATTTTGGGAGGGTCGTTTTTTTCGGCTCACGCGGCATCTTTCGCAGCAACCGCCGCCACCGCTTCCGGCTTCTTCACTTGCGACGTCGTAATCACAACCACGCTCACCAACACAAACGCCGCGCCCAGGACAATTCGCGCATCGAGCAGCTCTCCACCCAGAAAATATCCAATGATCACCGCCACCACCGGATTGACATATGCGTACGTCCCAACCTTCGTCGGCGACTCGTGATGCAGCAGCCACACATACGCCGTGAATCCGATGATCGATCCAGCAACAATCAGATAACTTAGCGCCCACCACACCGCGTGCGAAACCTCCGTGGGGTGAAATCGCGCAAACTCCCCAGCCCCACCGGCCGCGACCGTCAACATCAACCCGCCAATCAACATCTGCGTCGCCGAACTCACAACCTTCGATTCCGGCACCGCCATCATCTTCGGGAACGCCGATGCGATCGACCACGTGACCGAGGCCCCGAGCAGCGCCAGCGCACCTTTCGTATCGATCGGCGCCCCTCCCAAATTCAACGACCGGCTCATCAACACCGCGACCCCGCCAACTCCGATCAATAGCGCGACCCCAAGCCGTATCGTCAACTTCTGCGTCTGCAGAAAAATAATCTCAGACAAGGCCATGAATGCCGGAATCGTCGCCAGCATCACCGCCGCTATTCCCGACGGCACGCGCTGCTCTGCCCAAAACAGCAATCCGTAGTCGCACAGGAAAATCAGCGCCGCGAGCACGGTGAGCGTGAGCCATTCCTTCCCTCGCGGCATGCGCTCGCCCTTCGCAATCGGCCACAACAGCAAGGCCGCTCCCGCCGTCCCGAATCGCATCGCCGCAAACAGCAGCGGCGGAATTTCATGCACGCCGATTCGAATCGCGAGAAACGTCGAGCCCCAAACGAAATAAATAATGCCGAACGCTAATAGGGTCTTCCAGGCGGCGGGACGCGACTCGACGGTGACGTTTTCCATGGTCATGGCGCAGGAAGCAATCAGCGAAATGCACTTCGGCGAAAGCGCGACGTGGGGCTTTCGCATTCAGACTTGCTTATCAGCCTACTGTCAGCAGCTCTTCGTAGAAACCACCAATTTGGCGGGCGCGATCCACAAAGTGAACCTCCAAAATCCAGTGCCGCTCGTTTCCATCTTCGCCGACGCCACGCATGCGCATCGGATTGTCCGGATGCACGTACAGCGAAACCTTGTCTCCAGGAATTCGCTCGTGTGGGAAATGCCCGATCAAATGTCCCGCGATCGGTCCGCCGTATTCCCATCCGTATTTCGCGGCGAGTTCGTGCGCGTAACGATAGAGCTCGTCCGCTTTGATGTCGGGATGCGTCTTGAAGTATTGCTTGCCGTCCGCAAAACCCTTTTCGATGTCGTCGCGCAACTTCAATTTCACCGGGTCCGAGCCGACAACAAACGTCCGCCCAAAGTCCGCTTCCCATTCCTCAAACACCGGGCCGAGATCGAGAAACAAAATATCGTCCTCGCCGATCGTCAGATCCGGCGGATTTTCATCATAAGGCGCGAGCGTGTTGCGGCCCGCACGCACGATTCGCTTATGCCAGTAGGTCGAAATACCGTACATCTCCTGCGCGAGATCGTAAACGTCCTGATTCAGCTTGGTTTCAGACATACCCGGGCGGATGAGTCCCTTGGACTCGACGGCGTGGAAGAGTTCGTTCGCTTTCTCTTGGGCTTGCAGCAGCGCTGCCGCGCGGCTGTCTTCGAGTGTTCTCATGCTCTTAGACTAGCATGCGAGTGTTCGCGCCAAATATACGCTCTGCTTCTACGCGCTCGCTTTGGCGAATCTCATTGCGACGCCATTCATGCAATAGCGCAGTCCAGTAGGTTTTGGGCCGTCATCAAACACATGCCCCAAGTGCGCATCGCACAGCCGACACGACACCGCCGTGCGCGTCATCCCCAGACTCATATCGACCGACTCCAGAATATTTTCCTTCGCGATCGGTTGGTAAAAACTCGGCCATCCGGTGCCCGATTCGAATTTGGTCGACGAATCGAAGAGCGCATTGTCACAACAGATGCACCGAAACACGCCCTTATCGTGAACGTTTAAGAGCTCGCTTGTGTACGGCCGCTCGGTTCCCGCGCGTCGCGCGACCTCAAATGCTGCAGGCGACAGTTGCTTGCGCCATTCCTGTTCCGTCTTCACCACGCGGGCTACCGACTCTTTCGTCGTCCGCGTCCCGTCATCTTTAAATCCGATAATCGTTACCATCTTCGGCGCGCCGGCTCCGGCCGCCTGGGCAGAAATTGGCTGTCGGCCCAGCGACCACCACCACGTCGCACCAATCGCCGCCACTCCAGCGCCAACCAAAAACGAGCGGCGACTCGTCACGTTGCCCTTGCCAGCGAAACGATCGTCGTTATCTTTCGCGGATTTCATATGTACCTCTCTTCCGTTTCATCCAAACGTAAACGCGAAAGCCTGCACGCCCGGATCGAGAAACTCAATCTCAAACGTCCGGTCTTCCACCGCGCCCTTTTGCCGGATGAGCTGATACAGCCTGTATTCCTTCACTTCACCGGCGCCATTGTCATCGGTATCGACTCCATGATCCGCACCCGGCGCAGTTCCGTCGATCTTCACGCGGAATCGCACTGGCTTTCCGTTTTTCCCCGGCCCCAAAACCAAATGCAAATCGCGCGCATGAAACCGGAAAATAACTTTTCCCGGCGCAGCACCGAGCGTTGCGTGCTCCCCGCTCACATTCCAGTTTCCAACTAGCCCCCACTGATTCACCGTCGGTCGCACCGGCGCGCTGTAATTCTGCGCTTTGTCTTGCTTGATCGCTTCCGGCGAAGCGTAATGCTGCTGCCGCTCGAACCCGATGTACGTCTCAGGCGATGCCACATCCTTCGAATCCGGCGCCAACTGCGCCCCCGCTCCATTCACCTGCACCAATCCAGCCGTCTTCAAACTCCCGTCACGTTCTTTCAGCAATTGCTGAATCACTTCTTCCGACTCGTCATACTTCCCTTCGCCGAAATGGTGATAGCGAATCTGCCCCTGCGCGTCGATGAAATAATGCGCCGGCCAGTATTCGTTGTGAAACGCGTTCCAGATCGCGTAGTTGCTGTCCACCGCCACCGGATACGTAATCTTCAGATCGCCCAGTGACTTCTGCACGTTCGCCACATCTTTTTCGAACGCAAACTCCGGCGTATGCACGCCAATCACAACCAACCCGTCATCCTTATATTTCTCCCACCACGCTTCGGTGTACGGAATCGATCGCAAGCAATTGATGCATGAGTATGTCCAGAAATCGATCACCACCACTTTGCCTTTGAGCTGCTTCGTCGAAAGCGCCGGCGAGTTCAGCCACTTCACCGCCCCATCCAGACTCGGCATGGCTCCTTCGCGTTTCAAATCCACCACGACCGCAGGAGCTGCGGCTTCCACGCTGCCTGTATCGCCGCCATCCATCTTCGCGTACGCAACCGGATGAAACCGATCCACCAACTTCTGCTCAATCCCCGACGTGCTCGTCAGCGACAGCCGCCGCAAAATTCCCGTGTCCCACCCAAACGAAATCGCCACCACTCCGACCAGCACCGCCGCGCCCAACCCACGCCGAATCCACTCTTCCGCACCCAACGATCGCTTCATCGCCGCAAACACCTTGTTTCCCGCCAGCAAAGCCAACGCCAGCGAAGTCGCCGCCCCCGCGGCAAACGCCAACAACAAAAACGTCGTACGGGCGCTCGGGCCCTGCAAAGCCGCTCCCGCTAAAATCAATCCCAGAATCGGCCCCGCACACGGCGCCCACAATAGTCCAGTCGATACGCCAAGCAACAACGACCGCCCAACTCCGGGCGCCTGCTGCGCCCCCGAAGAACCCTGCCCCTGAACATGGCCGCCCAACCGCACAAACGGCCGGCTCAAATATTCCGCAAAATTCGGCAGCAACAGCGCGAGACCCAACACCGCAAACACAACAACCGCAATCCATCTCCCAATCTGGTTCGCGCGCACAACCCAGCCGCCCGCATACGTCGCCAATCCCGCGACCACCGCAAACGTCGCCGCCATCCCCGCCAGCAGCGGCAACCCGCTCCTTCGAAACGGCTGATCCGATCGCGAAAACACAAACGGCAACACCGGCAAAATACACGGCGACGCAATCGTCAAAACTCCGCCAACAAACGCCAATAGATACAACAGCATACGAAGCGCGCCTCTTCCGCCGCGACCCGCGAACTTAGGCTTCCCTGCCCTCGGCTTGCCTACATTATATAGATACGATGCAGAGACTGTGCCGGATGTGCCGTAAATTTTTCATTCGGTGGCACTTACCAAATCGCCTGAGCAGCCCCACTCCGGATTTACGCGTGTCGCTCTCCGCGCTGCAACTGAAACAGCGTCCCCGTATCGTGCGAAGATTCCCGCCCCGCCCAAATCCACGCATACCGGCTCATCAACGCGCCCAACAGAAAACAAATCGCCGCCGCGTACCGTCCCCAAGGCTCCGCGTGCCACACCGCGCGAATCAGCAGCGCTACTGGCCCCTCAAGCATCCCTGCCACACGCAACGTCCCGCCAGACACTCCGTGATGCAACGGCTTGTCCGCGACTCCTTTTCGCACCGTCAAATAAATCTCGATCACCGTTTCGACTCCCGACGTTGCAAACCCAAGTATCTGCGTCGCTGGAATCAAAAATCCCGCCAACTCCAAAATCCCAACCGCTCCACCCAATCCCGAAGTCAAAAAGTGCGCCGGCAGCAGCGTTCGATGCTGATGCCAAACCGGAATCGCCGTCGCACCGATCAGCACACCCGTGTAGCTCGCCAAAAGCAATCCCGTCAAAGCTGCCGTGATTTGCGCGAGCCACAGTATTGTCACAATCGCGGGTTGCGTATATCCGCGCACAACCAATTCAATCGCCACCACCGCCAGAAACACGCTTCCCGAAAATCCCACCAAAGTCCACGACCCCATCGACATCGGCGATCGCCACTTAAAAACGCGCAACATGTTTAAGAACCGCTCCGGCCGCCCGAGATCGGAAATCAACAGCGCCGGACAAATCGCGGCGCCGATCAGTCCCATCCACAGTGCAAAACGAATCAAATTCGTCGGTGCCTGAAAAGCCAGCGCCGCGAACGCGATGCACGCCGAAGTCCCCGCAATCCCACCAAGAAAAACGTACAGCGGCACTTCCCACGTCCACGTCGGCGGCTTTAGCAGCGGCAGCCCGTAGTATCCCGTCTCCGCAGCACTCGCCGCGCCCGTCGCCGTCTTCACCGCAATTTCCGGCGGGGGAGGCGGCGCCACGCGCCGAGCCGACTCGCGAATCTCCTCGAGCCGCTGCTCAGTTGCCTTCGGTTTTGCCTTGGAATCCGTCGTCATTCTTCTCTGCAAACTCCGCGCCCTCTGTGGTGAATCTCTTCCTCTTACGGCCGCATCGCAAACGCCGCCAAAACCACCGCCATCAAAATCGCCGCCGAAACAAACGCCGAAGTCCAAGCACTCTTCAAATACGAAGTCGGCACCTCAGGCATCGGCGGCAAGTTGTACGCCTCCGGCTCCCCCAAAATCACCGAAATCGCATGAATCCCTCCGACCGAAGTCTCCGTCGGATCGTACAACCGCGCGTCTCCGTACCCGCGCGCCTTCAACTCCGCCACGCGATTCTTCCCGCGCTGCTTCAGTTCGCCAACTTCTCCAAACTGAATCGACTGCGTCGGGCATGCCGTCGCGCAAGCCGGCATCAAGCCAACTTTCTGCCGGTCATAGCAAAAGGTGCATTTAAACGCGCGCCCATCGTCGTGATACCTCTTATCGATCACCCCGAACGGACACGACACCACGCAATATCCGCACCCGTTGCAAATATCTTTCTGCACGAACACGCCGCCAAATTCCGTCCGCACGATCGAACCCGTGGGGCACGCCTCTAGACATCCCGCATTCGCGCAGTGCTTACACACATCCGACAGGAACACCCACCGAAAGGGATCGCTCGTGTCGGCAACCTGCGGCCCGGCCGCCAGCGGCTGCTCCAAAAACAGAACGTGCCGCCACGTCGAAGCCCCCAGTGACTGCGTGTTGTCGTACGACAGCCCGCTCCACACATACCCGTCTTCCGGTACTTCATTCCATTCCTTGCAGGCGACTTCGCACGCTTTGCACCCGATGCAAATCGTCGCGTCCGTCAGGAATGCGGTCGTCGGCATCAGTTCGCGCCTTTCGATTCAAGCGGCACGGCCGCCGTATGACCATTCCCATGCGCCCGCCCGCGCCTCACCCCGCACAAAATTCCCTTCGTCTCCATGATGCGCACGTTGGGCTCTTCCGAAATCGCTACCAAATCATTCCCGATGTCGCCCTTCACTAATCCCGAATATCCCCAGTGAAATGGCAACCCCACTTGCTGCATCGGCTTCCCATCGATCATCAGCGTCTGCATCCGCGGCGTCACCAGCGCATGCGCCTCGATCGCTCCTCGCGCCGTCGTCACCGTAATCCACTCGCCGGGCACGATCGACAATTCCTGCGCAAGCTGCGTCGAAATCTCGGCGAACATTTCCGGCTGCAACTCCGCCAGGTGCGACAACGTTCGCGACATCCCTCCCGCCGTGTGATGCTCCGTCAACCTATACGTCGTCAAAATGTATGGATACTTCGCATCCGGCGAATCCGCGTAGTCATTCCCGCGCCGCCTCTTTGTCTCCGACACCGGATTATTCTGCACCGCCGGGTACATCGCATTTCGAACTGGCGACTCCAGCGGCTCGTAGTGTGCTGGTAGCGGCCCATCGACAACTCCCGTCGGCGCCCAAATCCATCCAAGCCCGTCCGGATGCAAAATAAACGGCTTGTCCCCCGCCAAAGCGTCATCCCCGACGGCACCTTCAGGCGGCTTGTAATCCGGGGGCTTCGTCGCCACAAAATCCGGCACATCGTTGCCGGTCCATTTCTTCTGCTCCGCATCCCACCAAACTAATTTCTTCCGCTCGCTCCACGGCGTCCCATCCGGCTTCGCCGACGCCCGGTTGTAAATTACCCGCCGATCCGAAGGCCACGCCCATCCCCACCCGTGCCCATAAAAATCTTTCGACTCGCGTTCGTTCGCCCGGTTCTGCCCTTCTTTCGGAAACACGCCGCTGTAGATCCAGCAGCCACAAGCCGTGCTTCCGTCCGCCTTCAATTCTGTGAATCCCGAGACGAGTTCCTTCGTGTCCGTCTTGAACCCGTTGATCTCTTTCAGAATTTCCTCGGGAATCGGCTCGGCTTCGCTCCCCTCGGTCGGATAATCCCAGGTCAAAGCGCGCAATCCGGCATTCTTCGAACTCGTATCGTTCTTCACCTTCTCCTTCAGCAGCCGACCCAAATGAAACATGAACCAATTCTCGCTGCGCGCATCGTCCGGTGGCTCAACCGCCTTTTCCCTCCACTGCAGCAATCTCTGCGTATTCGTGAACGTCCCCGCCTTCTCCGCGTGCCCCGCCGCCGGCAGCAAAAACACTTCCGTCCCAATCTCCTCTGTCTTCACTTCACCGCGCTTCACTTCCGGCGACTCATACCAAAACGACGCCGTCTCCGTCTCCACCATCTCCCGCACCACCAGCCACTTCAACTTCTGCAGTCCGCGCCGCTCCATTCCCGAATTCGGCCCCGCCACCGCCGGATTCTGCCCCATCACAAACAGCCCATCCATCTTTCCGTCGACCATGTCGAGCCAATAGCCCTGATGCGAATGGTCGCCCGTCACTCGCGGCAGCCAGTGAAATCCAAACTCATTTTCCTGCGTCGCCGCCTCCCCGTAGTAGGCCTTCAACAAGCTCACCATATATTTGTCGAAGTTGTGCCACCATCCCGTCTTCGATCCGTACTTCTGGGTAAAGGTGTTCAGCGACAGCGACTCTTCGCCAAAATGCGGCATGCTCAAATAGCCCGGCAAAATGTCATAAAGCGTCGGAACGTCCGTCGATCCTTGAATCGACGCATGCCCGCGCAACGCCAGAACCCCGCCGCCCGGCCGGCCCATATTTCCCAGCAGCAATTGCAAAATCGCTGCCGTTCGAATGATCTGCACTCCGGTCGAATGCTGCGTCCATCCGACCGCGTAGCAGATCGTGCCCGTCTTCTCCGGTCCCGACGCCGAACAAAAGGTCTTCGCCGCGCGCAAAAACGCTTCTTTGTCGATTCCGCAATACCTCTCCACCATCTCCGGCGTGTATCGCGAAAAATGCCGCTTCAGCAATTGGAACACGCACCGCGGGTGCTGTAGCGTCTCGTCCTTTTCATAGTGGTTTAGGTCCGCCGGCGAATGTCCCTCGCCCCCATGTCCGCCATGCGAAGAAGCCGCGGTACCCCACCGTTCAGGCTCCGCTCCCTCATACAGCCAACTCGCCGGATCGTATTTTTTCTCGTCTGGATTCCAACCCGAAAACAATCCCTTCAGATCTTCCGTGTCCCGATACTTCTCCGAAATAATCACCGGCGCATTCGTGTAGTGCACCAGATACTCGCGGAAGAAATACTCATTCTCGATCGCGTAGCGAATCAACGCGCCCAGCAACAAAATGTCCGACCCTGAGCGCAACGGCAGCCAGATGTTCGCCATTGCCGACGTCCGGCTAAATCGCGGATCGATGTGAATGACCTGCGCTCCGTGCTTCTCGCGCGCCTCGATCACCCACTGAAACGCCACCGGATGATTCTCGGCCATGTTCGATCCCATGATCAGGATCGCATCCGAGTTCACCAGGTCCTTCGGCGCCGTCGTCGCTCCGCCTCGTCCATAACTTGTGCCCAGACCGGGCACCGTCGAGCTATGTCATATCCTGGCCTGATTGGAGATGCACACCATCCCGAGGCCGCCGCAGAATAGCTTCTTGATCAGATAATTTTCTTCATTGTCGAGCGTTGCGCCGCCCAGATGCGCAATCGTCTTCGTCTGCATCAAGGTTTGCAGGTCTTGCGTCTCGACAAAGCTCTTCTCGCGGCTCTCCCACACCCGATCCGCGATCATTTTCATCGCCGTGTCTTGATCGAGCGATTCCCATTTCGTTCCAAAGGGCCGCCGATACTTCACCTTCGTCACGCGCTTCGAATGCGTCAGCAATTCGAAACTGTCCGACCCCTTCGGGCACAATCTCCCACGCGACACCGGCGAATGCGGATCTCCTTCAATCGATATCAGCTTTCCATCCTTGTGAAAAACCTGCTGCCCGCAGCCCACCGCGCAATATGGACACACGGACCGCGCCACCTGCGCCCCTTCGTTCTTCGGACGCAGATTCCTTGTAGCGTCGCTCATCGCCTCCGCGCCGGTCCCGTCCCCACCCTCAAAAATCTGCCGCATCACCGGCCACTTCATCACCAACTCTTTAATCATCAGAATCTCCGCAAACCGATACCAGCAGACACAACTCACCGTACAAACATGGGATGCCATCGCACCTATGTTGGATTTGAACTTTCACCGGGCGAGATCGCAACGAGGCAAGTCCGTGTAGGGGCGCAGCACTGCTGCGCCCCAGGGCCGCACGATGTAAGAAATCAAGACCGGCCGCTAGCACACCCATCGCGCCCTCGGGACTTCCTACTTCGTCGGCGCACCACTCGCAGGAACCGGAGCCGTATTCGCCGCCGGCGCCTGAAATAACTTCATCGAATTCAGCAGCGTGTTATACA
>Ga0105237_10009532_pt1 | contig 10397 bp, 12 predicted proteins | sample KBSC24metaG_FD_81520 | JGI IMG/M metagenome (GOLD analysis project Ga0105237, IMG submission 81520) | Corn rhizosphere microbial communities from Kellogg Biological Station, Michigan, USA - KBS C2-4 metaG | ecosystem: Host-associated > Plants > Roots > Rhizosphere > Soil | place: Michigan, USA... | reverse complement strand
GCCTTAGTTCGAAAAGAGGACTGTAGCGGTTGGATCCAACCTCGCCAGAAGCCCAGGCGGAATTGGCCAGAAGGCATAAGGCCGCAGCCACCACCGTGCTGGGTCTGGTGGTGGCTACGATCCTCCTCTCTGTCGTGGCCTTCCTCGGTAAGCCTTACTTCACCGCAAACCCGAACGTGGTGCTGGATATGGCCGTGAGGATCGTGATCCTGATTCTCGGTTTGGGAGCGGTGGTCTGGAGACGGACGAAGTTTCAGACCATGAGATTGCAGGATATCACTGGTCTGGACGGCGTCACAGGTCTGCTGAAAACCTTGGAAAAAACCACCATTCAACTTGCCCTGCTCGGGGCTGCGATAGCCACCATCGGGTTCATAGCCACGTTGATGACGGGCAATGAGCGTTACACCTACTGGGCCGGAGCCATCGCGATCATCGTATTTATCTACTGCTATCCGACCCGGCAGTCGTGGCTAAGAGCCCTCTACCGATTCACTGAAAAGCCTGCCAGCGAGAGCGTTTAGTCCGTCTTGCGTCTTTGCGCCTTTGCGTGAGAAATTTCTCAGAACAACTTTGTTGATCTATGTTTGTGTACTTTGGTACTCTGGACGTGGGCTTGTTGACCCATGTCACGTCTACTCACAATTTCCGCACTCATTCTCGCCTGTTGCCAGTTAACCCTCGCGCAGGAGGGTAAGTCACAGCCGGTCGCCCGCCTGATTTCCTCGTTAGCGCCTGTAACCAGCGCCTCGACGCCTGCCGCCGCGGTCGAGCCGAACGACATCGAGAAGCGCGCGTTTGAACAGACCAACGTCGTCCGCGTCCAAAACGGCCTGCCGCCACTCGCCTGGGACGGCGACGTTTGCCGAATGGCGCGGATTCACTCGGAAAGCATGTCTCGCCGGCAGTATTTTTCGCACGTGACACCCGAAGGTTTGCGCTTGCGAGACAGAGCACGAGAAGTCGGCATTCTGCGATATGTCGTCCTTGGTGAGAACATCGCGTACAATCAGGGCTACGAAGACCCCGGAGCATTTGCGGTCGAGCGGTGGATGGCGTCTGAGAAGCATCGCGCCAACATTTTGTCTACGGAGTTTCGGGCGATGGCGATTGGCGCCTTTGTTGCCCCTGACGGTTCGGTTTATCTTACACAGACTTTCATTACCCGTTGATTACGACCCACGCAAAGTTTCCATCCTTCGCAAAAATCAACTGGTCCCTTCACATTCTGGGTAAACGACCTGACGGTTATCATGAGCTGGAAACCGTCCTGCAAACCATCTCACTTCACGACGAGATCTCGTTGACTGTCGATGGTCGGGAAGGCAAGATCACGCTTAGCTGCAATGATCCGGAGATACCAACCGACAACAGCAATCTGATTATCCGGGCCGCAGTGGCTTTGTGGGACTGTTATCAGCAGGCGTACAAGGCTGACGTTCATCTCAGCAAAAGAATCCCCATCCAGGCCGGTCTCGGAGGCGGATCCTCAAACGCGGCCGTCACGCTGCTGGCGTTAAATGTGATGTGGCGCGGCGGTTATTTGAGCATTGAAGAGTTGATGGATCCCGGTCTTTTGGGTGCCGATGTTCCGTTCTTTTTTCATGGTGGTCGGTGTCTCGCAACCGGCACCGGCACGAACGTTAGACCTCTTCCGGATGGCCCAAAACGGCACCTGATCGTCGTCATTCCCAACGCGAAGGTCTCGACTGCAAATGCGTACGCATCTCTAAATGCTCCTTCCTTGACAACTTCCGAATCGGCCTCTATTCTTTCAAGTTCCCTAGCGGACCTGAATTCCGCCGACAACGTGCAGTGGCCTCTGCACAATGATTTTGAAAGGGTGATCTTTGAGATAGAGCCTGAAATCGGGCGCGCCAAAAACGCGTTGCTCGAGGCAGGTGCGCGGGGCGCTTTGTTGGCTGGAAGCGGTTCGAGCGTGTTTGGTGTCTTTGATAGTGAGGCGGCGAGAAATAGTGCTCTCGAGAATCTGAGATGTGAAGCAGGATGGAAGGTTTTTCCCTGCGAAACGATTTCACGCGACGAGTACCGCAGGGCAATGAATTCATCCGGGTTCCCGCTTTTTACGCTCTCTTAAAACTGCAAACAGATAAACAGATACTGGGGCGTAGCCAAGTGGTAAGGCACCGGTCTTTGGAACCGGCATTCGTTGGTTCGAATCCACCCGCCCCAGCCAAACTTTCTACGCTGAACAGCTATGAGCACAACCGGCGGTATCAAGATATTTTCCGGTAATGCAAATCCCAAGTTGGCGGAAGAGATTTGTCGGCATCTGACATGCGACATGGGGAAAGCGTTTCCGGAGCGCTTCTCTGACGGCGAGTTCAACTTTCAGATCGATGAAAACGTGCGCGGCGGCGATGTTTTCATCGTGCAACCGACTTGCCCTCCAACCGATGCGCACCTGATGGAACTGCTGGTGATGCTCGACGCTTTTCGTCGTTCGTCAGCCGAGCGCATCACGGCCGTGATTCCGTACTACGGTTATGGGCGTTCCGATAAAAAGGATCGGCCGCGTGTGCCGATTTCGGCGAAGCTGGTTGCGAACTTGATCACCGTGGCGGGCGCTCATCGTTTGTTGACGATGGACCTGCACGCCGCGCAGATCCAGGGCTTCTTTGATATTCCGGTGGACCACCTGTATGCTGCACCGGTTTTTATCGGCTACTATCAGGAGCATCCGCTGCCCAATTTGACGGTCGTGGCTCCCGATACGGGCGGTGCCGAACGCGCTCGTGCTTACGCCAAGCGGCTCGATGCGGAGTTGGCTCTTTGCGATAAGCGTCGCGAAAAGGCTAATGTAGCCGAAGTCATGAATGTCGTCGGTGATGTTCGTGGCCGCAGTTGTTTGATTGTTGACGACATGTGCGACACCGGCGGGTCGTTGACGAAAGTCGCGCGCGCTCTGAAAGACGCGGGCGCTGAACGAATACATGCGTGCTTCACGCATCCGGTGTTTTCCGGCAAGGCAGTGGAACTGCTGCAAGAGTCGGACATTGAAAAAATAATCGTTACGAATACGATTCCGCTACGCGACCACGCGTGCGAGCTTGATAAGATTAAAGTACTAAGTATCGCGCCGCTTCTGGCGAAAGCGATCAAGTCGATCCATGAGGAGACTTCGGTTTCCTCGCTCTTCGTATAAAACGAAGGGCAAACACTGATGGCTTAAACGAAGACCATCAGCGACCTGGGCCTCCTGCTCGGGTCGCTGAAAGTTTGTGTGAGGGAGAAAATCATGGCGGAGAAAAAAGATTTCAAGGTGCAGGCAAAAGTGCGTGAAGGTCGCGGCAAAAACGATGCGCGACGCGCGCGACGAGATGGCATGGTACCCGTCACAGTGTACGGCGGCGGCGCTGAGACAGTCGCTGCCGTCGCTCCGCTTGCCGAGCTGGCTGCAATCCTTCGCACTGAGACTGGGCGAAACACGATTTTTACGATCGACGTCGAAGGCGTCGGCGCGAGTGAAGTGATGTTTCACGATCGCCAGATCGATCCGGTTAAAGGTCGCTTGATCCATGCCGACCTGACGCGACTCGTTAAAGGTCAGAAGATCGAAGTGACCGTGCCGCTTCACCTCGTCGGCGAACCGTTTGGCGTGAAAGAGAAGCAGGGTGTGCTGGAACAGGTCATCCGCGAAATCGAAATCCGTTGCCAGCCCCGTGAGATTCCTGACTCGCTGGATGTTGACGTTTCGCATCTTGACGTGCACGACGTTTTGCACGTTTCGGATATCCCGGTCAGCGCGAGTATTGAGATCCTGAATGATGCCGAGCTCGTGATTGCGACTATCGGCATCGTGAAGGAAGAGGTTGTGGCGGCGCCGGCTGAAGGTGAAGAGCCTGCTGAGCCGGAAGTGATTGGTAAGGGCAAGAAGGAAGAAGAAGAGAACGAACAGGCGTAGAGTTGGTTTAGACAGGATTACAGGATTACCAAGATTTGAAAGATCCTGTTGATCCTGAGAATCTTGTAAATCCTGTGAAGCTTATCGTTGGTCTTGGCAATCCCGGGAAAGAGTACGAGTGGTCGCGGCATAATCTCGGGTTCATGTTGATTGACAAGTTGGCCCGGGAAGAAGGGATCGTGGTTGGACGTCGCGAGTGCAGTTCGCTCGTCGGGCGCGGCCAGGTTGAGGGCAGAGCCACGAAGCTTGCCAAGCCGCAGACCTTCATGAACCTTAGTGGACACGCAGTGTCATGTCTGCTGGCGAAGATTCAGAGTGAGTCGCCGATCGATCAGTTGATCGTTATCTCGGACGACCTCGCGCTGCCGCTCGGAAAGATTCGCATTCGTGAACGTGGTTCAGCGGGTGGACACAACGGGCTCAAGTCAATCATCGCTGCCACCGGAACGAACGAGTTTGTGCGGTTGCGGATCGGAATTCAACCCGAACACCCGATCTCGGACACGAAGCAGTTTGTGCTCGACACTATTCCGCGCAGTGAGCGAACGGTAGTGGCCGAAGTCCTGGAACAGAGTGCGCAGGCGATACGAACGATCATCAGGGATGGCGCTTTGAAAGCGATGAGCGAATTTAATTGATAGTCACGTGACGGAGGTTTGATTTGGATAACAAGAGACAGTACGAAGTGGTCTTCATAGTAGACCCGACGGCCGACGAGGAAGTGCCGAAACTCACCGAGAGCTTCTCGCAGATCGTGACCGATCAGGGTGGTGTGGTGGTCAAGGCTGAGACGATGGGCAAACGCCAGCTCGCCTACGAGATCCTGCACCACAAGGACGGAACGTTTGTGCTGCTTGAAATCGAAGGTTCAGGCCGTGAGATTGCCGAGCTCGAGCGCCGCATGCGCGTGAACGATCGCGTACTGCGATACATCACCGTGCGCGTTGACGAAGATCGTCGCCGCGCTGAGAAGTTGAAGGACCGTCGCGCTCGCAAGGCTGCGAAGCGTCCGTCGCACGGCGGATCGTCCGGGCCACGTCGTGGTCCAGCGATGGAATTTGCCGAAGCCGGCGAATAGAACTTGATCGACCAGTTAAGAGGATAATTTATGTCAGCGAACTATGAAGACCGCAATCGCGGTGGTTACGACTCTGATGACGATGGCGATAGACGGCCGATGGGTGGCCGCGGCGGTGGCCGCCGCATGCACGGACGGCGCGTTTGTCGCTTCTGTATCGATAAGGTAGACCTGATCGATTTCAAGGACGTGAAGCTGTTGCAGAACTACCTCCCCGAAAGAGGCAAGATCCTGCCGCGACGAATCTCCGGCACCTGTGCGACGCATCAGCGCATGCTGGCGGAAGCAATCAAGCGCGCTCGCAACATCGCGCTGCTTCCGTACACGACCGACTAAAGGTTTTTAGGAGAAGGGAAGATGGCACACACGAAAGTACTTTTGCGCGAGGATGTAGATGACCTCGGAGCGCGCGGTGAAATTGTAAGGGTGAGGGCCGGTTACGCGCGCAATTACCTGCTGCCTCGCAATCTCGCGGTTGAGGCGACTGCGGGCAACGTCAAAGGCATCGAAGCCGAGCGCGCTGCGTTGTTGAAGAAGGAAGCGAAGGAGCGTTCGACCGCCGAGGGTCAGGCACAACAGATTGGTGCGCTTCAGCTCGAGTTTAAACGTAAAGCCGGTGAGCAGGGCGCGCTGTACGGCAGCGTGACGTCGATGGACGTCGCGGAAGCTTTACAGCAGCGTGGCTACGAGATCGATCGGCATCGCATTCACTTGCGCGAGCCACTGAAGCGAGTTGGTGATTACACCGTGCCGGTCAGGTTGCATCGTGACGTCACAATCGATCTGAAGATTAAAGTGGCGCCGGAAGGCGAGGTTATCGTTGGCCACCTGACACCGGAGCAGCAGGCAGAACTCGCGCAGAAGGAAGAACCTGCCGCTGAGTAAGCTTAGATAAAACAGCGTAACATATAGTCTGGCGCCGCGGGTTCCCGTAAACTTGCGGCGCCATTCGTTTATAGAAATTATCCGCAACCGAAAATCGAAATGCATAATTAGTTAATGGCGACTCCTGACTTCATTCGCGAACAACCATTCGAGCGTGCTCTGCCCAACAGTTCTGAAGCGGAGCGCGCGATTCTCGGCGCAATCCTGCTCGACAACGGTTTAATTAGCCAGGCAATCGAACAGCTTCGTCCGGAAGACTTCTATGTCCCGTCGCACCGGCGCATCTTCGTCGCGATGATCGCGCTCTTCGAGCGTGGCGCTGAGATTAATCCCATCCTGATCGGCGAAGAGCTCAAAAAAGAGAACGCTCTCGAAGCAGTCGGCGGCGTCAGTTTCATCACGAATCTGACTTACGGTTTACCGCACTCGACCAACATCGCTCACTACGCGAAAGTCGTGCGCGGCAAGTCGATGCTGCGCCAACTCGTCAAAACTTCCAACAAGATCACGCAGGAAGCACTCGCCGAAGAAGACGAACCGGAAATCATTCTGGACCACGCCGAGCAGGCAATCTTCCAGCTCGCGGATGAACGTATTCGCCAGGGCTTCATCCACGTCAAGCCGATTGCCGAGCAACTGCTGGAGAAAGTTCAGGAGATGGAAGGCCGGGCAGCAGTCCTGACCGGGCTCACCACCGGCTTCGCCGATCTCGACAAGATGACGTCCGGTTTGCAGCAGTCGGATCTGATCATCCTCGCGGCGCGGCCGTCGATGGGCAAGACGAGTTTCGCGTTGATGCTGGCGGAGAATGCGGCGATTCATACGGGCGCGGTCGTTGGCGTGTTTTCACTGGAGATGTCGAAAGAGTCGCTCGTGATGCGCATGCTGTGTTCGCAGGGCAACATCGATGCGCAGCGTTTTCGAAACGGTTTTCTTTCGCGACTCGAGTGGGCGCAGATTGCCAAGTCGCTTGGCGTGCTGGCTGAGACTAAGATCTTTCTCGATGACACGCCTGGGTTGAGCGTTTTGGAGATGCGCGCCAAGGCACGTCGTCTCGCGGCTGAGCAGAAGAAGCTCGACCTTATCATCGTCGACTATTTGCAGTTGATGTCGGGTTCGAGCAAGCGCGTTGAATCGCGCCAGCAGGAGGTGTCGCAGATCTCGCGCGAGTTGAAAGGGCTGGCGAAGGAGATGAACGTGCCCTTGGTGGCGTTGTCGCAGCTCTCGCGCGCGCCTGAATCGCGTTCAAGTACCAATCACCGGCCGCAACTGTCAGATCTGCGCGAGTCGGGTGCGTTGGAACAGGACGCCGACGTTGTGGCGTTCATCTATCGTGAGGAGGTCTATAAAACACCGGACGAGCGTGAGGCGATGCCTGAGGATCAAAAAAACCTCGCCGAGTTGATCATCGCGAAGCAGAGAAATGGTCCAACAGGTACGGTTGACTTGCGGTTCACACCATCGAGTATGCGCTTTGATAACTTGTATCGTGAGTAGTGTTGATCAGGATTAGCAAGATTTTCAGGATGCACCGGATAATCCTGTCTAAGGTTCGAACATGCGCGCGTCGATCGGTACGTTGTGTTTGATCTCTTTCACAGTGAACACCAGCGTTAGCTTCGGGAAGCTTTGAGTCAGACTGAACGGATACTTGACCCCATCAACCTCGCGATAGTCATCCAGATAAATCTCGACCGGCACGGCAATAGTTCCCAGCAGTTCAACCGTGTTCACGCGCACCGGCAAGTAAGTTTGCGTATCGAAATAGATTCTCACGACTGCACCGGTCGCAGGTTGCAGGTCGAGCACGAAAACCTCTCGATAGCCGATCTTGCTTTTGCCGGTTAAGGTGATCTTCGGATATTCGCTCTTCGATGATAGCGGACCATAAAAATTGGCCTCGCGTTGTAGTGCGGCTAATTCCGGACCTTTGAGGGGACGCACGCCGGCAGATGTTCGTGCCCAACCGTTGCGCCCATCGAAGCCGACTGTAGACACGCCCATCGGTTGCGTATCGATCATAGTGACTATCTTGTTAGGAGCCTGCGAGTGAGTCTCGAATTTTCCTCCTCTCATCTTCCCTACGACGTCCACTGTTCCCGTGACGAAGCGAGTTGTTATCGCCTTCCAGGCCGCAGCGCCACCCGTTGCCTCTACATACTTCGTGAGCAGCTCATCGACGCTTGGCAATGAACCCGACTTATCAACCGTCTGTCCATCGTTGATAACGATGCCACCCGACTCGCCGCCAAACGTACGCGAACTGCTCGGCTTCACGGGTTCGGCGATCGCTACGTCCCTAACCGGCTCGCGGGTCTGCCGCGCCGCACCGGAACGGACGAGCTTGATTCTCTCCACGAGATCAGAGTAGTTCTTGTTGCCCGGCGCAAGCTGCTGCGCCTTTTGTGCCATCTCGATCGCTTCGTCCGCATGTTCGTCTGTGATGAAGTCTACTAAGGCCAGCAGATAATGTGACGGTGCATGGTTTGGAGCGAGCTTGATCGACTGTAGTAGCTGTTCGCGCATCGCGGTGGTGGTCTCGCGCGAGTAATCCGAAACCTCGCCGTTCGGACCGACACCTTCGCGGCTCAAAACATAAGCATAGAGGTAATGGATCATGTAGCTCTGCGGAGTTGCGGTCGCTTTCTGGAGGTACTTTTTCGCGTCCGCATACCGGCGTTGATAAACGTAGAGCCGTCCCAAAGCCGCGTAAGCAGGAATGAAACTCGGGTCGAGCGCGATTGCCTGTTTGTAGTAACGCTCGGCATCGCTGTCGCGACCGATGTGTTGCAGTAGGTCACCCAGATAGAAATTCGCTTCGCCTTCCGTGAGCGACGAGCGTTGCATCGCAGTGTACGAAGCGTATGTTTGCGGATCGTCAACGCTGGCGATGCGTTGTGCGGTAAAGTCTCCGCGACGCACGTAAGCACGCAAGTCTTCTTCGAGCCTGGCGACAGTCATGCCGAACGAATCTTCGATCGCCTTGGCCGCACTCTCACCTCTGCTCACCTCTTGCAGGAATCTTTTGAACTGTTCCTGGCGGCCACGTTCGCCGAGCATCAGGTAGTGAACGAGGGCCCATGATTCACCGTAGAAGATCCCGCTCTTGTCCTGTTCGTTGTAGTGTGGCGAGTTGGTGCCGATCGAAAAGAGAGTTTCCAGCGGCAGCAGTTCGTGATCCTGCAAGAGGCGAATGTACGGGTAGAGCGGCGCTCCGAGTAATGCCTCAGTGCCTGAGAATTTCAGCGAGCCGTAGAGCTCCGCGAGACCTTCGTTCAGCCACACCGGCGTGTTCGGCACGTTGTCTCGGAGATGTAAGTGAACGTACTCGTGAAACGCGGTGCTGTAAGGATCTCTGTCACCCGGGTCGAGCGAGATTGCGATGTAGTTAACGTCGTCGCCGGGTTGGAAGAAACCGGAGAGGTTAGCGGGCTTGCCCTGGTAGAGTGGTTTGAACGGCACGAACGAGGCGTCATCGCGAAAGATGATGACGGTGGTTGGAACTGATGGATTAAACACGTTGCGTGAGACGAGGCGCGCGAAGCTGCTGTGGAAGAATTCCAGCCATGCTGCGACCTGACGGATTTTCTCGGCGTCGGCGTTGCCGATGACGAAAAGATTGTTAGTGCGAACGCTGCGCCAGTTGTCGCGGGTTTGAGGAACGAGTGGGAAAGGCTTCGCCAGAGCTGCGCCGTTTGGAAAAGCAAACAGTGCGGCGAGCAGGAGCGAAATAAAAATCTTCATAACTTCCTTTCCTGTCGGGGGAGCAGTAAAGGTTTTTGTTTCTGATTATTTAGGTCTCAAGTCCAGGATGATCTTCGCTGAGGTGGCGTTCAACTCTGGTCAGTGTAACACATCAACGGGACGCTAATGCGATCATTGCTGCGAGTGCGGCATCCTTTTGATCCTTGCCCCAGGGCGCACCGGCGGCTTTGCCGATTACGCTGATCTGTTTCGAAATTTCTGGTGCAGCAATCTTAAGTTTGCGTTCAGCGTAAGCGATGATCTCTTTCTCAGTAACCTCGATCGCTTTCAGTTTGCACTCCTTCGCTGCGTGAATCAGCGCCTCGCGAAACAGCACACCCTCGGCTTTGTGCATACGGAAGTGCACTGCGAGAATCTCCGCAACACTCCAATCGGGCATCGGACTCCCAACCAGCACCGCACACGCTTTAACTTCATTCTTCCGTTCCGACTCGCGCTCGACTGCCGCTTTCATCTCACGAAACGCGGTCTTACGTGCGACGTCGATGCCGCGCTTCACAAGATCGCAAGCAGCTTCAGGCTGCAAGCCGTCAGCAGCATGGTAAGGTTGCCTGGCCCACAGGTCTTTAACGAGCTCAACACGGCGTCGATCCACGATCACGAAGTCGTTGACTTGCTTGCCCAGCACGACCAGCGCCGCCCAACCCGAGTGGGCCTTCATTCCAAACGCAACTCTCATAATTCGATCTCGTTCTGAGTGCGATGCAGATTACAGTAAACTACCTGCCATGTCTTCTTTTAAGG
>Ga0105237_10009525_pt1 | contig 10402 bp, 9 predicted proteins | sample KBSC24metaG_FD_81520 | JGI IMG/M metagenome (GOLD analysis project Ga0105237, IMG submission 81520) | Corn rhizosphere microbial communities from Kellogg Biological Station, Michigan, USA - KBS C2-4 metaG | ecosystem: Host-associated > Plants > Roots > Rhizosphere > Soil | place: Michigan, USA... | reverse complement strand
GAAAGCCTTGCAAGCAGGGAGCGGTAGTCATGTCACAAACTATTACCTTTTCTTTTAAATATGCGGCCGTTCCGCATGTGCCGTTCTGGTTTGCAATGGGCAGCCCTTCCGGGAATTCCCAAAACTCCGGAGGTAACGAAGGTGCAGCAAGGCCAAATAATTTATCGCGCCGGTTTTCGAGTACCGAACAACGAATGCCTTTATGAAGCGCCTCTATTCCCAGCAAATAGCAACTGATGATCTCGTTCAGCGGTTTTTCATTACGGGCACTATATTCAAGAATCTGTTTTTCAAGCGTGTCAAGTTCCTGGTAGTATTTTATTTCGGTAATATCTTGTGCAATAGCAATGGATGCGCGCCGTCCGCTATAATTAATAAGCTCGCTCCTGATATCCATATACATCAATTCGCCATTCTTTTTCAGATGTCTCCACACATGCCGCTGATTTTGATAGTACGCATATTCTGACCCGGTAACCTCGTCAATGAGCGGCAGATCCTCAGGAGGGCGTATATCACGTATACTAAGCCGCAAAAACTCTTCTTTTGTATAACCGTATTTACGAACCGCTGCTTCGTTGCCGTCGATAATTCGCTTTGTTTCAAAGTCCCAGATAGCGATGGGTACCGGATTGTTATCGAACAGATAGCGATATAACTTTTCGGATTCGATAAGTGCTGTTTTGCTTTTTTTTATCTCTGTAGCGTCGCGTGCAATGCCGTAGCGTATCTTTTCGGCAGGATTACCAACGGCCGACCAGTGTAACGGCACCAGCGAACCATTTTTATGATAATAGTGATTTTCTACATTCGTTACCTTAAGCCCTGCTTTTACCGTACTAGCTATCTGTATGCTCTGCTCCCGGTCGGGAGGATAGATGAAGTCGAAAATCTTTTTTCCGATCATTTCCTCTGGTTTATAGCCCAGGATGCTTTCTGAAGCAGCATTTACGCTGATGATGGTATCGTCTGTGTCTATAGCAAAAATCATGTCGGCAGACGAATCCATTATTTTCTTCAGGTCGTTACGTGCAATTTCAAGTGCTCTTGATTTTAACACCTCATCGGTTACATCCATAACGGTTGTGATGGTGTAATCTTTGCCACTTACCGGGATGCTTTTAACATTTATAAACCGCCTCTCGCCCGAGCCTGTTGTGATTTCGACAGAGGGCCATCTCATGAGCGATGCGTTGCCGGATTTCAGATCAGCCTGCATTCTGGCTACAATTGCTTGACGGTAGTTCTTGTCCGGGAAAAGTTTTAGAAGAAGTGCCTGTTTATCGCTGAGTTCACATTGCGGCCAGCCAAGTACCTCGCTGAAACGGGCATTGGTATAAACAAAGCGGTCGTTTATTTTACTGACTGCGATACCTATTGGTAGTTCCTGAAAAATGTCTTCTATAAATGCATTTGTTCCAATCAATGCATCTAATGTATTCCATGGATCCATTATCCCCTTTCAAATACTGCCGTAGCTATCTCCACTTACAACTGAATTGTGATAATGTTCCTGCAATTTGGCATAATTGCTGTTTTTACGAAAATAACTGGAATAAGTTGAAGTAGAAAACGAATATTAATAAAACACAGCCAATTGCCGGAAGAAAATAGCACAGTTTTTTCAGTCAGTATAAAAATTTAAAAATTCTGTAGAAATTCTGAATTTTTTTCTATCTTGCTCTCCTCACAAAAAAATGTGATAAGGTTTAGGTTAAATGCTCCTGCGTGCGAGACGATGGAGCATTTGTTTTTTTATGAAATTGTCACCTCGATCAGATCGGTTTTTTCATTATGTTTGGGATATAAGCAACAATTACTTAATCCTTTTCTTACCAAACCTATATGAAAAACAAATTTATACTCTCCGCGATTTTTCTGTTCGCTTGTCTCAATGCATTTGCACAAAAAAACTACACAGGCAATGAAGCTGCCGATTGGATACAATCTCAAAGAAATATAGCTGATGATCTTTTCGATGTAAAAAGCACCCCTGAGCAGGTTACCAAAGGCGTAAAAATATTAGAGCATACCATCGCCTTTATGGATAGTTTGCCGATAAAGCAATTAGCAGCTGGGAATGCCTATTTATACTACCGCCGGTCGGATGTTGAGCGCGACATTGCCAGCGGGTACGCCTTATTGGGCAAAAAAGAGCCGGCACTGGATGCAATCGAAAAGATGTATGCCAATGGAAGTTCGAGCCATGTAGCCGATTGGCTGGATAAAGAGCCAACATTGGATGCAATAAAAAAGGAGCCACGCTACCTTGCCGTCATTAAAAAGCTAAAAGTGGAGAGTTTACTCTGGAACAATACTGCGCTTAAAACTCCGTACAAGGCCAATCTTTCCGACGCTGAGAAGGTGGCTGGACTGTCGCTGCTTTGGTCGCAGGCTAAATATAACTTTGTCAACTTCGCGCTTCTGGATATCGACTGGAACCAAACCTACCTGGATTATATTCCGAAGGTACAGGCTACCAAATCAACTGCTGAGTACTATAAGGTGCTGATCAATTTTTATGCGCAGCTAAAGGATGGGCATACCAATGTATATGTGCCCGATTCGCTGGCAGGGGAGTTTTACAGCCGGCCACCGTTCCGTACTGAGCTGATAGAAGGGCGTGTTTTTGTGGTTAAGGTGTTGAGTGACAGTCTGCTCAAATCAGGCGTCGTACCCGGACTTGAGGTGACTAAGATAGATGGCGAGCCGGTAATTGATTATGCTGAGAAGAATGTGAGGCCCTATGCCAGCAGCTCTACACCGCAGGATATGGAGATCAGGGAGTTTTCCTACCAACTCTTCGGAGGCCCAAAAAATAAACCTATTGCTTTTGAGTTCAAAGACCGGAAGGGCAAAATAACAAACCGCACCGTTGCCCGCACGGGGTATCATGATGTGAAGGGCCTGAAAACAATGGAATACCAAACCATCGGTAACATCGGGTATTTAACCATCAATAATTTTGAGGACGACAAAATAGTTAAGCAGTTCGACTCGCTTTGTACGGCAGAAATATCCAAAACCAAAGGGTTGATTATTGACATCCGGTATAATGGCGGCGGTAGCGGAGGTATTGGTTTTGATATTCTGAAACGATTAACGGATAAACCTTTTTCCGACTCACAATCCAAAAGGCTGCAATATACATCAATGCCGAATGCAGAACCTCTTTGGGAAAACCTGGGTAATGACACCTATCGCCCGTATGGAAAAATATTTTACGATAAGCCGGTTATTGTGCTGATAGGTCCAAGGACATTCTCTGCAGCCGAAGACTTTACCGTTGCGTTTGATTATATGAAACGCGGAAAACTGATCGGCATGCCAACAGGTGGCAGCACAGGGCAGCCGGTGCCATTTAGCTTACCCGGCGGCGGCAGTGCACGTGTATGCGGCAAGCACGATTCCTATCCCGATGGTAAGGAATTTGTAGGCGTAGGCATTATGCCGGATATTACGGTGAAACCAACTATCAAGGATATTCAAAACGGCAAGGACGCCGCAAAAGAGAAAGCGCTGGAAATACTTAATAAGTAGCCATCCAAGCGGCTTTCAGTTTTGCGAGGCATTTAAAAAGGCTGATTTCGCAATAAATATCCATTACCATTCAGCTGGATGAGATGGTTATTTGTACTTAAAGAGGTTTTTTTCAGATTGCCTGTAGCGCCCGTGCCCTGTTGCATACGCCCAGGTAATACACCGAGCCTATTGCTAATAACGCAAACAGGGCAACTGTTGACCACCCGTTACTGTTGCCCACGCCGCTTAGGAGCGATGCTACAGTGACGATTAATTGCATGATATCATAAAATAAAGAATACACCAGCAATTTGGGCCACGATTTTGCGGCAGGCGAAACACTGCTGTATGACCAGAATATCATGCCTATAAACAGATTGGAGCACCCGAAATAACGTGCCAGCCAGATAGCGTTACCATCCAGCGCGATGCCATAAAATGCCATTAATTTGACCGGGATGATTACGAAAGCAAGACCAAAGCCAAATGCCAGAATCGTAATGATGATTGCGTAGGTTGAAAGTTTCATCTCTTTAGGTTTTTATTAAAGCTAACGATTTTTTATGGCACAACCAACTTATTTTCAGTATTTTATAACTGCAGATTTACTCCAGTATGCTACACTGAACTCTTGATCCGGCAAGGGCTGCCGAAAGTTTATTTTTGCAATTTAACTAATGATAGTTTTAATGATCTTTGCCGGAACGCCGCCAACAATGGTATTTGGCGGTACATCTTTCGAGACTACCGCTCCGGCAGCGACAACCGAGTTTTCACCAATGGTAACGCCGGGCAGTATAGTTGCTGCGGCGCCTATCCAGGCGTTTTTCCTGATAACTATAGGGTGCGAAATGGTGGCCCGCCGTTCTGACGGGTTGAGCGGGTGATTGGTAGTGATCAGGTTTACTTTAGGGCCAATGAGTACATTATCTTCTAAGGTGATGCCGCCCCTGTCCATAAATGTGCAGGCATGATTCACAAATACATTTTTACCGATATTGATGTTCTCCCCAAAATCAGTATAAAACGGAGGGATGATAAAGAATGTATCATCCACCTTTTTACCTATCAGCTCGCTGAAAATATCCCTGATCTTCGCCAAATCGTCGGTAACAATAGTGTTTAACTTAGCTGTAGTCCTGATCGCCTTTAAAATTACCTTAAAAAGTTCCGCATAGCCCGGATCATTGAGCTGTATGACTTCTCCCGACCTGTCCCGCTCGAATATGTCCTTGTCTGGTATATCTGCGCTCATTTTTTCCTAATTTAATTCTGGTGCAAAATTAAAAACGACTTAACCTGTACCGTTAATAAATATCAAGTGAATTATTAAGATTTTCAAATAATAGTGATCTGGTTGCAGCAAATCGTATAGACTCACCCGGTCATCGCTACGCTGGACCACCCTCTTCCGCAAGCGGGAAAGAGGGGAGATTTATATTTGGTTCTCTCTTCCTTTACCCTCTTTATGGCTTGCCATAGACAGGGTCGAACATCCGCTAGCTAGCGGAGCATTCGGGGTGAGTAGACTCTACGCGCGATAAACACTCAATCAACTCAATCAATCCAATCACCCACTCCCCCAATGTAACAATCTTATCTTTTAAGATTATTTAACATTTTGGATGTATTTTAAATTAAACTAATTGCGCTATTTGCGGTCGTAGCGATTAAACCCCTGAAACGATCGTCCCCAAGTCACAAAATATACAAATCCGGAGTGCAAAGGCTTTGCTTTTGCTGCTGGTTGTTGCATCGTCATTCCCGGCTTTTGGCCAGAACGATAAGTATATCGCCCTTGTAAGTACACCTGATACCATGAAGGTCCACACAGATACCGGCAAGTTGACTGACCTGCGCGATCTGATTCAAACCACATTTCATACCCGTTGGACCAGCCACAGGAGCGACTCGGTAGGACTGCGCCCGGTTGCATCGATAGTACCTGCTTTTGGCTATTCGCTGCAGTCGCGGCTGGCGGTGCTGATATCGGGCAATGTGGCCTTCCGCACTTCGCGGCAATCTAATGTATCTACTTTTGTGAGCAGCCTCGCTTATACACAGAATAAACAGATCACGTTGCCAATACAGTCGAGTATCTGGAGCAAAAGCAACAACTATAATTTTGTGGGAGAAATAAGGCTGTACCACTACCCGCAGTCTACTTTCGGATTGGGCAGCAACTCGGACATCGAGAACCAGGCGCCAGTGAGTTATAATTATATCCGCTTTGCGGAAGTTGCCCTGCGGCACATTGCCGGCAACTTTTACATGGGCGGCGGATATATGATTGATTACCATGCCGACATTACCATCGGGCCAACGGAGAACGGCACCATACCCGATTACCTGATCTATAAAAGACGATCGACCAAGACCCATTCTACCTCATCGGGCTTTACGCTGAACGGGCAGTTTGACGACCGCGATTCGCCCATCAATCCTGCATCGGGCTTTTATGCCACCTACGAGTTCAGGCAGAACCTGAAGACCATGGGCAGCACCTTCACCTGGAGTTCGCTGATACTGGATGTACGCAAGTATGTGCGCTTCCCCGAATCATCACATAATGTGCTGGCATTTTGGTCATACGACTGGCTTACACTGGCCGGCAGACCGCCTTACCTCGATTTGCCCTCCACCTTATGGGATGCATCCACCAATGCGGGCAGGGGATACATACAGGGGCGCTTCCGTGGTGCACAAATGGTGTACGGCGAAACTGAGTACCGATACCGTATTACGCGCGATGGTTTACTGGGCGGGGTAGTATTTTTCAATGCAGAGTCGTTCTCTGCTGAACCAGGGACGCGACTCCAAGCCATTCAGCCCGCTATAGGGCCAGGCTTACGTATTAAATTGAACAAAGTATCCCGCACCAATATCAGTATCGACTATGGCTTTGGCCGGCAAGATTCGCACGGGTTGTTTATTAATGTCGGGGAGATATTTTAGTCATTGGTCAAAATTATCCAACTCTGCCGCCAACGTTAAACTGCGGAGCCAGGTCTGAATAATGCAGCGTTGCCAGATCAGCCGCCAGCTTTGAAGCTAAACCTAACAGTTTGTGCAAATGCGCACGCAGTAAATGCTGCGATGCAAATAGTGAGTAGTGATTTTTTCATCGTAAGATTTAAGCGGTGCTATGATAATACTTTTTGCGAACCAGTGGCGTGATTGGTGATCAATTAGCCGGTGATTAGTGACCGGTTAACTAACCCACAAAAAAAAGAGGCCCCGTTTCAATCGCTGATCGGGGGCCAAACCTAAACCTTATCACATAAAACACCAGTTTGGGAGGCCCGATGCTTTATGGCGTAAAATTAGGTAACCGATTATTAGCGCGGGATTAGAAATTGATTAGAGTTTTATACTCAACTCTGCTTAGTTATATATATTGCTTCCAGGTCGCGCTCAGTTGTGCGGGGGCCAATCATTTGCAAGTCCGTCCGGGATATTTGGCGGATCGTAGCGTTGGTCTGCCTCCATACGTTGGGCTACCGATTTATCTATCGCTTCGTGAAAGCTGTCATATAGCCCTACCGGGCGTATGTAGTTGCCCAAAAGCCGGTAACCAAAGGATTGCGAATTGTATATTTTGCCACCAATTGAAGGACACAGGAATACCGGGAAACTATCGCTGGGTTTGGCCATGCCTTCATTAACGGCAAGATCTGCAAAGCGCGCTTTCGATATCATCCATTCCAGGGTGATGTCGCTCAGGCGTTCGTCATGATAGCCACCACCCACATTGCAATGCACACCCATAAACCACACCTGCTCTACATGCTGTTTTGTGCCTTTTATAACGGCATTTTTGCTTCGTTGCCATAGTGTGGGCTTAAAGGGCTTCCGGCGTTCATCTATCGCCATGGCATGATACGCGTATTCAACAGTACTACTCAATTGTACGTCGTGAAAACTGTATTTGCGCAGGTTATAAAGCTCCAGAAAACCGAGCGGCAAGCCAAGTGAACCTACTGTATCCCACACGCCGATAAATTTTACATGCGTGCGGTGACTATAATTTTTAACAAACTCCTTAGCACTTTCGCTATCCGGACGAGTGGCATCCGAGCGGTCGCGGTATATGCTGAATGCCTTGTTGACCATGTGCAGGTTATCTTTGGTTAATACACCGCAATTCCGGATCAATCCGGCCAGACTGCGGGCAGTGTATGCACCGCGGCTAAATCCCAAAAGATAAATCTCATCGCCCGGGTCGAAGTTCTCCGCCAGAAACCGGTAGCCCTTTTCAATATTGTCATCAAGCCCCTTTCCAATAGCACCGCTTACAATTCTCCTGATCAATTTCCCGTTGGCGCCCACACCATTCACATAGTGTTTTACCTGCTGAGTGCCATAAATATCGGTATCAGAAATTATTTTGTGTATTTTCTCCACATTGGATCGCACCACATACCCGTCCTGATCCTTTTTACCCGGCCTGTCCCAGGTACCATCGCAGCATACTACCAGTCGTTTCATTGTGTATTGGCTTAAGATTTAAGTAGATCCGTTGACTGCCAGATAAATTTAATTTTAAATATTGAATATTTTCCACCGTGTTTTCACGGTATTTTAGGGAAATCAGATTAAACGTCTAACCTCAAAACTGCAGCTTCCTATCCTCCATCATCTTTTCCAGGTCCAGATCTTCCAGCAGTACTTGTTGCAAAAAAGCGTCTAATGCCTGGCGTTTGGATATGCGGATAACGTGTTGGTTCTGCTCGTCGGTAAGTGCGCCTCCGGTGAGGGCAGCGGTGTAGGCTTTAATGTCGCGCTTGGTGGTGTTGCGGTCGACGCCCCGAGTGTTGAATAGTTTGTATTTGAGTTCGCTTACCAGTTCGCGACAGGCATCGGCCATCATATCGTATTTTTCATCTTTTGAGAATTGGAATAGTCCCAAACGATCCAGGCAATCATACACGGTAACGGCCATGTTGCTAAAGCTTTGTCCCGATCTTTTGCGCTCCAGTACCATCAGTGCGTTTGCCTTTGCTGTCGCGAATTGTTCCTCGCGGGATGGCATGCGCCGGCCCTGCTCATCACGAAAAACCTCTTTTACGGCACGGGAACGGTCTTCGGATAATAAATACTGCTCAATAAATCTTTCAAAGGCCACCACACTCAACCCAAAAAACTCCCCGTATCTGCCACGAACACCGTGTGCTATGGCCACAGGTATTTCGCTTACGCGGATGGCAGGGTAGCGGGCAATGATATTGTCGGTGAGCTCGTTCACCATGTAGTCGCGTTCGGTGGCGGTGATGCTTTTTACGTTCATGTCAGCAAAGGCTTTGGCCACGCTGGCCAGCACAGCGTTGAACACGTCGCGTTTGGGCACCTTGCGAACAGGGTTTTGTTTGAGTACAGCCCAGCCGATGGATGCTTCGTGCGTATGATTTACGATTTCAGATTGACGATTTACGATGTTTGATTTGGTTGTTAGTGTTGACATTTTATTTAATGAGTGAGTGAGTGAATTAGTGAGTTTGGTTTGTGATGGTGCAGGGTTGACTCACCCTGTCGTTGCTACGCCCGACATCCCTCTCTACTGCAAGCGGTAAAGAGGGAGACGACAGATTTTTAATTTTTAATCCTTCTTTATGGCTCGCCATAGAGAGGGTCGACCAGCGCAGCGTAGTCGGGGTGAGTCAACTTTGCACCTTGACATCAATTGAAAAATTTCCTAACTTTAAATACACCGATTTGTAATGGAAAAGTTACAGTGCCCGAAATGCAAGTGCGAAAACATTGCCGTCCACAGCAGGCGGCGGTATTTTTTGCTGACCGCTGTATGCTTCATATTTATTCTCCTCAGCTACCTGGTTATCCGTACCCCGCTGCTTAAACCGGGCGAGTGGAACGCAGGATTGATGTTATTTATCATTTTAAGCGAAACGGCATTTTGTATCAGTATCATTATGGCGATTTATTTTATTGCCCTGGGTATCATGAAAAAACATACCACCTATTTTTGCCGAAGCTGCAAACACGACTTTGACACCGTGCTGATTGCTCACCACAGCGGCCACGGTAAGTAACATTACCCTTTCATTTACGTATTCATGTTTAGTCGACTAAAATTTTAATTATTTTAGTTTAAACCTTATTGCCGATGCCTGATCATACCGCGCCGAACCGAAAACGGAATGTAAATACCGAAGTATCTGAATACATGTGGGATATTAAAACCAAGCACTATAAACGCAATCCGGATTACCGACCCGGCGGCAATGTTGCCAGCTATATTTTTTGGACAATTGTTGTGCTCATCATGCTGATTGCAGTGGTATGGTGCCTGAAGCAGTGAGTGAACGAATGAGTGAATTAGTGAATGAGTGAATTAATAAGCCGGGGCACAGAATGAACTTTTTTGTAGCTTCGGAAAACCCTATGAAGATGCATAGCGCACATTGTCCAAACTGCCGGAGCGATAATGTCTCCTTCCGCACCCGTAGCAAATACTTTTTAAAAATGGCTATGTGTCTTGTTGTTATCATTCTTTGTTATGGTATGATTATAAGCTTAAAGGATGAGGATTTCGGCCCGGTTGTTATTATCGGAGTATCTGGTAGTTTGCTTTGCGCAACCGTCTGCTTCATCCTCGCAATCTATTACCTGATTAAAGCCATCTTGCAAAAACAAGCCTATTACAAATGCAGGCATTGCAAAAACAAGTTTAAAACAGGACTCATCATTCAACATGAAGCTAATACCGGCGAAAACCTTTTGAAATCCATCAGAAAGCATTAACACCTGACTTCGACTTCCGACCTCCGACTTCCCACATCACTCCCTCATCACCACATCGGTAAACTGCAATGCTGCTGCGACGCCGCGGGTTGGTTGTACGTTTGACGAGTTATGTTGTACG
>Ga0105237_10009523_pt1 | contig 10402 bp, 10 predicted proteins | sample KBSC24metaG_FD_81520 | JGI IMG/M metagenome (GOLD analysis project Ga0105237, IMG submission 81520) | Corn rhizosphere microbial communities from Kellogg Biological Station, Michigan, USA - KBS C2-4 metaG | ecosystem: Host-associated > Plants > Roots > Rhizosphere > Soil | place: Michigan, USA... | reverse complement strand
GAAACCGGCGCAGTGGCGACCGCGCGCAATTCCGGCGCCGGCTTGTTGTCCGAACGTTCCGCGCGGCGGGGATCGGCGACGGAGGCGTCCTTGGCGTGGGTCGCGGCGCGCATGGCGGAACGGACGGAAAGATCCACCCGGTGCACCTCTGGCATTTCGGCCTGCCAGCAGCTCAGCACGCGTTCCGAATAATGTGTCTGGATCCATCTTTTCAAAAATCGTGTCGGCACCGACAGATGTACGCTTTCCTGCTGGATGCCCTCCAGGTCCATGCGGGCGAACCAGCTTGAATAGACATCTTCGCCGACCGTCGACCGAAGTCGGCCCTTCACGCGTGACCAGCGATCTTGTTCTGAATTTGTCATTGTTTGACGACTTTTCTTATCTGGATGAGAAAGGTGTTGTGAGCGCTGTTGCGTATCCGACGCAGAGCGAGACCTCCCTGCGAACTTCTCTTTCGGCCATGACCCATCGTGCGGCGAAACTGCCGTCAGCCTGTCGATGAGAAAAGCTTTGGAAAGAGAAGCGCTGGGAGGTCAGCGCCTACTTGGCGCGATGTCAGGAGCCCGGGTGGGCGGACGACCACACATGTTGTCGAGGCAGAACCCATTCAGGGTGGCCCCATTCAGAGCCGATGTCTTGTCGAGTGCCGCGATCAACCCGTACAGCATGCCATCTCCCCCCTCTCATCGTGGTGGTGCACGACGAGTTTTTAGCGGTGCCTCACCTGCGTCTGGCGACGATTGATATGAAACAGGCTTGGCGCCGCTTCATTTCGACCGTTGCTTAGCCGCGCCGCGTGCTTCGGCATTCCCGGCGGTCGTCTGGCATCTGCGCCTCTCTCTGATGGTCTGACGAGACGTCGAGGTCTCGTCCCCCGAGAAATTTGGACGCAAAGCCACGCATGCCCACATCGCTATGGGCCTGATACTGACAATCGCTTGGAAAGCGTCGCCAACGTGCACACCGCCGCCGATTTGCACGTCCGCCCCTCATTCCAGGATCGCACTGATCTCAAGAACCGCGGGCGCCGCGAACGATTTAAAATTACATCATGGCTCATTTCCCGCAACGGAAATGATTCAGCAAATCACCTTCGAAATTGCCCTTCGCGTTTGCAAAAGCCTACGACGGTCGTTGCGCGACACCTCAAGGTTTTGAATCTGTGCAGGGATTCGAAGCGTCAGGCAGACGTCACAATTCTGGTCGCCGCTTAAAATACGTTCATAAAAATTTTACGTTTGAGCCGTGCTGAAATCCATTTTCAAACAACCTGTCTTCGCTATGCCTTTAAGTGACTACAAGGCCGCATCTTTTTTTGTTCATCGAAGACGGGTAACCTGCGTGCCCGATTTCAACGCTGCAATGCGATGAAGGTTGATTTCAAAAAGCAAGTGGCCTGTTCGAACGATGGCCGGTCGTAAGTGGCGTGCTGTTCGTTGCTGTTACCGAAAAACTACGGTCGAAACTTTACGAGGTCTGTCGCAATCGGAGGAGGTTCATTCCACGCGCGACAATAAAAAGCCCGGCGCAATGGCCGGGCTGCTGTCATCTTGGATTTTAGTCGTATGACTCAGTCGTATCGTCTGACTGAATCGCTTAACTGTGTCACTTGCCGAGTTTGGCGATCTGCTGGGTCAGGCGCGAAACTTTTCGGCTCGCGCTGTTCTTGTGGATGATGTTGCGCTGGGCCGCGCGCATCAATTCCGGTTCCGCGCTCGACATCGCCTTCACGGCAGCTGCACGATCGCCGGTCTTGATCGCTTCTTCGACGCTGCGGACGGCGCCGCGCATCTGGGTGCGGCGCGACTTGTTGACGGCGGTCCGGCGAGCAATCTTGCGCGTCGCCTTTTTGGCGGAGGTAGTATTGGCCATATCTCAAATATCCTTCGGCGGTGACCGATCGCGGGATCCGTTTTCCCCGCCTGCCGTTCAACCCTGTGATCGACGCTGATGTCTTCGGTGCTCTCTTAAGGGATCGCTCCGGAACAACCTGGCTCACGGACTAGGACACCCAAAGAACGCAGGCGGCGGGATTGCACCCACCGCCATTGGCGGTCCTTATAGAGGGCCGACCTAGCACCGTCAACGCCCGAGCGGCGGGTCAAAACGCGCTCAAGGACCGGATCCCCGGAGCGGCGGAGGTTGAATTTCCCGGTGCGCCCCGGTAGGGCTGACGTCGCTTTGCTCGCTCTGGATATGAAGGTGACCCATGATCCGCGGCTTTGTTCGGCTGGTGGGACTCTTGCTGCTGGCCTGCGGATTCATCTTCATGGTCTATGACGGGGCTCGCTGGGTCGCCGACCAGAGCCTCCAATTCACCCGGTTTGGCCAGTTCTGGAACGATATTCATCAATCCAGTCAGGAGGCTTTCAAGGCCTGGGTCATGGGCATGGCGCCCTGGCTCTGGGCAAGCGTCGTCCGGTGGGTTCTGGAGCAACCGGTTTTTGCCGTGCTCGGTGGTCTTGGCATTATCCTGATGCTGCTGGGGCGGCCGCGAAAGCCCTTGATCGGCTATTCCCGGAATTGACGGTGTGAAACCGGTTAGGGGAGCCGGTGTAACGGGACTGCGCTTTTCGCCGTAATGACTACATAATGTCGACCGGCGGTACATCGGCGCGAAACCGATGTGGAGGGCGATCTGGTTCGCTCGCAGTCCGCCTGCCTCAATGAAAGGGAGAGCTTCATGTTGTTCACGCGCAAAGCCGCTTCACTGCCAAGCGCCGCCGAGGCGCTCCCAGGCCGAAGTCAGTCGATCCCGACCGCAACCCGCCATTTCGTCAACGGTCATGGCCTGAAGCCCCCCTATCCCTTGGGGATGCAACGGGCGGTCTTTGGCATGGGCTGTTTCTGGGGGGCGGAGCGGAAATTCTGGGAGTTGGGAGACGCCATTTACGTCACGGCGGTCGGCTATGCCGGCGGGCATACGCCAAATCCGACCTATGAAGAGGTCTGCTCGGGCCTGACCGGACATACCGAAGTGGTTCTCGCGGTGTTTGATCCGAAGCGGATCGAATACGGCCAGTTGTTGAAGACGTTCTGGGAAAACCACGATCCGACCCAAGGCATGCGGCAGGGCAATGACGTCGGCACGCAATACCGCTCCGCGATCTATACCTTTGACGACGCGCAGCAGAAGGCGGCGGAGGCGACCCATCACGCCTATCAGGGAGGGGTCACCGGCAAGGGGCTTGGTGGCATCACCACAGAGATCGCGCCCGCCGGAGAGTTCTATTTCGCGGAAGATTATCACCAGCAATATCTCGCCAAGAATCCGGCCGGCTATTGTGGGCTGGGCGGCACAGGAGTGTCCTGCCCCATCGGGGTCGGCGTCAGCGCCTGACGCATCAGAAATGGCAAAAACCCTTTATTAACCATAAAGGGTGCAAGAGGGAGCCATCCTCGCGATAAGGGATGGCTCCGGTGCTAGTTGCGCGTGTGTTTCGATTGCCGATGACGGTGGCTGTCATGGCCCTCGGGCTCCCGGGTTGCATGCATTCGCAAGGCCCGGTCGCCACCGTGTCCTCGCCGGGCGAACTCGATGTGCTGGCCTATGGCGCGCCGTCGCCGCCGGCACCGCGAGAGGCTTATGCGCAAATACCCGTGGTCTATGCCTCCGCGCCGGCCCCCGCCACCTATGATGCCGCCTATCAGCTCGATGCCGGCGACAAGCTGCGCGTCGTGGTCTATGGCCAGGAGGGCCTCACCAACACCTATGCCATCGATGCCGCCGGCGCCATCACCATGCCCCTGATCGGCTCGGTGCCGGCCCGCGGCCGCACCCCGCAGGGGCTGGCGGCAGCGATCGCTGCCAAGCTGCGCGCCGGCTTCATCCGCGACCCCTCGGTGGCGGTCGAGATCGATACCTATCGGCCGTTCTTCATCCTCGGCGAGGTCGCCGCCCCCGGCCAATACCCTTACGTGCCCAACATGAGCGTCGAAAGCGCGGTTGCGATTGCCGGCGGCTTTTCGCCGAGGGCGCAGCGCGACCGCGTCACCATCACCCATACCGATCCCGCCGGATCGTTCAGAACCGTGGTGCCGCTCGGCACGCCGATCCGGCCGGGCGACACCGTTCTCGTCGGCGAACGCTGGTTCTGATGATGCTCCCGACTGACCGCCCACTTCGAATTATCCACGCGGTCCGCGCGCCGGTCGGCGGAATCATTCGGCACATTCTGGATCTCGCCAACGGCCAGGCCGAGTTGGGCCATGAAGTCGGCATCATTGCCGATAGCCTCACCGGCGGCGAGCGCGCTCAGGCGGCGCTGGCCGAAATTGAACCGCGTATGAAGCTCGGTATTTACCGACTCCCTATCCATCGCGAGCCCGCACCAAATGACATGCTGGTGTGGTTCCGCTTCATGCAGCTGATCCGCCGCCTAAAGCCCGACGTCATGCATGGCCACGGCGCCAAGGCCGGCGTCTTCGTCCGACTCCAGCGGCGCTCTGATAACGCCATCCGCATTTACACGCCGCATGGCGGCTCGCTGCACTACCCGTTGAACACGTTTAAGGGCCAATTTTACAGCCGCCTTGAACGATTACTGATGAACAGCACCGACCTGTTCCTGTTTGAAAGCGCGTTCGCCCGCGACACCTATCAACGCACCATCGGCAAGCCCAACGGACTGGTGCGCTGCGTCTTCAACGGGGTGACGGCGGAGGAATTCGATCCCGTCGCCAAAGCTGACGATGCCACCGACCTCATCTATGTCGGCGAGTTTCGCCACATCAAGGGCGCGGATCTCCTGGTCGAGGCGGTAGCCCGGCTGCGCTCGACGGGAAAGCCGATAACCCTGACCCTGGCCGGCGATGGCGAGGAAACCGCCAATCTCAAAGCCCTGGTTCAGCGCCTGGGCCTCGGCGAGGCCGTGCGCTTCATCGGCCACGTCAAGGCACGCTACGGTTTCTCCAAGGGCAATCTTCTGGTCGTGCCCTCACGCGGAGACTCCATGCCTTACGTGGTCATCGAGGCCGGCGCCGCCGGCATACCGATGTTGGGTGCCAATGTCGGCGGCATTCCCGAGATCTTTGCCTCACATGCCGGCGCCCTGTTCCCTCCGAACAATCCAGCGGCGATGGCCGAGGCGATTGAAAAAGCGCTAGGTGATTTTCCCGCCGCAATCGAGCGTGCCCGATCTCTGCGCGACCGCATCTTCCAGCACTTCTCGCAAAAGGCGATGGTGGCGGGTGTGCTCGCGGGCTACGGCGACGCGTTCGCCAATCATTAACCATCCCTTGCCGCGATAACAGTTTCTTCCGATTTGTTCTCTAAGCCGTGGAGCGAGGCTTTGCTGCCTCGCACAGCGTCCTTACATGCTGCTCGACACAGGCTGGCAATCGTGGAACCTATCAACGCCCGCTCAATGCTCGTCACCGCATCAGGCGCAACGGCAGCTCCTGCTGTCGAGCGGCGGCGGCGACTGTCGCCAGCAGCGCTCGCCGTCGCCAACCGCAAGGTGCGCCCAGCCTACTCTCCCGTGGTGATCACCGGCGCCGTACGCCTGGCTGACTTCATTCTACTCAGTTCCATCGGACTCGGCCTTTACCTTGGCTACGTCGCAAGAACTGATGGGATCCGCTGGGACTTGGTCGCCACCGTGTTGGCGATGGCCGGCGCTGCGGTGATCTGCTTTCAAGCCTCCGACCTCTATCAGATTCAGGTGTTTCGCGGACAATTGCGCCAGGTGACGCGCATGATGTCGGCCTGGGCCTTCGTATTCATGCTGTGCACGGCGGCCTCCTTCCTGGCCAAATCCGGCGGAGAGATTTCCCGCTTCTGGCTTTCTGCGTTTTTCGTCATGGGGCTTGGCGCGCTCGTGCTCGAACGCCTTTGTCTGCGCGCACTGGTCCGCCGCTGGGCACGCCAGGGCCGGCTTGATCGGCGCACCATCATTGTCGGCTCTGATCGCAATGGCGAAGAGCTAGTCGAAGCGCTCAAAGTCCAGGACGATTCCGATATCGAAATCCTCGGTGTATTTGACGACCGCAACGACAGCCGTGCGCTGGACACCTGTGCCGGCAGTCCCAAGCTCGGCAAGGTCGATGACATCATCGAATTCGCGCGGCGGACGCGGGTGGACCTCGTGCTGTTTGCCCTTCCGATCTCCGCGGAAACGCGGATTCTGGACATGCTGCAGAAGCTGTGGGTGTTGCCGGTAGACATTCGTCTGTCCGCCCATACCAACAAGCTGCGTTTCCGGCCCCGCTCCTATTCCTATGTCGGCAAGATCCCGACGCTCGACGTGTTTGAAGCGCCTATCACCGATTGGGATCTGGTGATGAAGTGGCTATTCGACCACGTTGTTGGCGCTGCCCTGCTTTTGCTTGCGCTTCCGGCGATGGCGCTGATCGCCATCGCCATCAAGCTCGACAGCCCGGGTCCGGTGTTGTTCCGCCAGAAGCGGTTCGGATTCAATAACGAACGGATCGATGTGTTCAAATTCCGCTCGTTGTATCACGACCAGGCCGACCCCTTGGCCTCAAAGGTCGTGACCAAGAACGACAGCCGGGTTACCCGCGTCGGCCGTTTCATCCGCAAGACCAGCCTCGACGAATTGCCGCAGCTCTTCAATGTCGTCTTCAAGAGCAACCTGTCGCTGGTCGGCCCACGTCCGCACGCCGTGCAAGGCAAGTTGCAAAGCAGGCTTTTCGATGAAGCCGTCGACGGCTATTTCGCGCGGCACAGGGTAAAACCCGGTATCACCGGGTGGGCGCAGATCAACGGCTGGCGCGGTGAAGTCGACAGCGAGGAAAAGATTCAGAAGCGCGTGGAATTCGATCTTTATTACATCGAGAACTGGTCCGCTCTGCTCGATCTATACATTCTGCTCAAAACGCCGCTTGCGCTCGTCACCAAGAACGACAACGCCTACTGAACGCAATCATGGCGGGAATGGCTCTGTAAGTTGCGTATGGTCAGCAGGTCATGAGTTATTCAGCGGCCGCCGGACAATCCTTTGCCCCCGCGCATGCCCGTCCGGGTATTCTATCGCTGCAGCACGCCCTACTCTGGCTCGCCGGCGTCTCCTGCGCCATCGTATTCATCGAACCCAGCCCCTATGAGCTTGTCACGCTCATTTCGGCTGTCATCTTCACTGCGACCGGCTTGCGGTTTCGGCTGGTGTTCGCGCCGTTGCTGCTGCTGCTGTTTCTCGTCAATCTTGGCTACAGCATCTGCGCCGCCGATCTGATGAACCAGCCCGAAGTCGCAAGCTGGATCGCGACTTCCTGGTACATGGCCTTCACGGTGCTGCTTTTTGCCACCGTGACGGCGGAAGATACCGCCGCCCGACTTGATCTGCTGCGGCGCGGATTGATTGTGGGCGCGGTGATCGCGTCCCTCGCGGGAATCGCCGGGTATTTTCACCTGGTTCCCGGCGGACAGGACCTGCTGACGTTGTATGATCGCGCCCGCGGCACCTTCAAGGACCCGAATGTGCTAGGCGCTTTCCTGATCCTGCCCGCGTTGTTTGCGCTACAAAGCGTGGTCACCGACCGTCCCGGCAAATCGATCCGCAGCGCGATCGCGCTTGCGATCATGGCGCTGGCACTGCTGCTCGCCTTTTCCCGCGCCGCCTGGGGAGGCCTGATCCTCACCGCGGCCTTCATGTTCATCCTGATGGTGCTGACCAGCCAATCGCGGGCGCAGCGCTCGCGGATCATCGTCACCGCGATGGTTGCGATCGCCTTCGTCGCGGTGCTGTTGGTGATCTTGCTGTCGTTCGATTCCGTCAGCGACATGTTCAAACAGCGCGCCAGTTTCGACCAGAGTTATGACGAGGGCCGCTTCGGGCGCTTCGGGCGCCATATCCTCGGCGCGCAGATGGCGCTCGATCTGCCTTTTGGGATCGGCCCGCTGCAATTCCATCGCTACTTTCCGGAAGACACCCATAACTCCTATTTGAACGCGTTCATGTCAGGAGGTTGGATCAGCGGCATCTGCTATCCGGCGCTGGTGTTCGTGACCGTGATCCTCGGCTTTCGCCACATCTTCGTCCGCGTGCCCTGGCAGAGGCCGTATCTGGCGATCTTCTCGGCATTCTTGGGAACGGTGGGCGAGAGCTTCATCATCGACACCGATCATTGGCGCCACTACTGGCTGATGCTCGGCGCGATGCGGGGGATGTTCGCCGCCGCGCAGCCCTATACAAGGCACGCAGCGGCTGTGCGGGAATAGCAGCGCCATAGCGTTTTCGAGCGAAGTGGATACCGGTTCCCGTGAAGAGGACGCGTCGAAAACAAACAACTAGCGCTTCGGTTCTGATTCAATCAGAACCGAAATAGCGCTAGACCGACACGAACTTGGCCCAGACCAATGCCAGGATGGCACCGACACCGAGCCAGGACGGATGCTGGCAGAACATGTCGCCATAGCTGCAAACCGTCGCAGTGCCAAATCCGTCGCTACCGGCGATGTAGAACAGACCAGATGCTACCGCCAACAAAACCGCGACGACGTACACCTGCTAATCCTCCCGTGGCGCTGGAAAGCTTTCACGTCAGAGACTGTCTCGAAAAGATAAGCGTGGCTTGGGCGAAGCCTGCGGCAATTTAATTAACTTTTTCCTATGCTGCTCGACTGCAGGGCGGTCACTGCGCCTCGACTTCAAAAGCGATCCCCGCGTGATCGACCAGTCGCCGGATCAGACGCTCACCCATGGCGGCACCGGGTGTCCAGATACCCGGAGCGACCGCAGGCGTATCCCGCAGCAAACAGAAAGCGCATTCGGCGATCATCCGCGACGTCGACCCATAGCCGGGATCGCGGTCGCCGCGAACCGCCACCCGCACCTGACGACCGTCCGCCGCCAGCGCCACGAACAGGAGATCGTAAAGGCCGTTCTCGCGCTCTTCCTTCGACGGGCCCTCACCGGGTTTCGGAGCATCGGCGCCACTCATCTTCGTGTTGGCCGCCACCACGAGCTTGGCATTAGCCTCGCCCCGCTCGCCGTCGCCGGTCACGACCATCTCGTCATAAACGAAATCCTTGCCGTAAGGAAAACCCAACAGGAAATTCGATCGGTGGACGTTGCGCGTGTTGATGGTCGACATCACGAAAGGCGCGGTCCAGCTTTTGAGATCTTCGTCATAGAGCGGCTTGTTGCCGGGCGGCTGTTTCGGCCCCTCAAATCCCGGCGTCAAAACGAAGGGGTTTTTCAACAGCGCCACCAGGCTGAAATCCTTCGAGGCCGCGGCAAAGGTGGCCTTGATGCTCGCAGCGGTGCCGCCCGAGAACGTACCCTTCATGTTGCGGACACGGCCTTTGACGCGGCTCGTCGGCGCACCCCATGCCTTCCTCGCCGTCTGCTGTGCAAAGAACACGCCGAGCTCGAACGGCAAAGAGTCAAAGCCGCAGGAAAACACGATGCGTGCACCGCTCTTTTGCGCGGCCGCCGTATGCGCATCGATCATCTGCCGCATCCACACCGTTTCACCGCAGAGAACAAGGTAGTCGGTGCCCGTGCTAGCGCAGATCGCAACAAGTTCCGAGCCATAGAGTTGGTAGGGACCAACCGTCGAAATCACGGAACGGGTCTGCTCCGCCATCGTTCTCAGCGACGCCGGATCGGCGGCATCGGCCACGATCAAAGCCGTGTCGGCGGGCGCGCCGATCGCCTCGCGAACCTTGGCAAGCTTCTCCAGGCTTCGTCCCGCCATCGCCCATTTCGGCGCATCCTTGGCGGAATAGTTCGCGGCGAGATATTCGGCCACCAGCTGGCCGGTGAAGCCGGTCGCACCATACACCACGATGTCGAATTTCGGCGAAGCCTTCATGTTGATTTCCTGCAAACGGTCAACTCATGCGTTTCGTTAGGGCCGTCAAAGCCGCAACCCGGTGCTTCCTAGCCTCGCAGCGGCGATGTGTATATCAATAGTTCGGACCAAAACGCAGGGTCTGTTGGACCTCAATAACTAGTACCGGCCATTTGACGGGCCTGCGCCACCTGCTGCGATTTCTTTCAGGCCCGTCAAATGGAAAAGCGGTACTAGAATCATAAAGTTGCTAGTGCCGATAACTTTCCGAAGTTCGTGTGAGAGGTCGCAGCGATGTCACGAACTTTGGAAAGTCGGGACTAGCGACTGACAAGAGCGGTAACGATGAGCTTGATCTGTGCGCCCAACTTTCGGGATCTCGGCGGGCGACCCGCGGCAGATGGCCGGCGGATGCGGCTCGGTCGGATTTTTCGCTCCGAAGCCATCCTGCGGCCGGAACCCACCGATATGGATACGCTGGGGCGGCATGGTATCAGGCTCGTCCTGGACCTCCGAAGCGCGGCAGAAGCGGAGACGCATCCCAACCATTATCTAAGAGGCCGGGGCGCCGAGATCATCCACTTCAACGTCGGCACTGACGTGCGCGCCAAAGGCGGCTTCTGGGATGAACTGGCAGGCGACT
>Ga0105237_10009522_pt1 | contig 10402 bp, 7 predicted proteins | sample KBSC24metaG_FD_81520 | JGI IMG/M metagenome (GOLD analysis project Ga0105237, IMG submission 81520) | Corn rhizosphere microbial communities from Kellogg Biological Station, Michigan, USA - KBS C2-4 metaG | ecosystem: Host-associated > Plants > Roots > Rhizosphere > Soil | place: Michigan, USA... | reverse complement strand
TGTGCGGCAGCAGCCATTTCGAGATGTTGACGTAATACTCGGCGATGTCGCGCTTCGTCAGTCCCGCTTCGGGGAAGTACAGCTTGCCCGGATTGGACAGCGCGATGCCGGCGACTGTGGTTGCATCGGCCGCGGCCCGGCCACGTGACGGCGGCCTGGTCACTGGCGCCGGCGTACTGTCGGTAGCAGGATCAGCCGGAGCCTTTGCCACGATGCGGGCGGCCGAACGCTTTCCGATCGGTGGCTTCGCTTCCGGCAATTCGCGCTTGACCTCAGTGGCTGCCTTGTCCTGGCGCAAGCCGACGAACGACGGATGCCGCAGCGCGCCTTCCGGACTCCATTCGGTGAACGACACTTCAGCGACCAGATCCGGCTTGATCCAGTGCGCGCCCTTCGCCTCGTAGCCTCTGGGCGGGTTGACGAATGACGGCTTCTCCTGTTCGCGCGCCGCGAGCAGCTTCTTGATCGAAGTCAGCGTCTTTGCATCGAAGCCGGTGCCGACTTTTCCGGCATAGCGCAACTCTCCGCCGTCGTAGACGCCGAGCAGCAGCGCGCCGAACCCGGTGCGCGAGCCTTGCGGATCGGTATAGCCGCCGATCACCATCTCCTGCCGCTGGCTGCACTTGACCTTGATCCATTCGCGGGTGCGCACGCCGTCGCGGTACGGCGAATCGGCGCGCTTGCAGAGAGCGCCTTCGAGATTGAGCTTGCACACCTGGCGGAAGAACTCGGGACCGTTGCCGCGGATTTCAGGCCCGAAGCGCAATGGCGTCTCCAGGCTGACCTTCGCCATCAGCTCGCTCAGCACCTTCCTGCGCTCGAACAACGCAACGCTGCGCAGGTCGTAGCCGTCGAGGAACATCACGTCGAACACGATGAAGACGATCGCCGCATCGCGGTCCGCGAGAGCGTTCTGCAGCGCGTTGAAGCTGGTGCGGCCTTCGTCGTCCATGACGACCACTTCGCCGTCGAGCCATGCCGACTTCAACGGCAGCTTCGCGACTGCAGCGGCGATTGCGCGCAGCACGCCGGTCCATGACTTGCCGTTGCGCGACGAGATCTCGACCTTGCCGTCGTCGACGCGGCACAGCATCCGGTAGCCGTCGTACTTGACCTCGTGCAGCCAGTCGTCGCCGTCCGGCGCCTCGTCGACCGGAGTTGCGAGCATCGGCATCATCTTGTCCGGAAGCGGAGCCTTGCGTGCGCCGGCGAGTTCGGCGAGGCTGGCCTGGGCCGCGGCTTTCGACTGGCTGCGCCGATCCTTCGCCGAGCCGACGGACGACGCTTTTGCCGGCGCGATAGGCGATGCTTTTTTCGATGCGACGGCCGACGCTTTCGTTTTTCTTCCGCCCGCGACTTCGGCATCGGCCAGCCGTGTCACCGGCCTGCGCTTCGCCGCGCGTTCCGGGAGATCGACCGCGCCGGACTTCAGGTTCTCCTGCACCGACCGGTTCGAATCCCAGACGCGGTCCTTGTCCTGCTCGATCTGGTCCAGCGTACGGCCGCTTTTGACGCTGACCGGGATCTGGTCGACGATCGCGTCGGCGCTGCGCTGGGTATATTCGTCGTCGACCTTCATCAGCAGCCACGCTTTTTCCTGATCCTTGCCGCTGTATTTGTCCTTGCCGTGAATGCGGACGAGGTTCCATTCGCCGTGCAGCTTTTCGCCGTGCAATTTGAAGCGCAGATGACCCTTCGCGTAGCCGGCTTCGGGGTCGCCGACCGGCTCCCAGGTTCCGCGATCCCACAGCAATACGGTGCCGCCGCCGTACTGGCCCTTCGGAATGACCCCCTCGAATTCGCTGTACTCCATCGGGTGGTCTTCGGTTTGCATCGCCAGCCGCTTGTCGGCGGGATTCAGGCTCGGCCCCTTCGGCACCGCCCACGACAGCATCACGCCATCGAGCTCCAGCCGGAAGTCATAATGCAGCCTCGAGGCCGCGTGTTTCTGGATCACGAACGACAGCGCGTTGGATCGCTTCGGCCCGACCTTGCCGGGCGGCTCCGGCGTCTTGCCGAAATCGCGCTTTGCGTTGTAGCGCTCGAGCTTCATCGCGCCATGGCGCAAACGTCAGGCGCGCTTGCGCTTCGCCGGCGCCTTCTTCGCGACCATGTGCAGTGGCGGCTTTTCCGTGTTGCTCATCCGGATCGGCTCGGCCTTGCTCGCCGCCCGCCGCCGCGTCGCCGGTTTCTTCGCTTCTTCTTCGACGTCCTCCTCGGCCTCCGCGCGCTTCTGCTTCTTGTCTGCGCCCTTGTTGCCGAGACTTGCCTTCAGCAGCTCCGCCAGGTCGATCACCTTGGCGGTCGGGCGCTCTTCCTTCGGTTCGGCTTCGGGCTTGGTGAGCTCGTGCGTCTCGCCTTCCCTGATCTTCTGCTCGATGCGCGCCATCAGGTCTTCATGATACGTGTTGTGGAACTCGGATGGATTCCAGTGCTCGCTCATGTCCTCGATCAGCCGCTTGGCGAGCTCCACTTCCTTCGCCGTGACGCCTGCAGCCTTCAGTCCCTCAGCCGGCAGGTCGAGGTCCTTGGTATCTTTCAGCTCGTCCGGATAACGCAGCGTGTTCATCAGCAGCATGTTGCCGCTGACCACGACCGCGGCGAGGTGCTGGGTGGTCCTGATCACCACCTGCGCGACCGCGACCCGCTTCGTCGCACGCAGCGTCTCGCGCAGCAGCGCGTAGACCTTGGCCCCGCGGCCGCTCGGCGCCGTGTAGTACGGCGTTTCGAAGTACTGGTACGGGATCTCGCCTTCGGGAACGAACGCCTGGATGTCGATCGTCTGCGAAGCCTTCACGTTGGCGCGGCGGAAATCTTCCTCCGACAGCACGACGTACTGTCCCTTCTCGTATTCATAGCCTTTGACGATATCGCCCCACTCGACGTCCTTGCCGCTCTCCTTGCTGTAACGCTTGTAGCCGACTGGCGAGAAGTCGCGCTTGTCCAGCATCGAGAACTTGAATTCCTTGCGCTCTTCGGCCGAATAGAGCTCGACCGGAATGTTGACGAGCCCGAAAGTGATGGCTCCTTTCCACAATGCACGCGGCATGGCTTCCTCTTCGCTAGTGCTTTTCGTCAGAAGGATGAAAAGCGTCGCACAAGGCGGCTCCGCTGGCTAGGAGGCGGGTCGCCGGAGCGCCGTGGGACGCTTCCTACGCGGCAGGATTGTGGCTGCGAGACAACACATTTCGCTCGAATCGGCTCAAACCGGAGCCCATCGAGCAGCGTTCGATCACCGCACCGGCAGCTGGTCGAGCAGCACTCGCATGTGCTCGGCGCTGACCGGTTTCAGCAGGTGATGGTCGAATCCGGCATCGAGCGCCTGGCGCCGATCCTCCTCGCGCGCATGGCCGGTCACGGCGATCAGCGTGATCCCCTCGAGGCCCGTTTGTGCGCGCAGCAGCCGCGCGACGACGAAGCCGCTCATGCCGGGCATCCCGAGATCGAGCAGGATCACGTCCGGGTGATACTCCTTGGCGATCGCGATCGCGCGCGGCCCGTCGTGCGCGATGCGCGTCTCGTGCCCCATCGCTTCGAGCACGCGCCCGAGCATCGTCGCGGCGGCTTCGACGTCATCGACCACGAGTATCCGGCGGCGGACGCCCGGCTCGCCGCCAACGGCGGCTGCGGCGAACAGCGTCTCCGGGTCGCCGTGCCCGCCGCTCGCACCGTTTGCATCGTTTGCATCGTTCGCACCGCCATTCGCGGTCTCCGGCGTTTCATCGCGGGCATCGGACGCCGCATTCTCCGCGCCGGCCCAATGCCGCCGGCTTTGCGCGCGGAGGTGATGCAATTCGAACAGCGCCGCCGCCTGGCGCGCAAGGATTTCGAGCGCCGAGCGTTGCAGGTCGGTCAGCCGCCGGCGCCGCGTATCGACCACCGCGAAAACGCCGATCTGGAAGCCGTCGTCGCTGTTGACCGGGGCGGCTGCGAGGAAGCGCCAGTGCGGGTCCCCGACGACGCAGGGCAGCTTCGCATAGCGCGCATCGGCGGAAAGGTCGGCGACCACGTTCAGCCCCTGCTGATCCGGAGCGGGGATCCATTCGCGCGGTATCTCGGCGGCGGCGACGCCGTAACGCGATTTCAGCCAGATGCGCTCGTGTTCCAGGCATCCGACCAGGGCGATCGGCGCATCGCAGATTGCCGCTGCGAGTGCGGTGAGCTCGTCGAAGAGCGGATCGGGCGGCGAGTCGGCGATTGCGTAGCGCCGTAATGCTGCCAGCCGCTTCGCTTCATTCCCAGACTCTCGCATGCGCCGCTCCCTTCGTCAGGCAAGCGCGCATGACAAATCTTGGCGCCACGCCATCGGCCCGACTATACGGGCGGGGCGCCGGCTCACGTCAGCCACGGGTTGCTGATTCCGCTGTAGGACGCGACTGACGAGATCCTCAGCTCAGAGGCCGCATGACGATCTTGCGAAACCCGCTGCGCTCGACCAGCCGCTCGAACCACCGCCGCAGATTCGCGAACTCCTGCCGCTCGATCGGCAGCTCCATCCAGCGCAGCACGCAACAGCCGAGCGCAATGTCGGCCGGCGTGAAGTCCTCGCCCGCCATATATGAGTTCGAGCGCAGGTTCTCGTCCATGATCTGCAGCAGGTTCGCCGTCCTCGCCCGGGCGTATTCGAGTGACTGCACATCGCGCAGGTCGGGCGCGGTCCGGATCAGCCCGATGAAGAGCGGTCGTAGCGCCGGCCAGAACGTCGACGTCTGCCAGTCCATCCATTGATCGGCAATGGCCCGCGTGCGCGGGTCGATCGGCCACAGCCGGTGGCTGGCGTATTTCGCCGCGAGATAGCGGACGATCGCATTCGATTCCCACAGGACGAACCCGTCTTCGTCCATCGTGGGCACCAGCCCGTTCGGATTGAGCGCGCGATACGACGCGGTGTTGACCACGCCGTGCGTGGCGCCCGCGTCGATCCGCTGGTATGGCACGCCGATTTCCTCGCAGCACCAGAGAACCTTCTGCACATTGACGGAATTGTCCCGTCCCCAGATCACCAACCCTTGCATCTTGTTATCCCCCAGTCTTTTTCCGATGGTAGCGGCTATCGAATATGCGCTCAATGCACTTCCGCCGGACGGATGTCCCCGCTGACGGGTTGCGCAGCCACTCCGGCGGCACGGGAACCACGCCGAAACGCCACGTCGGTCGCCGGTTACGATTATCCGGCGCTAGTCGCAGGAGGAGGCGCTAGCCGAATCGCTCGCCGGCATCAGGCTCCCTGTCCCGCATGCCGGCCAGTCGCCACCGTCGAATTTCGTGCGTGCTGTTGCACAACGGCGTTGCATCGAATCTAATCCGGATTTGCACGCCCGCCCATCGTCAATAGTGATGACACGCGAGTGACTGGCCGCGTCGCGCGTGCAAAGGTCCGGGAGCCCGCGATGACCCTCTGCCCCAACTGCAGCACCACGATGACGGAGAAGGAGGTCGAGGTCTTCATGACCGCCAGGCCGGTGCCCATCGATGCCTGCGCGTCGTGCCGGCTGTTCTGGTTCGACCAGCACGAGAGCACCAGCCTGACGCCGCGCGCGACGCTCGGCCTGTTCCAGTACGTCGGATCGGTCACTCGCGAGCGGATCACGCCGCTGGCCTCGCGGTTCAACTGTCCGCGCTGCCAGACGATGCTGGAGCCGACGAAGGACTTGCAGCGGACAACGCCGTTCACGTACTGGCGCTGCGATTTCAATCACGGCCGGCTGATCTCGTTCAACCAGTTCCTGCGCGAGAAGAATTTCATCCGCACACCGTCGCCGGCGGAACTCGTGCGGCTGCGAGAGACAATCCGGCAGGTGTCGTGCTCGCAGTGCGGCGCGCCGATCGATCTGGCGGCCGGCAGCGCATGCAGTCATTGCGGCGCGCCGATCGCGCTGATCGACCCGGACAGCATCGCGAAGGCGATACGGCAATTGACGACCGCGGCCAATGCCGGTTCCGACGCAGGCGCCAACGCCGAAGCGGCGACGCGAGCGGCTCTGGTCAATGCGCAGATCGACGCGTTCCTCGAGGTCGAGCGGGCGCGCCTGCACGAAGAGCAGGCACCCGAACACGTCGACGTGCTTGCCGTCGGCGCCCGCGCGCTCGGCGCGCTGGTCGGCGCTTTCCTGGCCGTGTAGTTTCGCGTCCGCCTCATAGAGCGCGTTTGGGTCCGCCCGGCGCCGTTTCCAGCGCCGATTTTGCTACCGCAAAAAGCGGCGGGCAAGCCCGTGGGCGGATAAAATACCGGACACCTGTTACGGAGAAACGAGATGGACGACGAAGCCCTGAATATCAGCATCCGCAAATTCCTGAAACTGGTCGGCGTCAGCTCGCAGCGCGACATCGAGCGCGCGGTCGCCAAGGCAATCTCCGACGGCGCGATCGCCGGCACGGAGACCTTTCCGGCGACGATGACGCTGAAGGTCGCCGGCCTGGATCTCGATGTCCGCTTCGACGGCGAAATCAGGCTGCAGTAACGTTTATTGCGGACCGCACATCGCCACGCCCTCGCCGATCCAGCCCTGCGCGATCATCTGCGTGTAGAGATCGAAATCGGTGAGCAGCCGATGGTTGCTGTCCTTGCCCTTCGCGAAGCCGTCGTTGTAGACGCGGTAGATGCGCACCGGGACTTCCGCCGGACATCCGCCGCCCTGTGGCGGCCGCACGGCGAATGACAGCTCCTCGTAGTTCCAGCGCTTGACGCCAGCCGGCGTGTCGAGCTGCGTCCGCTGCAGCGCGCGCGCCTCGTCGACATTCGCGGTGAAGAAGTGGCTGTTCGGGCCCGGCGTCACCGATCCGTAGAAGCGAAACACCGGTTGCGTGCCGATCGGATACGCAAGGCCCGACCATGCCTTGAACGGCCGGCCGGTATCCTGTTCGCCGGTCGCCGGATTCGCGCGGATCGCCGCCGCTTCCGCATCGCTGGCGGTCCGGAAATAGCGGTCGAGGCTTGCGTTATAGAACTCGTGGACGGTCACATACTGCGGCGCGACGAAGGGCAGCACGTCGACCGCGACGTCGTCGGAGAACGCATTGCAACCCGCAGCGATGGTGGCCCCGAGCGTGAGCACGGTCTTGCCCGTGTGCGTGAAATCGCCGTCGTTCAGCGTGACCTCGAACGTGTGCGAATCGATCGCGCTTCCCGCCTTGTGCTCGCCGCTCTCCTTCGACAGGAACGTGGCCGCGGTGAAGCCGCTGCCGGTGAAGCGGAAGGTCTGCGGCCCCTGCCCGCGCTGATACGCTGCCGGCGCGATCGACGTGACGCGCAACGGCTCGGCGATCGTGTTGAAGTACGCAACGATGTACGGGACGCGGTCGACGGTGATCGTGTTGGTCGTCACACCGGTGCCGGTGGCGACACCGCCCCAGCCGGCGAGCACCGCGCCGCTGGCGAGCGATACGGTCGCCGTCATCGTCGTGCCGAACGGCAGCCACGTCGCGGTCTTCGACAGCGCGACGAATCCGCCGCATACGGGATGGCGCTCGATCAACGCCTGGAACTCCTTCCGGAAATTCAGCGTGACGACCTTGCTCGGCTGGCCCGGATCGGGTGGCGCAACAGCGCCGGTCAACGGATTGTCGAGTCCGTCGATCGACTCCAGCGTGAAGCGGACGCTGTCGGAGCGCGAAAGGTTCGCGTCGGCTGCCACGATGAAGTCGCCGGGTGTCGACGAGCGCAACACGTTCGGGCTGAGCGTCGTGGTCGGCGTCGTCGCGCCGGGCGACGTCACGTTCGCGCGCAGCGTGCCATCGACGCCCGGCCCCGATTGCTGGAGCAGGATTGCCGGCCCCGCGAACAGCGTGCCGCCCACTTGCGCAGGCGACAGCGACGTGATGCGGCGCTCCGCGGTGAGGACGCCGCCGCCGCCGCCGGTCAGGGTGAAGAAGCTCGGGCTGGTCAGCCACGTGTTCAACGCATCCCCGTCGGTCTGCGCTTCGAGCAGGAATTTCGTGTACTGCGGGAAGAAGTTCGTCGTCCCCGGCCATGCCGGCGTTTCGGGCGTCGAGTTGATCGTTCCATTGCCGACGGCCAGTTGCGAGACCTGGACCAGCCGGATGAAGTTGGCCACGAGCACGCCGTTGCGCGGCGCGGTGGACGGCTGCGTGAAGAAGCCCTGCCCCGGGTCGACGATCACTTCCTGCGCCGCGACCGGGTTGGCGCTTGGATCGTGACTCCAGCGGCCGAATGCGAAACGGTAAGCGCCCTGGGCCTGCAGCTCCGGCCTGACGTCCAGACGATGCAGCGAGCCCAGTCTCCAGTCGAGGACGACGGGCGTGATGCTCGCTACGCCGTCGATGATGACTTCGAGACCCGGCGGATTGCTGGTCACTGTCACCGACGCCGGCGCCCCGCCATACAATCGCTTCACCGCATCGACATCGCCGTCCGAATAACCGACGCGAAGGCCGGTGTCGATGCCGGCCGGCAGCGTCGCGCTGGTCAGCGGATCGGGGGCCGTCGACTGGACGAACGGCCCGTACAGCATGATCGATCCGTAGTCGAAGCCATCGATCTGGCGGGCGGCGAGAATCGGCGAGTACTGCGGGGTCCATCGCGGATCGAGGGTGTCGTAATGGATGTTCAGGAAGCTGCCCTGCGCGGCGTCGGACTGCGTGTGCCAGAAGCCGATCGCATGGCCCATCTCGTGCAGCAGCGGACCGGTGCCGCAGACCGGCGAGCCGCCGATCGCCTGCCGGCCGCCGATGCGCCCGACTTGCGAGAAGCAACTCCCGGTCGGGCCGACGAGATCGAACGCGACATAGTCGGTTTCGCTGGCGCGCGGCACCCATTGGATGATGCCGGCGAACGTCGCGTTGAACTGGGCGACCGCGGCATCGATATTCGCCTGCGGTCCGGCTTCGTACGTGTATGGAACGCGATGCACCCCGGAGGCGTCGGCCGGCCACAGGATATCGGTCTGGTCGATGACCAGCGCCTTCGGTGGCACTGCCGCGTCGCGCAGCCTTGCGATCGCGCGCGCCTCTCCGAGCAGGATGTCACCCTCGGCGATGGCCATGCCGTCGGTCTCGAGATAGGAGACCCAGCGATCGCGATAGAACACGCGAAAGCGCTCGCCGGTATCGGCGGCCGCAGCGGACGATGCGGCGATGAGCAGCGCGATGGATAGAACGAGCCCGCGGGAGACGACAGCGATGCCTGGTTTCATTTGATCCTGTTCACACTGCTAAGATTGCAATCATGAAAGTCGCCACCTGGAACGTCAACGGCATTCGCGCCCGCGAGGCGCAGCTTTGCGACTGGATGGATCGCGACCAGCCCGATATCGTGTGCCTGCAGGAGCTCAAGGCCGAGCGGGCGCAGATCCCCGTGAGCTGCCATCGCGAAGATTACGACATCTACTGGCACGGCCTGCGCGCCTATTCCGGCGTTTCGCTGCATGTGCGCAAGGGCCTGTTCGACCAGCCGCCCGAATTCAGCCATCCCGGATTCGACATGGAGTCGCGGATCGTCCAGGCGCGGGCCGGCAATCTGGTCATTGCGTCAGTGTACGTCCCCAACGGCGGAAAGGACTATCCGGCGAAGCTCGCCTTCTTCGAGCGGCTGGTCGAATGGGCCGCGCAGCAGCACGGTGAAGGGCGCGAAGTGATCCTCTGCGGCGACATCAACATCGCGCGCGCCGACATCGACGTGCATCCGAAGGAGCGCAAGGAAGGCGTGATCGGCCAGCGTCCCGAAGAGCGCGAGCTGTTCTCGAATCTGCTGGGCAGCCACTTCGTCGACATCGGCCGCCAGATGGCACCGGACAACGACCGCCTGTTCTCGTGGTGGCCGCCGTGGCGGAACATGCGCCAGCGCAACATCGGCTGGCGCATCGACTATATCCTCGCCTCGACCACGCTGGCCAGTCGCGTCACCGATTGCGTGGTGCTCGCCGATATCGGCACCAGTGACCACGCCCCCGTGCTGATGACCCTCGCCGATTGATCGAAAAACGGGGACAGGCGAAAAACAGGGACAGACCACGTTTTTCGCGGGGAGAAATTCAACCCAGCCGCAGATCACTCGCGAAAAACGTGGTCTGTCCCTGTTTTTCGCCGGTCCCTGTTTTTGCTTCAGAACCTGCCGCTCACTCCGGCTACGAATGCCTTGCTCGCAGTAAGCTGCACGCCGTTCACGTATTGATAGACCGGAAGCTGGACGAACGCATAGACCTGCAGCGTCTGCGACACCGCATAGCTCAGTCCCGGACTGATCGACACGAAACGCCCGCCGCTCTCCTCGGGCTCCGCCTGGGCGCCGCTGTCGGTGCTCGCGTCGTGCTGGCCGTTCCGGATGCCGTGGCGCACCCAGGCGTTCCTCGGCTGGGCCGGGCTGCGCGGTGCCGTGCCCGTCGTGCTGGCCACCGTGCCCGCCACCCTCGGGACCCCCGGCGTCGACTGGCTCTTCGACCTCGTG
>Ga0105237_10009519_pt1 | contig 10405 bp, 7 predicted proteins | sample KBSC24metaG_FD_81520 | JGI IMG/M metagenome (GOLD analysis project Ga0105237, IMG submission 81520) | Corn rhizosphere microbial communities from Kellogg Biological Station, Michigan, USA - KBS C2-4 metaG | ecosystem: Host-associated > Plants > Roots > Rhizosphere > Soil | place: Michigan, USA... | reverse complement strand
GGGCGTCGAGCTGCTTGCGGGCGTTGGCGATCTTCTCTTCGAGGGTGGCGCCGGTGACGGGCGTCGGCTTGCCGGGGGTGTCGGGGAGCGGCATCGCTTGGTCTCGGTAGTGGGACGGTGAGATTTTTAGTCGGGGCAGGGTGAATTCCCAATGACGAATGACCCTCCAATGACCAATGACGAAGGAGGAGACCGCTGGGCGAGTCCTCCTTCGTCATTGGTGGGTCATTCGTCCTTCGACATTTCCTACTTCTTGCCGATGGCGTACAGGGTGTTCTCGGTCATCACGTACAGCACCCCGTTGGCCACCACCGGCGTGCTACGGATGGGCGAGCCGAAGTCGGCCTTGCCGAGCAGGAACTCGGCCTCCACCGCCTTCCGCTTCTGCTTGTACTGGTTGGTGAACGACTTCTGGTCGGTGGCCGACGGGTTGTCCAGGTCGTCGATCGGCTTGGCCTTCGGGTCGTGCTTGAACACGAACAGCTCGCCGTTCTCGCACCCCAGGTAGATTTTGCCGTCCACGTAGTACGCCGACCCCCAGATCTGGCTCTTGGTGTCGTAGCTCCAGATCTTCTTGCCGGTCTTGGCGTCGAGGGCGTGCAGGATGCCGTTCAGTTCGCTGATGTAGCACACGCCGTCCACCAGGCAGGCGGTACTCATGGTGCGGCCGAACTGGTAGTCGCGGAGGACGAACTTGCGGTCGTCCTTCCCGCCGTAGTGCCACGCGGCGGCCGAGTCCGGGTTCGGCTTGCCGGTGTACACCTCCTTGCCCTCCTCGTTCTTGGACACCTTGTCCACCAACTCCGGCGACACGTCTTTCGCCTTGTTCTTGGCGGCGTTGGCCACCGCCTTCTTCAGGTCGATGGCGTAGAAGTGGGCGATGCCGGTGAAGTGTTCCGGGTCCTGACCGGTGCCGATGTAGCAGAACCCGTCGTGCACCATCGGGGTGCCGATGAAGTCGCTCTTCGTGCCGGCCCCGCCCAGTTCGTAGGTGGCGCTCTTCGGGTTGGCGTCGAACTTCCAGAGGAGTTCGCCCTTCTCCGGGGTGAAGCCGTACACGTACCCGTCACCGCCGGGGAAGATGACCATCTTGGTGCCGTCCACCTCGGCGTAAACCGGGTTCGACCACTGGCCGTGCATAATGTTTTTGCCGGGGTCGCTCCGCTTCCAGATCACCTTGCCCGTCTTCTTGTCCACGGCGACGAAGCTGGGGGCGTTCGGGGCGGGGATGTTGATGTGGTTCTCGTCCACCCCGTTGGCGGTGGTGGAGTACAGGATGTCGCCCACCATCAGGAGGCTGGAAGCGGTCATGTTGTGCGGGAACACGCCCAACTCGGTCATCATGTCCAGTTCCCAGATGACGTCGGCGTCGGTCTTGGCGTCGTGGACGCGCTCCTTCTTGGTCGTCGGGTCGAGGAACTTGAGCGGCTTGCCCTGGAACCCGTCCTGCCCGCCGTTCAGGTCCAGGCACTGGATGGTGCAGCGGTTGGTGGTCAGGTAGACGCGGTTGCCGTCCACCAGCGGGGTGGAGCACACCCCCTCGTTCGGCCAGTCGTTCACCAGGCCGGACGGCAGCTTGTCGTTCACCGCCTGCCACAGGAACTCGCCGGTCTTCTCGTCGAAGCACATGAGCACGCCCTTGTCGATCGGCTCGATGTCCTCGCCCGTCTTCTTCTGGTCGCGCGGGTTCCGCGGGCGGCCGTTGTTGGTGCCGACGAGGATCTTGCCGTTGGCGACGATCGGCCCGCCGTAGGCCCGGCTGCCCAGGTCGGTCTTCCACTTGAGCAGCTTCTCGTTCAGCTTCCGCTCGTCCCCTTCGCCCAGGTCGTGCGGGACGCCCTTGTCGATCAGGTTGACCATGTTGCGGGACGTGTCACCGCCGAAACAGGTGTGGTCCGACTTCCCGCCGGCTTTCGGGGCGTCGGGCTTGGCCGGCGGGTCGGCCTTCACCTTCGGCTCTTCGGCGGTGGCGGCGTTCGGCCGCGAGGTGAACACCACCCCGGCGGCGAGGAGCAGGACTGCGAGCGTGAACCCGCCGGCCATGACGCGGCGGGTGTTCGGACAACAGAGCATCGGGGGAGTCCTCGGGGTGTTCTGGTTAGCCGCGACACGCAGGGATCGCGGGGGGATTACTTGTTCGGGGTCACGCTCACGTTGTCGAAGTAGATGGGCGAGCCGGGCACGTTGGTGATGTTCGGCACATACCCGTACAGGGCGGCCGCACCTTCGGTGTTCGGGTTCGGATCAACGGCCTCGATGGTCCAGTCCTTCGGTTCCGGCTTGCCCCGCTCCCACACCTTGCCCTTGAGCGTGGTCTTCCCGTTGGCCGTCTCGGTGGTGAACTTCATCGTGTACCAGGTGTCCTTCGTCCACGCGAACGGCACCTCCTTGGTGATGCGGTTCCGCGCTTCCCACGACACGATGGTGAGGCTCCGCTTGTCGTCCACCGACTTCCCTTCGAGCACCAGCAGGGTGCGGTTGGCGATGACGCCCATGTCGGGCAGTTTGTTGTTCACCTCGCCGGCGTACACGTCCGCCTGGATGGTGTAGTTGGAGGTGTTCGGGGTGGTGATGTAGGCGTTCGCGCGGGCGATCGGCGGGGCCGGGTTGGAGTTCTCCTTGCTCAACACCTTCATCTTCTCCCCGTTGAGCGTCACCTCTGCGACCGCGTACTTGCCCTGGGTGTTCACCCACCCGCCGGGGACCGCCCCGACGGGGACCTTTTCGAAATCCTGTTTCACCGGCAACTGCGGGGCGACCCGCACACGGGCGGTGGCCGTGAGGTCGCCCACCTTCACGTCGACGGTCCCGTGCTGACCGGGGTTCGGCCCGACCTTCAGCACCCCGTCCTTCACCTCACCCGCGAGCGCCGGCGGTTGAGCACCGGCGGGGGTCTTGGGCGGCAGCGGCAGGCTCCACGCGGGCTTGGCGTCGGCCGGTGCGGGCAGTTCGCGGCCGTTGGCGTCGACGTACCGCACCGCGAACTTGACCTCGCCGCCCGGTTTGGTCACCGTGATCGCCGGGACCACCATCAGCCCTGCCGGTTTCGCCTTCGGGTCGAAGGGCGTCTCGTCCGCGAGCGGCTTGTACTTCGGCTCGGACGGCTTGGCGTCCTTCGGCCCGACGCAGTACAGGAACTCGGCCGTCTGGAAGTACAGCTTGCCGTTGACCGCGATCGGCGTGCCGTTGGTCTCGGGGAAGCCGCTCTTCTTGGGGTCGGCGAACTTGAACGTGTGCTCGGTCACGTCGTCGTCGGTCGGCTTCTTCTTGCCCACCTTGTCGATCACCGTCAGCTTGCCGTTCACCTCGAAGATGTACAGCTTGCCGCCGGCGATCAGCGGCGCCCCGCGGGCGGTGGTGCCGTACTTGTAATCCCACAGTTTGGTGCCGGCCTTGGCGTCGAAGCAGAACAGTTCGCCGCCGTTCTCCGGGACGTACAGCCGGCCGTCGGCGATCGCCGGGCTGGCCAGACCGAACCGCTTGCCGTTCTTGAACTGCCACACCAGCTTCGGCTGGCCGTTCGCCACCTGGCTCGCGTCCACGCAGATGACGCGGCCTTCAGGCCCCCCCTCGGGGTTGGTTTCGCCGTGCGCGCAGTACACCAGGTTGCCGTCCACCACCGGCGACTGGTCGACGATGTTGTTGCTGAAGTAGTAGCTCCACACCACCTCGCCGGTGCGGACCTTGAGGGCGTACAGGCTGCCGTTCGACGCGCCGCAGATCATCAGCCGCTGGCCGTTGATGACGGCGATCACCGGGGTGGACGAGTAGGTGCCTTTCAGCGGGCGGGCCGGGCTGGTCACTTCGGTCATCCACACCACTTCCCCGGTCTTCCCGTCGAACCCGTAGAAGCGGTTGCCCCCGCGGGCCATGTCGCCCCACGCGCTGTTCAGGAAGCCGAACACCACCAGCCCGGACCCCTCGTCGAACACCGGCGACGACATCCGCCCGCCGTACCCGCTCACGCGGCCGAACTCCTCGGTCAGTTGGTGCTGCCACTTGACCTTGCCTGTGTCGGCGTCGAGTGCCGCGAGTGTGCCGCCCGTGGTGTGGGTGAAGATGGTCTTTTCTTTCGGGTCGGCGGAAAGGGTCATCCATCCCAGGCGGCTGGACACGATGTCGGTGTGGAACACGCCGAACTTCGTCTCCCACTTCTTTTCGCCGGTGTTGGCGTCGAGGCAGACGACCCGCTCGCCCTCGGTCGTCTTGCTCGCGTCGTACCCGCCGATGATGTAGATCTTCCCCGCCATCACGAGCGGGGCCGAGCGGCCGCTGACACCGGCCTTCCAGAGCAGGTTGTTCTCGCCCACTTTGTCCAGCTCGAACGAATCCGGCAGGCTGACCTCACGACTGACGCCGTTCTGCTCCGGCCCCCGCCAGTGCAGCCAGTCGCCCGCCTGTGCGGGGAGTGACAGGGAACAGGCGAGGAGGAGCAAGGGAAGTGTCGGCCGGGGTGTCATGAGTCGGTCTCCGAGGTGGGGCAGGGGGAGGGTGTATGTCTTCCTGTGCTACTTGCCACTTGAACGAACCAGTCGGCGGGCTTTCATCTCGAATCGCGGCAGGCTTCCGGGGGGCATGGCGACCACTTCCGTGCGGAACAGCAGGTCGTCGCGGATGGCCCGGCCGATCGTCTCGCACACCCGGTTGGGGTCGGCGTTGGGAGCCGGTTCGACTTCCACCCGCAGGTCGGCGAGCGGGCCGGAGTCGTCCACCACCAGCCGGAACTCGACCACCTCCGGGAAGCGGCGGACGACGGCCTCGATAGCCGAAGGATACAGATTGTTGCCGCGGACGTGAATCATGTCGTCCGCCCGACCGATCACCCCGCCGTCCAGGTACAGCCATGCGTTCGCCGGGTTCGCCGGTGTGCCGACTCGCACGAGGTCGCCGGTGCGGTAGCGGATGATCGGCGAATCGGTCCGGCCGAGGTTCGTCAGCACCAGTTCGCCTACCTCACCGACGCCGACCTCGCGGTCGGTTCCCGGTTCCAGCACCTCCGGGATGAAGTGTTCTTCCAGCACGAACAGCCCACCGGGGTTGTCGCCCGACTCGCAGGCCACCGGGCCGACTTCGGTCAGCCCGTAGTGGTCGAACACCCTCGCCCCGAACGTCGTTTCGAGCTTCCGCCGGGTGGCCGGGATGTTCCCGCCCGGTTCGCCGGCCACCACGATTGCCCGCACGTCGGATGCCGCCAGGTCGATCTTTTCCGCCGCCGCTACGTCGCACAGGTGCAGTGCGTAGGTGGGGGTGCAAAACAGAACGGTCGTCTTGTGGTCGAGCAGGAATTTGAGCCGGGCAGTGGTGGTCATCCCGCCGCCGGGGAAGGTGAGCATGCCGACCGTTGCGGCCGCCTCGAACGCCGTCCAGAAGCCGAGAAACGGGCCGTAGGAGAAGGCGAAGAAGGCGTGTTCGCGGCGGATCGCTTCGCGGAGGGTCGTGCTGGTCGCCAGCCCCATCAGGCGGAACGTCCGTCGCCAGCAGGCGATCAGCCACCGCCAGTTCGTTTCGGTGTCGAGCCAGCGGAGCGGGCGGCCGGTGCCGGTGCCGGAGGTCTGGTGCAGGCGGGTGTACGACTCAATCGGCTCGCTGTGGTTCGACCCGTAAGGTGGGTGGGCGATCTGATCGGCAGCGAGTTCGGCTTTGGTGGTGAACGGCAGTCGGCGGTAGTCGTCCCAGGTGCGGACGGACAGGGGAACGAACCCGGCGTCGGTGAACTTGCGGGCGTAGAACGGGTTGCCGGTAGCGACGGCCGCAAGCACCCCGCGGAGTTTCCGCAGTTGCTTGCGACGGAGGAGACTGTGGTCGGGGAGTTCGCTCACAACCCGCCCCTGGAAATATTCCCCGGAAATACCACTCACGGGAAGGGGGCTTACAGTTATTCGTGCGGCGGCCTGAACATATTGAGAACAGGGCAGGCGTTAGTGCGACGGTGTCGGCCCGCCGTGACTCGGTCACTTGTTCGTCACGTCGTACACGAACAACAGTTCGTAATCCCGCAGGAACAGTTTGCCGCCGCTGACCACCGGGTGTGCCCACACCTTGCCCGTGCCCGGTCGCAACTTGCTCGTCGCCGGGATGGTGAGCGTGCCGAGTTCCTCGTACCCGCTGTCGGTCGCCTTCACGCGGGCCAACTTGCCGGTCTGTTCGCTGTAGCAGAACAGGCTGTCGCCGACGGCCGTGATCGACCCCTTGCCCACCCCTTTGTCCTTCCACGCCGGCTCGTCCGGCCCCTTCTTGTAGTCGAAACAAACCCACACGTTGCCCGTGTCACTGTGCCCGTAAATGAAGTCGCCGACCTTCACCACCCCGCCGTGCTGGTTCGCCACCACCGCGTTCTTGGAGTACACCTTCTCAGCTTTGGTGCCGTCGCCGTCTTTCTCCAACTTGTAGCACTCGCACCCGGCCGCGTAGCCGGCGGTGAAGAAGACGTACCCCGCCTCGTCCACGACCGGGGTGGGGATGACGGCTACCTTGCGGCCGAGTTCGCTCACCTGCCACAGCAACTTGCCGTCCTTCGCCCGCACGCCGACGCCCGTCTTCATCGTCTGGGTGACGTACTGCTTCACCCCGCCCACCTCGGCGACCACGATGGACGAGTACCCCGCCGGGTCGTCCAGCTCCTTGCACTGCCACACCTTCTCGCCGGTCTTCTTGTTCAGGGCCACCATCCCGCCCTTCCCGCCGGCGGTGCAGACGACCTGATCGCCGTCCACCGTCACGCTCTCGCTGTACCCCCAAAACGGGATGCCGCCGCCCAGATCCTTCACCAGGTTCTTCTGCCACTTGATCTCGCCCTTGTCGGCGGTGAGGGCCACCACGTCGCCGGTCGCGCCGAGCACGAACACCATGCCTCCGTCCACCGTCGGCGTGCCCCGCGGCCCGCCGCCCCAGCCGTCGTTGTACTTGCCTTCCGTGGTGGTCAGTGGCGTTTGCCACACCTGTTTGCCGTCCCCGTCGAGGCAGGTGACGAACTCCTTGGCAGTCTGCTTCGCCCCGTCCCCGCCGAGCAGGTAGATCTTCCCGCCGACCACCGCCGGGCTGCCGTACCCGGTGCCGATGTCCTTCACCTCGGTCTTCTGCCAGAGCAGCTTCGGACCGTCCTTCGGCCATTCGGCGAGCAGACCTTTCTCGGTCGAGACGCCCGAGTGGTTCGGCCCGCGGAAGCTCGGCCAGTCGGTGCCGGACGGCTTGGTCGCGGGCACCGGGGCGGCGAGGGAGAACGCGGCGAGCGCCGCGAGCGGCAGCAGGGGCATAGCTTGAATCGGGGTGTGAGGGAACTGTTGTAGGCGGCTTTGAAAGTATACGTCCGGGCGAGGGCTGCCCACAACGGGGTGGTGACACGCACCGAAACGAGGGGTCAGGACTTCGGCCGGCACTCGACCATCGTCACCATGTGCCCTTCCTGAACCACCTTCCCGTGCTGGTTGACGATCTGCCGGAACCACACCACCTCGCCACGCTTGCCGACGCCCTTCACCGTCTTCTCGGCCACCCGGCTGAGGATGCGGATGGTGTCGCCCATGTAGACCGGGGCGGTGAACTTCCACTCCTTCACGGCGATGAGCGCGACGGTTTTGGTCGGCGGGGCGTGCGTGCCCAGCCCGCTGGCGATGCTGAACATGCCGAACCCGTGCGCGATCGGCTGGCGGAAGGGCGTTTCCTTGGCGAACTCGTGGTCGATGTGGATCGGGTTGAAGTCGCCGCTGAACCCGGCGAACGTCATGATGTCGGCTTGGGTGATGGTGCGGGCGGCCGACTGGTACGTCACTTCCGGGTCGAGGTCTTCGAAGTACAGGGCCGACGGGGGGAGAACTGTCATGATCGGCTCAGTGGGTGGTACGGTGATGCTACGCGACCGGGGGCGGAACGTCCGGGGCAGGAGTGGGAGAAGCGGGGGGCGGGCCGGCTTTGTTCACCAGCGGTTGGAGCGCCGCCACCACCGCCAGCACCCCGACGGCAACGGCGAACGGGACGACCCGCGATTCGTGTGCCCAGAACGCCTGCATCCCGAGGAACGGGCCGAGGATGCGGCCCACGGCCGCGAACGACTGGTTCACCCCCTGCACCTCCCCCTGACGGGCCGGGTCCGCCCGCTTGGATACCAGCGACGCCACACTCGGGTTGACGAACGCGAACCCGAACACCGCCACCACCATCGCCGCGTACATCACCCACTGGAATTGCGTTACCAGCCCGCCCGTCTGGAGGATCGAGTACGCGAAGTAGGCTACCGCCCCCAGCCCGCCAAGCCCGAGCACCATCATCACCAGCCCAGCCCGTAACAGGAGCGCGTCGCTCACCTTTCCGGCGAACCGGCGGTAGAACCCGCCCTGGGCGATCATCAGAGCCAACCCCACCCCGGCGAACACCAGGAAGTTCTGCTTCACGGTGAACCCGAACTTGTCTTCGGTGAACAGCGAGAGCGTGGCCTCGAAGTTGGCGAAGGCGAAGATGGCCAGGAAGTAGATGAGGACGAGCGGGCCGACCGCCGGCATCTTCAGCACTTCCATCGTGCGAGCGGGGCTGAACAGCGACCGCCCGGGCAGCGGTCCGGCGTGCGGGCGGAGGGTCTCCTTAAACCGGGCGAACGCCACCAGCAGGGCGAACAGAGACAGCACGGAGGCGGTGGCTCCGGGCACCCAGGCGAACTGGTGGTCGAGGCCCGCGGCGGCGTGGGCGGTGGTGTCGCCGGGCGGGAGCGGGGCCGGGTCGGGGAACAGGCTGAGGACGGCGAACCCGATGAGCGGGCCGAACGTGAACCCGATGCCGAACGCCACACCGATGAGGGCCATCCCCTTCGAGCGGGTCTCGGGGGTGGTCGCGTCGGCGATGACCGCACTCGCGGTACTCACGCTCGCCCCGGCGATGCCCGCCCCGATGCGGCTCACCAGCATGAGGGCAATCGCCAACCACCTCTGCTCCACCGGGACAGCACACGCCACCGCGAACAGCCCGTAGAAGACGACCGACCCGGCGAGGCTCACCAGCAGCACGGGTTTCCGCCCGATGCGGTCCGACACCCGCCCCCACACCGGTGAGAACAGGAACTGCATGAGCGAGAAGACGGAGAACAGCACCCCGATGGTCAGCCCCTTCGTCCCCGCCGTCTCGCCGCGCAGGTAGCCTTCGCCGATGAGCGGGAGCAGCGGCAGGACGATGCCGAACCCGAGCAGGTCGATGAACACCACCAGGAATGCCGTCAGCATGGCCGGACGGTTCGACGGGGTCGTCGGGCTGGAACTGGCAGTCGGTTGGGGGGCGGGATCAGTCATCGGGGCGGCCCCACGGGAAGCCGGAAATGAAGAGACCCCGCGGAGGCTACCCGCGGGGTCGTTCACGAGTGGAGGTGAGGGGGATTGAACCCCTGACCTCTTGAATGCCATGCAGCCCAGAAAGCACTTCCGCAGGCATCACTTACCCATAATTTTCAGCCATTCTAGTGGAGTTGGTCCGCGTTGCAAGTGCTAACAACGAAACACACGGATTGCAGGGAAACGCGGTGCCACCGCCGCCATTTTGCGGTATTTCGCGGTACGAGTGGCGATCAGAATGAGGTAGGGGTCTGCCTCCGCTCACACTCAGGTGGCATTAGAGTGATCTGTCGGAACGATGTGCTTCGCAGGGCGGGTACCAGACGGGCGACATGGGCCGGGTCGGAAGACATCGGCACTCGAACGATTACCCCCGCTCGGTGGTGTCATCGGCCACTAGGCGAACGGGGACGAACCCCGGCACCGGCCGAGTGCCCGACGTGGGGCGGTCATCCACCGGGCTGAGGCCGAGGTGCTTCCGCCAGGTGTAGAACCGCTTCTCGTGCAGCCCGTGCCGCCGGCAGAACTCGCGGACGGACAGACCGGAGGTGGCGAACGCAGTGATCGCGTCTCTCCAGAACTGCTTCCGCTCGGCCGGATGAGTGGGAACGGGCGACGGGACAGGGACAGGGTCGGACACGGTGGACCTCCTCCACAGAGAAAGCCACCAGACTACCCCACCTCACAAGGCGTCGATCCGCCGGACGTTTACCCATAACTTGACGGTTAGCGGGACAGTCAGCATGGCTTGCCCCGAAGTGGCGGACTACCGCCGCGATGGTGGCCGGGTCGGTGCTGGGCGGGAAGCGGAGGACGGCTCCGGTCGGCAGGACCAGTTCGACGGCCGCGTTTGGCGGTGCAATCCGCACCGGGACGAAGGTGGGCGGGCCGCTCACCGACACCGGGGGTATGGCCGGCGGCGAACACTCACTTCCACTGGTAGAAGGCGGGGACGGACACGCCCTCGGCGGCACAGAACTCGGCCACGGTGAGGGCGGAAGTGGCGAACCGTCCCATCCGCTCGACCCACCGCCGACGGGTGGCGGCCGGATCACGACGCGAACGAACGACCAACGGCACGGGCGACACATCAG
>Ga0105237_10009512_pt1 | contig 10407 bp, 5 predicted proteins | sample KBSC24metaG_FD_81520 | JGI IMG/M metagenome (GOLD analysis project Ga0105237, IMG submission 81520) | Corn rhizosphere microbial communities from Kellogg Biological Station, Michigan, USA - KBS C2-4 metaG | ecosystem: Host-associated > Plants > Roots > Rhizosphere > Soil | place: Michigan, USA... | reverse complement strand
TGGCGATATTATCATCGGCGCTCCCGGCGTCGCTTCCCAGACGATAGCCGGTCAAGCCTTTGTATATATAGGGAGTGGTACAGGGATCAGCCCTGGTGCCGCCACTACCCCGAATGCGGATGGAGGAATAGGCACTACCCGGACCCTTTTTGGTTATTCCGTCAGCGGAGCGGGGGATGTCAACGGGGATACTAAAGCAGATGTTATCATAGGCGAACCCTTGTCGATGGATCTTGTCAGCGGTTCGCCCCGCGCCGCGGGTAAGGCTTATATTTATTACAGTGGTCCCGTGCTTGGGACCGGCATTCAGACCAGCGGATTTACTACGCTGACCAGCTCCCGTCTGGCTACCTCCGGTAACCTGCTGTTCGGGTTTAGTGTAGGGTCGACTGGCGGTGATATCACCGGTGACAGCCGCAGCGATGTCATCGTCGGTGAACCGGGCAATCTTCCCGTTACCCCCATACTGGCAACCTCCCTTTCGGAGCAACCTGCTGTTTATAATACATCTGTATCCGGACAGGTATATGTCTATGGCAGCAATCCATCCGGCACCATCGCTGACAATGCTACCCCCATCTGGACATTGCAGACGGCAACAGAAGCCCCGCTAATAGGTGGTTCCGTACGGTCTGCCGGTGACGCCAACAGCGACGGGACCCCGGATTTCATAGTTGGCGCATCCAACGCTATCCTCAACCTGGAATTTGACCTGAGCCTTCCGGGCGGGTCTGCCCTTTCCGTAGGCACGGCAACAGACAATTCCAACAGCATCATCGAAGCTTCCGACGTCACAGGAAGCAACGATATCGGTAATGCCTATCTTTTCTCGGGTTCGTCCATAGCCCTGCCCGTGACCATGCTCTCTTTCACCGGTAAGGCCGAAGGCGCTGACGTTCTGCTCAACTGGTCTACCGCCCAGGAACAGAACAGCGATTTCTTCCAGGTCGAACATAGCACCGACAACCAACATTTTACGGCCATCGGCAAGGTGACCGCTGCTCATAACAGCTCAACCCAGACGGATTATTCCTTTACCGACGGTTCACCCGCTGCCGGCAATAATTACTACCGGCTCAAAATGGTTGATATCGACGGATCGTCTGTGTATAGCAAGATCGTTGAGGTCAATTTCGCCACAAACCTGCGTTTGATCGCTACTTACCCTAATCCTGCAAAGGGTAGTTTCCAATTGCTGTTTAAGAATATGACCCCCGGCCGTTATGCCATGAACCTGATCGACCCGGCCGGCCAGATCATCTTCACCAGGAACATCCATGTTGCAGACCCGCAGAATTATAAGGAGATCATCAATCTGCCTGGCCTGGCCGGAGGAACCTATCTGGTACAGGTGATGGATCAGCAAAATCACTCTTACATTACCCGCATCGTGGTTGAATAAATATGGCATCCGATGCCCAAAAAAAATCCCCGGCAGCTGCCGGGGATTTTTTTATCCTCTGATAAATCTAATTGGCCGCTACTTCCTCCGCATAGGAACTTACAGGCTCACAGGTGCAGATGAGATTGCGATCACCGTACGTGTTATTTACGCGGGCAACACTGGGCCAGAACTTATTGTCCTTGATATAGGGCAGCGGGAAAGCTGCCTGGTTGCGGGAATAGACATGTTTCCATTCGTCGGCACATATAACGTGCTGGGTATGGGGCGCATTTTTCAGCGTATTGTCGGTTTTATCCGCCTTGCCTTCTTCTATGGCCCGGATCTCTTCATAAATGTTGAGCAGCGCATCGCAGAAACGATCCAGTTCGGCCTTGTCCTCACTTTCCGTCGGCTCGATCATAATGGTGCCCGGAACGGGAAAGCTGAGGGTGGGGGCATGGAAGCCATAGTCCATCAGCCGTTTTGCCACGTCTTCCGCTTCGATGCCAGCGCTTGCCTTGAAAGGACGCAGGTCGACTATGAATTCGTGGGCGCAGGTGCCATTGGCCCCACTGTATAATATTTTATAATTCTTTTCCAGCCGGGCCTTCATATAGTTGGCATTCAGGATGGCATAACGGGTAGCACGGGCAACGCCTTCAGCACCCAGCAACTTGATATACGCATAGCTGATGAGCAGGATGCTGGCTGAGCCGAAAGGAGCAGCGGATACTGCATGTCCCTCACGGACATTAGTGACCGCCTGGCCATTGCTGGCGGCCTTTATCGTGAGATTCGCAGCGGCGACATGGCTGGGCAGATAGGGCTTCAGCTTCTCGTTCACGCAGATGGGCCCCATGCCCGGACCGCCGCCGCCATGCGGGATAGCAAAGGTTTTGTGCAGGTTGAGATGACAGACATCAGCCCCGATGAGACCAGGACTGGTCAGCCCGACCTGTGCATTCATATTGGCGCCGTCCATATAAACCAAACCGCCATTGTCGTGAATGGCCTGGCAGATCTCTTTTATACTTTCTTCGAATACGCCATGTGTGGAAGGATAGGTCACCATCAGCCCGGCTAGCTGGTCTTTGTATTGGACCGCTTTTTCTTTCAGATCGGCTACGTCGATATGACCGTCCTCATCGCTCTTCACTACCACCACTTTCATACCGGCCATAACAGCGCTGGCGGGGTTCGTTCCATGAGCAGATATCGGGATCAGCATGACATCGCGATGCGTACCATTGTGAGCGGCATGATAAGCGCGGATCGTCAGCAAACCTGCATATTCACCCTGTGCACCGCTGTTAGGCTGGAGAGAGGTAGCCGCAAAACCGGTTATCTCGCTGAGCCAGTCTTCCAACTCGGTCAGAATGTGCCGGTAACCCTTCCATTGGCCGGCCGGTGCAAAAGGATGTAATCCCCCAAATTCCGGCCAGCTCACTGGGATCAGCTCGGTAGCCGCATTCAGTTTCATCGTGCAGGAACCTAAAGAGATCATGGAGGTGTTAAGAGATAAGTCTTTAACTTCCAGGCTTCTAAGATAGCGCATCATCTTTGTTTCGCTATGGTAGGTGTTGAACACCGGGTGTGTCAGGAATTCCGAGGTCCGGGTGACGGAAGAGGGAATATTGGCCAGGCTCTCGTCCATGTCAAAAGTGGCGGAGACCAGGTCGGTGCCGGCAGCATGGCCAAACACCGAAAGTATATTGATCACATCATCCTGGGTGGTTGTTTCGTCCAGGGTGATGCCGACAGTGTTGTTGCCCGTGTACCAGAAATTGAGCCCCCGGGCTTCAGCCGTCTGCTGTATCACAGCGATATCTTTGACTTCCACACGGATCGTATCAAAATAAAATTGATTCCTGTTGGAAAATCCAAGGGTCCCCAGCTCGGAAGAAAGGGTGCGTGCGAGCAGACTTACCCTTTTGGCAATGCGGGTCAAACCTTCCGGACCGTGATAGACGGCATACATAGCCGACATATTGGCCAGAAGAGCCTGGGCTGTGCAGATATTGGAAGTGGCTTTCTCCCGTTTGATATGCTGCTCACGTGTTTGCAGCGCCATCCGTAACGCGCGATTGCCCTGCGCATCAATACTTACGCCAATGATACGGCCGGGAATATTGCGTTTGAAATCTTCTTTGGCCGTAAAAAAGGCGGCATGCGGCCCGCCAAAACCCATTGGTACGCCAAAACGTTGAGAAGAACCGACAGCTACATCTGCTCCCAATTCGCCCGGAGGAGTCAGCAAGGTCAGCGCCAGCAGATCGGTAGCCATGACCACATAGGCGCCGGCGGCATGCGCCTGCTGGATAAAAGCACGATAATCCTGGACGGAACCCTTGCTGTCAGGGTACTGAATGATGGCGCCGAAATAAGAAGCGTCAAGTGTTGTCTTTTGAAAATCGCCTGTCACCAGTTGGATACCGATAGGCTGGGCACGCGTAAGGAGAATATCCTTTGTCTGAGAAAAAACGTTGTTGTCGACAAAAAACTTTGGCGTGGTAACATGTTCGTGATCTTTGTTCTTTAAATTGAAGAACATCGTCATGGCCTCTGCTGCCGCAGTACCCTCATCCAGAAGAGAGGCATTGGCCAGTGGCAGCGCCGTAAGATCAGATACCATGGTCTGGAAATTCAGCAGACTTTCGAGACGGCCCTGCGCGATCTCCGCCTGGTAAGGAGTATACTGGGTATACCAGCCCGGATTCTCAAAAACGTTGCGTAGAATGACGCTTGGCACGATCGTGTCGTAATAGCCCTGACCAATATAGGACTTGAAGACCTTATTCAGCGCTGCGATCTGTCGCAGACCGGTCAGGTACTGGTGCTCACTCAGCGGGCCGGAAAGATTCAGGGATTTATTGCTTCGGATCGACGCGGGGATGGTCCTGTCGATCAGCTCATCAAGAGACCCTATCCCAATGGTTTTCAGCATGTCTGCCGTCTCTTTTTCACTGGGTCCGATATGACGGGCCGCAAATTCATTCGCTTGTTGTTCGAATAGATTCATATTAGTAGGGAGGTTGACCGTTAAAAAAGATGCGCAAAGGTACGAGTATGTACTGATACTTAGTGCAAAAAGGCCGCCTTGTGGACTAACTGTGGACATCGGCCGTCAAACCGGGACTGGCCTTTCCAAAACCGGCGGAGCCGGTTTAAAAATCATAAAATGAAAAAAGGCCGTCCCGACTTTGATAAACCGGGACTGGCCTTTCCAAAACCGGCGGGACGCCGGTTCAAAATCATAAAATGAAAAAAGGCCGTCCCGACTTTGATAAACCGGGACTGGCCTTTTTTCTTAAAAACCCCTAAACCCTAAAAATTGAATGCTAAACTATTCGTGCATAAGCATGAATGAATTGCTGCTACAAAGGTATCGGACAAGCCCGAAAACACATACCCTCAAATATTAAAAGGAAATTAAAATTGAGCCTCTGGCGCATAAGCCGGTGATTCCAAAGCCTCGGCCTCCCTCATTTGTTCACTGGTCTGACGGCTCCCATCATGACTCCAGCCGGGAGGCCCGAAAATATATTGCCATTTTTCCTTCCACCCGATATCCTGCCTTTTTATATCTTTCCCGATAGCCTGCCACTCATGAAAAACAATATCGCCCGGGCCGGTCTTTTCTATTGGCTTGGTCAGTCCGAATTTCGTTTGCTGATACTCCTCCGGTCCCAGTTCGGGCTGAAAAGTGCCGAACAACTGATCCCAGATGATCAGGAACATACCCATGTTCTTATCCAGGTATCGGGGATTGGAGGCATGATGGACCCGGTGATGTGATGGCGTCACCAGGATATATTCCAGCCATCCCATTTTCCCGATCAGTTCCGTATGGACGAAAATGCCCCAGATCTGCGTTGCGGAATACATAAAGACGATATCCAGTGGCTTAAATCCCAGCAGGGCCAGCGGAATGAAGTATACGAAACGGTATAAAGGCTGGAACACCGAAGACCGGAACCCAACCGTGAAATTCAGATGTTCCGAGGAATGATGCGTGACGTGCACGGCCCAGAACAGCCGGATCTCGTGGTCCCAGCGATGTAGCCAATAATATAGGAAATCTTCTGCCAGCAGCAGCAGGAACCAATATGAAAACACATTTGTAATGGATATCCAGTGGTGCCGGTAACATACATCCAGCACCAGGATATAGGTTCCCCGGAACAAAAGGTCAATGCCGCTGTTTAACAGCATCAGATAAAGGTTCGTCAGGGTATCTTTCCAGGAATATGCTTTCCGCTGCGGGGTTTCGGACGAAAAATGGCCGTGGCCCGACCCGCGCCGCCGGTAATTGCTTAAAAAAACTTCCAGCCCGATAATGATCAGATATACCGGGCAGCTTACCAGAATAAGTAATTGTTCTCTGAGGTTTTCCACCATATAAAAATAAAGCAAATAACGGATCTTTGTACCCTGATATTGTTAATCAGGTGCTAACTATATAGATATGAATGATTTGTTGCATAACTGGCAAAAGAAGTCGGCCGACAGGCAAAAAGAATACAAACGCTTCCTCGAAAAGGCGGCGAAGCCGGCGGTGCGTAACCGTGTTCTCGATCAATTACCCCAATTACACGAAGAAGCCTTTGGGCGCATCGATTGTCTGCAGTGCGCCAATTGTTGCAAAAACTATTCTCCGCGTTTTAAAACCCCGGATATCAAACGCATCGCCCGCCATCTCAAACTAAAAGAAAGCGACTTCATCGAACGCTATCTCCGTCTCGACAGCGACGGCGACTATGTGGTAAAGTCCACACCCTGCCCCTTTCTTGGCGCCGACAATTATTGCGGTATCTATGAGGTCCGGCCTTCTGATTGCGAACGCTTCCCCTATACCGATGAGGATGTGCTGGTCCGCCGGCCGGCCGTCACGCAAAAGAACTCTACTTTCTGCCCCATCGTATATTTTGTCCTTGAAAAGCTCATCGCCGCCGGAGACTGAACATCTACTCCGTTTTTAAACTCTTCACCGGATTCGCCAACGCCGCCCGTATCGTCTGCATACTAACGGTAAACAAGGCGATGAACATCGCAATAACCCCTGCCAGCACAAAGATCCACCAGCCAATGCCAACGCGATAGGCAAAACTTTGCAGCCATTGGTTCATCGCCCACCAGGCGATCGGGAACGAGATCAGCGACGCTATAAGCACCAGTTTGGCAAAATCACGGGAAAGCAGCACGACAATTCCTCCCACAGGGGCTCCCAATACTTTGCGGATGCCGATCTCCTTTGTCCGCTGCTCCGCCGCATAGGTGACCAGCCCGAAAAGACCAAGACAGGCGATCAGTATCGCAAATACCGCAAACGTAATGAAGAGCTTGGCTGTCCGTTGCTCTGCGTGGTATATGTTGTCGAAATCGTTGTCCATGAACGAATAGCTGAAAGGCAGACCGGGCGCCATGCTTTGCCATGTGCGCTCTATTTCACTGATCAGGGTTGTCATATTTTTAGGGCTGACGGAAAGGGCGATTCTACTACTCCAATTCACGTTGTACTCCATGACCATCGGGCTTATCTTCTCATGCATACTGCTGAAGTTGAAATCTTTTACCACGCCCACCACATGGAAGGGGACTGCTGTTTCGGGTCGACCTTCTCCATAGTCCGGCCGGTAGAGAAACATGCCGACGGGATCTTTTACACCAAGCAGACGGGCGGTAGCCTCATTAATGATGACTGCGGAGCTATCGGACCTGAATTCCTGCGAAAAATTCCTGCCCTGCGCCATTTGCATCTTCAGGGTGGGAATATACTGTTCATCCACTCTGAAGTCGGTTAATATGACCACTTTTTTTGCGTCTAAAGAAGCATCGCGGAACCAGCCGTTCTGATTAAAGTTGCCGGCATCCTCGGTAGGAAGGTTTCCCGCGATAGTGGCTTTGTTCACCCCCGGAACTTTTACTATTTCCTGCCGGAAGGTTTTTATCTTATTGCCCAGATGGTCTGCCTGGTGTAGTACCAGCACCTGTTCGCGATCAAAGCCGGTTTTCCTGCTGTGGATATAGTCCAGCTGATTATAAATGACGATCGTACCGATGATAAGTACGATAGAGATGCTGAACTGGAAGACGACCAGCGAGCTTCGAAGCCAGCTGTTTTTAAATCCGGATGCGATCTTACCCTTCAGCACCTGTATGGGTTGGAAAGAAGACAAATAAAATGCCGGATAGCTGCCCGCAAGTATTCCCACGATGAGCACCAGGATAAGGGACATGGACAGGAACCCCAAAGAGAACAGGGTAGTCATCTGCAGCTGTTTCCCTGCCAGGTCATTAAACATCGGGAGCAATAAGGCGGCAATACCCAACGCCAGTAATAAGGAAACAAAGCTCAGCAAAACAGACTCTGTCAGAAATTGCGAGATAAGGTTTATCCTCAGTGAACCCGCTACTTTTCTTATACCCACTTCTTTTGCCCGGTTGGCCGAGCGGGCGGTAGAAAGGTTCATGAAGTTAACGCAGGCGATCAGCAGGATCAGGCCCGCAATAACAGAAAAAATATAGACGTAATTGATATTCCCATTCGCTTCTATCTCATACGACAGGTCCGAATGCAAATGGATATCCGTCAAAGGTATCAGCGTATATCGGAAATGGTTGCCCTGACGCTCCAGGTCCTTACCGGAAGTATGCAGCAGTGCCTCTAATTGCTTATAGAGATAAGTTTGTACGGTCTGGTCGACGCGGCTCTGCATGAAGGCTTTGCTGACGCCAGGTCTGACTAAAACATAACTGACGGCATTATTACTTAGCCAGTCATCCTTGTCTCCCTGCCAGGCATCGGTCAGCGGTCGTAGAAAATGGAAGTGGAAATGCGACTGTCTTGGAAAGTCTTTTATCACGCCCGTTATTTTGCAGGGCGTGGAATTGTCGACATATAATGTCCTGCCGGCTACAGCCGTAGTATTAAAATATTTTCTGGCGGTGGTCTCGTCGATAACGATAGTCTTTGGTGAATTCAGGGCCGTTGACATATCGCCCTCCACCATAGTGGTGGTAAACACTTTAAAAAAGGTAGAGTCGACAAAGGCGGCACGATGGTCCTGTATATTTTCATTGCCTTTTTTGACCAGTATATTACCCTCTGTTTTCACCCGCACTACTTGTTCCACTTGCGGATAATCCTTGATCAGGGCCGGCGCCATCGGCTTGGGAGAGTTGGCGGCGCTGAATTGGGTGTTATTGAAATAGATATCCGTGCTCAGCCGGTAGATACGATCGGCATTGACATTGTATCTGTCGTAGTTCAGTTCATCGACAACATACAATACGATCAGCAGACAAACAGCCAGACCTGCTGCCAGTCCGATGATATTTATGGCGGAAAAAGCTTTGTTTTTCCAAAGGTTGCGCAGGGCAGTCCTGAGATAGTTCTTTAACATGCGGTGTATATATAAATAACAAGACGAGTGACCCGGACAACGGGTTACACCATCCGCCTGCTAAAAAAATGCCCATTTCCTAAGGTGTTGATAATCAGCAAATATTATATCGGTATCGATTCGGGACTGTCCGGTTTCGATACGAAGAGTGTTCGCATCCCGCACCGCAAAAGTTAGCAATTATTTTGCCGTCACTTCTTCATACGCCGCCTCCAGCCCCCAATCGATATTCTCTCCCTGCCATTCCGTAACCCCCGGAATTGCTTTTTCCTTTAAAAGGCTCTCTTTTGATTTACCTGCCTTCACCCAGCCGTTTACAAAATCCAGCAGCCGGGATAAATAATCCTTCATAGCCCGCAGGTCGTCTTTACTACCCGTCACCTTGTCCGGGTCGAAAGCATGACCGAAAACAAACAGCGTATCGTTGTCGTATTTCTTCAGCGCGCTGTCGAGGACGACGATCCAGTTGCTGACGGATGCACCGGCTCTCCGGTCGATAAAAGCCCAGCTGCGATTGAATACCAGGTCACCCATATGGGCGATGTTGGCGTGCTGGAAATGGATGATGCTGTCGCCATTGGTATGCGCCGGGCCAAAGTAGGCCGTTTTAATTTGTTCGTCCCCTACCTTTTGCTCCCAGCTATCCCCATAGGTGATATCCGGGTACAGCTGCTGGTCTTCTTCTTTTCGCGCCACTGCCACCCGCCGCTGATTGGCCAGCGAATTGGAATGCGCGGCGACATGTTTGACCACTCCTTTAAATGCTATATTGCCTAAGGTATGATCCCCGTGATGATGAGTATTGATGAGCAGCTCGAAGGGCGCCGAAGACTGCTTCTTCAATTCGCCGATGAGATGCCCGGCCTGCTTCGGAAACTCGGCATCCACTACGACGATGCCTTTCGGTGAAAGCAAATAGGCAATGGTACCACCCTCTTCATAAAAGATGCCGACATTATTGCGGAGAGACCGCATCTTCCAGGGATCCTGTGCACCGGATAACATAGCCATCAGTCTTTGATCCGGCAGGGATAGCGCGCCGAACGCGAGCGAAGTTTGGAGGATAAAGTTTCTTCTTTTCATATGATGTAGTTTTTAGTATTCCATCTTCCGCAAACTCGGCGCCCTGAACCAGGTGGCTATCACGACCCCGATCGTCATACATCCGCCAAAAACCACCGAAGGAACCACCCCCATCAATTTCGCCATCACCCCGCTTTCAAACTGCCCCAGCTCGTTACTGGAATTGATGAACATGGAATTGACAGCAGAGACCCGGCCCCGCATCGCATCCGGTGTTTTCAGCTGTAGGATGGTGCCCCGTACCACTACGCTGACGCCATCCAGCAATCCGCTGCAAAGCAGCGCCAGAAAGGATAGAAGATACCAGCGCGAAAGCCCGAAGACAATGATACAGATACCAAAGCCTGCCACTACATACATCAGCCGCAGCCCCTGCTTGCTCCGCATCGGACGCAGGGTCAGGATCGCGATGGTCGTCATCGAGCCGATGTCCGAAGCAGCGTTCAGCCAGCCAAAACCAATGGCGCCCACCTGTAGAATATCCCGGGCAAATACGGGTATCATGGCAACGGCTCCGCCGAAGAGTACGGCAAAGAG
>Ga0105237_10009511_pt1 | contig 10407 bp, 14 predicted proteins | sample KBSC24metaG_FD_81520 | JGI IMG/M metagenome (GOLD analysis project Ga0105237, IMG submission 81520) | Corn rhizosphere microbial communities from Kellogg Biological Station, Michigan, USA - KBS C2-4 metaG | ecosystem: Host-associated > Plants > Roots > Rhizosphere > Soil | place: Michigan, USA... | reverse complement strand
TGCTGTGGTCGCGCACCATCTGCTCGGCAAACTGTTTAACCTTGGGATCCTGCGAGCTGGCTTCCGCGGCTTTCGAGACAGCCACTTCGGTGAGGCCGCCCTGTGCTGCCTTGGTTACGAAGCTCGCCGGATCCACACTGCCGGAACCTGCCGCACCGTCGCCCCAGTGAGATTGGGTGGACGACTGTTGGTGAGACGTCGATGCACCCGTAGCACTCGAGCCACTCGTTGGAGTCTGCGCAGATACAGCCGAGATGACGCTGACCACCAGAACACCTGCGGTAGTCGTGAGCTTGCTCATAAAACCACCTCCTGATCAACCATGACCACGGCGAAGTGCCGCACTGATGCAACAACGTTTCGCGACTGGGTTAGGTCCTCGACTCATTCAATTGCCGTGCGTCGCAGTAAGAACAACTTCGTGATTGATCGAGGTTAAGGAATTCTCCGGGGCCTGTGTCATTGAATGTGGGTTTTGCCAGGGAGAATCTGTCGGGTGCGCCGCCGCCGAGTATTCCAGGAGACGCTCGGGAGAGCGCGGGTTTGCCCCAGCCTCACCGCTTGCGTGCTCAGCCTTTGCGTATGCGCCTGCGCGTGCGGCGTGTTGCTCGGTGACAAGATGCGCTCGGCTCCCGATCGCATCATCACACCCGGCATCCTAGCGCGGATCGCCACCGGAGCTATTGCGGGCATGGCTGTTGCGCCTCCCAATGGACAACGCATGGGGGCTGTGCTGGGTGCCACGGCTGCGGTTGGGGCCGCCTACGTGAGTTTCGGGATGCGACAGCGCGCGATTCGCAAAAACGGTCAGACCTCAACGGGGCTCATTGAAGACACCATCGCCAATGTCGAATGACCCACAACGCCGGTGTGCAGCGTTTTGCCGTCAACGACCACCTCGCCCGATGACGGCTCCATTGTGAGCGCTGCAGTGGCACGGATCGTCGTCGACGGTTCGGGATCGCCACGCCATTCAACAGATACAGCATCCGGCGTGGCCGGTAGAAAGGCGCACGCGGCGGCTTCTCACCCCGGCCGCGTATCCTCGATACCTTGGTGCAGTGGTATTCGTCAGCTTTCTCGGGCTCAATGAGAACATGTGAACTCATCTGCAAATGCAGGGCCGTAAGCAGGAGTCGCCATGTCGAGACACACAAACGGTATGAAAGCCTTCGTGGCGTTCACTATCATTTCCTCGATACAAGGAATGACAACCGCGAAGGCAGGCTCTCCACTGCCGGATCCTGGCAATGCGGGCCTGGCTGCCAAACTCTATAGGTTGGATTGTGGACACTCGACCGCAAATGACGAGTCGGTATGGACACCCGGGGAAAATGTCGGCCGCCGCGTCAACTTCTCATCCACCTGCTGGCTCGTCAAGCATGACAGCCAGTGGCTCCTTTGGGACACCGGTGTTCCGGAGAGCGCGCTCAATGATCCTCACGGTTGGTCCACCTTGCCAAGCCTGATTGTCTACCACCTCGACAAATCGCTCATCGATCAACTTACCGCAATCGGCTTGAAACGTAGCGACATCGATCGTGTTGCGATCTCGCACACACATGGAGACCACATAGGTAATGTGGCACTGTTTCCCGATGCGACAGTCATGATGCAGCGAGCCGAGTACAGCTGGATACACTCTGCCGACGGTCCGAACATAAACGTAAACGCGTTGATGGCTCTCGCGCGCACGCTCATGGGCGCGCCGACGAGACTCCAACTCCTCGATGGCGATACCGATGTCTTCGGCGATGGCAGCGTTGTTTTACTATCGACCCCCGGACACACCCCCGGACACCAGTCGCTACTGGTCCATCTGCGCAATTCCGGTTTCATCATATTGTCCGGTGACGTGGCTCATTCAAAGCGCAATTTCGAGAAGAACATCGTTCCGTCTCTCAATACCGATACAGCCGAATCGATTCGGTCGATGAAAAGGGTGAAGCAATTGATCGTGAGGTATCGGGCGACCCTCTTTATCAATCACGACAAAACACAAAACGACGACCTGAGAGCCATCCCCTTGTTTTATGATTGAGCGGCCATCGAGCCCGGACCGATGACCGCTTCCACCTGTACCTCATCAGCGATACAAGCGTGACAGGTACGATCCGAGTTGCTTCTCCGCATCGCCCGGCTTGTGCCACCCCAACTCGCGAAACTCCTTGAACCGCGCCTGTGTCGACGGGCGGACGACCGACGCAATGCATGCTTCCCATCCAGCGGCCATCTCGACTTCCGGCGCGAGGCTCGCTGCGTTCACGAGGCGTTTCGTGTTCGAGATGGCCCACTTGTCGAATTTCGAGATCCGACTCGCTAGAGCGTCCACGAAGCCATCGAGCTCACCGTCGGGGAGCGACCGATTCACGTAGCCATATTCCTGAGCGAGATCAGCGCTGATGTCTTCTGAACCCAACAGCACCTCCAGCGCGCGGCTCCGGCCAATCAGCCGTGGCAGGCGGGCCATCGGGCCACCGCCGGCCACCATGCCGATACCGACTTCCCATTGGGACAGGAGCGCCTTCTCGCGGCTCGCGAAGGTCATATCGCACGCCAGGGAAAGCTCGCTGCCATTGCCGGTCGCGCGCCCACGGATCTTCGCAATCGATACAACCGGCGCTCGCGGCAATCGCACCAGGATGTCAGGCCACGCCTCGAGACCGGTGGGGCCCTGCGAAATGTCGGTCAAGTCTTCGAGCCTGCCGTTAAAGTCAGAATGATTGAGGAAGACGCCGTCGAGCGCGCTCTCGAACACGACGACGCGCAATTTCTCGTCAGCTTCAATCGCTGACATGATTTCTCTGAACTGCAGTACGAACTGCGGCCCCATCAGGTTGAGAGGTGGATTGTTCATCACCACTCGCCAGTAGGCTGGTGAATCACGGACCACGCGGACCTGCGCATTGTTGGGCGATTCTTTCATGAAAGTCTCCTGCAAGAAGAGTATTGGAATGTGAAACCAGTCGGACCTGAGCAGTCCCGCACCATTCAGGATCAGCTCGTAAATCCGGAAACCGCGGCGCGCGCAACAGCAATGTCCTGTTCAACGCTGCCGCCACTCGCACCGACGGCTCCGATCACGGCCCCGTCGCGCTTGATAGGAATTCCGCCACCAAAAATAACGACCTTGGAGTCGTTCGTCGTATTGAGACCGAAACCCTGCTGGCCACTTTGCGTGATGTGCGCGATGTCCTCGGTAGACATGTCAAAGGCGCGTGCTGTCCAAGCCTTGTTGATCGCGATATCGACGCTTCCCAACCAAGCACCATCCATACGCACATGGGCCACGAGACCACCGCCAGCGTCCGCAACGGCGATGTTGTAGGGAATTCCCATTTCAGTTGCCTTGCGCTCACCGGCGGCAATGATTCGGCGGGCGTCGGCAAGATCCAGTGACGAGGCATTCCGGGTCATTTTCATCTCCGTGCCTAAATCCCTCACGCGCCGACTTCTAAAATGAGCTCAACCGCAGCACAGACGCCCGCGGGCAGGCTGGATACGCCGTAGACCATTCTGGTGGGCATCTTCTCGGGTCCGAACAGGTTCATGAGCAACTCGGACGCCGCGTCAGCAACCTTCGCATGCAGGGCGAAATCGTGCGTTGTAGCGAGCGATACTGTCGAGCGGACTATGCGCGTCACGGCGTCTAACGAGCCCAAGTGTGCTCTGGCCAATGAAAGCGCGTTCAAGATCGCCAGACGACACGCGAGGCGTCCTTGCTCGAGATTCATGGAGTCCCCGAGTCGGCCGACGAATTTGGGGACACCGAGCTCGAGCGGCAAGGTGCCGCTCAGGAAAAGAAGGTTTCCCGATCGAACCGCTTCAACGTACGCGCCCAGCGGAACCGGCGGCGGAGGCAATTCAACTCCCAGCTCGCCGAGACGCACCTCGGCGCTCACCATCGCCCCATGTGCATTCCGCCATCGACATGCAACACTTCTCCGGTGACCTGGCGCGCCTCCATCAAATATAGAACCGCGGTTGCGATATCCGATGGCACCGGAATCTGCCCGATCGGTGACAGGCTCCGAAGGTAGTCCTGCGGGACGCCTTTGAGCAGCGGTGTGTCCACTACACCGGGCGCCACGACATTCACACGGATTCCGCTCTGGGCATACTCCATCGCAAGGCTGCGCGAGATCGCGTTGACGCCGCCTTTGGTAATCATCGGAATAGACGCAGCAAACCCTGCCAAGGGACGCTCCGCGATCGTGGCGCTGATGCTCACAATGCTGCCCCCGGATCCCTGCGCCAGTATCTGCCGAACGACCGCCTGAGTCGTATGAATGAAGCCGTAGACGTTCGTTGCCATGAGAGCATCAATGTCCTCGGGCGTGTAGTCAGTGAACGGCTTCGATGAAAAGATGCCTGCGTTGTTGACCAGTGCATCCACCGATCCGAAACGATCGATTGCGGTCGCAACGAGTCTTTGGGCAGTCACTTCGCGGCCGATATCACCATCGACGAGCGCAAGGTTATCCGCAGCCCGCAGTTCGTTCGTGTAACTGATGCGGCGTGAGTTGGCCACAACGTTGTAGTTCTTCTCCAGCAACAGGCGCGCGATTTCCGCGCCGATCCCCTGTGAAGCACCAGTAACGATGACGGTCCCTCTTCGTTCTGCCATGTGCATCTCCAGCCCGAATGAATCTGTGTGCGACTAACCTCAACAGGAACACACGACCGAATCTATTACACCTTCGTGTCGGTACTTTGGCGTTATGGATTGCACTGCGGCCGCTGACACCAAAGTACTATGGCAACTCTTCGCAGGATGAGTCACTAATCCAGGTATAGCAGCTTCGCGGTTATCACAGGGTATAGCGATGAATCGAGCTTTGTTCCTCGCGGCGTATGCCTTCATCGCAGTGACAGCGCATGCTTCCGACCATCTCGACTCACCTGCAACAGTCGCCAATCCCCAAGCTGACATCGCGGATGTCTACGCATGGACGTCGCCGGATCGCAAACACCTCAATCTAGCGATGACCATCCAGGGTCATTCGTTTTCGGACAAGATCGACTACGCCATTCATATTGATAGCGGCAACGCGTTCGGCCGCACGAGCTCATCGACATCCATCGTATGCCATTTCGCGCGAGCAACCGAGGTCCAGTGCGAGCTCGGCAGCGCTGATTCCGTAACTGGAGATCCGACCAACCTCAAAGGGCTCGAAGGCAAGCGACATTTGATTCGTTTATACGCCGGCCTGCGGGATGACCCCTTCTACAACAATATCAAAGGACTCGTGTCGGCCTATCAAACGGCCGGTGCAGCTATCAGGAATGGTGCGCAAGTTGATGCCGCCGGCTGCGCACACTTCGACCCGGATACCGTAAAGGCGATTCACGAGCAGATGACACATACGGACGGTGGCCCCGCGCAGAACTTCCTCTACAAGTGGAGCGTTTCGGCTATTGTGATTTCCGTCAATCTGCGCGCGGTCAGCATCGGAGGCAAAATGCTGGCCGTCTGGGGCTCAACAGCATCCGGCGGCAAACAACTCGACCGCATGGCTCGACCATTCGTCGTCAACACATTGCTCGGGATTGCGCCATTTTCGACCGACGACGCCAGCGGTCTGCGTCGCGAGGAATACAACGCGGCGTCGCCTGCCGACTCGGCGCAATTCGTTGCGGACCTTCGGAAGTCCCTCGCTTTCCAGGACGCACTCGACGGTCACTGCGGAAACCAGTTTCTCGCGGAGCCAGAGGATTCGGCCACGCGGTACGAGAAGCTCGCTTCCGTGTTCGCGGATGATCGACTTTGGATCGACAGCTCATCCGGAGTCTGCACGCACTTTTTCGCTGTCGAAATTGCGGTCGTCGGCAATCGGAAAGAGCTGAGTCAGGACTGTGGTGGCCGCACCCCAACCTACGATACGTCAAACACCTGGAGGTCGCTGCTCATTGCAGGAGGGCTCACGGGTGTCACCGACGGTCTCGACCGTGATGAGCACGCCCCATCGGCAACGGTATTCCCGTTTCTCGCGCCACCGGATCCTGACCATGTCGATCACTAGGGTGCTTGCATTACTGGGCATCCTGTTCGCTGCCGGTCCCGCATCTGCACATACGGGCACCGGTCTGCCGGGAGGTTGGACTGCGGGCTTCATGCATCCATTGGCTGGCTTCGACCATCTGCTGGCGATGATGGCGGTTGGAATGTGGGGTGCAACCCTCGAACGACCGCTGATCTATGTCCTACCGGTCCTCTTCCCCGCGCTGATGGTTGTCGGTGCGGGATTAGGCATGTTCTCTGTGCCGCTTCCCCGAGTAGAGATTGGCATCGCGTTGTCGGTGCTCACACTGGGGACCTGCATCGCTTTGGCCATTCAGCCACCGATATGGATCGCCTGCCTCATAGTCGGCGTCTTTGGTGTTTTCCACGGCGACGCACATGGAAAGGAGCTCCCGTCGGCAGCGGATCCAATCCGCTACAGTGCTGGCTTTGTTCTCGCCACTGGGCTCCTCCACGTCGCCGGCATCGTGGTAGGCAGCCTCACCACGCGACCTTTGGGCGCTACGATGGCGCGGAGCTTCGGTGTCCTGATTGCAATCAGTGGTATCGGGTTCTTCCTTCGAGCGATCATCGCATGAGGGATGGCATCACACCGTGCGTGCTGCTTTTTGCTGCTTTCGGCCTTGCACTTGCATTTGCTCCTCGCAGCGCATGGCTTCCCAGCTTGGGCGCGCTCCTCTCAACGCTCGCCGCACCCTCTATCGTTTCATCAGGCCGGGGTTGGCTCGATGCAGCTTTTCTTGGGTGCTGGATCAGTGTGATCATTATTGCAGGAACGGTTCAACTGTTTCGCAAGCTCCCATCCTGGGCGGCACTTCTGCTGTCGATCGATGCCGGAGCATGGGCAAGCGCCGTGACCAGCCTGACAGGCTCACGCCTGCAGGTGCTCGCCGTATCGCCGTGTGTGCTGATTGTATGGCCGGCGGTATGTGTGACTCGACGATACGGACCGATTCCGATCAGGGTAGCCTCGAGTTGGCTCATCGCAATTGCTGCACTCTCCGGCTTTCTGCAATTCCTACCCGTAACGCCGGGTTATCTGCCCGATCACCTGGAGTAGGTCGTTGCGCCTGGATCGCAATTCGATCGCGTACGGACTGTTGGTACTCTGCCGGGCCGCGCCCCTGCCCGCTCACGATTTCTGGCTGCAACCGAGCGCATACTCGTTAACAGCAGATACTCCGACCTCCATGACGCTGCAGGTGGGTCACGGGCAGTTTCGCCAGCGCTCACCCATTCCGACCCGAAGGATTGTGCAATTCCTTGCAATTGCGCCCGACGGAACAGCAACTGATCTGCGACCCAGGCTCCAACTGGGCCAACTCTCGAAGGACGGCGATTTCGAGCTTCACGAGCTGGGCGCGCACATTTTGATCCTACAAACGGACAATCGAGCACAAACACACCTGCCACCCATCCGATTCAACGACTACCTGAAAGCCGAAGGACTGACTCCTGCGCTGCAGCAGCGGGACCGGCTTCATCAAACGGACCGCGACGGCTCGGAGCGTTACAGCCGTTGCGCGAAATCCATCGTGCAGGTTGGCTCAATGATGGCGCAGCCGCGGAGCCAGGTCACCGAGCCCGTCGGTTTGCCGTTGGAAATAGTCCCTGAAGTAAATCCCTATCGCACGCCCCAACCTGCGAACTTTCCGGTGAGGGTGTTTTACGAAGGGCATCCGCTTTCAGGGGCCCTGGTGAAGCTTACAGATCTTCGGAAGGACGCATCGCCGTACGAGGCGCATCTGACGGACAGCGGCGGCCACGCAACATTCGAAATGCCGAGAGCCGGAAGCTGGCTGCTCAATGTGATATGGACAAAGCCACTCGCAGCTGCGGATGAAGCTGACTTTGAAACCGTCTTTTCGAGTCTGAGTTTCGGCTTTCCCTGACTTTGACAATGTGACCCGCAAATCAAAGGAGATCACCGATGAGTATCATCGACACCGCACTGACAGCAAATCGCAACTACGCTAAACGGCATGACCCAAAGCTGGGCCAACGCCCAGCGCCGAAAATCGCCGTAGTGACATGCATGGATCCACGCCTGTCGAACCTGCCTGAAATCCTGGGCCTGCCTCACGCAGATATCGATGTTATCCGGACCGGCGGTCCCGCCGTCACCGAAGATGTTCTGGGCGAGTTGGTTGTCTCTACGCGCGTATTGGGAACAAAGGAGATCATGCTCCTCAACCACACCGGATGCGGGTTCACCACATTCACTGATGAGGAGTTGAATGACAGGCTCGCTGCTTCAACCGGCGATTCCTCCCCCGCCCCGATGCGTTTCTTCTCATACCAGGACCCCCAACAGAATACCCGGGATCAGATCAATAAAGTCAGATCCCATCCCTGGATTGCAAAGGAGATTCCGGTGCGCGGCTTCGTGTTCGATATGGAGACAGGAATTCTGGCGGAAGTCGCGCCCGTCTGAAAGCGACCGACTCCAGGGACCGCTGGTGCAGATCGGCGGCCTCTAATCAGTCGACCATGCATCCACTTTCCGAGAAACAGATTCCAGTACTTCCCAGCTAATCTCATGCCGGCATCCAGACAATAATCCGTACATCGGCTCGAGCTCGGGCGCCTTTAGATTGCCAGGATGGACCAGTCGCATTTTCTGATTTCGGTGGTAGATGACAATGAGTCAATACGTGAAGCACTGCCGGACCTGCTCCGAACAATGGGGTTTGATGCCGAGCCGTTTAGTGCTGCCGAGACATTTCTGAGCTCGGACGCGGTCGACAGAAGCCATTGCCTCATCCTCGACGTTTCGATGCCGGGTATGTCGGGACCGGAGCTGCAGTGTGAACTGCGACGTCGTAAGCCAGATTTGCCGATTATTTTCATCACCGCGCAAATTGACTCGGCACTGCGCGCGGACCTGCTCGCGGCGGGGGCCGTTGCATGTCTGTTCAAGCCGTTCGGTCCGCGGGAGCTGCAATCGGTCCTCGATGAGGTTGTCGGTGCGATTCGGGCAGAACGGTCCAAGAGTCCAACCTGACTGTATTGTAGCCTCGTGCACCGGTACTGATGGTCCGTGCGTCGCCGCACGTCTGAATGCCTCATCTGGACAACATCCTGGCGTTTGTGAAAGTCGCCGAGTTCGAAAGCGTCAGTAAAGCTGCGCGCTCTCTGGGTGTTCCCATTTCGACTGTGAGTCGTCGACTGTCTGTGCTCGAATCCGAGTTGGGGGTCGCGCTGGTACGACGCACTACCAGGCGAATAACCCTGACGCCCCAAGGGATGGAATACTACAAACGAAGCCTCGATCCTTTGATGGCTCTGCAGGAAGCCGAGCGCGCTCTGCGGCAAACGCAAAAGCGGCTCGAAGGCACCCTTAAAATCTCAGTGCCGATGATACTCGGCCAACCATCATTCATCGATTTCCTGTCCCGCTTTTCACGGGCTCATGCCGCGGTCCGAATCGACCTGTACATCACCAACCTGTACCTCAATCTGGTGGCGGACAACATTGACGTCGCTATCCGGTTCGGTGAGCAGCAGGATTCGACCGTAGTGGCAAGCAAGATTGGCAACAGCATCCGGTACGTCGTCGCCACGCCAGACTACCTGAGAGGCAAGAAGTTACCTTCGCAACCAGAAGATCTGACGGCTCATGACTGCGTGATGTTCAACGCCAGTAACAATGAAACTGATTGGGACCTGGTGAGCGGTCGCCGCCAGATTCGGGTACGCGTCTCGGGACCGATCTCGAGTCGCGATTGCCAATCGGTGAGCGCGTTTGTCCTGCGCGGACACGGAATCGGACTCGTCGAGAGCAGTTACTGCGAGCAACCTTTGGTCCGCGGTGAGTTGCTGCGCCTCCTGCCCCGCTGGACGTCCCCGCGGATTCCGGTATTCGCGGTTTACCCGACCCGGAAATACCTGCCGTCGAGAGTCAGCGCGTTTCTCGATGCGCTTGGAAAGTGGAACAGCCCGCTGTGGATTCGCGATTGAGCTCGCGGCATGGCCGACATCAGCGCCTCGACCTGGGAATACCCGCTTCACCTCGAGGCAGCCGGCCTTGCAACACTGATTTCAGCACAACCGCATGGTTGACATACGGATCGTGCGCGGCATACAAAAGGGTAACGCGCCCCTTTTTGCCGAGTTTTCGCAACGCGTCCAGGGCGCCACTACGGGCGAGTCGTTTGATTTTGAAACTCATGGCTACGTTTCTCGATGATGCAATCACGGGGCGGCGCAATCCGAAGCAGATGATAGCCTCGTCTGCGGGAAACACCGAATGACGATCCGGAAGCAACATTCGCGGTTTCCTCTGAGTCCATCCGTGACCGACGCCACTGATTCGGAGATTCTCCAGTCAACCGTGTGAACCACCGTGTCAGATGAGATTGGTCGCACATGCCACACGCTAGCGC
>Ga0105237_10009509_pt1 | contig 10408 bp, 4 predicted proteins | sample KBSC24metaG_FD_81520 | JGI IMG/M metagenome (GOLD analysis project Ga0105237, IMG submission 81520) | Corn rhizosphere microbial communities from Kellogg Biological Station, Michigan, USA - KBS C2-4 metaG | ecosystem: Host-associated > Plants > Roots > Rhizosphere > Soil | place: Michigan, USA... | reverse complement strand
GCCTTCTCGCAGTTGTCGCAGCGTACGCACAGGCTCTCATCGATCAGCAGCACGTCGGTGGCTTCACCCAGGCCCTGGCTCAGCAGGAAGCTCACGAGATTCTGCCGCTCGGGCTGCGCTTCGTTCTCCACGACTTCGGTCAACCGGTCGAGCACCTGGACTTCGATGCCGCCGCGCAGGGTGTTGTTGCGCATCAAGACGTCGTTGAAGGTCTTGCCCTTCAGCATGACCGTCTGCGTCTTGACGGCCGCGCGCACAGTCGCCGTGCGCTTGGCATTCGATAGCAGCGCCATCTCGCCCACGTAGTTGCCGGCGGCGGCGTACGCGAGCACGACATCCTTGCCGCCGATCTTGCGCATGATCGCAACCGAGCCGCTGCGGATCACGTGCAGGCCGTCCGGCTCATCGCCTTCGTTGAACAGAACCTCGCCGGCGGCGAAGTCCTTGATGGTGGCATCCGCGACCATCTCCTTGAGGTCGGCCTCGGGGATCCACGGCGCAACGTGCGTGCGCACCACCGTGCGCACCGAGGTCTCGTCGATCTGCCGCTTGACCGAGGCGACGCTGCTGATCAGCTTCAGCATCGAGCGCCGCGGCGTCTCGATCAGCACGCAGTTCTCGCCGGCTTTCACGGTCGCGGAGCGGCGCCGGCCCGACAGGAGTCCCATCTCGCCGAAGAACTGCCCGCGCTTCAACGTCAGCTTGCGGGTGGTGACGCCGGCCTTGTTCGCGGTGGCGACCGACTCGATGTTCACTTCCCCCTCGAGAATCGAGAAGAACGTACTGGTGTAGTCGCCCTGCACGAACACGGTCTCGCCTTTCTTGGGCGTCAGCACCGTGCTGTCGAGCATGAACTCGCGCAGCTGCAGCGTGGTCATCTCATTGAACAACGGAACGTTCCGCTGTACCAGCGCCAATGCTTCGGATACCGTCGTAGCGCGGCTGAAATCGCGGAACTTCGCCTTCAGCAGCGGCTCGTCGGCCGGCTCGACGAAATTGCCGCGAATGTACTCGACCACCTCGTAGCCCTGGTTCATCGCCTGCTTGATCAGCGGGTAGCCGCCGAGTGCCCCGATGACGTACAGGCCCGGAACGCTGGACTCGTACATCGCGGAGATCTGCGGCGTCGCGAGGGGATCGCCGCTCGAGAAGGCGACGCCGAAGCTTTCCACGAGCTTGCGCGGCGGCGTTGCGCCGAGGCGCGCAATGACGCGGTCGCATAGAACCTCCGCGACGCCGGTCGGCGTATTCATTACGAAGCGTCCCGGCTTTACGTCGTTTGCGACGGCTTCCACCTTGACCGCCGTGGTGCCGTAGTGGCATTCGATCTTGCCGTCCCGGATCGCGCCCTGCACCAGGTCGAGATTGCCCTGCTTGATGCGCGCGAACTCGCCGGACCGGTTGATCATGATCACGCGGTTGTGATCCGCAAGCGCGAGGGCGTTCTCGACGCCGGCATCACCGGATCCGACCACGACGATGGTCTCGCCGGAGTATTCGTCCGGGTCGTCGAGCTGATACTGCACCAGGTCGAGATCCTCGCCAGACACGCCGAGCTTGCGCAGATTACCTTGCAGCCCGATGCACAGAACGATATGCGCAGCGTTCAGCGTTTCGCCGCGTGCCGTCTTGATCTCGAACGCACCTTTCGATCCCGAGATCGACGTCACCGCCGAGCCGTAGCGGATGTTGACGCGGTAGGTGCGGATATCCTGGTCCCATCGGCTCAGAACCGCCTCGCGTTTGCCGGCTGCGAATGCGAGCGGGCTGCGCAGCGGCAGCACGTTCGGCTCGGCCATGACGTGCTTGCCTTTCTGATAGCGGTAGATCGTGTGCGCAAGATGATCCTCGGCTTCCAACAGAATGTGCGACAGGCCGAGCTCTGCCGCGTGCGCGGCGCACGAGAGACCGCTCGGCCCGGCGCCGACGACCGCAATCTCGAACTTGTTCATGTGTGCGCCTCTATTGTTTGCTGTTGCGTATCGTCGGCCGCCTTCTCCTCCCCCTTCACGGGGGAGGTGGTGAAGGGGATGGGGGAGATGACGACATGATCAAAGATCCCCATCCCCACCCGGCCCCTCCCCTTGAAGGGGAGGGAATATTTCGTCCGGACGGGTCGCAGGAAATTCATTTCTTTGTCGCTCCCGTCTCCAGTCGCGATTTCAGCTCGCGCAATCCCTGCTGGAAGGCCGCCGGCCGATACTTCTCGTCGTAGGCGACCGTCGAGAGCAGATCGCTCATTGCCGGCTCTACGGTCGCCGCACGCAGCATGCCGCGTCGCGCCATCATGTCGGCGACGCTCTGCAGGGCCATCACGGCTTGCTCGGCGCCCTGGTAGTCCGTGTACTGACCGGCGAGTCCGTCCTCGATCAGACCGTTCAGCATGCCGCGCAGATCGCGCTCGGAGAACGGGTGCGCGCGGATCTTCGGCACCAGCCCCATGACCAGAACTTGCGTCGCGCGCGATTGCGGAAGCGCATCGTCGCCCGAAGCGATGGCGCGATGCAGAAGAGCAATCTGCTTCGCGAGCTGCGCTTCCGTGTCCGGATCGACGCGCCGCGCGATCTGGCGCAGCATCAGCAGGCTCGCGTCGTTGAGCCGCACGATGCCGGGCCCAGCCAGCACGCGTGCCGAGCTGTCGCGCTTGTCTCCCATGTAATGGTGGCAGGCGTGGCAGTCGAACAGCACGAGCTCCGGGAACAGTCCGTCGCGGCCGCGCGTCGGATCATTGAGGATCTCGAGCAGCGAGTTGGCGGCGAGCGCCTGGCCGATCGCCCAGATCCGCACGCCGTTCGACATCTTCCTCTCGGGTGGCACGTCGGATCCGGCGCGGAAGTGCGGCGGCTGGATCTGCATGAACGTGTCGAGCTCGAAGCTCATGCGCGGGTGGCCGGCCGCCATCATCTTGTGTGTCACGAACTTCTGGCGGTTGCCGAAATGGCAGCTTAGGCACAGGCGCGCACGCTCGACGTCGTCTGAGATCGGGTACATGCCCCTCGCGAGATTGTCTGCGTGCGTTGCTCCTTGCTCGACGTGGCTCTTGATCCAACCTTCGGCGGGGCCGTGACAGCCTTCGCACGTGATGCCGTCGCTCAGTACGAAGTGCTCGCCGCGCCGCTGTTGTGGCACGTTGTGCGCGTGACAGTCGAGGCACAGTGCGGAGCGGTGCGCGGGCTCCTTGAGGCCCAGCTTGCGCGCGATCTCTTGCGAGCGCGTGTTGGTCAGGACCGAGTATGCGCGCGCGTGCTTGTCCATGCGCGACCAGGTGAAGTACTCGGTCTGCAGCACGTGCGAGTCCTTCCAGGGCTCCACGGCGCCATGGCAGAGGCTGCTCGCGCAGGTGGCGACGCCGAGCGATTTGTCAGGCGTGTTCTGCGGCAGCGGTGCTCCCCAGACGGCAGCGCTGCACGTTAGGCTGAGGATCGTGGCGAGGAGGAGGGGCGTTCGCATTTCTAAAGCTCAACGTCGACTGGCCGCCGAGACGCAGAGAGCGCGGAGAACTGCAAATGCGGAAGCCCGTTGCCTCACTCCCCCCTTTGACAAAGGGGGGCAGGGGGGATTTTCGAATGAGCACACACCCGTTCTCACCGCTTCGCCTCCGCTCTGCCCACCGTATCCTGCACCACCCACGGCGTCCCATCGGGTTTCAGATAAAGCTTGCGCTGCTCTTCGAGATTCAACGGCCGCGACCCGATCCTGCCGAACACCGCGATCTGTCCGCCGGTCTCGTCCACCGCGCGATCGCGCTCCAGGCCGCGCGAGAGCGCGATCGCACGGCTGCGCGTCGCGCGCCACGCGATCAGCTTAGGCCTCGGCTCCGGGCTGAAGCCATAGAACTTCGGTTGGTTATCGGGCGCTGTCAGCTGCAGCACCTTGAGCCCGTTGCGCCCGTCCGCGACATACGCGAACAGCGATGCGTTGGTCGACCCGATCGCCACGTCCTGCGCATCGTTGAGCGCGCCGTTCGCGTTGAACTCCATCAGCACCTTCGGCTGCGCGGGATTCTCGACGTCGACGATGACCAGCCCATCGCGCCCGGCCGCGACATACGCATAGGTGCGCGCCACGTACACACGCCGCGCATCGTCGAACGGAACATGCGCAGCCTCCACGCGCATGGCTCGCTCGGGGATCGTTACGTCGACGACATCGAGCCCGCTCGCGCTCGTCACGAACAGATAGCGGAACTGCAGAGCGGATCCACGCGCGCCCGCGATCGGAACAGTTGCCGCGATCTTCGGCGCCATCGGATCGCCCAGATTGACGATGACGAGACCTCTGTCGGTCGCGACATACGCATAATAGCCGCCGAGCGTGACATGGCGCGCACCCTTCAGCATACCGTCGGGATTCCAGGTCAGCGCGCGCTGCAGGAAATTGTTGCGCGGCTCGCCGTCCTGCAGCGTGTTGACGTCGACCAGGATCAATCCTTCCTCGGCATCCGTGATCAACGCATAGTTGTAGATCGGATGGAACGGCTGCTCCTGGTTGGTCACGCGCATGAACTTGCCGATATTCTTGTTCGGAGCGATCGGCTGGTTGGTCGGCAGCGCCACACAAGTCGCGTTCTTCGACGCGATGTAAGTGCGCTGTCCGGGCGGACCGACCGGTGCCGTGATGATGCGTTGAGACACGCCCTTGTTCGCGATCGAAGCGACATCGTATACGCGCATGCCGCCGGCGCCCTCGGCGCTGTACAGATACTCCCCGCGCCGCTGGATGCAGCTCACCGGTCCGCCGGCGCGGTGATCGTACGCGTTCGGCAGCTTGCGCCCGCGCTTCTCATGCGCGGCGTACCAGTCCGGATAGGCATAGCGATGCAGGTAGCTGCCGATGACGGCCTGCGGCTCTTCCCATTCGGTGACCTCGATCGCTTCCACGTGCTTCTCTTCGCCGAGCCACGCGTCGAAGCCGACGAAGTTCACGAAGCCGGTTCCCTGCAGCAGCAGCTGCGCCATGATCGCGTTGTTGTCATTGGCGCTCGACAGATGGCAATCCGTGCAGGTCTTGGTCTCGGTCTTGCGCTCGGTATGCGGGTAGTGCGGCGCGAATGCCTGGCTCGAGAAGCCGCTGCTCGCGGTCGGCGGCTGCTGGATGTAGATGCGCTCGCGGTTGGAATTGGTCGATGACAGCACCAGCGCCGAGGACGAGCGGATCGGCGTGATCTTGCCGCCTTTGACCGGGCCCGCGCGGCCGATCTGGAACATGTCGTCGCGTGCGACCTGCGGGTTGTAGGTCGCGAAGTTGCGGCTCTCGCCGCCCTCGTAGTGATGGCGCTCGGTCTTCCAGTTGGCTTCGATCGGCAGATGGCAGCCCGCACAACTCGTGGTCCACGACGTGTGGCAGGTGTGGCATGCCATCTCGTCATCGCCATGGGCGCGGTCGGCGGCTCGGATGGCTGGACTCCAGATCTGCGCGTAGTCGTCGACCTGGCCGCGTGCAACCAGCTTGGCGCGCGCGGCTTTCTCGTTGTAGCGCGGACTCTTCGGATTCACGCTGTCTTTCACCAGGGAGACGGCCCACTCGAGGTCGGGATCCATCTGCGAGCGCTGATACAGTCGGCCGTCGCGCCACTCGAAGCGCTTGCGACCGTCCGGCGTGCGCATCAGTGAGAGGTCGCGGCCCGCCGGTGCCGCGGCCGGTCCCGATGTGGTCAACGTCGGATAGCGGTCGACGGTCCCGTGGCAGTCGCGGCAGTCGATCTCGATCGCCGCTGCGACCTCGCCGTAGAGGTGTCCGTTGCCGTGGCTGTCCTGCGAGAAGGGGCAGTCGACGCAATGCATGCCGACGTCGAGATGCACCGACGACAAGTGCACGGCCTGCGTGAACTTTTTCGGGTCGTCGTCGGCTACCGGCTTGTTGTCCTTGTCGAGCAGTGTGCCGTGGCGATCGCGCTTGAAGATCGCACGGAAGTTCCAGCCGTGACCGTGGTAGTCGGCGAACTGCGTGTCCTTGAGCTGTGGATTGAGGAGCGACACGTCCTTCAGGAAATTCAAGTCGCCCCACTTGCCGATCACGGAGGCGCCCTCGGGGTTGCGATCGAGGATGCGGCGTCGCTCCGCGTCGCTCGGATACTTCTGCTTCTCGGGCCACATATGCGGCGCGTCCGCCTCGTAGTCCCACATCGTGAAGCCGTAGAAGCTGTTCACGAAGATGTTCGGCTGGTGCATGTGGCACACCATGCACTGCGAAGACGGAATCGAGCGCGTGAACTCGTGCCTGAGCGGATGCCCGGTCTCGACCTTGCTGATGGTCGGGTCCGCGGTGATCGTGCGACCCTCGTTGCCGTACTGTGCGTAGATGCCGGAATGGCTCTTGTCGCGGTCGTTCGCATACACGACGTGGCAGCCCGCGCAGCCGGACGAACGATAGTCGCCCGGCTGCTCGTTGGTGCCCAGGAACCACATGTATGGATCGTTCAGGCGCGTCTTCGTGATGTTGATGAGCGGCACCGCGATGCGTGCGCCGGTTCCGGGTCCGCGATTGGACGCCTTGATGTCGGGTCGTCCCGGCTCGTCGAGCGTCTGCAGCTTGCCCGAGACGTTCGGCAATCCGACCTCGGGGAACTGGCTGCCGATCACGCGGCCGCCGCGCTCGAACACGCGGAAGATATCGGCCGGCGGAACGGTCTCCCAGACGGGCAGCGGATACAGCTCGGGCAGGATGCCTTTCGCGGTCATCCAGTCGTTCGGCGGAACCGGGTTCTTGATCGTCGCCGGCTCCGAGTCCGGAGTGTAGGCTTCGCCCAGGATGCCGCGCTTGAACGGCAGGATGCCGTTGTTGTACGAAGCGCCGTTCCACAGCATCGCGCCGGTCGCCATCAGGCTGCGCTCGGCCGCTTGAATCGTCGTGAGATGGCACGCGCCGCACGACTCGCGCGCGATGCGGTAGTCGGACGGGTTCATGAAGCGCACGAAATCGGGGCTCTCGCGATTCAACAGCGTGTACGACAGCTTGGGATTGGCCGAGCTCGGCGCATCCCAGTTCTTCGGGAAGCGCGGCAGCACGTGCGCCTTGTCCATCGCCGCGCGATATTCCTTGTCGCCGTAGCTGTTGTACTCGGAGCCTGACGGGCGCTGTACTTGGCTGTCGCCGCCATGGCAATCGGTGCAGCCCAGTACGACAGCCGGGCTCGAATGCATCGTCGCCCGGTCGCTCGAAGTGTGGCACGTCAGACAGCCTTCCGACTTCGCGAACGCATCGCTCTCGCTTTGACGCGCCGGCGCCGGGGCTGCGCCGGCGAGCGCCGCCGAACCACTGAGGCATGCGGCGCCGATGATCGCAACGAGCAGGGCGCGCATCAGAACGTCACCAGCATGTTGATGACGGCCGAGTACAGCATGCCGTCGACGGCGTTGCCGTACAGCGCTTTCAGCCCTTCGGCCGGCACGAGCTGCGCGAAGGACGCGTTGAACACGACATTCTGCGTGAACATCGGACGGTACTGCACGCCGATCGAGAAGTCGACGCCGATGCTGGAGTTGGTGAGCCTCTGGTTGCGCAGCGCCTCGAGGCTCGAGACATTGTCGAACTCGAGATAGCTGATGTTGCTGATGAAGCGCAGCCCCGTGCTCACGTCGAGGTCCGCGCCCATGCCGAGCAGGTGCAGGCCCGGATTCGTGAAGTTCGACTGGCCGTGCTCGCGCGACGAGCGCAAGGACGGCAGCACGCCGTTGCGGATCGTGAGCGCGGTGCCGCCGCCACCGACGAACGGAATCGATTGCCGGATCCAGTAGCTCGTATCCGCGCCCGCGAACTGCGGATTCTCGAGCACAGAGTCGAAGCCCTGCGCCTTGTTGTCGTACGGATCGCGATCGCCGGAGGCATATAGCGCGTTGGCGCGGATGCGGATCCAGTCGAAGTCGCGCGACAGCTCGAGCGCTCCGAACAAGGCCCCAATGTCTTCGCGCACACCCGAAAGCTGGCCGCGATCGACCGAACCGACCGCATAGTAGCCGGAAGCGCTGAGATTCCAGCGGCCATAGTGGCCGTCCCCGTTCGCGCCGAGATAAGTCACGTCGTAGTTGTACGGTCGTCCGGTGCCGAGCACGGCGGGCCGCTCGAGGAAGCCGTTGCCGTTGTAGTAGTCGGGCCGGTCGCCCTCGCGGTTGCGGTTGTAGAGGATCACCCCCTGCGTCGTGAACCCTTGCACCGGCCAGTCCTGCCGATAGAGGTTGGCGACGAAAACATCGTCGGCACGCCAACGTTGTGTCACGTCGTTCAGTCCGCTGTTGGTGTCCTTCTCCAGCCGGCGCAGCCACGCCAGGTTGTACTGCCAGCGATTGCTGTCGCGCGTGCCGAAGAAGCGTGCACCGAACGGCTGGTCCTGGAACAGGAACCCGCGAAAGTCCGCGGTGAACGGCTGGATGCCGAAGCGGAAGCTGTCGAAGTCGTAGCGGTCGGACACGTTGCGCAGATGCTTGTCGACGAAGAGCTCCTGAACGCCGACGAACATATCGTCGCGATCGACACCGTTGCTCGGATTGATGTTCGTCGTGCGCAGCTCCTGCGCCATCAAACGGTTGTAGTTCACCACCGGCACGAAGCGGAATTCGAGATCGGGCGGGCGGAACACCGTATCGCCCTTGATCACCGAGAAGCTGAGAATGCCGGTCTCGGTGAACAGCAGCGAATTGCCTTGACCGAACGCGCCGTTCGAGCCGGCGTAGCGCGTCGACTGTGCGCCGACCGCAGTCGGCAGCTGGCGCCCTTCGAGCAGCGTGTCGGATATCGCCGTGATGTTCAGGAACCAGTCGTCGCCGAGCTTCTTGCGCGAGATCGGCAGATCGCCTTTGAGCTCATTCGGGTTGTACGGGTCCCAGCGGTCATACGGCAGCAGGCCGAGCGACTGCACGATGCGCCAGCGATCGGGTACCGGCACCACTTCGCGCGGCGCGTAACGTGCGGGTGGCGGTACCTTGGATGGATCGATCACCGGCAGACCCGGCTCGATCGGCTCGCCTTGCGGTCGCGCGCGTGTGATGCCGCCGTCCTCAGCCTGCGGTTGCGCACCCGGCGACGCCGCCGATCCTGCAGCGGGCGTCGGCGCTGGGAGCGTGATATCGCCGGGCGCGGCCGGTTTCTGCATGCTGCGATTGCTCGGGAACGGCACGACCGACAGCGACGTGCCGGCCTCGGTCGGTGCATCGCGCAGCCAGGCTTCGCCGCCGTTTGCGAGCTTGATGCGATACCAGTCGCCGCGTTTCGCGTCGGACTCGAACTGTGCGCCTTGCTCGAGACGCGCAACGACCGGCCGTGCCATGTCCGGTCCTCTATGCGCCCACGCCACGGGCGTGGTGACTTGCAGCAGATAATGCTCGGGCTCGACCGCGGCGTTGCTGGGGGCGACTTCGTTCGCTGCCGGTGTTTCCATCATGCGCAGCAGGCCGGTGTTGACCCAGCCTTCGCGTGGTGGCGCAGTCTCTTGCGAGCGCTGCACTTTGGTCCAGTCGCCTTCCTGGCGCAGCACCTTGACGCGCTCGCCCGGCGCAAGCACTGCGCGAATGCGCTCGCGCTTGCCGGGGCCGGCTCGAAGATTCGCGCGCACCTTTACCTCAGCCTGCAGCTCGGTGGTCTGCGCCAGCACAACACCCGAGAGCGCGAGGTCGAGCGTGCACGCGAGAACGGCAAAGGCGACCCATTGGCCACTCTGTGTCCAAGGTCGCGGTCGCCTAGATCCCGTCGCACACATTGGTTGCGGTGGTGTCGAGGAACGGCGCGACCGGACAGCTTACGTAACGCAGGTTGCCCCCGGGCACCGTGATGCGGTCGGCACGCAGCGCGGACGGCGCATTCGTGATACCCGTGCCGAGCGCGTTGCCTGCGTTGGCCAGGCCGAGAAATGCAACCATGTCGTCCTGATCGATGCCGTCGCCGGATACACCGATAGCGCCGACCAGCGCTGAAGTCAGACCTCCGACGCGGAAGATCGGCACGCTGCCCGGAAAGATCTGGATGCCGTTGGCCGACACACCGCTGCACGGGCCGGACGGCAGCGGCGCGACCTGGGCGGTCAGATTGGTGACGACTTTGTTGTAGATGAGATCGAGCTGCAGCCCATCTGAGAACGGGCTCCAGTTGGCAAATGCTTTCGACAGCGGCCCGGGTCCGCTCCCGTCGATCCCATCCGGCAAGAACGGCCGCGCGAGGTTGCCGATCGCGCGATTGCTGTAGGCGATGCCATTCGTGAGCGCGGCAGAAGTAAGCCCAGGCGTCGCCTGCATGTTCGTCACATACGTTGCGATCGGAGAGGTGGGTACATAGGTGGGTGTCGGCTCCGCGTTCAGCAGGGCCGCGGCGTTAGTGCGCGAGAACAGAAGTGCGCTGCGCGCCTTTTGTACCGCGACGTCCGTGCCGAATACCGGTGCATCGGGCGTGCGGATCAATCCGAGCACGGCGCCATTCGTAT
>Ga0105237_10009507_pt1 | contig 10408 bp, 8 predicted proteins | sample KBSC24metaG_FD_81520 | JGI IMG/M metagenome (GOLD analysis project Ga0105237, IMG submission 81520) | Corn rhizosphere microbial communities from Kellogg Biological Station, Michigan, USA - KBS C2-4 metaG | ecosystem: Host-associated > Plants > Roots > Rhizosphere > Soil | place: Michigan, USA... | reverse complement strand
GTCCAGCGCGTCGTCACGACCGTGGTGAAGGCGGCGCGCGCTTACTCCGACGAACAGCAGCGCAGCGAGCTGTTCGCGCTGTGGGGCAAGGCCGAGATGCCCGAGAAGTATTGGCGCGAAGACTTCATCGGCCAGCCGGTGCGCGTGCGCCTGTCGCCGCTGCTCGACCCGTTCCTGGTGGCCCGCTACAAAGACGCCGCCAGCGAAGCCTTCAGCCTCAGGCTCACACGCAGCAAGCCCGAGATCGACTCCTGGTTCGACCGCCGCTTCCTCAACGCAGCGCTGAAGGAGCTCAAGCTCGAAGGCTACTGGCCTGAGTACGACGCGAGCGGCGAGCTCGTGGGCAACAAGGTCGCGGCGCGATGACTCCCCCCCACCCTCCGTTCGGGCTGAGCCAGTCCTCCCGACCAGTCCTGAGGTATCGAAGGAAGCCCTCGTGGAGCACGCGCCGACCCTTCGACACGGGCCTTCGACAAGCTCAGTCCCTGCTCAGGGCGAACGGGAGGATCATTCGCGACAAGCTGCTTGCCTGGCCGGTGCCGCTCGCGGTGCTGCTGCTGTGGTGGACCGCAGCGCGCTTCGAGTGGATCGCCCCGCAGGTGCTGCCGTCGCCCGAGGCCGTTGCACTCACGCTGCGGGACTCGCTCGTCAGCGGCGAGCTGTGGGCCAACCTGCAGATCAGCCTGGTGCGGATGCTGGCCGGCTTCGGCGCGGGCCTGGTCGGCGGGCTGCTGCTCGGTGTGGCGATGGGTCTCTCGCCGAGTTTCAAGGACTACGTCTACCCGCTCTTCAAGGCCTTCAGCCAGGTGCCGGTGCTGGGCTGGCTGCCGCTGCTGATGCTCCTGGTCGGCATCGACGAGGCGTTGAAGATCATCCTGATCGGCAAGGCCGCGCTGGTGCCGATCGCGCTGAACACCTGCAAGGGCATCCAGGGCGTTCCGACGCGCTTCATCGAGGTGGCGCGGGTGCTGAGGTTCACGCGTTGGCAGATGCTGAGCCGGGTCGTCTTCCCCGCGGCACTGGCGCCGATCTGGAACGGCCTTCGCTACGGCCTGACGCATGCCTGGCTGACGCTGGTGGTCGTCGAACTGCTCGCGTCCAGCGAAGGCCTCGGCTTCATGATCGTCTACGGGCGGCAGCTCTTCCAGCTCGACGTCGTGCTCGCCGCGGTGGCAGTCGTCGGCGTGGTGGGCTTCGCGCTCGACAAGCTGCTCGCGCTTGTCGAAGCGCGGCTGCTTCGCTGGCGCAAGGAGGCGTTCTGATGCTCCCGAAAGCGCTGCGCGGCTGGGTGCTGCCGATCGTGATCGTCGTGCTGTGGTGGGCCGCGGTGCGCTTCGGCTGGTCGAACTCGCCGCTGCTGATCGCGCCCGGCAAGGTGTGGCAGACCGCGGTCGAGCAGTTCGCGAGCGGCAAGCTGTTCGCCGCACTCGGCGCGAGCCTGTGGCGCGACCTGGCGGGCTTCGCGATCGGTGCGAGCGCCGGCCTGCTGTTCGGCGCGCTGCTGGGTGCGTCGCGGCTCGCAGAGAAGTTGCTGGGCCCGAGCTTTCACACGCTGAAGCAGATTTCGCTGTTCGCGTGGATCCCGCTGCTCTCGGTGTGGTTCGGGCTCGGCGATGCGGCGAAGGTGGCGTTCCTGTCGCTCGCCGCGTTCTTCCCGGTCGTGCTGAACACCTTCGAGGGCATTCGCAGCGTGCCATCCGACCTGCTCGAGGTGGGCCGCGTGCTGCGCTTCAGCCGAGCGCAGGTCTGGCGCAAGGTGATCTTGCCGGCCGCATCGCCGTCGATCTTTGCCGGCATTCATCTCGGGCTGATCTACGCATGGCTCGCAACGCTCGGCGGCGAGTACCTGCTCGTTTCCGGCCAAGGCATCGGCAACACGATGGTCGACGGGCGCGAGCACTTCTGGATGGACCTGGTGCTGTTCGGCGTGATCGTCGTCGGCCTCGTCGGCTTCGGGCTGAACTGGGTTGCGAGCCGCATCGAGGCGCGCGCGCTGGCATGGCGCGGGCGTTCGGTCGCGCAGTTCTGATTTCAGTGCTGATTTCGCACAAGGAGAGTTTCATGGCACACGCCGGCACACTGCACATCGGTGGCTTGAGCAAGCAGTACCAGGTCAAGGGCCAACCATTGCCGGTACTCGACGACATCACGCTGACCGTTGCGCCTGGCGAGTTCGTCAGCATCGTCGGCAGCAGCGGCTGCGGCAAGTCGACCTTGCTGCGCCTGATCGTCGGGCTCGAGAACGACTATCAAGGCGAAGTGCTGCTCGACGGGCAGCGCATCGTCGGCACCAGCCTGGACCGCGGCATCGTGTTCCAGGAGCACCGGCTGTTCCCGTGGCTCACGGTCGAGCAGAACATCGCGCTCGGCTTGCTGAATGCGAAGTTCACCGAGAGCGAGAAGAGCCGATCGGTGCGCGAGCACATCGCGCTCGTCGGCCTGGCCGGCTTCGAATCTGCGTACCCGCACCAGCTGTCGGGCGGCATGTCGCAGCGCGTCGCGATCGCGCGTGCGCTCGTGAACCGACCCGAGGTGCTGCTGCTCGACGAGCCGTTCGGTGCGCTCGATGCACTGACACGCGCCCACCTGCAGCAGGAGCTGCACCGCATCTGGCGTGCCGAAGGCATCACGATGATCCTCGTCACGCACGACGTCGAAGAAGCCGTGTTCCTCGGCGAGAAGGTCGTCGTGATGGAGCCGCGGCCGGGACGCATCCGCCGCATCGTGCCGGTCGAGCTGGCCTACCCGCGCGACCGGGTCGGAGCGCCGTTCGCGCGGATCAAGGAAGACGTGCTCGCCGAGTTTGCGGGCGAAGCGCCCTCGCCGCGCCTGCGCACACCGCGCAACGATGACTTCGATTCGGGCTACGACCTCCCGAACGGGTTGCGCTTTGCCGTCTGACCACCACCAGAACCTCCAAGAAGAAGGACCACACCATGCTTCGACGCCAACTTCGCCTGGGCGCCTTCATCATGGCCACCGGCCATCACGTCGCCGCCTGGCGGCACCCCGGATCGCAGGTCGATTCGGGCATCAACATCGATCACTACATCGAGGTTGCGCAGACCGCCGAACGCGGACTGTTCGACCAGGTGTTCGTCGCCGACAGCCCGGGCCTGTGGCACAAGGGCGACGAGGAGTCGCTGAGCCGCCAGGGTCGCGTCTCGCACTTCGAGCCGGTCACGCTGTGGGCCGCGCTCTCGGCGGTGACCAGGCACATCGGCTTCGTCGCGACCGCGTCGACCACCTATGAAGACCCGTACCTGCTGGCGCGCAAGTTCGCCTCGCTCGACCACCTGAGCAAGGGCCGCGCGGCCTGGAACGTGGTGACGACTGCGGCCGACAACGTGCACGGCAACTTCGGCCTCGCCGCGCACCCCGATCCGGCCTTGCGCTACGAGCGCGCGCACGAGTTCGTCGACGTCGTGAAGGGACTGTGGGACAGCTTCGACGACGACGCGTTCGTGCGCGATCCGGCCTCGGGCGTGTACTTCGACCCGCGCAAGCTGCACACGCTGAACCACGTCGGCAAGCACTTCAAGGTCAAGGGGCCGCTGAACATCGAGCGATCGCCGCAGGGCCATCCGGTGATCGTGCAGGCCGGCTCGTCGGAAGACGGCAAGGAGCTGGCGGCCGCCACCGCCGAGGCGATCTTCACGGCCTGGACCAGCCTCGCCGAAGCGCAGGCCTTCTACAAGGACGTGAAGGGTCGGATGGCGAAGTACGGGCGGCGCCCGGAACAGCTGCTGGTGCTGCCCGGCATCTCGCCGGTGATCGGGCGCACCGAAGCCCAAGCGCAGGCCAAGTGGGCCGAGCTGCAGGGCCTCATTCATCCGTCGGTGGGCTTGAACACGCTCGTGAACTTCTGGCCGGCCGAGGAGCTGCGGCGCTTCGACCTCGATGCGCCGCCGCCGTGGTACCCCGATCCGCCGAAGGGCGTGAACAGCCGCGCGCATGTCGTGATCGAACTGGCGCGGCGCGAGAAGTTCACGGTGCGCCAGCTCTACGAATACCTCGCCGGGGCGCGCGGGCACTGGGTGGTCGTCGGCACGCCGCAGAGTATTGCCGACCAGATGCAGTCGTGGTTCGAGAACGGCGCTGCCGATGGCTTCAACGTGATGCCGCCGGTGCTGCCGCAATCGCTGAACGAGTTCGTCGACCTCGTGGTGCCCGAGCTGCAGCGGCGCGGCCTGTTCCGCACTGCATACGAGGGCCGCACGCTGCGCGAGAACCTCGGGCTCGAGCGGCCGGTCAGCCGCTATGCCGCGACATCGGTGGCCGCATGACGCGGCGCGATCGTCCGCTGCGCACGTCCCCCCTCACCCCCTCCCCTCACTCCTCTCACCTCTGTTCAAGGAGAAGCTCATGAGTGCTGTACTGAATTCCTTTCCCGCCACCGAAACGACCGAGCTCGACCTGGCGCCGCTCGCCGGCCGGATCGGGGCCGAGATCCGCGGCCTGCGTCTCTCGGACCGGCTCGACCCCTCGGTCTTCGTCGCCGTCAAGCGGGCACTGCATCAGCACAAGGTGTTGTTCTTCCGCGGCCAGCAGCACCTGGACGATGCCGGCCAGCAGGGATTCGCGAAGCTCTTCGGCCCGCTGGTCGAGCACCCGACGGTGCCGTCGAAAGACGGCACGCAGATCCTCGAGCTCGACTCGCACCACGGCGGCCGCGCGAACTCGTGGCACACCGACGTGACGTTCGAGGCAGCGCCGCCGCAGGTCTCGGTGCTGCGCGCCGTGGTCGTTCCGCCGCACGGCGGCGACACCGTATGGGCCAACACCGCCGCTGCCTACGAGGAACTTCCGCCCGCGCTGAAGACGCTCGCCGAGAACCTGTGGGCCGTGCACGGCAACGACTACGACTACGCGGCCACACGCATCGAGCCCGACGCGCACGGCGCGAAGCGCTACCAGGAGGTGTTCACGAAGCGGCTGATCCAGGCCGAGCATCCGCTCGTGCGCGTGCATCCGGAGACCGGCGAGCGCACGCTGGTGGCCGGCCACTTCCTCAAGAACTTCATCGGCTACAACACGCAGGACAGCGACCACCTGTTCGCGCTGTTCCAGAACCACATCACGCGGCTCGAGAACACGGTGCGCTGGCGCTGGCAGGCGGGCGACGTGGCGATCTGGGACAACCGCGCAACCCAGCACTACGCGATCAACGACTACGGCAGCCAGCACCGCGTCGTGCGCCGCGTGACGGTGGCGGGCGACGCGCCGGTGGCGGTCGACGGGCAGCGCAGCCGCGCGCGGGCGACCGAGCGATAAGCGCGCGGTGGTCACGGCAATGGGCGTCAGCGATCCGGACCTACGCAATGATGACGACGCATGCGCCCGCCGCCGAGCGCCCCTGGGGCGGTCGGCCAGCGACCAAGGACTCGCCCTCATAGGTCGTGGACGGCATCGTCGGTTCAGCCCGCACACCCGGTGCCTCGGGTACCTTGAGCCCCGCTTGAGCAGCGACAATCGCGTTTTCACAGGCGATTCATATCGGCGAGGCAAGCGGTCGAGTGATCGAGCGATGGCGACGTCGCCTATGCAGCAGCTGCTGACGGGACGTCACGAAGCGTCCCTGGCCCGTGTTCGCGGCCGACGCGGTCGTGTGCATCAACGTGATCCACATCTCCCCGTGGGAGGCCACGCTCGCGCTGATGGCGGGCGCCGGCAGGATCCTGCCCGCCGGTGGCGTCCTTGTGACCTGCGGCCCGTACATGCGCGGCGGCGCGCACACGTCGCAGAGAGCACCCTGGAGAGGCTCATCCCTCGCTGCTGTGTTCCACCACCACGCGCTGGCGCTTCCCCGAGGCAACGTCATACGTGTTGAAGCTGTTCATCGTGCGGCCGTAGAGGTGCAGGCTCACCGCGCGGGTCCTCTGCGGTGGCACACCGGTCACGTGGATGTGATCGGGGGCTGGCACAAAGGTCGTGACTGCGCCGCGTCCCAGCAGAACGACCCCGCCGCGGGCGAGATGGATGCCTTCATCGGCGCCCAGCTCCTGCGACATCCGCACGTAGCTGCGCTCCTCCAGCACACCCTCCACCACCCCGACCACACCCCAGCTGCCGTGGTCATGCACCGGCGTCCATTGCCCTGGCGACCAGACCAGCGCATACAACGACAGGCCGTCATCGGGTGCGGCGTAGACGAGATGGCGGGCATAGTGGTCGGGGTCGCTGCGATAGTGCCGCGGCTCGAGAAACGTCGTCGCCCGCTCGACGAGTTCGAGCATCAGCGGCGCCAGCGCGAGCACGCAGTCGGCAGGGTCGGGGCGATCACACGTGAGCGCCGCGGCTCGCGCGACGAACGATTCGAGCGGGGTCGAGGTCATGGCGCAGCCTTCAGCGTGGTTGCCTGACGACGCGCAGATAAGGCTTGGGCGCCTTCCAGCCCTCGGGAAACAGCTTCTTCGCATCCTCGTCCGAGACCGACCCGGCGATGATCACATCGTCGCCCTGCTTCCAGTTGACCGGCGTCGCGACCTTGAATTTCGCCGTCAGCTGCATCGAATCGAGCACGCGCAGGATCTCATCGAAGTTGCGGCCGGTGGTCATCGGGTAGGTCAGCATCAGCTTGATCTTCTTGTCCGGGCCGATCATGAAGACCGAGCGCACCGTCTGGTTCGTCGCGGCGGTGCGGCCGTCGAGGGTCATCTCCTCGGCCGGCAGCATGTTGTAGAGCTTGGAGACCATGAGCTCACGGTCGCCGATGATCGGGTAGTTCACCTTCGCCCCCTGCGTCTCCTCGATGTCGCCGAGCCAGCGGCTGTGGCTGTCGACCGGGTCGACCGACAGGCCGATCAGCTTGGCGTTGCGCTTGGTGAACTCGGGCTCGATCTTCGCCATGTAGCCGAGCTCGGTGGTACACACGGGCGTGAAGTCCTTGGGGTGCGAGAACAGGATCGCCCATTGGTCGCCGACCCACTCGTGGAAGCGGATGGGGCCGGTGGTGGTCTGGGCCTGGAAGTCCGGGGCGGTGTCGTTGATGCGCAAGGACATGTGCTCTCTCCATCGGTTGGGTTGCGGGTGAAGGCATCCTAGAAACGACCTCCCCGGCAAGTCCTGCGCGGAATCTGGTATTTTTCTCAAAGACTTCTCAACGCCCATGACACCCAGCCGCAGCTACCAATTCGCCTCCTTTCGCCTCGATGCCGGCGGCCGGGTGCTGTTTCGCGGTGACCAGCGCATCGCGCTCACCCCCAAGGCGATCGACGTCCTCATTGTCCTGGTGGAGGCGCGCGGCCAGCCAGTCACGAAGGACGAGTTGCTGCGCAAGGTGTGGGCGGGCACCGTGGTGGAGGAAGGCAGCCTCACCTCGCACGTCTCCGTCTTGCGCAAGGCCCTGGCCGAAGGTGGCGGGGACGCCTTCATCGAGACCCTCTCGAAGCGGGGTTACCGCTTCGCCGGACCCGTAGCAGACGCTTCGCAGCCCGCAGGGCCGGCGCCCTTGCGCGTGCTCACATTCCTGTTCACCGCCCTCGAATGCGGCACCGATGCCGGAGCTGCGGCGACGGAGCGTCACAACGCTCTGCTTCGCGACGCCATCGCCAGGCACGCAGGACAACTGCTGCGTGTTGCCGACGACGCGCTTTGCGTCGCCTTCCCGAATGCGACCTCAGCGGTGCTGGCCGCGGTCGACGCGCAACGGACGATCTGCGGCCTATCTGGGGGTGATGCGGCCATCCGTGTCCGCATGGGACTGCACTCCGGCGCGGTCGAAGATGCCGAGGACGAAGACTTCAGCGGACCGGCCCTGGCGCGCGCGGCACGCGTGATGGCAGCAGCGCACGGCGGCCAGATCCTCTTGACCGCCGCGACGGTTGCCTTGCTGGACCGCACGACGCCGGGTGGCGAGTTGCGCGATCTGGGGGATCACACGCTGCGCGGCTTCGCGCGGCCCGAGCGCATTTATCAGCTCACCGTGGCAGAGATGCGGTCGGACTTCCCGCCGATCCGCACGCAGGAGGCGATGCGTACGAACTTGCCGCCATCGCTGAGGGTCTTCATCGGGCGCCGCCAGGCGCTGGCGGAGGTGCGCGAGAACGTGCAACGGTCGCGCATGGTGACGCTGGTTGGCGCAGGCGGTACGGGCAAGACCCGGCTGTCGCTGGAGACTGCCCGCCAGCTCGCAAGCGCTTTCCCCGACGGTGTCTGGCTGGTCGAACTCGCGCCGCTTGCCGACGCGGCGCTGATGCCGCGCGCCATTGCCGCCGCGCTCGGCGCTCGTGCCGAAGGCGACGCACCGCCGATGACGTTGATCGAGAGCACGTTGCGGAACCAACGAGTGTTGCTGCTGCTCGACAATTGCGAACACGTCATCGAAGAGGCTGCGCAGGTCGCACAAGCGCTGCTCAGCGCACTGCCCCAGCTTCACCTGCTGGCCACCAGTCGCGAACCGCTCGAGATCGAAGGCGAAACCGTCTATCGCGTCCCGTCGCTGACGATGCCCGGATCCCATGAGTCACCGGCGCCGCCGGACGTCATTGCGAGCGAAGCCGGACAGCTTTTCGTCGAACGTGCCATCGCGGTCCAGCCAGCCTTCGAGCTGACCGACCGCAACGCTGCTGCCGTCGCGCAGGTGTGCCGGCGGCTCGACGGGATTCCGCTGGCGATCGAGCTCGCGGCAGCGCGGCTGGTAGCGCTCTCGGTCGAGGAAGTCGCGCGGCGCATCGATGACCGCTTCCACCTGCTCACGGGAGGCCTGCGTACGGCCTTGCCGCGGCAACGCACACTGCGCGCGCTGGTGGACTGGAGCTACGACCTCCTCTCTGCGGGCGAGCGAACAGTGCTCGACACGCTGTCGGTCTTCGCCGGCAGCTTCTCACTCGAGGCGGCGGAACGGGTCTGCGCCGACGATGCGGTGAACGATGCCGGTGTGCTCGATGCCGTCGGGCATCTGGTGTCGAAGTCCCTTGTCATCGCCGAAGTGCACGATGGGGCCGCAACGCGCTACCACCTGCTCGAAACGATCCGGCAGTACGCGAACGAGAAGCTGAGCGAAGGCGCGAGGGCCGAGGCAACGCGACGACGTCACTTCGACTACTTCCTCGGCCTGGCCGAGACTGGCGCGGCCGCGCTGACAGGGCCGTCAGCACTGGAGTGGCTCGACCGGCTCGCAGCGGAACAGGACAACATCCGGGCTGCGCTCGACGGGGCCGCAGACAGCGAGGACTATGCGCGGCTCGTCGGCGCGATGCGGTACTTCTGGGATACCCGTGGCCAATTCACAGAAGGCTGGATCCGGCTCGAGCGGGCGGTGGACGTGCACGGGGCGCATGACCTCGTGCGACTCGAGGCCTTGATCGGAGCAGGCCTTGCCACCCATCGGCTCGCCCATGCGCGCAGCGACGACCTTCTCGGCGAGGCCATCCTGCTCGCCCAGGAGCTCGGCTCCGCCGCGCGCGAAGCGGAAGCGACACTGTGGCTTGCCAATGGTCGCAGCTTCACGCACGGAGAGGCCGACGCGGAACCCCTGCGCCTGCGCGCACTGGCTCTGGCGAAAGCGGCTGGCGACCGCAGGTTCGAGACACTCGCGCTGATGGAGCTCGGTCGCGGCGCCTGGTTGCGCGGTCGGCTTGCCGAGGCGCAGGACCTGTACCTGCAGAGCGCCGGGCTGGGTCGCGAGGCAGGGTGCGTGATCGACACCCCGAGCGCCATCCACGGCGCCGGAATGTGTGCTCTCGATCAGCTCGACTTCGCGACCGCGCGGCGCCTGCTCGACGAAGCGTTGGTGCAGCATCGGCGGGTCGGCAACTCGCATGAAGCGGCGGTGACGCTGTGGCACCTGGGGCGGTTGGCGCAGAACGAGAACCGGCTGGACGAGGCGCGCGCACTCTCGGCGGAGAGCCTGCGCGTCTTCAATGCGCTGCTCGACCCGAAATGCGGAGGCAGAGTAGCCAGGATCCACGCAACGGTGCTCAGTGGGATGGGGGACGACGCGGCAGCGCTGCAACATGCGGAGTCCGCCGTGGAGACCCTTCGCGGACTCGGAATGCCGCTCGCCATGGCGATCTCACTGTGCACGGTGGGATGCATTCATGCCAAGCTGGGCCAGGGTGATGCGGCGCGCACAGCGCTGTTCAGCGGACTCCTCGAGCAGCAGCGGGCCGACCGCGATACCTACCTGCCGGAGTTGCTCGAAGCGGTCGCGGCCATGCATCCGGAGATACCCGCCGCCGCGCAACTGCTCGGCAGCGCGGCGGCCGTGCGCGAGCGACTGGACACCCCCCTCCTACCCGTCGACCGCGAAGTGAGCGAACGCCGGCATGCGGACGTGCGGGCGCTGCATCGCGACTCGGAGTTCAACTGCGCGTTCGCGGCGGGGCGCACACTGACGCGCGATGAAGCGATCCAGAACGCACTGGCGTTGCAGCGACATTCCTGAGTCGAAGCAGGATTTCGAACG
>Ga0105237_10009505_pt1 | contig 10409 bp, 10 predicted proteins | sample KBSC24metaG_FD_81520 | JGI IMG/M metagenome (GOLD analysis project Ga0105237, IMG submission 81520) | Corn rhizosphere microbial communities from Kellogg Biological Station, Michigan, USA - KBS C2-4 metaG | ecosystem: Host-associated > Plants > Roots > Rhizosphere > Soil | place: Michigan, USA... | reverse complement strand
GCGGTCCTTCGGCCCCGCGCCGAGATATTGGCGGAGCGCGATGATGTCAGGCGGGGACATTCTCGTAGGCTCTGACAAACTCACCGAGGGTAGACGGGAAGGCTGCGTCCTCGGCGACAGTGAAGGGATCGATGCCAAGTTCGTCCTCCAGCCGCGCAACCAGGATGGCGAATGCAAGCGAATCGAACCCGGTTTCGTTCAGCGACAGATCGTCCTCAAGCGGCGGAAGCGTGACTTTCTGTTCTTCGGCGATCTGCTTCATCGCGGAGAAGATCTTCGATTTGACCGACATGATACACCTCACATTTCGGCTTTCCGAGCCAGTGTTAGAGCCTGATTTCGCCCTTTACGATGCGCGCGTAGACGGCCCGGTCGATCGAACGATAGTCACCGGTCGCCGGATCACGCAGGAACAGCGGATCGTCCACCACCGAAGGATCGAATCCCTCGCGGATCAGCCGCTGCTTCTGCTGCTTGAAGGTGTCGGTCGTCTCCAGCGCCCGGCACAGCCTGACGAAGACTGGAACTGCATAACGCGGCAGCCGATACGAAAGGTGTTCTCTGAATATCCCGAAATCGAAATCTCGGCCGACCACCAACGCCGCCATGCCGGCGCGGCCATCGGCCCCGGACACCGCAACTCCATAAGTCGAGGCGTCGAGAACGCCGGTGCAGTCCCTGATTGCGTCGTTCACTTCGCTGGTCGCGACGTTCTCGCCCTTCCAGCGGAAGGTGTCGCCGACGCGGTCGATGAAGTGAAAGTACCCCTGCTCGTCGCGCAACATCAGGTCGCCGGTGCGAAACCAGGCATCGCCCACAGCGAAGACGTCGTGCAGAATCTTCTTCCTGGTTGCCTCGGGATCCGTGTAGCCCTCGAAAGGCCGGCCGTCGCGATCGCCACCACCGATACGTCCGACAGCCTCGCCGATCTCGCCGGGTGCACAGGCGATGCAGAGCCCTGCGGCGCTCCGGACCGGGCTGCCGCTGTCGGCATCGATCTTGACGATCGAGGCGGGAAAGCGATGCGCCAGAACCGGCGGGATCCGGCCGATCGCGCCCGGTTTTCCATCGACATTGAACAGCGAGAAATTGCCTTCGGTTGCGGCATAGAATTCGAGGATCTGCGGAATCGCGAACCGGTTGGCGAACATCTCCCAGATGTCGCCGCGCAATCCGTTACCGACGGCCAACCGCAGCCGGTGTCGCGGCTCTTGTTCAGACGTCGGCGCCTTCAGCAAATAGCGGCAAAGCTCGCCGATATACTGGAAGACGGTGCAGTCGAAACGCTCGATGTCGTCCCAGAAGCTGCCAGCGGAAAACTTCTCCGCAATCGCGACCGAGCCGCCCGCGCAGAGCATGCTGCAGGGAGCGGCGACGCCGCCCACGGAGTGATGGAGCGGCAGGCAATCGTAGAGACGATCGTCGATGGACGCGTCCGTCAGTCCGGCAAACCATCCGCCCCAGGCGAGAATGCGGCGATGACTGACGTTCGCCGCCTTCGGTAGGCCCGTCGTGCCCGAGGTGTAGATGAGGAGCGCGCGTCGGTCGATCGCGACGTCGCCACGTTCGGCGGAGGACAGCGGGCGTGGGTCTAAGGCGGCGAGCGCCGCATCCAGATCGCCGCTGGGATCGCCGGTGTCGAGGCTCCAAATTTGCGGCACGCGGTGCAGGTGTGGACGCGAGCTCTCGAACGCATCCACGCATTCGGCGGCGAGGATGAGGTGATCGGCATGAGCGACGTCGATACAATGGGCGAGCGACTGGCCGACCAGCCTGGTGTTGATCAGCGCCGCCGTCCCACCGACGCTGCTGATGCCGAGCCAGCAGGCGAGGTAGTCCGGCCGGTTCGGCATCAGCACGCAGACGGTGCCTCCGGCATGGAGGCCGAGGTCCCGCGCCCAGCGCGCATACCGGTTGATCCGGGCAGCGAGGTCGCCATAGGTGAAGGACTGGCCATCCGAGAGCAAGGCGGGCCGCCCGGGCTGACGCTGTGCCCAATCCTCCACGATGTCGGCGAACAACCGATGCGGCTGGGCTTCGAGCCGTGCGGTTAATGCGATGGCTTGCAGCCAGGTCTTGGCGGCGGACCGTCTGCGCCGCGGAGCGTCGCGGCTGGTCGCCCGCTGGATCGCGGCTTTCTTCGGGACGTGATCATGCGGCTGAGCTGGCTCGACGTGCGCGCGCACCGGTTCGATGCTGCTCGCTTGGTTGTCGAAGCAGAACCTCTGTTCAACTGGCTTCATCCGGACCCGGATCCCAGCTGGTTGAGGATCATCCGCTCCATTGCCTTTACCGATCGGAAGTTCTCGGGGGTGATCTCGAACTGGGGAAGGATGAGATCGAACTCGGCTTCGACCTTGAGCATCAATTCGACCATGCCCATCGAGCTGAGCCCGATATCCACGAGTCGCGACTCCGGGTGGACATCGGCGGTGATCGCGTTCTGCTGCAGGACGCTCCTGACGACCGATAGAACGCGGTTCTGAACGTTGATGGCAATGTTGTGCATTTCAGCCGGTCTCCCGCCGTGGCCAGGCGTGATCACATTCGGGGCGACGATACCCAACTGTTCCTGCGGCCAACAGCTCTGCTTCGGAGGTACCTCGCCCGGGAGTCACAGCTTCCTGATACCCACTTCTGCGCCAACGACGCGCCAGCGGAAGTGGGCTAGTTGTCGATTTGGAGCGGAATTCATCTCGATTTGGCTCGCATCGACCAATCATGACCACCATGAAACGGGAGGCTCTGGCCCATGACTGTGCAGGAAGTTCAGTTCCGCAACGTCGCCACGGAAATTGGCCGAGTAGCATTCTCTCCCGAAGGCCCCTCGTTCCAGCAGCGAACGGCAAATGTCGCGCAGGTCGCTGCGGCGGAGGCTGAGGCGGTCGATCGCGAGGCGCGCTTCCCGCGGAAGGCGATCGACGCGGCGCGCAAAGAGAGACTTCTGGGCGCTCAGATTCCGGTCGAGTTCGGCGGAGACGCTGCGTCTATCTCCGAGGTGGCCGATATGTGTTACGCGCTCGGCCGCTCCTGCGCTTCGGTCGGGATGATCTTCGCGATGCATCAGACCAAGGTCGCGTGCCTGGTTCGCCACGGCGCGGGCAGTGGCTGGCACGAAAGTCTCATGCGCCGCGTGGCTGCCGAGCAGATGCTGCTGGCATCGTCGACCACGGAAGGCCAGAACGGCGGAAACATACGCTTCAGTTCGGCCGCAGTGGAGAGCGCCGGCACCGAGATTTCGCTGGTGCGCGATGCGACGGTGATTTCGTACGGCGCCGAGGCGGACGGCATCATCACCATCGCCCGCCGCTCGGACGAGGCCGCCGGATCCGATCAGGTGCTGCTGGCCATCACCCGTGACGACTATACGCTGGAGCCCACTCTCGCGTGGGAGACGCTCGGCATGCGCGGGACCTGCAGCGCCGGTTTCAAGCTGAATTTCAGGGGCGCTGCGGAGCAGATATTCCCCGTGGCATACGAAAAGATCCATGCGCAGACGATGACGCCCGTCGCCCATCTGTGCTGGTCCTCGGTCTGGGCGGGGATCGCGGCTGCGGCGGTGGACCGGGCGCAGCTCTTCATCCGCAAGGCCGCCCGCGGATCGGGCGGCAACATGCCTCCCGGCGCGGCGCACTTCACCGCCGCCAAAATGAGCCTGACGAAATTGCGCGCCGTCATCGCCGCGAACCTCCAGTTCTTTGAAGTCCGCGAACGGGACGTGCGCGCGCTGTCGTCCGTCGACTTCCAGTCCTCGATCAATCTTCTCAAGGTGGAGGCCTCCGAGCTCGCGGTTGCGACCGTCATGCACGCGATGCGCGCTTGCGGCCTGTCCGGATACCGCAACGACACTGACGTAAGTATCGGCCGCCACCTGCGTGACGTGCTTTCCGCTCCGATCATGATCAACAACGATCGCATCCTCGCCAGCATGGGGACCGCCACGCTGATGAGCACGGTTCCGGACTCTTTGTGCGATTGATCTTCTTCTGAAAAGGAAACGGCCTGATGAACGTGGTCATTGTCGAAGCATCCGCGGACTCCACTCCCCCTCCAGCCGATCCGCTGGACCACCTTGCGGATGCGCTGTTCCACGAGATGGGCTCTCCCGGCGTCTATGCCCGCACCGCACTCTACGAAGACGTTGTGGAGCGAATTGCGGCGGTGATCTCGCGGAATCGCGAGCCGAACACCGAGGTGATGCGCTTCCCGCCCGTCATGAATCGCGCCCAGCTTGAGAGGTCGGGCTATCTGAAGAGCTTTCCCAATCTTCTTGGCTGCGTCTGTGGCTTGCACGGCATAGAAAGCGAGATCGACGCGGCGATCAGCCGCTTCGATGCCGGTGGCGACTGGACCGCATCGCTATCACCGGCCGATCTCGTGCTGTCGCCGGCAGCCTGCTATCCGGTCTATCCGATCGCGGCGAGCCGAGGGCCGGTGCCGGCAGCCGGCTGGAGCTTCGACGTGGCCGCCGACTGCTTCCGTCGTGAACCCTCGCGCCATCTCGACCGGCTGCAGTCCTTCAGGATGCGCGAATTCGTCTGCATCGGGAGCGCCGATCACGTCTCGGCGTTCCGGGACCGTTGGATGATACGCGCGCAGAAGATCGCCCGGGATCTCGGGCTGACCTTCAGGATCGACCACGCCAACGACCCGTTCTTCGGCCGGGTCGGGCAGATGATGGCGGTGAGCCAAAAGCAGCAGTCGCTGAAGTTCGAACTACTGGTGCCTCTGCGCTCCGAGGAGCGACCGACCGCCTGCATGAGCTTCAACTACCACCGGGATCATTTCGGCACCACCTGGGGCATCGTCGATGCGGCCGGCGAGCCGGCCCACACTGCCTGCGTCGCCTTCGGAATGGACCGTCTCGCCGTCGCCATGTTCCATACCCACGGCAAAGACGTCGCTCAGTGGCCGATCGCAGTGCGGGACCTGCTTGGCCTGGGGCAGACCGACCGCGGGGCAGCGTCAGCATTCGAGGAGTACCGATGCGCCAAGGAAGTCGGGAGCTAGCCCGGGCTCGAAGAGCAGAAGGGGGCGCCTCCATGAGGAGAGAAACTCTCGCCATTCACGGCGGCTTCGAAAGCGATCCGGCAACGAAAGCCGTTGCCGTGCCGATCTACCAGACGGCCTCGTATGCATTCGACAGCGCCGATCATGGAGCCGCGCTCTTCAACCTTGAAGTGGACGGCTTCCGCTACACCCGGATCGGCAATCCGACCAACGCGGTGCTGGAGAAGCGCGTCGCCGCCCTGGAAGGAGGCATCGAGGCACTCAGCGTGGCCTGTGGTCAGGCCGCGGTGAACTATGCGGTCGTGAACATCGCGGAGATGGGCTCCAACATCGTCTCGGTTCCGCAGCTCTACGGCACCACGCATACGCTGTTCGCTCACATCCTGCCGAGGCAGGGCATTGCGGTCCGTTTTTCGGAAGACGACCGGCCGGAAAGCGTCGAAAGGCTGATCGACGACAATACGCGGGCGGTGTTCTGCGAGAGCGTCGGGAATCCGGCCGGAAACGTCTGCGACATCCAGGCGATGGCCGATGCCGCGCACAGGCACGGCGTCCCGCTCATCGTCGACAACACGGTGCCGACACCGATCCTGCTCAGGCCGATCGAATACGGCGCAGACATCGTCGTGGAGTCGCTGACGAAATTCATGGGCGGGCATGGCACCACGCTCGGTGGAATCATCGTCGACGGCGGCAGGTTCCCGTGGGCGGATCATCGCCGGCGCTTCCCGATGATGAACGAGCCGGAGCAGTCCTACCACGGGCTGGTCTTTACCGAGCGCTACGGCCCCGCCGCCTACATTGCGCGTTGCCGCGCCGTCTCCCAGAGGACCACCGGCGCCGTCCTGGCGCCGATGAACGCCTTCCTGCTGCTCCAGGGCATTGAGACCGTCGCGCTCCGGATCGAGCGGCACGTCGAGAATGGCGCAAAGGTCGCGCAGTTCCTGCGCAATGACCGCCGTGTCGAGTGGGTGAATTATGCCGGCTTCCACGACAGCCCATACTTCGTGCTGACGCAGAAGTATCTAGGTGGTCAGGCGTGTTCGCTGCTGACGTTTGGCGTGGCCGGAGGCTTCGAGGCGGGCAAGCGGTTCTACGACGCGCTGAAGCTCTGCAAGCGGCTGGTCAATATTGGCGACGCGAAAACGCTCGCCTGCCACCCCGCATCGACAACGCACCGGCAAATGTCTCCCGGAGAACAGGACAGAGCCGGCGTGCGGCCCGAGATGATCAGGCTGAGCGTCGGAATTGAGCACATCGACGATATCGTCGCGGATCTCGATCAGGCCCTTTGCGCCGTTGACGTTTCGTCAAGCATGAAGGCACTCGCATGACTGTCTTGATCGACGTAGATTCGCACGAGCACCATCTCTTGTCGCGAGCGCCGGGCAGAGGCGCCCACGCGACGGCGTCGTCGGGAAACCGGGCGGAGTGCCTCGACATCGGGCTCATCAACAACATGTCGGATGCTGCCTTGATGTCGACCGAGCGCCAGCTGTTCGACCTGCTGGCTGCGGCTTCCGGACGACTTTGCGTCAGGCTGCATTTCTATACGATGGAGGCGACCCCCCGTTCGGAATGGGGGCGCGATTACGTTCGTCGATACTACCGCAGCATCGACGATCTGCTGAACAGGCATCTGGATGGAGTGATCGTGACCGGCGCCGAACCCAGAGCCGCCAGTCTGACGGAAGAGCCATACTGGACCACCTTCGCCGAGATCGCTGACTGGGCCAGGGACAATACGGTGTCGTCGGTGTTTTCCTGTCTGGCCGTCCATGGGGTCGTCCTGCACCTGGACGGCGTTACGCGCCACAAGCTCCCCACCAAATGCTTCGGTGTCTTCGCCCAAACAAAGACGAGACATCATCCCTTGATGCAAGATGTGCCGAGGACGTTCCGAATTCCGCACGCCCGGTGGAACGAAGTGCAGGAGGAGGATCTCTCGGACTGCGGATATTCGGTTCTCACCTGGTCGGCGGACGCTGGCGTCGATTGCTTCGTCAAGCAGCAGAAGAACAGTCTTTTCGTCCATTTCCAGGGGCACCCGGAATACGAAACCCAGAGCCTGCTGGGTGAATATCGCAGGGATATGGGTCGCTTCCTCCGGGGAGAGAACGAGGTCTGTCCGACGATACCGACGGGCTATCTGAACGAGGGCGCGGAAGAGATGATGATCGCTTTCCGGCAGAAAGCCCTTGCCGACAGAAACCCGGAGCTTTTTGCCGAGTTTCCGGTCGACCGGCTGACGAAGGACCTGCGCAATGTCTGGCATCTGCCGGCCCAGCGCATATACCGCAACTGGCTGCTGTACATGGTCTCGCAGCGCGCCGGACGCTCAAAGCCGTTGGGTGCCCGAGAAGCGGCCCTGTCTGCCGCCGGAATTCCGGCGCATCGCCACGGACGCAAGTTGGTTGCCGCTCGATCCGCTCGTCTGGCGCGCTCGTCAAACCCGGCCAGCAAGAGGCGGCTCGGATACTACGAGTGAGAGTTCGGACCATGATCCGATGCCGTGAGATAGGAATAGCCGATCTCGATGCCATCGCCGATCTTCTGACACGCGGCTTTCCGATCCGTTCGCGCGACTACTGGATCGACGGGCTCCGGCGCCTGTCCGTGCGCGAGACGCCCGACAGCTTCCCGCGCTTCGGCTACATGCTCGAGCACGACCGGGCGCCCGTCGGTGCTCTGCTGTTGATCCACACCGCAAGGAACGATGGTGGAAGCACCTCCATCCGCTGCAGTCTTTCCAGCTGGTATGTGGAACCCGCCTTTCGCACCTACGCACCGATGCTGACCAAGGTCGCGCAGCGCCACGAGGACGTTACCTACGTCAATATCAGTCCGGCGGAATGGACTTGGCAAACCATCGAAGCGCAGGGATTCCAGCGCTATTGCGGCGGCTTGTTCTTCTCCTTTCCGGCGTTGTCGTATCCGGTCAAGGCTATGCGCGTGGAGAGCTTCCGGCAGGACACGCAGGCGATCGACGGCTTGTCCGAGGCTGACGTTGCGCTGCTGGCGCGTCACGCAGCCTACGGCTGCCTCTGCCTGGTGTGCCGCGCCGCCGATGGCCGCGCCTTTCCGTTCGTCCTGCAGCAGATGCGCGCCGGCGGCATCAGGCTGCCGGCGATGCAAATGATCTATTGCCCCGATGTGGCCGATTATGTCGTATGCGCCGGCGCCATCGGCCGCTTCTTGCTGCGGCACGGCCGGATATCGATTGCGCTCGACGCCAATGGCCCCGTGCCTGGCCTCGTCGGCATCTACAGGGCGGTCGGCCGCAAATACTTCAAGGGCCCGCATTGCCCCCGGCTTGCCGATCTGTCGGATTCCGAGCTGGTGATCTACGGACCATAACTCAGTCGTTCCGGAACGGAGGTTCGTCATGGTTCCCGATACCAAGTCCATCAGCCATTCGAGGACATGGACATTCTTCCGCGGCCAGTGGCACGAGGGCAACGTGCCGATCATGGGGCCGCGCACCCATGGGCTCTGGCTCGCCTCAACCATCTTCGATGGTGCGCGGGCTTTCGAGGGCGTCATGCCCGACCTCGATCGTCATTGCGCCCGCGTCAATCAATCTGCGGTCAATTTCGGGCTCAAACCGGTCGTCGATCTCGACACGTGGCTCGGATTGGTGCGCGAAGGCATCGCCCGTTTCCCGATCAATGCCGAACTCTACATCCGCCCGATGTACTGGCCGCAGAACGGCATCGGCGGCGGTGTGCTGTTCGATCCGGAAACGACGGACTGGTGCCTTTGCATCTACGAATCGCCGATCCCGGAGCCCGTCGGCAGCGCGATTACACTGTCGCCGTTCCGCAGACCGACCGCCGAATGCGCGCCGGCCGACGTCAAGGCCTCCTGTCTTTATCCGAACAGTTCCCGTGCGCTCAGGGAGGCGGTCTCGCGCGGCTTCCAGAATTGCCTGATGCTGGACATGCTCGGTAACGTCACGGAGTTCGGCAATTCGAACGTGTTCATGGCGAAAGACGGCGTTGTCTTTACGCCGGCGCCGAATGGCACTTTCCTGAATGGGATCACGCGGCAGCGCGTGATCGAGCTCTTGCGCGGTGACGGCATCACGGTGTTGGAGGCAACGCTGCGCTACTCGGATTTTGTCACTGCGGACGAGATCTTTTCGACCGGCAATTTCGCCAAGGTCGCTCCGGTGATCCGGATCGACGATCGGCAACTCAGGCCCGGGCGCTTTTATGCGCGGGCACGAGAGCTGTATTGGGACTTTGCCCACGGGGTGAAGCTTGCCGCGTGAGAGGACTTCACGGGCACCGCCGAGGTCATCTATTCCGATCGCGAGATCGCTGCGTACGAACGGGCAGACCGGTTGAGGGCTTTCCCCGAGCAAGCGGCAGGTTCGGCGAATTGAACTTGCCGGTTCGGCCGATGCCGAGGCCGCTCAACCCTGGCGGCGCAGAAAGCCCGTGATCGTGACCTTGTCCCAGATGCCGGCCGCGGCGAAGGGATCGGCGCGGTTGAAGGCTTCGACTTCCGCTCGGCCCGGCGCCTCGATCAGGAACAGGCTGCCGATCATGGTCGCGCCGTCGTCGGAGACGAGCGGCCCCGACATCACGATCTTGACGCCGTAGCGCGAGGTGTCGCTGAGAAAAGCCTTGTGGGCGTCGTAATTGGCGAGCCTCGTCGGCAGCGCGCCGGCGCGATCGATGGCGTGAATGGCGAACAGCATGGTGGTCTCCGTTTTCTTGCTTCGGTTCTTGGGACGGCCGCGAGGGGCGGCCGTCCGGGTTTGCCGTGACCTGTTGATCTACTTGCCGCCGAGCTTGCCGGCGTCCTCGAACGTCGGGCAGGTCCGCTGCTCCAACGGCACGTCGAACGGCTGGTAATTGTCCTTGGTGATGACCGTCGGCTTCAGCACGATCTCGCTGATGACGGGTTGGTTGCGCAAGGAGCGGATCGCCATCATGGTGCCGAGGCAGCCTTGCGCAAATCCGTTGTAGTCGCCGCTCGCGAGCAGCTTGCCGGACTTGATCGCGTCGATCGCCTCCTTGGTGCCGTTGATGCCGATCACCTGCGCCTTGCGGTTGGCGCCGTCGAGCGCCTCGATCGCACCGACCGCCATGGCGTCGTTGGCGGCGAGCACGCCGTCGATCTGCGAATTCGACTGCATCAGATTCTCCATCACCTGGAGCGCCTGGAGCCGCTGGTAGTTGCCGGGCTGCGAGGCCAACAGCTTGGCGCCGGCGTTCTCCTTCAGCGCGTCGTTGAAGCCGCGGACGCGGTCGACATTGGTCAGCGAACCCTTGACGCCCTCGATGATGACGATGTTGCCCTTGCCGCCCAGCGTCTTGAGCAGGAAGCGCGCGGTCTCGAGCCCGAGGCTGTAATCGTCGGCGCCGACGAAGGAGAGGAACTTGCCGCCG
>Ga0105237_10009503_pt1 | contig 10411 bp, 9 predicted proteins | sample KBSC24metaG_FD_81520 | JGI IMG/M metagenome (GOLD analysis project Ga0105237, IMG submission 81520) | Corn rhizosphere microbial communities from Kellogg Biological Station, Michigan, USA - KBS C2-4 metaG | ecosystem: Host-associated > Plants > Roots > Rhizosphere > Soil | place: Michigan, USA... | reverse complement strand
CTTCGTATGTTCTCTTTGGTAAAAAGGGGTGAAAGGTATGTGGAAAACTATAATAGAGCAGCTTAGGAATAACCTTTTTTTAAATAAATTTGGATATGTCTTAATCCTAGAATACAGGGTATTAAAATTGGGGTTCTACCTTAATCTGCTTTCCCTGAAGGGGAAAAATACGTCAGCGTAGGGCATCGCCCTACGTTACCAGGACAGGTTTCGAACATGCAAGGTCCACGACCTGTGCTAACCCGATTCCCCATTTCATCAAGTATTCTTCCCGGTTCGCGTAAAATTTTATAGCAGGCGCTGCACTTTGTATTCCTTCGTACCATAAATCAAAAAGTAACATTATGCATAAGCACATCGAACACGAAGAAAATCATACCCCCGGGAAAAACTCGGACGGCATCGACCGCAGGGGCTTTTTAGAATGTATGGCCTGGGCAGGTACCGGCGTACTCTGGATGATGAGCGGTGGGATATTGAAATCATACGGCATGAGCCAGATGATTGACAAAACTACCGGCGGATTAAAAAACGGACTCGTTGTCCCCAAATCCGATTTTAGCTTTGTACAGATAAGCGACAGCCATATCGGTTTCAATAAGGCTGCCAACCCGGATGTAGTGGGAACTTTGAAGGCTGCTATCGATAAAATCAATAACATGCCCTCAGCGCCTAAGTTTGTGCTGCATACCGGCGACCTCACCCACCTGGCACAGGCTGACGAGTTTGATACATTGGAGCAATCTTTAAAAAGCATAAAGACTGAAAAGATATTCTACGTGCCCGGTGAGCATGACGTAACCGATAACGGCAAACTGTATTTGGAGCGTTTTGGCAAGGGCACACAGGGCGATGGCTGGTACAGCTATGATTACAACGGCGTACATTTTATCGGTTTGGCCAATGTTACCAACCATGTGGACGGCGGCCTGGGTTACCTTGGCGCAGCGCAATTAAAATGGCTGGAGAACGACCTGAAACCACTAAGCGCGAGCACACCGATTGTTGTTTTTGCACATATCCCGCTTTGGGCTATTTACCCGCAATGGGGCTGGGGAACGCAGGATAGCGAAGTAGCGTTGGGCTATTTGAAACGTTTCGGGTCGGTATCTGTTTTAAACGGACACATTCACCAAACCATTCAAAAGGTAGAGGGCAATATTACGTTCCATACTGCATGTTCAACGGCTTTCCCACAGCCTGCTCCTGGTAGCGCACCTGCTCCAGGCCCGATGAAGGTTCCTGCGGAAAAACTGCGCAGCGTGCTGGGGCTGACATCTGTAAACTACAAAGAGCATGACCATACGCTGGCTATAACTGATTCTCCATTAATTGAAGTGTAACGCATGAAAAACATTCTGATAATATTAATGCTTACGCTTACCTATAGTGTGGCTTCGGCCCAATACAAGCCTATCGACAAAGGCTCGATGCTGCAATTTAATATCAAAAACCTGGGCTTCGGGGTAAGCGGAAAATTTACCGGCTTTAAAGGAAGTATTAATTTTGACGCACAATCGCCGGCGAATGGCAGCTTTGACGTAACTATAGATGCCGGCACTGTGAATACCGATAATTCGCTGCGGGATAGCCACCTTCGTGATGCAAGCTACTTTGATGTGCAGAAGTATCCGGTTATCCGTTTTGTATCGTCAAAAATAAATCCCGCAGACAAGACCGGAACTTTCAATATGTCAGGCAAATTGACTATTAAAGACGTTACCCGCGATGTATCCTTTCCGTTTACGGCAACAACGTTGAGCGATGGTTATATTTTTAAGGGTTCATTCAAAATAAACCGTAAAGATTTTGGTGTAGGCGGTACCAGTACCATTTCGAATGAATTGGAGGTATTGCTGGATGTGGTGGCGGTGAAGGGGTAACGAATTTTTCTGTAGAGACACAATACTTTGTGTCTTCCACCATATACCTTCCGCCATATAGGTCACCAATAAACATTCTTCAGAGACACAAAGTATTGTGTCTCTACATTGAAAAATAAAAATGAATAAAAAAATAATTGTAATAGCCTCATTGGCGCTTATTGTTACCATCTGCGCCGCCGCGTCATCCAAAAAATCCGACCCCGGTTATACAAATCTGAAAGTCCTGCCTAAGAATGTTAGTTCAAAGGAATTACAGGGATTGATGGTGGATGATTTCCAGGATGGCCTGGGTGTAACCTGCGGCTTCTGCCACGCCAACGCTAAAGACGGCCACCGCCTGGATTTTGCGAGCGATGCAAAACCCGAAAAGGAAGTTGCGCGGCAAATGATGCGCATTACCCTGGGCATCAACAAAAAATATTTTAAGGTTAAACACCCGGTACTGGGCAGCCAATCGCTGGTTATCAATTGCGAAACCTGCCATAGGGGCGTGCCGTTTCCGGAGAGCGCGAATTTGGGGGAGAAATAGGAAGTGAATGTGCTCGGGCTGTCGCTTTCGCGATGGGTGTTACCCATCGCTGACAGATGTAACCCTATCAGGGTATTAAGATATGATTCCAGCCCAGGAATTCTTTCCCTGAAAGGGATACATCTGTCAGCGCAGGGCATCGCCCTGTGTCACCAGGATAGGACTCGAGCATGCAAGATTTTAACCCCGTTTCGTTTGCCTCCAAAATATTACTTTTACTGTTTTAATACCCTGGTTTGAAACTTAATAAAACATATTACCACATCGCATTCTGGCTGCTGGCCTATTTTTTCTGGATATACATTTTTCAGAACAGTACGCTGGTGCTCACGCATGCCATAACCATCCAGTTTTGCTACCTGGTGTTTATTGCGGGTAATTACTATTTCAATACACTATACACCGTTCCGCAGCTGCTCAATAAGCAGAAGTACCTGCCGTTCGGACTGGCGCTTATCGGCGGCGTTTTGGCGGGGGCTTTGCTTCGGGTGCCGGTCTCCATGCTGGTAAATAAATACCTGTTTAAAGTGAGCCTGGTTAAGTTTAACAGCCTTTCGGTGTTTTTCGATTCGTTTGTGAATATCCTGTTTTGGGTGGTGATTATCCTTACTGCAAAACTCATTGCCGACAGGATAAAATCTCAGCGCTATATCGAGCAGATTGAAATGGAAAAGGCGGCTAACGAGCTCAACTTTTTACGAGCGCAGTTTAACCCGCATTTCCTCTTCAATTCTATCAACTCTATTTACGCGCATATCGATAAGTCGAACAAAAATGCGAGGGATATGTTGCTGGTATTTTCCGAAATGCTGCGTTACCAATTGTACGAATGCAATGTGGAGCAGATAGAGCTGGAGCGGGAACTCAATTACATCCGCAATTATATCTCCCTGCAAAAAAGTCGTGTGGACGAGCGCATACGGGTTACTTTTTGTGGCGATGGTATCAGCGGCAATCTAAAGGTGGCACCGCTGCTATTGATAACCTTTATTGAAAATGCATTTAAATATGTGGGCTTTAATGAAGGCAAAGAAAACTGTATCGAAATCAAGCTGTCATACCGCGACGACAGCCTGGAGTTTTCCTGTTTCAATACCAAAGATTCGTACATGGCCGCCGCTGCCGCAAATGCATCGGGCCTTGGTATTGCCAATGCAAAACGGCGATTAGAGCTTCTTTATCCTGACAAGCACCGGCTGGATATTGCCAATAACGACCGTGATTACAGCGTAATCTTAACCCTGCAAAGCGTATGATATTAAATTGCCTGGTAGTGGATGATGAACCTGCTGCACGCAAGTTGCTGCAGGAATACATTGAGGAAATTGATTTCCTGAAGCTGGTGGGCGTTGCCGAAAACCCGCTGAAAGCAGCCGGCGTATTAAATGCCGAACAGGTGGATTTAATTTTTTTGGATGTAAACATGCCCAAGATGAACGGTATGGAGTTTTTGCGGTCATCGGTAAATTTGCCGATGGTTATTATGACGACGGCATACGGTCAATACGCGCTCGATGGTTTTGAGATGGCTGTTGTTGATTACCTGGTAAAGCCATTTTCGCTGGAACGCTTTTTGAAGGCCTCCCAAAAAGCATTCGACCTAAAGCAACTGAAACTGAAAGGCGAAACACCTACCGCAGAGGCAGACTATTTCTACGTAAAATGCAACGGCCGTATAGAGCGTGTAAATTATAATGACCTGCTATACATCGAGGCCATGAGCAATTATATTACGCTGTATACCACAACGGCAAAGCTGGTGGTTTATCACACAATTAAAGGAATCCTGGAACAGTTACCCTCAGAAAAATTTATCCAGGTACATAAAAGCGCAGTTATAAATCTCGATAAAATAAACGCCATAGAAGGCAACATGCTCCGCATAGGTGATGCTAAAATAACCATCGGCCAAAATTTTCACGATGAGGCCATGAAGAAGATTTTGAAGGATAAGTTTTTAAAGCGGTAATTCGAGTATAGTTTGCTTAAAAGCTATCCCTCAAAAAATAAATTCAGGCTTCGTGTTCTCTGTCGTCACTCTGCATCTCTGTTGCTATTTTTACTACGAGAGCGTAAAGGAAGTCACTGAGCACCGGAGTTTTTTATTTTTAAATAAACGTATTAGATCTAAATCAAATTGCAGTCAAAATACCCATGCATTACTTCTTGTTTAAAGTTGGGATGGTGCAATTTGGCTAAAGCCCTTTCTTTTCATTTTCTCATCCGTCGGTTAAAACCGACGGCAATGGGGGTGCCCTATATTGAATTTTCGTCGGTTTTAACCGACGTAACATAAAGAATTGGACAAGGGCTTTAGCCAAAGAAATGAAGCAACAATTTGATTTGCAACAAACGTATTTCCCCCGATAAAATTTATCCCGTATATTTATTCAAACATATTGGCTTATTCTCCGGTTTATAGGTTGCCCCGGCCTCAACGGTTGATGTTTATAGCTGCTCCCTACTATGAAAAAAAACTTTACCCTGTTGCTATGTCTTTTATCAATAATAACCACAAGTCGTGCGCAGCAGGTAAAGAATGATAGCGTGCGCATTGCTATAGAACCGGAATACAATAAGGTTAGTAAAACCCACCGCTTCTTCCTCGGCGAAAATTATAGAGCTTTATGGGCTGCACCTGTCAAGCTGAAAGTATTCAGACTGGAAAACGAAAAAGGTGGCTTGAAAATATTGCAAAAGGGTGGAGGACTACAAACCATGTCGCTTCGATTGCAGGACTCCACCGGGCAACAATGGGTGTTGCGCACTATACAAAAATATCCCGAACGTGGCCTGCCGCCGCGTTTACGCCCGACAGTAGCCAAAGATATTTTGCAGGACCAGGTTTCCGCCGCTCATCCGTTTTCGGCCTTAACGGTGCCGCCGCTGGCTGAAGCGCTGGGCGTGCCGCATTCAAATCCGCAGATAGTTTATGTTAAGGACGACCCTGCCCTTGGCCAATATGCAAAGGATTTCGCTAACAAGGTTTTTCTTTTTGAGGAGCGCGAGCCGCTTGATGCGGAGAAAACCGACAATACCGAAAAAGTACAGCGTAAGCTAAAAGAAGATAACGACAACAGAGTAGACCAAAAGACAGTGCTGCGCGCCCGTTTGCTCGATATGCTTTTAGGCGATTGGGACAGGCATGAAGACCAATGGCGCTGGGAGAAGAAAGATGAGGGCAAAGGCAACGTTTATGAACCCGTACCCCGCGATCGCGACCAGGTGTATTATAAAACCTCCGGCGTTTTTCCGTGGATAATAGCGCACCAGTGGCTCAAATCAAAATTCCAGGGTTATAGTGATGAGATTAGGGATATAGATGGCTGGAACTTCAACGCCCGCTACTTCGACCGTTATTTTTTGAACCAGCTGAGTGAAGACGACTGGCTGGAACAAATAACCTATGTGCAAAAAACGCTCACCGACAGCCTGATAACGAAGGCCATTAAGCTGATGCCTGATACTATCTTTAAGCTTTCCGGCCCTGCTATTATTACAAAAATGAAAGGCCGGCGCGATAAATTGATGGCGCAAGCGCTAGAGTATTATAAGTTTATTTCCATTTATGTAGATGTACCTGCCAGCGATAAGCGCGATAATTTTACGATTAACGAGCAGGCCGGCGGCGCATTGGAAGTTACCATCAACAAAATAAAAAAGAGCGGAGAGGTAGATAAAGTTACTTACCACCGGGTGTTTAAGCCGGATGTTACCAAAGAGGTGCGGCTATATGGCTTTGCCGGCAACGATGTATTTTCGGTGGGTGGAAATGAGCCATCACCCATAAAAGTACGGATGATGGGCGGCAACGGCGTAGATAGTTTTTATGTAGATAAAAAATTGCTTAACCGGGGGAATATTTATGTGTACGACAGGTCGGACTCAACCAATATCATTCCGCCGTCGGCAGATGCCAGGCTGCGCACCAGCACCGATACAGGAGTTAACAGCTACAACAGAATCGCTTTTAAGTACGACAGGTTTGAGCCGATAATCCTGGCCAATTATAATACGGACATCGGCATATTGCTGATAGGCGGCTTTTCGTACGAGAAACACGGCTTTCGCGGTGAGCCCTATTCTTTCAGGCAGGAATTCTTAACTAATTATTCGCTGTCCCGCCAATCGCTCTTGTTTACCTACATGGCCGATTTTAAAAATGCTATCGGCAAAAATGATATCCGGATAAACGCATTGTCCCGGGGACCGAACAACGTAAGCAACTTCTTTGGAATCGGTAACGGAACGCCTTTTGTAAACCAGGGCGATAAAGAAATTAGCTATTACCGCAACCGGTACGATTTGGTTACGGCCGATGTAGGGCTGTACCACACCTACGGCAACTGGCATTTGAATGCGGGTGTAGGCGGTCAGTTTTATAACAGCAAAGCTGATAATAACACCATACGTTTTTTGAAAGATTATGACGCCGCGCATCCAAACGAGAACGTGTTTCAAACCAAATGGTCGGTAGGCCTTGTTGGCGGTGCCGCTTATGATACCCGAAACAAAGGAACCTTAACCACCAGTGGCATTTACTGGAACACAACCGTAAACTCCATGAAGGCGGTTAACGGTTCGCACAATGCTTATACCCAGTTGCTTTCTGAATTTAGTTTTTACCTTAACCCAGACAGGGATTCGGTGCTCATTATTGCCAATCGCACCGGCGGCGGCACCTATTTCGGCAATGCAGATTATTTTCAGCAGATAAAGCTCGGCGGTCCGCAAACTTTAAGGGGTTACCATACCTGGCGCTTTACTGGTCGGACCATGCTTTACAACAATTTAGAGCTACGGCTGAAGGTGCTTGATTTTACGTCGTACCTGCTACCCGGCAGCATCGGTATTATCGGGTTCAATGATATTGGCCGTGTATGGTCTTCCACAGATAGCTCCAATGCCTGGCACGACGGCTATGGCGGTGGTATTTACGTGATTCCCGCTCAATTGGTGCTGATACAAGCCGCAGTCGGTTTCTCAAAGGAGGGCTCGCTGCCGTATATCTCGGTTGGGTTTAGGTTTTAATACGGACTTCTTTCTATTGGGTGCTGTGGGGAAACCTATTGGTTTCCTCACAGCGCCGCCTACCTAAATGGTGCGTTTTATTCTCCCGTAAATCATGCGAAATTTCCTACTTTGCATCACCCAATATCAAATGAAACTTAAGCTTACGCTGCTTTTACTATTATCTTCCAACGCCTTGTTTGCGCAGGATTCACTATATGCCCGCCGCATTGTCGATACCCTTACCTCGGCCTATTTCTGGGGACGCGGCTATACCAAAGATGGCGTGCATAAAGCTGCCGATTACATTAGCGGGCAATTTAAAAGCTTTGGCCTTAAGCCGCTGGACGGTAAAGATTTTTTGCAGCCGTTTACTTATAACGTGAACACCTTTCCCGGCGCCATGAAAGTTTCCGTAAACGGCGTTAACCTTAAACCCGGCGTCGATTTTATTGTAAGTCCCGAAAGCGGCGGCGTAAAAGGGGGCGGACCGTTGATTAAGAAAGACAGCGTTACTTTTATTAATCCTGATAAACGCATTATTGTGCTGTTGCAGGATAAGCTGACTTGGTCGGTTGAGCAGCAGGCATCGGATTATGCCGCCGTAATCGTTCGCAAAAAAGCATTGACAGCTGATCCCACGAAAATAAATGCAGACATTGAAAACAAGCTGATAACGGATTTTAAAACCGGGAATGTTTGCGCCGTGGTAAGGGGCACCACCAAACCGGATTCATTTTTAGTGTACACCGCCCATTATGACCATTTGGGCGGCATGGGCGCAGATACATATTTTCCGGGCGCAAATGACAATGCCAGCGGCGTAAGCCAGGTGTTAAGTCTGGCTAAGTATTATGCCAAACATCCGCAAAAGTATTCGATGGCTTTTATTTGTTTTTCGGGTGAGGAAGCCGGTTTGCTAGGCTCAAGCTATTTTGCGGAGCATCCGGTAATTCCCCTAAGCAATATCCGGTTCCTTATAAACCTCGATTTGGAAGGAACGGGTGAAGAAGGTATAACCGTAGTAAATGCGACTATCCATCCCAAAGAATTTGAACTGTTAAAAACCTCCAACGCCAACGGGCATTACCTTGTAAAAGTTTATTCCCGCGGCAAAGCGCCCAACAGCGACCATTACCCTTTTACCGAAAAAGGAGTACCCGCGTTTTACATGTACACCATGGGCGGCATAAAGGCCTATCACGATGTGTTTGATATCAGCAAAACGCTGCCGTTAAATGAGTATAACCACCTGTTTAAGTTATTGGTTGATTTTAATGCGGGTTTGATGAGATAGGGTATAAGTCTTATATTGCATTTGCCAAATCACGGAGACCAAATCCGGATAAACTTTTACCGATACATGAGAAGCATAAAACGACGCGCTTTTATAAAAAATACATTGATAGCAGGCACCGGCGCAGCTTTGTTACCGCAAACATTGCATGCGGGAACGTCGGCAGGTGACCAGGTTCATGCAGAGTCGTCGTACCCGGTGACCGGCAAAAAAGTAATAGTAGCCGGTGGTGGAATTACCGGGCTTTGCTGTGCTTATGAGCTGATGAAAAGCGGGCACGATGTAACCCTACTGGAGGCATCTGGCCGATATGGTGGGCATGTATTCACCGGCAGGGACGGCCTATCCGACGGCTTGTATGCCGATTATGGCGCCGACCACATCACCAAGCCGGGTTACGAAAAGTTTTTTGAATATATAGACGAGTTTAAACTAGAGGCGATACCTTATCCAAACGCTGAAGGCTCCGAAGCAGCGCATGACGGCAATGCCCAAAAAATGATAGGGGGTAAATTTTATACCGTTGATATGCTGAAAGATCCCGCAGTGTTAAAGGGATTTGGCTTCAACGAAAAAGAAGTGGCTTTCCTGTCGCAGCACCCTTTTTACGAACTAAGCTCGTTGTACATCAAACCCTATCTCAGCAAATTTACCGACCCTTATAAACCGTTCGGCGTAGGATATGATGATTTTGATAAAATTCCTATTTCCGATATTTTTCAGAAGGCAGGTGCATCGGCTGCGGCGCTAAAGTTTTTGGGCGGACATCATACTTCGGCGCTTTATTACCTATGGAGGGCTGCCATAATGGATTTTAGAGGCATACCGGCATCAGAAGGCGACACCTATCATTTAAAAGATGGTAATGAGCAGTTGCCCATTGCATTTGCCAAACGGCTCGGCAGCAGGATAAAGCTGAACCACCCCATTACTGCCATTAAGCACGATAAAAGCGGTATGTCGATTAAACACAAAGTTTACGGCGGCGAGGAAAAAGAAATGGCTGCCGATTTCCTGGTAAATTGTATCACGCTGCCTGTGTTTAAAAATATACCGGTTAGCCCGCCGCTATCGCCCGAAAAACAATACGTGGTCGATAACATGCGGTATTCATCACACCCTTTTTATGTGTTTGAAGCAGTAACCAGGTTTTGGCTGGATCATGGCATTAAAAGCATAAATATGGAATTTGAGCACCCCGATATACAGTCTATTTGGGAAGAAACTAATAAGGTTGACACCAAACGCGTGATATTGAAAGCATTCGGGCCGGGCGGGATAAGCCCGCAGCGGGTGCTGGCGGCATTCAGGCAAATGTACCCCGGCAAGCACGATACCATCGAGCAGGTGCTTACGTTCGACTGGACTAAAGACAAATACGCGCCCGCATGCGAGATGGAACCATTCCCCATAGGCGAAATGCATAAATTCTGGCCGCAGCTGATGCTGCCAGAAGGCCGGATATACTTTGCAGGTACTTATGCCGACAATATGAGCCGGGGAATGGAATCATGTATCCGGTCGGCACAAAGGGTGGTTAAAGAGATTAATGGTTTGTGATTAAACGGTTAATTATATGGTAAAAAAGGTTAAGTATAGGTATATAATCGTGTTAGTTTTATTAACATTGTTGACAGCCGTGGCTTTTACAAAAGCCAGGGTCAATCAGCAAAATAATCCACCTTTAGT
>Ga0105237_10009500_pt1 | contig 10412 bp, 14 predicted proteins | sample KBSC24metaG_FD_81520 | JGI IMG/M metagenome (GOLD analysis project Ga0105237, IMG submission 81520) | Corn rhizosphere microbial communities from Kellogg Biological Station, Michigan, USA - KBS C2-4 metaG | ecosystem: Host-associated > Plants > Roots > Rhizosphere > Soil | place: Michigan, USA... | reverse complement strand
CTCGTTCAAACTGCGCGGGGCACACGCCCCGCGTTGACTACTATTTACTACCTGTTGGAAGCGAGTCAGCTCAGCCGGTGGCACGTGGTGCAGGCTGATGAGCTGTGGCATTTCTATGGCGGTGCGCCGTTGGAGTTGTTGGCTTACGCGCCCGCCACGCGCACGTTTGAGCGGCGTTTGCTTGGGCCCGTGGGTATGGACTCGGCCGTCGACGAGGCTTTCGCGGGTACGCCGGAAGCTGATGTCGCTCACTTCGATGTTGATTTGACCTCCACCCTCCATATGCCTACGCCTAGTCTATCGCCGCCTTCGCAGGCTGCTGCCGTCGTGTCAGTTATTCCTACTGGGGTTTGGCAGGCGGCACGGAGCTTGGGTGAGTATTCGCTCGTGGGGTGCACGGTTGGGCCGGGGTTTGAGTTTGCGGACTTTGAGTTCGTTTCTGCATTGCCTTCGCACTTGGATCACTTCGGTGGTGAGCTGCGGGCGTACGCTGGGTTGCTGTAGCGACGGCGCGCTTTTATTGCGGTCGTTTGTCGAATGCCTGTCCGTGCTCTGCTTGCAACCAAGTGGCGGTTCGGGGGTTTAAGATAGAGCCCTATTGCCGATATGAGATTTTGCTATGACGGATGAGAGCCTTCGCCAGTTGCTGGCGCGTGTGCATGAGCGGTTGAGCTCTACTAGCTCGGTTGATCCCGAGTCGCGGGAGATGCTTGCGACTGTTATGCGGGATATTGATGGGGCGCTTGCCAAGGGGTCAGCTACGGGGGGTGCTGGGCCTGCTGTGGGCACAGTGTCGGCTGTGCCTGTGTCGCCGGAGGCTCGGGTGTCTGCGACCGCTCCGCGCATTGAAGAGTTGGCGGTGCGGTTTGAAGCTGACCATCCTACGATTGCTCAGCTGTTGAGGCAGATCGGGGCGTTGTTGGGGCAGGCGGGGATCTGACGCACTTCGGGCTGGCATTTGGTCCGGTCGACGCATGATGCGTGCGACACTTCCGACACTCAAACAGACGCTCCTTGGGGGTACTGCCTGGTCGCCAGGCGCTATCCCACAGTTAGTTCTTCTCGTGAAGGTATTTTGCAAAGGGATCGCATCGTGCCGTGGCACTTGAACGCAAAGGAACGGCTTCCGGACAGCGCTTTGCCGAATGACGAGATGAAGTTGAGAGCATTGCTCGGGAGGCTCTCCGAAGAACCGAAGCCACCCGTGACTTGGATTAACTCGACATCGCTATGATGCGCGCTTCGTCGATCGCTCAAAGGTCAAACGAGGTGCCGTCCGGATGCCGCGTCACAACAAATTGTAGGTATTGACCCGCTTTACCAGAAGCCACCACGCGAAATTGCAGGTTAGGAGCTATTGTTGCCCAACAATAGTCGACATTTGGAGTTTGATGGATGCTTCCCGCGACACCCCGGCACAAAGTCCGGCCGTCCCGTGTCTGCAATTGAAAATCTGTCACCTCGCCAGATGAGTTCATGGTGGCTAGGATGAGCGATTGGGAAGCAAGGGTCATCCATCCATCGGACTCATAGCGACCGCGCTTGTCGAAGATGTTTGCATTACGCCGATCGACCACATAGAGCAGGTTTTCGCCAAAAGCGGGCCATCTCCCTTTCACTGGCTGGCTGGCGTATTGGCTGGCGTGCTGATTGATCCACTGCCAATGAGCCGTGTAGGAGGTGGACATCTGAAAGGCAAGCGTTCCGAGCCGCATGCAATCCTCGTTGTTGCGACCCGAAGTGACCCCAATGTCCATTTCTGTCGGCGCCATGTTCCAGAGTGGGCCGCCCGAGTCTCCACCGCACACGGTTGACTGAGAACCATTTGAACCGAGTTGGTATCGTGAGCACATGCTTGCCTGAGGGTCCAGGTATACCTCCTGAGCGCAAGGAGCCGATGACACTTCACCCTGGGCTTTGATGCCGGGAAGTACAAGTTCTTTCAGGGTGATTCCCGGTAGACTGGTGTTGGAGCTGTAACCAAATCCGACAATGGCGCCGGATGTCCAGCTGCCAGCAGTGTCACTTGCTGCCGGGAGAGGCGAGGGATTGATTTGCGTCACGGGTTTGGCAAGCACCATGAGCGCCAGATCATTCCGGACTCGACTGTCTCCAAATTCGTACTGGTTGTCAATCTCAACTCGCGACAGCGCCCGTAGGCCGAGATGTTGAAAGAAGACGAGCCATCGATTCGGATCCAATAGTACAGATGGCGCTGAGGGTGCAGCGGTATCGCCATTCAGACACAGTGAGCCGGTTCGATAGTTGGCCGTCGGGTTCTTGGAATAGCAAACGCAATGCGTGGCGGTAAGGACTACGTTTTGCCGAATCAGAGTCCCGCTGCAGAATATTTTGTAGGTGTCATCACCGTCGGGCTTCGCGAGCAAAAGGACCACTCCAGGGTGGCCGGTGGTCGCGCCTCCCTTGTCTCCTACCCAGTTGATTGACGCAACCGGCACAGTAGTACCGGGCCTCGGTGCGGCGATGGTAGACGGACCCGCTGCTGGATCCACCGCAAGGCGTTCGATGACCTTTGATGGGGGTAAACTGGCAAGCCGTTGTGCCCGCTCAGCCGCCCGGCCACCGAGTGATTGAAGTGCGACGAGCGTCTGCTGCTTGGCTCGCTCGGCGAACTCTCTGAGACGGGTGTCATTTGTCCGAAGCTCTGACAGAGTATCGGTATGCGGGCGCGAGGGCTGTTCCTGTGCAACCAGCGGAGCGCAGAGACTCAATGACAGGCAAAGCAACGCAGGAGGGATCGCGCAGAAGGCGAAACGGGTCATTTGTCTTTACAGCTCTTTGGGTCAGCCTGGCACGTAGCAAGACGTTGCTGTTGGTATATCAAGTCGGCCTGGCTCTGAACCGCGGACGCCTTCTGTGAATCCGACGGCGCCTTCAGGACTTTGGCCAGGGTGGCCGCGGCATCCGCGGAGTCAGCCGTCCCGGACTTCGAATACTGGAGCTTGTTGATGGAGCCGTAGTCGGAGAGACCCAGCACAAACTTTTGTGTTCCGAAAGGCTTGGCAACAGGTATCGGCAGGGAGAAAAAATCACTCTCCGCGGCGGTCAACGGTACATACACGTGCCCTTGCCAGATCGATCCCAATCTACTCAGGTCCCCAATGGGGCCTGCAATGGATATCGAGGTGCTCGCCACGCTGTTGAGCTTTAGCGCAACGTCCGCCGCCGAAGCGTTGGTCCATTGAGCTGCCTTGAGACGTTCCGAGCCCTCAACTTTGACGGAAAATCGCAAATTGCCAATCCACTCGCTCAACTGGTCGTACAGAGTCTGACATCCCGGGTCCGGTGACAGGTCAATCGAATCCGCTGCCACATCCTTTGAAGGATCGAGTCGCAACTGAATTTTCGGCGGTTTCGTGTCGTCTCCGGGCGATACCTCCCTGAAATAAAATGTACTGTTGTACGTGAGGATGACCGTCGCAGGCGGATCCGCTTTCCCTGTGTCATCGGTCGCTTTCGGCGGAATCTTTTTGTTCTTGTCTTTATCCTCTTTACCGTCTTGCGCAAAGGCCTTCCCCCCTTGTGACTCTATGATTGCGCATGCCTTTTCGGAATCGAGTACTGCCCCATTCGCCTCGGCTGCCACTACGCCTGCCGCTGCGGCGATCGTGACGACATCCTTCAGAATATTGGTGCCCTGCCCCGTGCTGGTGAAGTTGACACCTGAGAGGCGCCCGTCATCCGTAAAGGAAAAAGAAACATCGGCATCCGCGAAAGTGCTATCCAATGCGCTCGGGCTCAGCTCTCCGACCTTCGCGTGGGTGTCGCTGGAGTAGACGGTCGTGGGAGCAACGGTAATTACCTGACGCAGGTGCTTGTGATCTGGCGTGCAGGAAAGTGTCTGTGTGAGCGACAGCTGCGTTTGTGCTTTCGGGAAATAGTAGTGGAGCGAGCCCTTCGGCGTGCTTGCACAGCTCAACAGACTGATCGAGCCCACGGCGGCACCGAATAACCTGGTATAGGCCGACATTGATTTCTCCATGGCTGCGAAATCGCCGGTCGCCGATTTCAATCCTTTAATTCGTATATGAGCCGCAATGCCTTTGAAACATTGGCCGCTATTTTTTCCGACGATCCAATCAGGAGCCTTTCAGTGTCCTGGCACGTCAGCTCTCCGATCTCCAGAACTCCCTTCAACATCGGAGCGTTGACAGATCGAAACATGTAATAGCGGGCCTCATTGACCGAGAAATTGTCTCTCTCAAACTCCGAGTATTTGTAACCGAGGGCACGACTGAGTGCATAGCCGATGGTATGCATCGCCAAAGGGGATGTATTTGAATCATATCCCAGGCTAGCTTTCCCTTTACATGGGGCGTCGCGACCGTCTGCGTGAATCGCGAGAAAAATTCTACTGTGCAGCTTAATGTCGGTCGGCTGTGTTGCAATCTTTTCCAATGAGGCCTTCTCAATATAATTGTCTGCGGGAACGACTAGTACCTTCAGATGTTCACTTCGCAGAGCGTTGGCAACCCGCGCTGTAATGAACGCGACCAGTTCGCGCTCTGACACGAGCTTGCCCGCTGTCCCAGTAGCGCCGGTCGATCGTCCATAGTGTCCTGGCTGCAGGATGACGTCATAGGTGACAGTAGTACGGCCTGCTTTTGCCTCGGCGATCGGTCGCTTTTCGTTGATCGAGCGCACCAGCGCGTCAAACTCGTTTCGCGGCAAAGAGCCGAGCTGCGGTGTGAGTAATTGCATTTCAAATTGACGCTGTTTCAGTGCAGTCACGGCCTCCGTGTACGAGCTCTGGAATGCCGCTGACTTACTCTCAACATTGATCTCTTCTTCGTCCTGCTCCGAAGCAGCGATGGACAGTGCGGTGATCGCGATCAGCGTCCAAAATACCCCTCTAGCCGCTACCATCTTAGAAGTCCTCCAAGTCACCGTAGCGATTGCGTTGAAATTCCCTGTTCGCCAGCCGCAGGTCTTGCTTGAATTCTTCAAACGGCAAATGGAATCCATAGCGGAAGGCCGCAACCCGCTGCTCCGGCCGGCCGTGCGCCTCGGTGTCAGTTTCACGATACTTTCCGACCAGCTGCAGATTGTGCTCGAATTGGGTCGGGTTGCTGCTGTTAAGATAATTCCGAATGACTACCCCGGTGAGATAGTCGGCTCCAAGCTCAATTCGACGCATGGAGTAGGAATGAGTCAGCTTTGCGTAGCTGCCGGATAATTGCAGCTGGTACACATGAGACAGCTCGTGAATCAACGGTGCAACATAGTCATCGGGAGCGCTGCGGGGCAAAATCGGATAATAAATCGTATAGCTCGCGTCGGCTTCTCCCGGACGCGTGGAGAAAGGTGCGCCCGCGCAGCCGAGAAATATGAGACTTACGTTGCCGGGCGCCAGAGACTTGATGGCCGCGCGAATGTTTTCCTTCTGCGAAATCCGCATCGGGTCTGCTCTGCACGTGCGGACATCGAACTCGTAAGGCTGGTCGTTCGCAAATAGGCAAGGTACGGAAGCCCTTTGCGGATGACTCTGAGTGCTCGATGAAGAAGGCTCTGAATCCCCGAGGGCGACAACACAGAGCAGATAAAGAAGGTGTTTGAGTCGTCTCACTTTGCCTCCATGCTGTTCTTCAACGACGTGATTACCCCCGTCTCAGTCCTGTCTGCGAATCTGCGGGTGGACGAATATCGGTGACCGCATTCGCCCACCCCAATCAACACAAAGGCAATTGAGCCGAAGTTGTCGCCAACGTGTTTCTCAGGTGCCATCGTCATTATCATGGCGATAATCGCACCGTCGTCATTCTCGGTGCATGAAGGGACGCTGGTGGTAAAGATGTAAGGCCTGCCGATGAGCGCGGACTGATTTTCCCGGAATGCATATGGTGAATGTTCTAGAACATTGCGCTGAGCCTGCTGGATAGTGTTGCCTGTCGCTTCTTTCATCTTCCGGTCCGACACTCGATCGAAATCTTTGTCCTGGAGCCATTCAATGATTGCGTTGCGCCACTTGAAAAGTAGCTTTTTACGCGACGCATCGTTCCTGCTGTCATCGTCAAACCTGGTGTCGTCCTGATCAGGCAGCTCGGAGAGAGGCTTCCGGATATCGAAAAAGCGTGCATCGACAAACGATGTGAGGCCACTTTGTCTTTTAATGAACCGGACCATTTGCTCGGTGTAGTCACTGGAGTCGTCGATGCTCAGTCGGTACTCGCCGACTGACTCGCCTGTTGCGTCTGTTTGCTTCCTGGCCGCGGGCGTCACACCGCCTACCAGTATGGAGACAAATTCGATTGCCTTTGAATCGCCGCTGATGGAGGGATCGAGGGTTGCGACGCCATGCAAAATGTAGCTGTCCGTCTTGACGCCGCTGCCGAGAGAGAGCACGTAGCCGAACGCATACCTCGCAATGAGTCCCAATTGCGGTGGTAGCAAAGTGCGTGGCGCTATGGTTGAGTCGCCGTTGGATACAGGGCACTTTGCTGCAGAGTCCAGGTACTTTGCGACTTTCTCCGCGTAGCGATCGTTGTAATGTTCTTTGTACTCCGCGACGTCATCGAATCGGAAGTCTCTGAAACACACGAGGCTTCCCGCTCCCTTGTATTCGGAGCTCATGCAGTCAAATCCGTTCAGGAAGGTACTGGGAGATCTCCTGGTAAAGCAAAGCGTCGCGTCGGTGGGCGAGCCGGCCCGCATTTGCAATGCACGCTCGATCTCACTATGGGGTGGACGGCACGGAGGCCAGGGTACGGACGCGTGCAAACGCAAAGTAGAATAGAGGGATGTTATCGCGTCACATTGCGAGAGTTTGTCGAAACTTACCGCCGCATTTGCGAATGTCGCCAACACGAGAAATACGGCACCAACCCACCGTAACGGCCACATCCTCCATCTCCTATCGACAAACTCGTGCCCAGGCAAGGCCGCCCATCGGACATACACCGCCGCAGGATTCTGCAACCTCATAACCACTTGCGCACTGGGAGTTGCGGCGCCCCGCACCTGGCGCCACGTAGCCCCAACAGCCACATCGGCTCAGTTGCGACCCTGAGGGCAGTCCCTCCTCGTCTCCATCACCACCCTCTTCGACACGCCGATGGTGCTTCTTTCTTGGAGGCGGAGGCGCGTCGTCATCGTCATCTTCATCATCAGTGCCGAACGCGCGCGCTTGACCCATCGTCAATGACTGACTCGGTAGCGTGCTCGCCAATCTGCTCTGGTTCGATAGGGGTTGGACCGAGGCTCCTGACAACGAGCCTGCGGTGACGAGTAAGGAAAAACAAATGAGTACAGCCTGTTTCATGAGTGCGAACTTCCGCTGTTATGGAGATTCGTAGATGCGTGAATCGCCTTTTCTGCAATGAGGTGGGTCTGACTCTGCCCCGCCGGTAACTTGAATTGTTTGTTGTTCGTTCAAGCGACGCCGAAAATCCTACTCCAAAACAAACGAAAGTCCACGCAGATCACATGCTGCAATGCGCGAAATTCATGAGCGTCTCAGCAATGCCCCGGAGTTGGGCAATCAATCTTGCAATCGATAAAATCGCTATGAGGGGTGACGAGTTCCTCCGCGACGAGAGGCAATGTGTGCGCCGCATCCAACTCAACCCGATGGGCTTTTAAGTGCGCGATCAAAGCACAATGTACGACCAACCAGTACCGACGCATCACCCGTTGGGAACACGAAGACGTGCTCGAGGCGATGCAGAAACGCCTCGACCACACACCGCAGGCTTCGCGAATACGCCGACAGACCGTTGAGCATCCCTTCGGCACCCTCCAAGCGTGGATGGGAGCGACACACTTCCTGACCAAGACACTGCCACGCGTGAGTACCGAGATTAGCCTACATGTGCTGGCTACAACCTGAAGCGAGCGATGAAGATCGTCGGCATCGTGCCGCTCATAGGGACGATCAAGGCGTAAAATGTTGTTTTATATAACAAAACACAACACGCGGTAGACAGGCCGGGGGTTGAGAGTTTTTTCAAAATCGCCTGCGGTCAAACCCAGAACTTCTGTTCCACCGCCGGTCCCCGGCCCATCGGCAGGCGTTCTGGAATCGTGGCCGCGATCCAGGGTCACTACAACCAAAGTTCTGTGTTTTTACACGGCCTCGACCCGAAGCGGTCGGTCGCTGCCGTGAAAGCCCGTCGGTACCCGAATTAGTCTGGCCGCTCTCCCGCCTGCTAACCTACCGCCGTGATGAACACACGTCATCAGCGGAGGCGCGCCGTGAGTTGCAAACGCACTTGGTTAAGGCTTGTTCTACTGGCGTTGTTCGTCGGCTGCCCCCCAGTGGCGTGATGGCCGAGGACTTTAAGGCAGTTCCCGAACTCGGATATCGAGTAAACGCAGATTTTTTTCACGGCTCGGAGCGCCTCTCGCTGGGCGAAGCCTCCGGCATCGCGTTGAACTCAAAGCGTCATATCTTTTTGTTCCAACGCGCCCGCCCGATGCTGACCGAGTACGACGCGTCGGGTAATTTCCTGCGTAGTATTGGCGAGGGGCTATTTATGCATCCCCATGGTCTACGGATAGACCCGGACGACAATATTTGGACGACAGACGGCGGCAGTCATTTGGTCCTGAAGCTGAGCCCAGCCGGAGGAGGTGCTGATGGTGCTTGGGCGCAAGGACGTCGTCGCGGAAGCCGATTGGCTGTTTAACCAACCCACCGATGTGGCATTCGGCAAGAACGCAGAAATCTATGTTTCGGACGGTTATGGCAATTCGCGGGTAGCGAAATTCGATCGTGACGGCAAGTTCCTCAAGTCATGGGGCACTACGGGACCGGACACGGCGAGTTCAATCTCCCGCACAGCGTGGTTGTGGACAAAAGGGGCAACGTCTATGTCGGCGATCGCGAAAACAGACGCATCCAGATCTTCGATGCCGACGGAAATATCTGAGGGAATTGACCAACATCGGCTACACCTGTGGCCTGTACATCACACCTGAGCAACATATCTGGATGATCGATGGCGGTTACGACCGGATTGTGGAGCTCGATCAAAAGGGCAAAATTCTGGGCGCGATTGGCGAGCCAGGTCACGGACCCGGCCAGTTGGCGTGGGGTCATTTTCTGGCCGTGGGCCCAGATCGAACCCTTTATGTTGCGGATGTGTTGAACTGGCGCTTCCAGATCTTCGAGCCCGTTGCCCCGACTGGCAAGCTGTCCCCCTACATTCCGGCAAATCGCATGTATTGGGATCGGATGCAGAGCAGCGGTTGGTCGAGGCACACGACTGTTCCCAAAAACTATCTCCATTGCAGTCGTTCTTACGTCCGCCATGGCTCGACGTGATTCCCAACCCTGCCAGCGGCGTTGAAGCCGCCGGTCCGAATCTCCTATGACGGCACACTGCGCCTCAGAACTCCCAAAGCGGAACTCAGCCGTTTGTCGACGCGACTAGCCGGATGAGTCGGCAGTCGTTCGAGCACGTCCTTTAAGTAAGCATATGGATCGTGGCCGTTGAGTTTGGCAGTCTGGATCAGACTCATGATGTTGGCGGCGCGTTGCCCAGCGCGGAGAGAACCGGCAAATAACCAGCCCCGAGCGTAGGAGAGGTTGCTCCGCTTAGCATCACGTGTACTCATTGAGTGATGGATAGTCAACCCCCGGGGTTTCGCGCGTCATTCGAGGTGGCTTCGCGCTTGCTGCATGCAACCAACAGAGCAGCGCCTACGGCGACGGCGTCTTCGATGTGGCCCGTCTGACCGCTTTTGCGAATCGCACGCTGTCGCAATCCGAAACTCACGTAGGCGGCCCAAACCGCAGCCGTGGCACCCACCACGCCCCATGCGTTGCCCCTTGGGAGGCGCAACAGCCATACCCGCAATAGCCCCGGTGGCGATCCGCTCGAGGATGCCGGGTGTGATGATGCGATGGGGGAGCCGAGCGCATCTTGTCGCCGAGCAACTCAGCCGCTGCCAGCGCTAAAGCCACTTTGGAGACTCGCGGGGAAGAAAGGGGCCCCGGCAAGTTGATATTCCTGAATTGCCGGCTTCGTTGGGCAGCCCAACTGATCACTGCCACCGGTGTCAGCGATCGCATGCCGGCCACTATGCCAATGAGTAGGGAGCGAATCATGATCTTGAGCTGGATGTACTGGTCACCCGGTGTTTGACCCGGCAACCCACGTCCGCGCAAACGTAGTTTCTGCCCCGACTGCGAATTCGGCGGAATCCGCATATCAACACCGCCGCCCAACGTCGGTACCGTTATCCCGGTCGTAGCCGGACCGGACAGCGTTCGACCGGACGGGTATCCAAGTGCCTGTCGCCCCTGGAACTGGCTGCACTTGGGGCGGGGGGAGGGGGTATCAGCTCGCCCTCTGATGAGAATTGCGACCTCGAGACGCTTTGGAAGGCGTCATGTGCTGTCCCCAGGCTCGCGAACCGAACGGCGCTTTCGACACACTCCAGGCTTCCTG
>Ga0105237_10009492_pt1 | contig 10416 bp, 8 predicted proteins | sample KBSC24metaG_FD_81520 | JGI IMG/M metagenome (GOLD analysis project Ga0105237, IMG submission 81520) | Corn rhizosphere microbial communities from Kellogg Biological Station, Michigan, USA - KBS C2-4 metaG | ecosystem: Host-associated > Plants > Roots > Rhizosphere > Soil | place: Michigan, USA... | reverse complement strand
GCTTCCCGTGGTCATCACCGAGGGCGGCGAGACGCTCGTCGACCCGACCAACGGTGAACTGGCTGCCATGCTCGGGCTATCCACCGAGCCGTCGCTGCCGATGTACGACCTGGTGGTCATCGGCGGCGGGCCCGCAGGCCTGGCCGCAGCGGTATACGGCGCCTCCGAGGGCCTCGAAACCGTGCTCATCGAGCGCACCACGACGGGCGGGCAGGCCGGACGCAGCTCGCGGATCGAGAACTACCTCGGCTTCCCCACCGGCATCTCGGGCGCCGAGCTGACCACGTCGGCACGCAGGCAGGCCGAGCGGTTCGGCGCGGAGGTGATCACCACCAGGCAGGCCATCGGACTCGAGGTCGGCGGGTCGGCGCGCAAGATCAAGTTCGAGGACGGCAGCACGATCGGCGCGCAGGCCGTGATCCTGGCCACCGGCGTCGAGTACCAGCAGCTGCGCGTGACCGGCTGCTGGAACAACCCCGATGACCCCGACGGCCTCAACTACGTCGGTGCAGGCGTCTACTACGGCGCATCAGTGTCGCAGGCCTCGGAGTGCAGGGACGAAGACGTCTACATCGTCGGCGGCGCCAATTCGGCGGGCCAGGCGGCGATGTTCATGTCGAAGGAGGCCAAGTCCGTCACGCTCCTAGTGCGCGGACCGTCACTGGAAGCCTCGATGTCCTACTACCTGATCCAGCAGATCGAGAACAACCCGAAGATCCAGGTCAGGACCTGCACCGAGGTGGTCGACACCTGCGGCGAGGACGGCCACCTCTCGGGCCTCTGGCTGCAGAACAGGCAGTCCGGGGTGCGCGAGAGGGTCGACTGCGGGCGGCTGTGCTGCTTCATCGGGGCCACCCCACGCACCGAGTGGCTCGACGGCGTCGTCGCACGTGACGACCACGGTTTCATCCTCACCGGGCCCGACCTGAAGGACGTCTGCGGCTGGACTCTGGACAGACCGCCTCACCATTTGGAAACAAGTGTGCCCGGTGTGTTTGTTGCAGGGGATGTGCGCGCCGAGTCTGCGAAGCGTGTCGCGGCGGCTGTCGGTGAAGGATCGATGGCCGTGATGCTGGTGCATCGCTACTTGGCCGAGGCTTAGGAGGAGACCCGTATGGGCGAGAAGTGTCTACCCACCGAACTCAGGACACTGTTCCTGTTCGAGTCGCTGACCGACGAACAACTCGCGACGTTGTGCGACAACGGACACATCGCCACGTACGAACCGGGCCCCATCTGCCTCGAGGGTGAGCCCGCGACGTGCTTCTACGTGCTCATCGATGGCGAGCTGGTGATGTCGAAGCGCTCCGGCGGCGACGACATCGAGACCAACCGCACCTCCCAGCGGGGCGTGTACTGCGGCGCCTGGTCGGCGTTCGACCCCAACGAGGACCATTTGTACGAGGCCTCGGTACGCGTGACCAGGCCGTCGAAGTTCTTCGTGCTCGACGCCGATGCCTTCGGCCGTTTCGTCCAGACCGAGTTCCCGATGGCGGTACACCTGCTCGAGGGGCACAAGGTCGGCGGGATGCGCACCCGCAAGATCATCGATCAGCGGGAGAAGCTGCTCGCCCTCGGCACCATCACCGCAGGCCTGACGCATCAGCTGAACAACCCGGCAGGCGCCAACGCTCGCGCCGTCGCCGACCTCCGCGACCGCGTCGGCAAGATGCGCCACAAACTGGCCATGCTGGCCGACGGCAAGTTCAGCCCCGAGGCGCTGCGGGTTCTGGTGAGCGTCCAGGACGAGGTCGCCGAGCAGGTGGCCAAGTCGAAGTCACAGGAGCTCAGCGCGCTGGAGGCCTCCGACCGTGAGGATCAGCTCGGCGACTGGCTCGAGGACCACGGCATTCCAGGGGCGTGGGACTACCCGTCGACGTTCGTCGAGGCCGGCCTCGACATCGACTGGCTGGAGCGGGTCTCCGCCTCCGTCGACGAAGTGGACGCATCCGCGTCGCTGCAGGGCGCCATCGGCTGGCTGAAGTACACCATCGAGACCGAGCTGTTGATGAACCAGATCGGCGAGGCGAGCGACCGGATCTCGGCGCTCCTCGCCGGCGCCAAGCAGTACTCGCAGATGGACAGGGCGCCGTATCAGAGCGCCAACGTCCACGACCTCCTTCGCAGCACCGTGATGATGTTCGGCGACAAGATCGGCAAGGACAAGCCTGTCGTCCTGTGCAAGGAACTGGACCACTCGATTCCCGAATTGCTCTGCTACCCAGGCGATCTCAACCAGGTGTTCACGAACATCATCGACAACGCGCTGCAGGCGATGGAGGGCCACGGCCGGCTGACGTTCCGCACGTCGCGGGCGGGCGACAAGGCGATCGAGGTGCAGATCTGCGACGACGGGCCTGGCGTCTCCGAGGACCTGATCGAACGCATCTTCACCCCGTTCTTCACCACCAAGCCGTTCGGCGAGGGCACCGGGCTCGGCCTCGACCTGGCCTGGCGGATCGTCGTGGAGAAGCACCACGGCACGCTGCGGGTGGAGTCCAAGCCCGGCGACACCCGCTTCATCATCGTGTTGCCGTTGGTGGCCCCCGGTCCTCCCGAAGAAGCCATCGCCACCGAATAGTTCACGCGAAGTTCGCGAGTTTGCTTGCGATCAGCCCGATCGAAACGGAATAGGCGCGACGACGAGGTGGGTTGACCCAACCATGACGAAACCTGATCTCGGCAAGTTTGGCGTGTTCGGTCACCACGAGGCCCTGTGGCAGCAGGTGACTCCCAAGCAACTTCAGGACATCGAAGCCCTCGGCTATGGGGCCATCTGGGCAGGCGGCTCGCCCGCAGCCGAGCTGTCGTGGGTCGACCCCATCCTGGAGGCCACCACCAACCTCAAGGTGGCCACAGGCATCGTCAACATCTGGACCGCGGAGGCCGCTCCCGTCGCGGAGTCCTTCCACCGCATCGAAAAGGCGTACCCCGGCCGGTTCCTGCTCGGCATCGGCGTCGGGCACCCCGAGGCGGTCACCGTGTACAAGAAACCCTATGACGCACTGACCGAGTACATCGACGCGCTCGACCAGCACGGCGTACCCAAGGACAGCATCGTGGTCGCGGCGCTCGGCCCCCAGGTGCTCAAGCTCTCGGCGCGCCGAACCGCAGGCGCCCACCCGTACCTGACGACACCCGAGCACACCGCACAGGCCCGCGAGCTGATCGGGCCCGACGCGTACCTGGCCCCCGAGCACAAGGTCATCCTGACCACCGATGCCGAGCAGGCGCGCGCCACCGGGCGCAAGGCGCTCGACTTGTATCTCGGTCTGGCCAACTACCTGAACAACTTCAAGCGCCTCGGCTTCACCGACGAGGACCTGGCCAAGCCCGGCAGCGACCGGTTCATCGACGCCGTCGTCGCCCACGGCACCATCGACTCCATCGCCGCGAGACTCAACGAGCACATCACCGCGGGCGCAGACACCGTGGCCGTTCAGGTCTTGGCGTCTCCTGACAAGCTCGTGCCCGCACTCGCCGAACTCGCTGGGCCGCTCGGCCTGAAGTGAGCCGGTCCATCCCCCGCCATCCAGAATCGAAGGGATCCGCATGACCGACGCAGTAGCCCTCAAACCCGACCTCGGCCGATTCGGCGTCTGGACGTTCGGCGCTCCGACGCCGGAGGAGGCGGTCGAGATCGAGAAACTGGGCTACGGCGCGGTCTGGGTCGGCGGCTCCCCGGCCGCCGACCTGGCCTTCGCCGAGCCGATCCTCGAGAAGACCGAGACACTGCAGCTGGCCACGGGCATCGTCAACGTCTGGACGGCGCCCGCAGACCAGGTCGCCGAGTCGTATCACCGCATCGAAGCGGCCTACCCCGGCCGCTTCCTGCTCGGCATAGGCATCGGCCATCCGGAGCACACCGAGGAGTACCGCAAGCCCTACGACGTGCTGGTGGAGTACCTGGACGCGCTGGACGCGGCCAAGGTGCCGACCAGTCGACGCGTCGTCGCGGCGTTGGGACCCAAGGTGCTCGAGCTGTCCGCCAAGCGCAGCGCGGGTGCCCACCCCTACCTGACCACGCCCGAGCACACCGCCCAGGCGCATGCCCTCGTCGGCAACACGGTGTTCCTTGCCCCGGAGCACAAGGTAGTGCTGGCAAGGGACGCCGAGCAGGCCCGCGCGATCGGCCGCGGGACGGTGGAGTTCTACCTGGACCTGAGCAATTACCTGAACAACTGGAAGCGGCTCGGCTTCACCGACGCCGACCTCACCAAGCCCGGCAGCGACAAGCTGATCGACGCCGTCGTCGCACACGGCACCCCAGAGGCGATCGCCGCGCGGCTGACCGAGCATCTCGACGCCGGCGCCGATCACGTCACGATCCAGGTGCTCGGCGGCAAGGACGTCCTGCTGCCGACGCTCGCCGATCTGGCCGGCCCGCTTGGCCTGACGCCGAAGTCGTGACTCGGTTGGGGCGCCTCGGGGTGTCAGTCAGGGAGACCGTCACCGCCGAGGAGGCCCGGGAGGTCGAGCGGCTCGGTTACGGCACGCTGTAGGTCGCGGGCTCACCGGCCGCGGAGCTCTCGTTCGCCGAGCCCCTGCTGGCGCAGACCAGCACCCTGCTGCTCGCCACCGGCATCGTGAACGTCTGGACGGCTCCCGCGAAGGACGTCGCCGAGTCGTTCCATCGCATCGAGGCGGCCTACCCCGGCCGCTTCCTGCTGGGCATCGGCGTCGGGCATCCCGAGCACACCGCCGCGTACCGCAAGCCCTACGACGCGGTGGTCGACTACCTCGACGAGCTGGACGCCGCGGGGGTACCCGCCCACCGCCGGGTGCTGGCGGCACTGGGGCCACGGATGCTCGAGCTGGCGGCGACGCGCAGCGCTGGGGCCCACCCCGCGTTGACCACGCCCGAGCACACCGCGCTGGCGCGCACGACGCTGGGCAGCGACGGTCTGCTGGCACCGTCGCAACTGGTGACGATCGACCCCGATCCTGGCGCAGCCCGCACGCTCGGCAGGCAGATGCTCGGCGACTACCTCGGCACGGTGAACTACGCCAGCAGCTGGCGACGGCTCGGCTTCACCGACGACGACCTGGCACCGCCCGGCAGCGATCGGTTGATCGACGCGCTGCTGGCCCACGGCACCGCCGAAGCCGTCGCCAAACGGGTGAACGAACACCTCGAGGCCGGTGCTGATCACGTGGCACTTCTGCCGCCCGACCCGGCCAAACTGCTGTCGACCCTCGCCGAGCTGGCAGGCCCGCTGGGGCTGTCGGCCTGAGCGTAGATCCGCCGCCCGCTAGGGTTTGAGCATGCGGATGCTGGTCACCGGTGGCGCCGGATTCATCGGCGCGAACTTCGTACACGCCATGGTGCGCGAGCACCCCGAGGTCGCGGTGACGGTCGTCGACGCGATGACCTACGCGGGCAGCCAGGACTCACTGGCGCCGGTGCAGGACGACGTGGAGCTGGTCCGCGGTGACATCACCAACACCGAGCTGATCGGCAAGCTCGTCGCCGAATCGGACGCCGTCGTGCACTTCGCCGCCGAGACGCACGTCGACAACGCGCTTGCCGATCCCGAGCCGTTCGTGCGCAGCAACGTGATTGGCACGTTCGCGATCCTCGAGGCCGTGCGCCAGCACGGGGTTCGGCTGCACCACGTGTCGACCGACGAGGTGTACGGAGACCTGGAGCTGAACGACCCACACCGGTTCACTTCAGCCACGCCATACAACCCGTCGAGCCCGTACTCGTCGACCAAGGCCGCCGCCGACCTACTGGTGCGCTCCTGGGTGCGGTCCTACGGCGTGCGGGCGACGATCTCCAACTGCTCCAACAACTATGGGCCATATCAGCACGTGGAGAAGTTCATCCCGCGCCAGATCACGAACGTGCTGACCGGCAGGCGGCCCAAGCTGTACGGCAAGGGCGCCAACGTCCGCGACTGGATCCACGTCGACGACCACAACCGCGCGGTGTGGCGGATCCTCGAAGACGGCGTCATCGGCAGGACCTATCTCATCGGGGCCGACGGCGAACGCGACAACCTTTCGGTGATGCGCGCGGTGCTGCGCGCGATGGGCCGCGATGCCGACGACTTCGACTTCGTCCCCGACCGCGCCGGCCACGACGTCCGGTACGCCATCGATCCGTCCGTGCTGCGCGACGAATTGGGTTGGGCGCCAGAGCACACCGACTTCGAGGCAGGCCTGCGAGACACCATCGACTGGTATCGCAACAACGAATCCTGGTGGCGGCCGTTGAAGGACGAGGCGGAAGCGGTCTACCAGGAGCGCGGCCAGTGACGTCTCGGGAGCTCTCCGTACCTGGCGCATGGGAGATCACCCCGGCGGTGCACGGGGATCCCCGCGGCGTGTTCTTCGAATGGTTCTCCGATCGCGAGTTCTCCGCGATGACCGGACATCGCCTCGATCTCCGGCAGGCCAACACCTCGGTGTCGTCGGCGGGCGTGCTGCGCGGGCTGCACTTCGCGCAACTGCCGCCGAGCCAGGCCAAGTACGTGACGTGCCTGCGCGGGGCGGTGCTCGACGTCGTCGTCGACATCCGGGTCGGTTCGCCGACGTTCGCGCAGTGGGACACGGTGCTGCTCGACGACAAGGATCACCGGTCGATCTACATCTCCGAGGGGCTCGCGCACGGATTCGTTGCGCTGCAAGATGATTCGACGGTTTCCTATCTGTGCTCGGCCGGCTACTCCCCCCAGCGCGAGCACACCATCTGCCCGACCGATCCGGCTATCGGGGTGGACTGGCCGATCGCTGACCCGATACTTTCCGATCGCGACGCCGCGGCACCCACGCTCGCCGAGGTTCAGGCTGCCGGCCTGCTGCCGACGTGGGATGACACGCAGGCGTTCGTGAAACGGCTGCAGGGCTGAACCACACCGGATTCGTCAGTGCCACCATCGTCGAGGTACCCGCTCGGCTACGGCGCCGGACCTCCACCCGGGCGAAGCCGCCGTCACCGGTGGTCCACCGCAGCGACGCCGCGCCGGACGCGTCGACGGCGGCTCGGGCGACGCACCCGGCGGGGGTGATGAGGGCCAGCACCGCGCCCGGTGCCCCCGACACCGCAGCACTCACGGTGACGGTGGCGCCTAGCGGCACGGGAAGAGTTTCTCCGGGCCCGACGGTGGCGGTCGGGTCGACGCTGCACACGGCCGTCAACGTCATCGTCACGGCTGCGGACTCGGCGAGGTAGGACCGGCCGCCGCGTAGCGATTCCACGAGCGCCGGGGTCGACAGATCCGATGCGTGGACGACGGTGTGCGGGCGGCCCACCCGCTGACGCGGGCCATGGGAGTCGCTGCCACCAACCGCTGCGACCCGCCTGCCTTGGATCAGCAGGCGGTGCCAGATCCGCAGGGCGACTTCGTCGTCGGGGGTCCACAACCCATTCCACACCTCGAGCGCGTCCACGCTCTCGTAGCCGAACTCCCACGCCGAGCCGGGCAGCGGAGCCGCGGGGTGGGCCGCGATCACCATCCCGCCGCGGTCCCGTACCCCCGCGGCGTGAGCCGCGAAGGCATCGTCTCGGGGCGCGTACCGCCAGTCGACCCACCCGTGTGGCGACAGCCCGACGGCCAGCCAGTGCCCGTGCCGGGTGGTGACCTCCTCACCTGCCACAACGAGCAACCCTTCGGTGCGAACGGCGCTCCAGATCTCGTTGGCGGAGTTGGTGTTGTGCTCGGTGGAGACGATGAAGTCAAGCCCCGCGGTACGGGCCACGGCGGCTAGCTCTTCGGGGTGGTACGTGCCGTCGGAATGAACGGTGTGCAGGTGCAGATCGCCGCGGTACCAACCGTTTCCGTGATCGTGGACGACGGCCCTCACCGGCGAGGGAGTCGGTTCCGGCAGCGGGACGCCGCGTTCGAGGGTGACGTGCACCTCCCAGGACATACCCAACGGGTTCAGGACCACGGGACCCAACGCCAACTCCCAGCGGCCGGAATCGATGGGACCAGGCAGGTACCCCGGTGTCGCATCCGCGGCGGACAAGGTGAATTCGTCCCTGGCACCTCCAGACCAGCCGCGAAAACCCTCGACGCAATCGTGGCCGGCCGGGCCGAACATTCCGAGATCGAGCACGTTGAGCGCCACCCCGAACAGCGAGAACCGACCATGTGTCGTGGTCACCGTGATTCGTCGGGTCCCGGGCGGCACGTCGAAGGGCACGTACGCCCACTGATCGATGCCGAACGGAAACCGTCCGGAGAAGTCGAGCTGTTCCTCGACACCGCGCAAGCGGGAGTGGGCCGACATGCTCGGCACGGCAGTGCCCGATTGGCTCATGGGCCACAGCGTCGTCGCTCACAGGTGCGAAGCCGGTTACGCCGACACGAACGCACGTCGGCGGGTAGCCGTCGACGTGGGATCAATCGCCCACAACCGGCGGCGGTTGCGAATCCTCACGAAGAGGTCTGCCCCTGCTTGCATATAGCGCGGCATCTGCTCGCGAGAGCAGCTGTGCAAGCACGGCGTTGACCGAGGGTGCCGTCGCAGCGCCGAAGCTGACCCCGGGCGTCTGCACGCGGACCTTGGCGAGGAAGTCGTCGGCGACCTCCGGTCCCTGTGCCGCGATGCATGCCGCGAACTCGTCACCGCCCAGCCGGGCCAGGATCGCACGGGTAGGTGCGGCCCGGCGCCAGACCTTGGCGTACTCGGTGATGCGCTGGTCTCCCGCATCATGACCGTACGTGTCATTGAGGTGCTTGAGATTGTCGATGTCGAGCACGACCACCGTGACGGTGCCGGCCTCGGAGCGGCGACGAGCCATTAGCTCGGCAGTGGCGATCTCCCAGCCGGCGCGATTCAGCAGCCCCGTCATCGGGTCCGTGCAGGCAGCTTCCACTAGGGCGCGCATGACTAGCCCGAACGATTCAGCCGCCCCCACGATCGCTACGCCGATGATGAGATAGGTGATGAAACCCACCTTCGGCGCGGGCGCGATGGCCACTGCTGCCACCGTCGCCGCGGTCAGGATCGCGATCAGAACCCACGCCCGCCTGGGCGAATGGAACGCACGCAGATACATCGCGAGGAACATCGAGGCGATGAGGCAGACATACTCGGCAACCATCGAGATGTGGAATGCCATCACGATCGGATTGGCGGCGATCGCCGCCGCGATCGCAGGCACGAGAGTGCGGGGATCGACGGCGAGATAGGACAGTGCGAGCACGCCGAGCACTATGGCGATGATCCCGCCGGTGGGATTGGCGAGTGTCAGGCCCGGGCGGATCGGGAGCACTGTGAACGTGACCCCATAGAGGTACAGAAACGTCGTGGTTCCCACATAGATCCGCAGTAAGCGCACCTGCTGTCTGACGGGCCGGCCATCCTCACCAGCGAGGGACGGCAGCCGATACATGACGCCAAGTTTGCCGGTGCGTCGCCTGAGCTGTGCGCGTTTTCAGGCCGGAGGCATCAGCCATCGACTGCCACGTCTTGTCCCCAGGAGCGGCCTGCGCCAGATCCGATCGGATGTGGTGGCGGCCGTCAGGCCCGCCACGTAGGGGTTGTCGCTCTCGCACATCTTCACCGACGGCGCGCGTATCCCCGGCACGGTCTCACACGGAATGTTGTGCACGCCAGGCACATTGAACGGCGAATCCTGCGGGACACGACCGCACTCGCAGGGCTGTCCGGAGCGTCTTCGAACGTCGGCATCCGCTGCATGCGCCCGTGGTAACGGTGGCGGCAGGTTGATGTTGAGATTGAAGCTCAGGTATCGCCCACTCTCGTCGAGCCTGCGCACAGCTCGCGTTCTGAACGTCAAACCTGGATCTGCCCGCAGTCTCGAAGGCCCCACTTGCCAGGGCCCCTGGCGCATTACTAGGATGTCCTAGTATTTAATTTTTCGTTCGAGGGGTCCTCATGAGCACACAGATTCCGCACTTCATCAACGGCGAGCGCACGGCGGGGACGTCAACGCGCACCGCCGACGTCCTCGACCCCAGCACCGGCCGGGTACAGGCGCAGGTGGTACTCGGCTCGACGGCAGACGTCGACGCCGCGGTGGCAGTCGCGGTCGAAGCGCAGAAGGACTGGGCCGCCTACAACCCGCAGCGTCGGGCGCGGGTGATGATGAAGTTCGTCGACCTGGTCAACCAGAACACCGACGAGTTGGCCGAGCTCCTCTCCAGCGAGCACGGCAAGACCGTCGCCGACTCACGCGGTGACATCCAGCGCGGCATCGAGGTCATCGAGTTCGCCATCGGCATTCCCCACCTGCTCAAGGGCGAGTACACCGAGGGCGCGGGCGGCGGCATCGACGTCTACTCGCTGCGCCAGCCGCTCGGCGTCGTCGCGGGCATCACCCCGTTCAACTTCCCCGCGATGATCCCGCTGTGGAAGGCCGGACCCGCACTGGCATGTGGCAACGCCTTCATCCTCAAGCCAAGCGAGCGCGACCCGTCGGTGCCGGTCCGGCTGGCCGAG
>Ga0105237_10009491_pt1 | contig 10416 bp, 7 predicted proteins | sample KBSC24metaG_FD_81520 | JGI IMG/M metagenome (GOLD analysis project Ga0105237, IMG submission 81520) | Corn rhizosphere microbial communities from Kellogg Biological Station, Michigan, USA - KBS C2-4 metaG | ecosystem: Host-associated > Plants > Roots > Rhizosphere > Soil | place: Michigan, USA... | reverse complement strand
TTTGAAAATAAGATAAAACTTATTTACATAGACCCGCCTTACAATACCGGCAATGATAGCTTTCGTTACAACGATAGCTTCAATCATTCGTCGTGGCTTACGTTTATAAAGAACCGGCTGGAAGTTGCAAAAAGACTGCTTCGCTCAGAAGGAGCCATCTTTATACAAATAGATGATAAAGAGATGGCCTATTTAAAAGTGTTGTGTGATGAAATTTTCGGCAGGGAAAATTTTAAAGAATGTATCGCTGTAAAAAATGGCTCAGAAAGCGGCGTTAATGCTATCAATGTAATGCGTGGCGAACAGCTCTTTAAAGTAAAGGAACATTTGTTGTATTATGCCAAAAATAATGCACTACACAAGTTCAATCCTTTGTATGTAAAAGCCATTGCCTACAATGACAGTTACCGGCTTGAAGTAAAAAAAATAAAGGGCAGATATATTGTTACAGATATTTATAAAGAGCTGCTGAAAAAATTATTTAACCAGGATACTTTAAGAGGATTAACCAAGGAACAGAAGCATGTTTTTTATGCAGCTTTTGAAGAGCATTGTCTTGAAAACAATGAACATATTTATGCATTAAAGCAAGACATACAAAAGTCCGGCGATAGCTTTAAAACATTTGCTGCGGCTAATAAAAAGAAAGATTTGGTGGATGAATATATCACCGCTGATGGCAGAACAATTCTTGTATATAAAGGCGGCATGTTAACTCCGTTGAAAGAAAGAATCGTGGAAGAAAATGGTAATAAATACTATGGCACATTGGTAAGTGATTTCTGGTGGGATATTGGTGCAACTCCTTCTTCAGAGGGTGGTGTGGAACTGAAGGCCGGTAAGAAGCCGGAAAAATTACTGAAAAGAATTATCGCTTTATGCACCAATGAAAATGATATTGTGCTCGACTTCTTTTTAGGTAGCGGTTCAACTGCTGCCGCTGCTTTAAAAATGAAGCGTAGGTTTATTGGCATTGAACAGCTTCTTTATGACGAAAACGATAGTGTTAAGCGATTGCAGCATGTAATCAGCGGAGATCAAAGTGGGATAAGTAAAGACAGCGACATTAACTGGAAAGGAGGTAGTTCCTTTGTGTATGCTGAATTAAAAAGCATTAATCAACATTTCATTACAGAATTAATACAAGCAAAAACGGACAGAGAAGTCACGCAGGTTTTCAAAGATGTTTTTAGCAAAGGTTTTGTCAGCTATCGAGTAAAAGAGATTCCATTTAAGATATTGCAGAAAGAATTCACTTCATTAACGTTAAATGAAAAAAAACATTTCATCAAAGAAATACTTGACAAGAACTTCTTATACCTGCCTTATTCAGAAATAGAAGACGTTGACTATGCAGTGGATTTCCATACCCAAAAACTAAATCAAATATTCTATAATCATGTACCACCCGGAAAAGTACAGCCATCACAATGATGCGTTGTCAAAATTTTGTACCCTTTTCAACCAAACCGCAACAGCTCTTGATAACCTGATAACAATGAATCCATCCCCAACAGAAAACTTTAGAGAAGATGGTGAAATTGTTTTCAAACCCGGCAATCAAAAAATTTTATACGACTTTGAAAAGCGGTTTAGCTATTATGAAAACTATGGCAATTTTAAATTCGACACTTTCGGACAGTTTGAAAGAAAAATTCAAAAGCCTGAAATTTCCCTTTCTATTCAGTGCAGTAAAAATGAAAACGGTTTTATTATTGCATGGCACGAAGATTATAAGAATGAACGGGTCGTTTATTTAAATTCAAAAACTTCTAATGGGTCAGAAAATACTGGTAAACGGTTTACAAAAAATTTCAAAGAGTTGAGATATACAGAAATGGATAAATTTTATATAATGCTATACAAAGCTTTTACCAATAACTGTTTTAATGCTTCATGTTTTAGAATATGACCAAACCATTACAGGATATATTAAACGAAGTGCAGCAACACAATGGAGCAGGGTTTTATCAAACCTTTGTATCATCGGGTGTTATTGAAAACTTAAAAGAAAGTTTTGAATTGCGGCCTTATCAAAAAGAGGCTTTAGGAAGATTTATCTATTATTCAAATTATCATCATCAAAAAAATAAAAAAACGCCAACACAATTGCTTTATCACATGGCCACTGGCAGTGGCAAAACGCTCATCATGGCGGGCCTTATTTTATATCTCTATGAAAAAGGTTATCGCAATTTTTTATTTTTTGTAAACAGCACCAACATCATTGAAAAAACAAGGGACAATTTTTTAAACAGCATTTCATCAAAATACCTGTTTGCTGATAAAATTGTTGTTGATGGCACTCAAATAAAAATAAAAGAAGTAAACAATTTCCAGGCGGCTAATCCGCAGGATATAAATCTTGTTTTTTCTACCATCCAGGGCCTGCATCTAAAATTAAATGCGCCTAAGGAAAACAGTCTTACTTACGACGATTTTGAAAACAATGAGATTATTTTTATTTCAGATGAGGCGCATCATATCAATGCCGAAACTAAAAAGAGCAGTGAGCTAAATGCCGAAGACAAAGAAACTATCATAAGTTGGGAAGGCACTATCAATCGTATTTTCCGGGCAAATGCGGGTAACCTTTTGCTAGAGTTTACAGCAACAGCAGACATGCATCATCCAGCCATTCAAAAAAAATACAGCGGCAAGTTGATTTTTGATTATTCCCTGAAACAATTCAGGCTTGATGGCTATTCAAAAGAAGTAAAAGTATTACAGTCTGGCCTCCCCCCTTTTGAACGTGCGCTGCAAGCAGTTATTTTAAGCCAGTACAGGCGTAAGTTGTTTGAGCAATATAAAAAGCCGGTTAAGCCCGTGATACTTTTTAAAAGCAAAACAATTAAAGAAAGTCAGTCTTTTTATGAAGAGTTTAGCTACAAGCTAACTCATTTGAATGAAGCTGATTTGGAAAGAACATATGCCGCCGGCAAAGGCACGGTGATAGAAAAAGCATTTGACTATTTTAAAACAAGAAGCATAAGTATAGATAATCTTATAACTGAATTACAGGAAGATTTCTCGCAGGAAAAATTAATATCAGTTAACAGCAAAGAGGAAACAACTCAAAAGCAATTGGCCATTAATTCACTTGAAGATGAGGCCAATGAATACAGGGCTGTCTTTGCTGTTGATAAACTTAATGAAGGCTGGGATGTACTAAACTTGTTTGACATAGTAAGACTGTACAACACGAAGGACAATAAAAATGGTTCACCCGGTAAAACGACAATGGCTGAGGCCCAATTGATAGGAAGGGGTGCAAGATATTTTCCTTTCCGCATCCGGGATACACAGTCCTATCATCGCAGAAAATTTGATGATAATCGTAATCACGAATTAAGAATAGGCGAAGAATTGTATTACCATAGTGTGTACAATCCAACATATATCCAGGAACTGAATACGGCACTGGAAGAGACAGGTATTAAGGCCGAAGCAAACGAAGAAAAAAATCATGCAAAAGCAATCGTGCCTGTTAGCACAAAAGAAAAAAGAGAGAAGACAGCGCCAAAAAAGTTATCACTTAGTCAACAGGTCGTTAATGTAAAATTGAGTACAGATCAAACTATTTCGGATAATATTTTCAGTAATGTTACTGCCATCGCACAATCAACAATAAAAGAATATGCACTGATAGATTTCGGCGATCATATCATTCAAAAAGCAATTAATAAATTATCTTTTTACCAGTTCAATCATATCAAAAAAATCCTCCCGGGACTGCCCTCCATAAAGGCATTCATCAACTTTACTAATTATTTAAGAAATATAAAAGTAAAGCTTGAAACAGCGCAGCCAATGGAGGTTCTGTCCGCAGATAAAAAGCTTGAAGTTTGTTTAAACGTGCTGCAGCAATTGGCAACGTTATTAACAAACGATAAGTAATGCTTTTAACCAATTATTTAATTGCCGGACAGAAGTAATAATTTAATCTTTTACATTCACAGCAAAGAAGTTTAAATGCACAATCAATCGCAGCCGATTCACATTATGGCCCATAACCGTTCTCTGACAGGTGGAGATTTGTTATAAATTAAACCACATGCAAAAAACAATTATTCTCCTGCTGCTTTTGTTTGTCTCCTGGCAAAGCAATGCCCAGGTAAAATGGGACGACGGCAAAACACCTATCGAATGGAATAATTATTCCACTTCTTTCATTGGCAGCGGCAATGAGCGCACCATGCTCGGCATAGTTACCGCCATACCATACAATGGCGTGTACAGTTTTGGAGACGCAGACGAACGCAATGAACTTGATATGACTTACAGCGGCTCCTTATACAGGTTTAAATCTAACCTAGCGAATAACATACAAAAACTTTATACCTATGATTCTTCGGAAGTTTTCTTTCTCGTTCCGGGCGTGTATGCCAGCAATGCATCAGAATTTGAATACCGCGTATTGGTAAATGGCACCAATGAAATGAAACCATGGAGCAAGATTACCGCATTCAGTGATGTTTCCTTTTCACTCAATAACTTCAAAAAAGGATTTGCCTTTTTAGGTGGTTATAAAACTTCCTGGGGAAATTTCTTACTGGTTGAATTAAGAAAGAAAAACAATACAAACAATATTTATAGCTCTGCCGTTTACTGGAAACAGGTGAAGCCTCACATCGCCAATATATACATGGGAGATGAGATGAACGAACTTTTCGCCAGGATGAAAGAATCATATAAAGGAATAAGCAGTGACGAATTGAAGAAGTGGCAAAAAAAATATACAGCAGATCAGATTGGCGAAGGCGGATTACCTAAAAAGCTGGTATTAAAACCGGAAGAAAACAGCATCATCTTTTATCTCTCCGCAAATGTTTATAAAAGGGCAGCAATAGAATATACATTGATAAAAGATGGGAGCGACTATGTACAATGGAAGCCGAACGATTATGACAACAATCTTATTTGGTTAAAGAATCTTCCGCCCGGGGATTACAAGTTACAGATAAGGTTTAAAATGCAGCGGCAAAACGTTACAGAGTATCCTTTTGAGATAAAAGCGGCATGGCATCAAACAACGCTATTTAAAATTATTTCAGGCAGCCTAGTGGCTGCTTTTTTCGGTTTTATCCTATTATTATTTCGCACAGCAAAGCAAAAGCGCCAGTTGAAAAAAGCGCAGGTGGAACGTGAAAAAGCTGAAATGGATTTAAAACAGCTTCGCTCACAACTTAATCCACATTTTATTTTTAATGCATTAAGCTCTATCCAGGGATTGGTTAACAGTCATGAGAATGAGAGAGCCAACCAATATCTTGCAGAGTTTAGCGCCATCTTAAGAGAGTCACTAAAAAATAACGACAAAGATTTTATTCCGTTGGTGCAGGAAATAAAAATTCTAGAAACTTATATAAAGCTGGAGCAACTGCGTTTTGGTTTTACTTACTCAATTAACATACATGATCAGCTAAATACAAGCGAAATAGATATGCCTTCATTGCTAATACAACCGCTGATTGAAAACGCAATTAAGCATGGCATCGCTTCATTTAAAAACGAAGGCAGATTGGACATTAATTTCTTTGCGAATGGAAAAGATTTTTGCATTGATATAAAAGACAACGGCAAAGGTTTTAGTAAAGATTCAAAAGATGGCTTTGGTTTAAAATTGACAAAAGATCGTATTCAATTACTTAACCAGCACAGTAAAACACAACCTATCATTTTAGAATTGACAAGTGATGCAGGAGCAACAGTACATTTAACGTTTCAAAACTGGCTAGCATGATTAATGCAATAATTGTAGATGATGAAATAAATAATATTACCAACCTGCGGCAATTGTTACAATTGCATTGCCCTGAAGTGAATATTGTTGCGACTGCATCAGATGCAAATGAAGGCAGGGAGCTACTTCTTAAACACAGGCCACACCTGCTTTTTCTTGATATACAAATGCCCGGAGAAAACGGGTTTGATTTATTAAAATCATTACCTGATTATGAATTTGAAATCATTTTTGTCACAGCCTATGACAGATATGGAATACAGGCTGTAAAATTTTCTGCGATTGATTATCTCTTAAAACCGGTAAATACACAAGAGCTTGTACACGCTGTAAACAGGGTGCTGACGATACAAAACAGGAAGAAGCAAAACCTGCAGCTCGAAAACCTGATTGCTCTTTTACAGCAACAGCAACATAAAGAAGAACATCGTATAGCATTGCCTACAACCAAAGAAACAAGGTTTATTAAACCGTCACAGGTTGTACGTTGCGAATCATCTAACAACTACACTACTTTTTACTTAAGCGACGGGGAAAAAATACTTGTCTCCAAACCTATTTATGAGTTTGAAGAGTTGTTGCAGGATTATGGATTTATCCGCAGCCACCAGTCGCACCTCGTTAATAAAAAATATATCAGGAGCTGGGTAAAAGAAGACGGCGGCTATTTATTGTTGGAAGACAAAACACAAGTGCCTGTATCCAAACAAAAAAGAGACATGATAAAAGAAAGTTTTAAGCACTAAGGATATATCTTATCAACTCCTCGTCTCAATACTGAAAGAAAATTTCCGTGGCGCCATACCCAAAGCGGGGATCATACTGATTGATAAAGGTCTTTACTTCTTTCCTTGTTTTAAGAATATCATGAATTTCATCACGCAGCCTGCCGCTTCCCACCCCATGGATTACAACCAGCGAAGGCTGATAGTGCGCCACTGCAAGCTCATACCATTTTTCAAACTCTTTTAATTGTATGGATAGAATTTCAAAGTTGCTGAGATGTGTAAAATCATTCATCAGCTTTTCAATATGTAAATCGACCACAGTTCTTGCAGGTTCCAAAGGCTTCTTTGCTTTGGATGCATCATACACATGATATCCTTTTGATGCAAGCACACTTAAATCAACCTTATCATCTTCTGCCCTGTCAGGATAATTTTTAAAAAGCTCATAAGCAATTACAGGCTTATTACTTTCTTTCATTTCTTCAATGCGTGTAAATACCTGTTTCGCTTTAAGTTTTACACTCGCTTCGTAAAACTCCGCCTTTTTCTTTTCAGGCGTAACCAGTGAAAATTCAAACGCAAAAGTGGGATTATCATTCAAATTTTCAAAAGGCACATCGTGCAGGTAAAAATCCTGGAAAGCAAGCACTTCATTTCTTAATTCAAAATCAGTGTTGCCAAAAAATTGCTGCCTGTATATAAATTTGTAGGCCTTTTCGGTTTTATTTACGAGGTACACTTTAAACAGTTCCACCACCTCATCATTAAAGTCATCCAACCCAAACTTTGGTAAAAAAGAAAGCCATACGCCTTCTTCAACTTTTATTTTATTAGGGGTAGGTTTTTCTTTGGGAATATTGTCCACATATTGCTTCACCGGCTTCTTTTCCTCTACAACCTTCTTTTTTGTAAACCGGTGAAAATAAGGGAAGTCAATCTGGTCCATATAAGCCGGAAATTTTACCCCGCGTACTTCAATCATCACCATCTTCTCATTGATTATTTCAATTACTTTCCCTTCTTCGTTGCTGTGCAAAACAATAATATCATCGCCAACCTGGTATTTCATATCACTTTATTTACCTGTAAAAACTTTGCAAAATTAGCAACTATGCACCTTTTATTGAACAGAAGCTGCGGCGGCTTATCTATATTTAACTTTTGAAGTTGCATACACTCTACGCACTGCAAAACAAACTGTTTTATACGGAATGATTTATGCAACAACAAACATATAACATGAATTAATGCCAACTGTAAAATGTCTTTGTATTCTTTTATTGCCGTGCCTTTTTGTTTGCATGGTGGTAAGTGCACAGCAAAAAGACACTACACAGGAAAATGGGCGTAAGAAAAACTTCAACATTTTCGGTTTTGCCGTTAATGCTTTTAAAAGAACACCAGATACTGTTAACCAGCAAGCCGTAATTGTTAATAAAAGTGAGGCTCCGTATCTCCCGTTTAAAGGGAAAGGCATAAGGCATATTACCATTAAAGAGTTCGGGTTTGATCAGTCTTTCACAGACACCTCTAAAAAAAGCGATTACTTCGGCACAAAGCTTTTAAACAGCCTGCACCGTAACACACGTGAATGGGTAATACATAATAATCTTTTTATAAAAGAAAAAACAGCGCTTGACCCGTTTATGGTGGCAGATAATGAGCGGCATATCCGCTCACTTGAATTTATGCAGGATGCACGTATACTGGTAAAGCCAATTGAAGGCGAACCAGATTCTGTGGACCTGGAAGTAATCACAAAAGATTTGTTCAGCATTACCGGTGAGCTTAGTGAATTAAGCGCCGGAAAATTTAAGGGCAATATATCAGATGCCAACGTGCGTGGCTGGGGTGAAAGGATAAGATTTACGGCACTTGTAGAAAGCAACCGCACGCCTGGTTTTGGTTATGATATTTTTTACAGTCATAACAATATTGCCAATACTTTCATCAATGCAAGCGCAGGCTATTCGCAGATAAAAACCAACCTGCGGGATGGCGATCCTAATGAGCATATTTATTTTTTCAGGCTTGAAAGGCCCCTCTTTTCACAGTACTCACATTTTGCGGGAGCACTGTATTATGGCCGTACAAAAACAGTGAATCATTACAACAAACCCGACAGTCTTTTTTACAATTACCGTTTTCATAATTATGATGCATGGATTGGCTATAATCTTAACATCAAAAATCATTTGAATGATAATTCTATCAGTGCAAGGCAATTCATAAGCCTGCGCTATTTTAATTATCATTTTACAGAGGTGCCAAAGCAGGTGGGCGATTCATTGTATTTCAGGTATAACAACAGGCAGGCGATACTTGCAAGATTTACTTTTTTCAGCCAGAAATTTTATAAGACCAATTACCTGTTTGGTTTTGGTACCACAGAAGACGTGCCTTATGGCTACAATGTTGCCTTAACGACAGGCTGGTATAAACAGCTATACCTTGAAAGACTTTATACAGGAATAGATGCGAATAAATACACTGTTACGCCTGCCGGTAATGTGATTCAATACTTTTTAAGGACAGAAGGTTTTTTTAGAAAAGGTAAAATGGAAGATGCCAGCATTCTTGCAGGTGCAAGCCTTTTCAGCAAGCTGGTGGAATACAACAACATTAAGTTGAGGCAATATATGCGCTTCTCTTTTACAAGGCAGTTTAACAGGGTTGGCCTTGACCCGCTGGGCATTAATAACACTTTTGGAATACGTTCATTCGGGTCTGATTCTGCAAGAGGTAGGCAAAGAATTAGCCTTCATTCAGAAACCTATCTTTTTCTTAAATACAAAGTCTTTGGTTTTAAGTTTGCTCCATTTACGTTTGCGGATGCAGCATTGCTTACACCCGCGGAAAATCTTTTTAAATCAGGCATGTATTACGGCCTTGGCGGAGGTGTAAGAACAAGAAATGAGAACTTCGTCTTTAACACGATTGAGATGCGTTTTACCTATTTTCCACGCAAGGTAGAAACACGCGAATCATTCAAGATTGAAATTAATGCCAACATACGCTTCAGGTATAACACTACTTATGTAAGGGCACCTGACATTTTACAACTCAACAATGACCCGGATAATAACGTGTTTTAATTAAAGAAGGAAGCTTCATGCGTCATGTAAAAGACTCGAAGCAATCATAGTTTCGCTGGCGGTATATTTTGCCGTCTTTAAATTCATATACCTGTGCAAAATATGCTTTCATCTCACCACCAACAGGTATTTTACCAACAGGCATAGCAAGTATACCCCTCCATACAGCTTCTATGATTACCGTATTGCCGGCTACATATTCTTTTACGATCTCGTATGTTTCTTTTTGCAAAACTTTTCGTCCGCGGGCAGCGGCATCTTCAAGGTCACGAAGTCTTCTTACGATGGTGTTTTTTGCAAGCCCGTTAGGATACTCAGTTTGTATTACATCAGCGTGATAAAATCTTTTTAAATCTTCAAAAGATTCCCTCGCCTCAAGCGCTTTGATAAACTCTTTTGTTATTTCCAGTATATTAAAAATTTCAACCGGTTTTTCTATCATAACTCATTAATAAAATCAGGTACATGTAATAAGCCGCAGGCAAATTCCTTTTTAACCATTGCCTGCATTTTTTTCGGCTGCGAAGATAAATGTTATAAGCTTTTGTACATTCCTTAAAAAGCGTGGCATTTTTATTGCCAGCCTGTAATCTACAATGTAACAACAAATAGCTGCAAGTGCCGTATCATCAACACTGCCAATTCTTCCATCAACCAAAATTTTACCTGGAACATTATATGCACTGGTAATTAACAATAAAGCCTTTCGTTGCGCAATATGCTATGAGGAAACAGTGCTTCTCTCCTGTTTCTTTACATCGGTATGTAATGCCTCGTCATGAGCAAGCGGTACAAGCGATTGTTGCGTTTGTTTTCTTTTTGCAAGTATCTTTTGTCTTAATGAAAGAAA
>Ga0105237_10009488_pt1 | contig 10417 bp, 6 predicted proteins | sample KBSC24metaG_FD_81520 | JGI IMG/M metagenome (GOLD analysis project Ga0105237, IMG submission 81520) | Corn rhizosphere microbial communities from Kellogg Biological Station, Michigan, USA - KBS C2-4 metaG | ecosystem: Host-associated > Plants > Roots > Rhizosphere > Soil | place: Michigan, USA... | reverse complement strand
GTCAATCCATATAGATTGATGTTGGCCGAGCAGCGGATATCCACCATGTTTTCTTGGCAGGAGTTGGTCTCCAAGCACTTCTGATCATAATTGTCAAAGAAGCTGTACAACCCTCCACCATACATGTAGATGTTCTGCGAATTGATGATGCGAAGACCCCATGTCTTCTTGCAAGCGTCGTTGGTGCAGTCATCAAACATAGGGTCCATAATCGATGCGATCGGGGGGAAACCTCCATCCAAAGCATTGGGTGCGGATTGCATATATGCTGTTTCAGTCTGAATGGTCCCCATGAAGACGTCCTGAGCATCCCGGAACTGGTAATTATAGAGCTGATGATGCTCAGATGAAGTACCCCACAGCCACACAGGCCCGCCGCTCTCAACCAGGAGGCCGCGCCCATTGTAAATATTGGTCTGATTGTGCATGGGTAGGTCTAGTTCATGGTCAGCAACCCAGAACCAACAATTCTCAAGGTATGCAGTTGCCTCCTGGGTGATGTGCATCATGAGGAATGATCCAGCACACTCTGGCTTGAATACATTTGACCCCGCGACTTTGGCCAAGCAAGTATCTTGTTGTAATTGAGTTCCGGCAGAACCACCGATTCGGAAATGAACATCCCACATGCCGCAGGAGCCTTGGCTGATTTGAGCCACGTTCCATTCCATCATCACTGCACCTGGAAGGGGACCCATGGTTTCCAAGATCAAGTCCGAGATCTCAACCGATCCAGAATCCCCAATTTGACCAACTCGGAAAACTGGCTGGGGGTTAGTGCTATCGGTAAAGAATTCGCCCTTGGCCATTATGAGCGGCCAGACTTCACCCGTGATTGTTATGTTAGCTGGCACATTAACAGTCCGCGTGATGACATAGGCTCCATGGTCAAAGTAGACAACTTGGTTTGGACTTGCACTATTGAAAATGCTCTGGATTGCCAAGGTATCATCGGTCACCCCATCGCCTGTGGCTCCAGAAGATTTGACACTGATGAACGATGAGACAGAAACATCTTCGTACTGAGGTTTTGACCGAGAGAAAACACCGGAACTGCCTAGGAGTGGAGATGAAATCGATGGTGGGGTCAGTTTTTGTTGCACTCGAGCTGCTGCAAATGGAGGTGCACCAAGAGCACATGTGGTTGGGATCGAGGTTGCAGAGGATATGGTGGTGGTACTTAGCGATGCCGTCCTCGAAGTCGGGACTAAAGTATTGTTTGAATTGGCGGAAGTGGGCAGCGGAGAGACAGTGTGAGTAACGACTGTTGTCGTGAGGGTACGATTAGCAGTCACAGTTGACGTGATGACCACAGTGGTTGTTGTTACTGATGACCACGATTGAGAAGACACCATCGGTGGTCCCTGTGGGGCTCGCTTCACCGGTTGACTCCCATTGACAGCCTGAGATCGGTATGTATCGCCCTGACCCCAGGCGTCGACGAGCAAAAAGCCAGGAAGGATTTGATCAACACCATTGGCGCCGACTACACCAGCCTGGGTAGTACGAAGATCAACATTGTGCATGATCAAGGTTCCACCTGTTGCCGGCTCGCTGGTAGCGTTATATGAAGTCCAGATACCAATGCCAGTATTGCTCATGGTGCTGTCGAGGATCAAGACCGAGCCGACGGTTTGGTTGGTCGAGTTTGCCAAGTTTGACATATCAACGCCAATATCGCACTGATCAACGGTCAAGGATTTGAAAGTCCAAACCCAAGCCCAATTCAGGAAGATAGCAGTGTTGCATCCATTGAAAGTCAAGTTTCTGGTAGTAAATTGTTGGTTGCCCAGAAAGGCGCCATATTTGCCCCCGTTGAAGACGAGATCCGTCATGAGGCCTCCAGAGCCATTATCCATAAAAATGCCCTGCTGCTTGTTTGTGGAGCTCTTAGGGCGCATGTTAAAGACGATGTTCTGCAAGCTAGTAGCTTGTGCAACCTGCCAGTGGAGACAGGCACCTTTATCCTCAGGCATCTCGGTAATGTCAACGATAAAGTTACGCATCTGACGATAGAAGTTGTTTTGGTTGGTGTACCATTGAGCGCCGTTTGCCCCTGGGATGTAGGGATCGGTGTCGACAACGGCAATCCCCTCGAATGAATGGAGAGCTCGAATGGTGGGTAGATCGAGAGCATCACCAACAAATTGAGTGTAGTAATACTGGATTATGGGGGCCGAAACAGCGTAAATGCCAGGAGGGAAATAGACAATTGCAGGGACGGTAGTTGAGCTATCACAGTTAAGGCCACATCGCTGGCCATCTGCAACCGCATTGTTGATAGCAACAGTATCATCAGTCACACCATCCCCTGAGAGATGTTAGCTTTAAGGTCACAGCTCCATAGTTCGGGGTTAAATCATACCAACAGCACCGTAGTCTTTGACATTGCGAAAGACCTTGTAGCCTGCCGAATTCGATCCGTATGCCACTGTGCCTTGTCGCTGGATCTGAGAGAGCCAGTAGGAAGAAGCAGGAGCTTGTCGACCTTCCAGAGAAGGTGCAAGAGGTTTGGGGATAGCCGAGGCAAACCAAGGCAAGAGGAGTAGAATGCAGTAGATCAGCATGGTGGCCGAACGTGGTAAAAGAGTCATGATAGGTTGTGAGGAGGAAAGAGGTACAGAGGGGGAGGAAATTGGGCGACGAGGAATTAAATAGGGCTTGTGACCAGCACGACAAACAAAGATCGGGATACCGTGATGCAGCGTGATGCAGCGTGATGCAGAAGTAGAAGGGGAATGCCTTGATAGACTGTGAGAGGGTCACGGTGACAGTAGATCGGTTGGTCAACAAGGACGCTGGTTTCTCAATCCTGGTGGTGACTGCGACTGAAAGGAGAATTGAACTTGAAGATGAATAACGGTCTCGTGTAAACAATCGCGACGGCAAGCGCGGTCGGCCAGTTCAAAAAGCGGTATGGGTATAGACCCCGTGATTCCTGTCTCTGTGGTTCAAGTCGTTCAAACGAATGGAGGGTGAACAGGGTAGGTTTTCCGAGAATCCAGAGATTCACCAAGGCTATTCAAACGAGTGACAAGGCTGAGGCGGGCTGTTCAGCGTGGATAAGAGAGTGTGTAGACAGGAGCGCACAGGGAAGAGGAATGGAGCAGACAAAACAAAACCCGAGCCCAGAGCAGAGGATAAGAGACGAGCGAGGACGAGGTATTTGTGCGAAACAATTGCCCTACCCAGACAGGCAGCATCCAACCCGGAAGGGAAAAACATGGATGCGATGGAACGATGGAGTGATGGAAGAACGGAAGGCACCTGTGTTATCGACATCGACAGTCGCACTGGCCATCTGGAGGCTGGAGAATGGAGACTGGGCAAATCCACTTCCACTGCATCTCAGGCCAGGCGACCGTCGGATCCAGTGAAAATCTATACTCAACTGCCATGCGGTGCCACGGCCAGCCAACGTTCCAGCATTGCATCGAATGCTTACTTACAGTGCACCGAACTGTACTGCACAGTCCCTTTCCTCAATCAAGCAATCTGGTCTGTGGTTTTCAGGCCCAGGGAATGCTGTCTTTTGGAGCAAGGAAAGCCAGTCACTCGGTGGTGATGAGTGACATGTCTTGATAATGTCTCGCTTCCCACCTTCAGGTTGCGTCGCATTCCCACGATCACAGGCCTCGCGCCGATCCGCTGGGAAATAGCCGCGGAGCAAAGTCTTCAGCCACGAGTGAAGAACTTGACACCTATATTCTGCACGTTAATTGATCGAGTTTGGGGCCTTCAGCCCGAGCGTGTGTTGGCTATGGGTTCTCTGCCACTCATGCTCGTGTCCGGAACGAAAGATGGAGAGCAACAAAGTGGGAAAGGTCGTCGATGCGATTCAAGACTGAACTAGCACAATCGTTCTAGCACAGCCGATTGGTTGTGCAGCCACTGATTTGAAACGGTTTGAAACTCGGCTTGTTTGACATTAGCATGCAGATTAAACAAGATTTCGGGTGCCCGCATGGAAACGCTCAGACCACATGCTGTAGCCTGTAGCCTGTGCATAGAAGGCCCCATACGATATTAATGATTGACTCCTTGGTAGATTGGTTTCTGCATACCTTTGGAACTCTCTAGGCCGGTGCGGTGTTTCGATGTCGCCCCGCTTTGGAAAGTTCCCGCTTGACCACACGAGCAAGCCGAACAATACCTTCTTCCAATAATTCCACATCCGCCCAGGCAAAGCAAAGTCGAAAATCTCTTTCAAATTTGGTTGATTCGTTGTCCTCATCTCCATCAACCTTGAACTTTGGGCCGGAGATTATTATCACCTCTTCATCCTCTAGAGCACGTCTCCCAATTGAAGTGGCATCCAGGGGCGGTGGTAATGTTAACCAGATGAAATAACCTCCTGCCACTTGATTATCGGGCTGAGGCATGGTCAATCCAAGAGGCAAGAGATGTTGCTCAATAGCATGCATAATGCGGTAGTAGCGCTCAGCATAGGCCGGCCTCAGTTCCTGAAGAATGCGGTTCTGCAGAGTGCCAGTGGCTAACATGTCTGAAATGAAAGACGCAACTAACTGTGATGGAGCACCACCTGACCGGCTGGATCCGGTCTGTGAAAGGCCATAAGCGAACGCTTCGGTAGCCTCTGCCCAACCAGTCCGGCAGCCAGGACCGATGATTTTGCTAAAGCTGCCATTTGATACAGCATTGCCGAAGGAATCCACAGGTCCACCATCAAGTTCTCGATCGATGTCTACAACACGAGGGACGATGGCGTGCTCCACCCGTGTGGACCTATCCTCTCGGGTTGCAGGCCACTGAAGCATATCGTATACGTCGTCAGTCACAATCAGAGCATCAAACCTTCGAGCCAGTCGAACCAGTTGTTGACGACGCTCTAGACTCATAATGCGGCCGGAAGGATTGGCGAAGGTAGGGACAGCGTAGATGACATGTTTGTAGATCTTCCTCCACGGCTTCGGTAGTTTGATGCGGATAGAAGTGTTGCCTTCAGCCAGGGCCCTTTGCTCGCTATCACGTAAAGCTTGCTCGAGAGAGGTGATGTCGATACCTTGCTCGTCTTCTGGAACGGCCCTCAGGCGATTGTCGAAGCCAGAGTCGGCGAAGATTCTGCAGGCTAGGTAATAGGTGGGGGCGACCATCCAGACATTGCGAGTGTAGACTGGATCAGTAAAGGTCTGTAGAATGCATGCCAGATTCTGACTTGCACCGCCAGTGATACATAGTCGGGCCGAGAGAGGAGGCTGAGACGGACAGTAGAATGAATTGAGCCACTTAGCTATTTCATCCCGCAAGGGATGATACCCTTCGTCGGGGGCGTAGAAGAGAACATCTATCTTCCGCGGATCAGAAAGAATGTGGGATGAGGCATTGTCAAGGTCTTGTGGTTGTAAGAGGGAAGGATTGGGCCATCCTTTGAATAGGTCGATTGATCGTGATCTCGCACCATTGTGGGTATCTGTCTCAGACGCGTGCTGGGCTATACGTGGCGCGGTCATCCGTAAAGTCATGTTGGGGTCCAACTGGTGTTGAGTTCTAGACCAAGTGGTGACCAAGTGGTGTCTCTCAATTTTGAATATACTGATTCGTGCCTATTGGTTAGGAATATATGGCCTGCTCGCATCTGTTGGGAAGGACATCAGACGCTGGATAGTATTACAGATGCAGTATTTCACCTTGTGTGTTCGCTCATGAAGAGTTTTGCGATGATGAATCAGAGTTTTTTGGGGTCGGGAAGGTTGAGCATTGCCACATCATGCACAAACGGTTGACTACCTGGCTAACGCAGCAAACGAGGTAATTTAATGGGAAGGCCTTTACCTAAGGCTAGATGTGTTGCGCCTAAACTCAAGAAAGGGTGTAGGGCCCTTTGGCGTGCCTTAGCTCCCGTTTAGCGACGGAGATGCCCATGGCCCCGCGATGCAATGCCCCTGCATGTAGCCTCCAAGTGCCACTGCCCACTGCCTAATTATCGCCCGCCAGAGCCGTCTACGTCAGTGACTATGCTGTAACGAGGGGCGAAAGGCGCGGGGGCTGCTCTGTAAGTAGAAGTACGAGTACCTCTGAGCCGTAGCCTGTCACTTGTCCAGATTAATTGGGCGAGGTGGTGTTACTACGCAGTGCTTCCACTTGGTAATGGCAGAGGCGTTCCACGTCGCAAGCAAGACACCAAAAACTAGGAATCCAAGGCTACCGGATTATTTCTGGATTTAGGATTTTCCGCGGGAGAACTAGCCTAGTAGGGACTAACCACGCAACGACGCAACTATGTATCGCCGCACCAGACCTCCAGGGCAGTGGTATGCGCCAAACAAGGTCCACGACTGGGTATACAGAGTGCACCAGTGCCAATCCATCACCTTACGTAGATGATATGCACGCCATCATCCACGATCTCCCTCTCCCTCATTCCCACCCTCTTCCCTACATCTGCATCTGTACCTCCATCCTCCTGGATCTCTTTCCTCACCCAAAAGCCCACCAGTCGCTTCCTTCACCATCATTCCGATCGTGGATTTTTGTTTATTCAAATACCCTTCGTTCCGACACCAAGGATCCTACATCTCACCTAAACCTGCCTGGGAGCCTAGGCTATCCCTCAAAAGATATAACTATCTAGTACACCAGTCAATTCCTTGCATTATTCATTCCTCACGCTTCTCAATCTTAGTGGTCATGGTGACACTGCAGGAAGCCTAAGCTGCGCCAAGTCAGTCCTAAGTGAAGTTGACTGACGGACTAATCGGTATCTTCGCCCTCCTTCCACCCCAACAAGCGACAGCAGACCTGTCCATGTGTTCTTCGCCGAGAGCCATGAATAGCAACACAGTCTGACTTCGTTTTCGGACTCCTCCCGCATAAAGCTCACCCGTTCGGGCTCCATAGTCAGCCATAATCAGTCATCGTCTCATCCGCCCCCCTTCCCTTTCGACCCTCTCTCCAGCAACTAGTTACTAGCCATGGCTAAACGGTTGTCGTCGTTGTTCTCCCTGTCGAGGGACGACAAGGACCCTGTCGAGACACCCCAGTCATACACCACACCCGCTTCCCATTATCCTCCGTCGCCCCCCTACGGACACATTCCAACTGCCGCCGCGCATAAACTCCACAAGCATCGCTTTACAGCCTCCTCCGACTTCGACTTCAATGATAATGACCTCCCTCCCCTCGAACCTCCTCCCCTTCTGTCAGATTCAGGCATACCCCGCCCCCCCAGCAGCAATCGGAGCGGGCCCGACAGTAGACCGGCCAGTAGGAATAGCAGTCATAGTCGGGATGGGAACAGGAGTCGTCCGCAGACTCCCAGCCTTATGATTCCCCACAGCTCAACTGGCTCACCAGCTAGGCCTGGCACCCCCAACTCAGCAAAACTTTCAAAAAAGAAGACTTGGGTTCCTGGCCGATCAGATAAACAGAGGCTGGAAGATGGCCAAGGTGCCCCAAGGGCGTGGATTGCTGGACTTCGCGAACACATACCATATGATTTGACACCGCTTCTGACAGGTGACAGGGTGAGACAAGCGTTATGAAGTTAAGAGAAACTTAGGACAATTGGCTGACATCGTACTCAGGTACCCGAGTTATGGAATGAGCGGGGTGACACCATCATCTATCTCTATCCACCATCGACTGGCCGTGGTCCTTGCTTCAAGGTCGAGTCCTCACTCTTGACTGATTCCAAGGCTCTGGTGAATCTACGCACCCAATCTCCTACCTCTCCAGTGGCCAATAATGCCGATGTGCCTCCAATCCAGGCTGCGTTTGCTGAACTGGCCCTGGAACCCCAACATATCCGACCACCCTCCCAGCAGAGTTCCACTTATCGAGCTTCCATGAACTTCTCAGTCCCTAATATCACGACCTCGTTGAGTCAAGAAAAGCATGTCTATCTGCCTGTCGGTTTTGAGTTCGACATGTCCGTTCCTGGCGCACAGCCACAGGGTGATGACCTGGAACTGATTGTCCTGTATCGCAATTTCTTTGCCTTCCTTGCCGGAGGCGCACTAGTAGCCACACCCCGACAAGTGACCTTGTTCTCCGTTTTCATGGGCATCAGCAGTATTCTCAAGCGCTTTGCCTTTAGCAACTCTGACGGCTCGACATTTGGAGATGTCCCCATCACCAGTTTTTCACGATATTGCGATGAATTGAGATTGGCTGATGTTCGGTCGAGCAGAGAAAAGACGATAGAGGCCATTGTGCTAGGGGAACATCTAAAGTCATGGCCATTATACAATGAAGGATTCGCCCATGCCGTTGGTCGCCTTGCCGATATCAAATCTATCCAGAGCCCAAAGTACGGCAAGATGTCACCAATCACCACCAACCGCCTGGAAAGAGCTCATCTGGATATTGAACAGCGTTTACTGACGGTGCGGGGGAAGCTTGAAGATTTCGATTTTCCTTCGATGTTTGCCGGCATTGCCAATTCCCAAACCTCGACAGAGGCCAAACTTGTACGCTTCAAGGAGTGGAAGGCCGGCTTTCTGGATTTCCGTCGCTTCATATTTGCTCATTATCGCCGAAAATACGGTGCTTGGCCTCCAAAGGCGTCCTCCAAAAAGAACAACTTTGAAGAAAGTGGCCTCAATCGAATGCTTCTCAGAGAGGTCTACAAGGATTTCTGCGATATGTATGACACGCTAGTAGACCGATCAGCCTTGACAACCAGGACCGCCGACATGCCTCCTATGGAGGGAGATGCCGAGTCCAATGATGTGAATGAAAGTATCCAGCATGCAATTCGACGAGTCGAAAGCGAGTATGATCGAGCCACACCACCCGTGATGCCACCCATCCCCTTCGATACACCCCTCATCCCACAATTCTCTCACAGTTTCAACCGGACTCACGTGGTCGTTTCGGATCAGACTGCACTTCAAATCAAAAGATTGAGTTCGAGCGAAGTCAATGAAGTTCTCCTCGGCTCATACAACCGCGAGAGCATCAATGCAAGCCCCTTCATTCAGGACTTCTTCAACTACGAACGCCGACTGGGCGATGGGAAGACCTTGGAACAGATTGTAGATGCGAGATGTGGACAGTGGCTGTTCATGTATGCTGTCTTGCAGGCTTTGCCGATGACAGTTGTGGATGCACGTGACCTCAAATACACAGAGGGCGTCGAATACTTCTTGTGTGTTGCTCCTAGAGGAGGGAGACCATGGATGAAGGAGGATCATTCAGCATCCCGCGCTTGGTATAATGTTGCTAGTGGAGGGGGCATTGTCAGCCTCCCTGCTGACCAGATCGATCACAGCGTTGAGGGGGTCTATCGCCGGAGTCATTGCTGGAATGTCGCAACCGAATGGGCGGGTTCATTGCCAGAAGCCGCCCTAGCGCTACCTAAGCGCACAGATACCGTGAATCTGCAGCCGCCATCTGCTTTCAGCACAAATTCACCGTATCTGAGCCCGCAACAATCACCGCACGCCAGCCCACAATTGTCACCGCTCTATCGACCCCTCTCTGAAGCATCTTCTAATGACCATCACAGTATTGGCAAGGTTAGGAGCTCGGTCAATCTAGGTCTGGAGGCCCTAAACGCTCCGCCGCCCCAACATGCACAGCGGCCTGTATCATCATTCAATCCCAACATCACCTTCGACGCTATTCTGGGCGGGGCACCCGAGCTGCAAGGCAAAGGGAAGAAAGGAAAGAAATAGTTCTGCATCATTCGACAAAGAAGAAGTAATGAGATTTTTGGGTAGGCGGAAAACTTGTCCATGACCTAAGCCGCGATTATCGGATATAAATGGCTCTTTTGCATAGAAGTCGCCGCATCAATGAACCACGACATTCCAGTTGATCACCCTTGTACTATTATCTGAACGGATTTCATATCATACGATGCCTATGTCATCATATACCTGTGTTAATTCTAATGGAGAACATATCTGGATCGACCTCCATCTGAGTGTCACATCCATCTTAATCGGTTTACCCGGCTCTAGGTTTTACTGCTGCTGAGCGGAGGAGGGGAAGGGAGGGTCGTCCGAGTATGGAGAACTACTACTTATGATATTCGGCATGTAGTTGCCACTGTTGGTAGATATCTGAACTTATGCACGAGTAGGCTTGCGTGATGTTTCCCTCCATGAAAATGTAGACTATTGCCAGTAAGTGCGAAATGATCTAATCTCCAATTTCTAATTTTCTCCGCAAAGCTACATCGCTACTTAGGGTAGCGTTCAGCCTCATGGAGCTAAAGCCCCGGGTAGCTGCTCCCCCGAAGTGAGCGCCGGTTGCGGTTTCTACGGCGAGGGAAGCGCGGGACAGACTTGAATTAGACCCCGTGCTCCAGACAGCCTCACCAACAACCTCACTGATTGGTGTCAATTATGGGGCTTATCGTTGTGAAGCTCCTTCCAAGTGCTCCATAAGAAGTAATTACATATTCCAGACGAGCTGCCTGCAGAAGAAAAGGGTGTGAGCTATATTTGGC
>Ga0105237_10009487_pt1 | contig 10418 bp, 13 predicted proteins | sample KBSC24metaG_FD_81520 | JGI IMG/M metagenome (GOLD analysis project Ga0105237, IMG submission 81520) | Corn rhizosphere microbial communities from Kellogg Biological Station, Michigan, USA - KBS C2-4 metaG | ecosystem: Host-associated > Plants > Roots > Rhizosphere > Soil | place: Michigan, USA... | reverse complement strand
TGTAGGAAGTATCGCTGGCCATCTGAACTCGTAGGCGCCAGCGGCTGAGAGACATGAGGCGCTCCCGCTTACAGCGTTTGGGAGACCTATATGAGCCTCAATTCGTCACGCGAATCGCAGAATTCTACGATCGCCAGGCGTTCGATGACGCGCCGGGATAAGCGGGCGTATGAGCAGTTCGCGCGCGAGTATGTCGAGCAGACCCTAATGACCCGGGCAGCTTTGCAGGGTTACTCCGAATGAGTGCGCCGCAAAGCTCCCAAGAGGCCGAAGCCAAGCCCGCGCCTGGCCGCAGCATGACCTTTCGCCGAGCCAGCAAGGCCCCGCCTCAGACGCCGAAGCAATCGCGAAGGCAATCAGACGTCGTCCAATGCGCATGGCGCTATTTCGGGGAGGCGGGCTCGGTGATCGCATTCCTCAACAGCAGCCACGGCGATTTGGGACGCCAACCTCTCCAACTCGCGATTGAAAGCGACGAAGGGCTCGAGCGGGTTGAAGCTTTGCTCAAGCAAATGACGCTGGAGGCGTAGGACCATGCGAAAGGAGCGCCTACCCGAAAGCGATCGGAAGCGCAGCGAATGCCCCGTGCGCGATGAAGAGGCTCGCATCCAAATGCCGCCGCCGAACAAAACGCTCTCGATGCCGCCGTGAGGCGAAGCATCAAGTTGCACGGTCCCTGGTCGTGGGAGAGATATCATGAATAGTTCCGGACGCTCGAAAGACACGAGCTTCACTGTCTTCCGCTCCGCCTCCGAGGAAGCGGAGACGGTGCGCGAGCAGCAGAGCTGGGACAACGAAGGCGGCCATATGAGCTCGACCGCCGGACGAGTAACGCGCGTGCCAGGAGCAAAGCTTCCCTACGTGGTTACGCTAATGCACCACCTATCCGATGCGACCAAGCACTCCTTCCGGTCGATGCGGGAGGCCGAAGCTTTCATCAAGCGCAACACGCCGGTGCCCGGCGCGGTTTTTTCCACGACTTACGATCGACCGGCACCTGCGCTTGGCGCATCGCCGACCGGCACGGAGGACATCATGAATGATGAACGCATCCTCGCCAGGCTGAAGGTCATTGATGAGCGATTGCGCCGGATCTCGGTGGAAGACGCGGCCTCGGTTTTGGCGGGCGGGCTGGCAAATGCGGGCATTCGTGATCAGGAGCGACTCCGGCTGGTCGCGGAAACGGAGCGCATCCTCGACGAGCTCGATGGCTCCGTTGAAGCTTGACTGATCCGCGGCGACTTTCGAGCCCCGACAACAGGAGTGCCTAACTCGTGCTGCACCTTTCCTTGGTTGCTACTCTGAGATTGATCGCCATCCTGGTTGCGGTTCCGCTGCTATGGATCCTCTTGCGATCGGAAAAGGCGCGCCGAACCATTGAGCGCGACCGGGAAGACCATCTGGCGAGCGAACGCCGGTTTGGCCAAGACCGGCTTCGCGAGCGAGGCGACTGAATTGGTCCTGCATCGCCAAAGATAGATTGGACCGACACTACTTCAGGAGTCAGCGCGATCCGCTAGCTCGCTTTCAAGTTCCACGATCAGAATAGCTAGCTGTTCTGTTGAGCCCTTCGAATGCTCGAGACGGGCGTGATCGAGAAGTTCAGTCCAGTGGCCAAGCGTATCGGTATGGATCGGCTGAGGTTGAAGCGCTAGCGTCGGCCGATTTCCAATGATTTTTTTGGGTTCCCAGACGTCTCTCAGGGCTCGTCCGCGCACACCCATTCCAAAAACCCAAACGCTGCGAGACCAAAATGACCAATCAGAAATTCCCTGGATCCGTGGAGATTAAACGCGTGATCGCTGCGGTGATCCGAGCCGGCATCGAAATCGGCTCGATCGAGATCCGCCCAGACAAAATCACGGTCTATCCAAAGGATGACGGCGAACCTCCGATTAGCGATTACGACCTTTGGAAAATGAGCGAAGGACGCGATTCCTCGCTCATCCGACACACAGATGAACAGTCTGATGCTCAACGAGAGAAATCAAGGAGTTAGCGATGGGCAGCTGTAAACAACCGCGTAAACTGGCGCTTTAGCTGTAAACTAGAAACTGCTTTTCAGCCGTCGGCTATTTTTGTAAGTGATTGAAAGATAAGAAGAAATGGCGCGCCCGAAAGGATTCGAACCTCTGACCCCCAGATTCGTAGTCTGGTGCTCTATCCAGCTGAGCTACGGGCGCCTGAAAACGGCAGGGGCGCGACATAGGGGGATGAACCGCCCGGCGCAACCCGCTACGACCGCCCGATGCTGGCAAGTATCGTCTCGGCGTTGATCGCGGTCGGCGCACCTGCGTCGGCATGCCATCTCTCGAAAGGCGATCAGGCATGGCTGGATCAGTCGATGCGCGCCTGGGATTACGCTTCAACGCATCTCAGCGGCATCGGCCACGTGAAGAAGATCGAAGCGATCGTCTTCGACAAGGATTGTGTCGTCACGAGCACGACGGCGATGAACGGCGGCCCGGGCGTCTGGACTGCCAGGCCTCACGGGGGCCAGATCCAGCTCCCGGATGGAAACAAGATCCCAGTCACCGTGACCTCTTTCGCCGGATCAGATCCGAAGACAGGCAATTTCTTCGTCATGTCGACCCCCAGCGTGTGGCGAGCCGGCGGCAAGGACGGGAAGGGGACCACGCTCGAAAATCTGATGACCGCGGTGATGCTCCACGAAGGCACTCACGTCGCGCAGATGCCGACCTACGGGAAGGAAATCGGAAGGATCGCCGAGCGCAATCATTTGCCCGACAGCTTTAGCGACGACAGCATCCAGGAAGCGTTCGGCAAGAATCCCGAATTCACCGCGTCGGTCGAACGCGAATCCTTGCTGCTCTTCAATGCTTCACAGGCGAAGAGCCGGGCGGAGGCGGCGCGGCTGGTTCGCTCAGCGCTCGACATGATGAAGGCGCGCCAGGCGCGCTGGTATACCGGCAAGGATTCATACCAGGCGGAAGCGGAAGCGCTTTGGCTGACGCTCGAGGGATCGGGCCAATGGCTCGCTTACAGCTGGGAAGTCGATCCGCACGGTGGCAAGGTTCAGCCGTCCGACGTCCTGCCCGGCTTCAGGAATGATCGGTGGTGGTCGCAGCGCGAAGGTTTTGCGGCTTTCATGGCGCTCCAGCGACTGACCGGTGCTGGCTGGAAGCGAGAGGCGTTCCATCGCGGCGGCAGGAACGTTGTTCAAATGCTCGAGGAAGCCGTCGCCAAGGTCCATTAGTCGAAAAGACTGAGCCCCATGATCGCCGCGACGATGACGGCGCCGGTCAAGGCCGCGCCGACAATGAGTTCGACGCCTCGCGTACGACGAAAGCGCCGGTCCTTGTCGAACCGGCGGCGGCTCTTTTCCTGGAAAAACTGTTCCCAGTCCTCCACGCGCCTTGTTGGCGCTGTGACCGGCCTCAAATCAACTGTCGAAGGTTAAGCGGTCACTGTTGCAGCGCAGGCCGGAGCGGCGGCGCTGGCCCGTTGCGCAAAGTCTTCGGCTAGTTTGGCGTGCCACGCTTTTGCTGTTTCACTCACCGCGCGCTGAGCAGCCATCCGTTCCTCGACCGCCCGACGCCGATAGTAACGCTCGTTCGACTCCACTTGGTCCCCCCTCCGCTAGAGAACCTCGGGACCATCCACCCGAATTGCCTAAGAGGTGGTTAATATCCACAGGGCGCCGCGCCGAAGGCGTATCGAAGGAGGTTCAGAGGGGTTCATGTCCCATGCTGGAACAGCCGGACTGCTCCACGATGACACGATGCGACGAGAAGCGGATCATCCTGAAACCTAACGACTCGCCGCTCGTTGAGCCGAGCAAATGGTTTCGAAGGAAAGCACCATGCTGAGTTCGATCGAGTCCCGCCGCAATTACTTCAATCCGAATGCCCGGGGCTATCATGCCGTCTATCACGATGGCGAAGTGAATCACTGCCCCGGTTGCGGCCGCACGCACTGGCTGATCGGCCGGTTGTCGGCCGAATGCGCCTTCTGCTCGACCGCGCTTCCGTTGAGGGAAGCAGCGACGCAGGGTCCCGCGGCCGCCCCCGTTTTCTGGAGCGGCAAGCGCCCGAGCTACGCGGAGCTCAACGCGGCCTAAGCGCCGCAAAAATAGTCAAAAGTCTGTTTCCCGACTCGCGGCGGCCAGCTATGGTCGCCGCGATGCGTAAGACCGTCCCCGCCCTCTTGCTCCTCGCCTGCGCTTCACCGGCATTCGCCGGAGCCGCGAAGTTCACCCTGGTGAACGGGACGGGCAAGGCGCTTGCGGAATTGTCGATCCGCCGCGCGGGCACTCAGGAATGGAAGAAGCTCGGCGATGCTCCGTCGGCCGGCGCCCGGTCGCCGATCGACTTCAAGGATCCCGATTGTGCGTTCGACATTCGCGCCAACGTCGCGGGCCAGGGTCCGGTCACCTGGGCCGACGTTAATCTCTGCGACGTGAAATCCGTGACTCTGAAGCGCGACGATTCTGCAGGCGCGTGGGTCGATTACGACCAGTGAAGGTGCGGCGCCGTAGCGGCGCGCGATAGGATCCCGGCGCCACCGCCAGCCGTCCGGGAGTTACGGAATCGAGCAGCTTTCCCCCGGCGAGGAACACGACGCCGGTGCAGGCGACCGCGAGCATCCAGCCGCCCCAGCCCGGATATGTATGAAGGTAGACCCGGCCGCGCTCCACCGCGCCGAGCGCGATCGCATAGATCACAAGCCACGCTTCGAAGCGCGTCTTGATGATGAAGAGCCTGCCGATCTTCTTGAGCATCCGATTCATTAACGCCTGAACGTCCGAGCCGCAGTTTTGCGCCGATTGGATGCTAAAGAACAGGGTTAAAGTGACGGTAAGACTTCGGGTTTCGTCCCACTACGGGACTCAAGTCAGGCCGGGTCGGTCAGACGAAGCGTTTCGAGCAGCATCGCGCGTGCATTCTCGACATCGTCAATCAGCGCCGGCGCCTGGAGCTCGCTCGAATGAATCTGCTCCGGCCAATGCTTGCTGATCACATCGGCGATGCCGTCCAGCTTTGCTTCATCGACCAGGAATCGCGGGTCGACAGTGTCAGGATCGGCGACCACGCGCAGCCGCAGGCAGGCCGGGCCGCCGCCGTTCGCCATCGATTGGCGGACGTCGACGACCTCGACGCGGCGGATCGGTCCGTTTCCGGCAACGTGCTGCTCGATCCAGCGCCAAACGGATGCTGTCTCTTTGACCTCACCAGGAACGATGAGGGTCATCTCTCCGCCCGGAAGAGTGACCAGCTGCGCATTGAAGAGGTAGGATTTCACCGCGTCCGCAAGCGGCACCTCGGATGCCGCTACCTCGACATATTCAAACCCAGGGACGTGCCGAGCGCAGGCATCGAGTAGCGGTTGCTTGTCGGCGAAGGCCTGCTCGTGCGCGAAAAGGACCCGTTCGTTTGCGACGGCAACGACGTCGTTGTGGAAGGCGCCCGCAGCGATCGCTTCTTCCGACTGCTCGACAAACAGAACCCGGTCGGAGTCGAGCAGGTGCATTCGAGCGACAGCCTTCGAAGCTTCGACATGCTGGCGCGCGGGGAAGGCTCCGCCGGACACTCCATAAACGAAAATCTGGACGCCGGGCTTTTCGTGACTCGGCGTCAGCCGCATGTGATTGGCCGCGCCTTCGTCCCCGAAAGCAGCGGGGACCGCCGCGTGAACCTGAAAATGGGCGGTATCCCGAAAGGCGATGAGCAATTGTTGCAAGGTCTGCCGCCATTCGTGGCTTCGATGCGGCATGGTCCTGAGATTGGCGGGCGTGAGGTGGCACTTGCCGTCGGCGGAGTCCGGAGCGGGAGAGACCGTGGCCGCATTGGCCGCCCACATCGCCGAAGCCGACATGGCATTGGCGGCGATGACCGGTTCAGCTTCCTCGATCGTCGTTCCGAGCTTCATCAACCATCGCCGGTTGGGGCGAAGGTGCGGCACGAAAACCCCCTGCGCGAGGCCGAGCTTCAGGTTTGACCGCATCTTCTCAACGCCCTGGAGCGCGGCCGCGCGCGGCTGCGAAACCTGGCCCGCATGGCCCATCGACGCGACATTGCCGAAGCTGAGCCCCGCATAATTGTGCGTTGGGCCGACGATCCCGTCGAAATTGATTTCGCGAAATGTCATTTCGCCACCGCCACGATGCTGTCGCCGATGCCGACCTCGAGGAGATCGGCGGCTTGCCGGTCGATCATGATGCCCTTTCTCGGCAGCTTCTTGATGGAGGCGCAACAGGCCCTGAAATCCTTTAGCCGGCCAGAAGCGGCGAGGACCTTCTGGGTCCCGCCTTCGCCGATCTCGGCGATCTTCTCCTCGCGCCCCTCGCGTATCGTGCGAATATCGTCGGTGCGCGCGGTCACCGTGGGCCCGCCGTCGAAAATGTCGACATATCGGTCGAACAGGAATCCCTCGTGCTCGAGCATCCGGAGCGCCGCCCGGCCGCTCGGGTGAGGCTGGCCGATGACCGCTTTCGCTTCCTCGGTCAGAAGAGCGAGATAGATTGGCGATCGCGGCATCAGGTCGGCAATGAACTGCGTTCCGTGCACCGCATTGAATTCATCCGCCTCGGGGAAGCTCATGCCGAAGAACTTACCGGCGAGCGCATCCCAGAAGGGAGCATGCCCTGCCTCGTCCATCACCCCGCGAAGCTCGGCGAGCGTTCGGTCGCCAAACCTGGCGCGATGCAACTTCATGAAGAGATAGCGGCTTCGGGCGAGGAGGCCTCCGAGGCCGGCCGCGCGCATTTCCGGATGCAGGAACAGTCCGCCTACCTCTGAGCACCCCTCAAGGTCGGTGGTCAGCGACAGGCGCTGGTTGCGAAACGTCTTGCCGAGCTCGGGGCTGGTCTGGGTCAGCGTGCTGATATGGTAGGAATAGAAGGGCTGGATCACGCCTACCTGACCGAACACCTGGCAGGTGCCCCGGATTTTCCCGGACTTCGGGTCTTCCAGAACGAACACGTAAAGATCGGCCGCCTGGCTGTTCTGCTTCCGCGAGAAGCTCTTGTCCGATCGCTCGAGCTTGGAAACCAGGGTCGCGCGATCCGGCGGCAGGTTGGTGAACCCGCCACCAGTCAGCTTCGCCATCTGGTAGATGGCTTTATAGTCGTCGCCGGCGGCCGGCCGAACGCGATAGCTCATGCCGCCTCCATCAAAAGACGGAGGACGGTGAGGGCGGACAAGGCCGCGCGCTCGCCCAGGCTTTCGGTAATCAGAAATTCCTCCATGCTGTGGATCTTGCCACCGCGCACGCCCATCGTGTCGACAACGGGCACGCCGCAAGCGGCGATATTGTTGCCATCGCAGACTCCGCCCGAAGGCTGCCACGCGATGGTCTGGCCGAGATCGGCGCCGGCGCGTTTCACGAGACCAAACAGGGCCTCCGCCTCGGGCGAAAGCGGCTTGGGCGGTCGGCCGAAGCCCCCGCTGAGCTTGATCTCGACCTCACGTTCGGCGGTCACTGCCGCGACCAGCTCATCGATTTCGCGCTTGGCCGCGGCCTCGATCTCGGGAGTCCTCGGCCGCATGTTGACTCGCAGAATTGCGAGGTCGGGGACTACGTTACTCGGGCTGCCGCCCTCGATCCGCGAAGGGTTCACCGTCAGTCCATCGCGTCTCATCGCATCGAGCCGCAGCGCAAGGTCAGCGGCGGCGAGGAGCGCATTGCGGCCATCCTCGGGATTGCGGCCAGCATGCGCCGACCGGCCGCGCACCACGATCGCGAAATTGCCGCTTCCGGGTCGAGCGCCTGCGAGCGTCCCGTCTGGAAGAGCGGCGGGTTCGTAGGTCAGCGCTGCCCGCTTTCCGCGAGCCGCCTGCGCAAGCAGCGGAGCCGAGGCCAGAGACCCAACCTCCTCGTCGCTGTTGATCACGACCTCGTACCCAATCCGGTCCGCAGTCGGGCTTCTCTCAACGGCTTTGAGCGCGGCGAGCATCACCGAAATCCCGCCCTTCATGTCGGCAACGCCAGGACCATTGAGGACCCCGTCTTCGAGCCAGCGGGTCTGCTGGAACGCGTGGTCAGGTCCGAAGACCGTGTCCATGTGGCCGGTGAAGAGCAGCTGCAACGGCGCGGTTGGGCGTACCGTCAGGTGAAGGTGGCGGCCGTGTCTCAGCTGCACCGTCTTTCCGGTGGGATCGACCGCTTCGACGGCTCCCGCATTTTCAAGGCGCAGGACGCCCGGCAGCGCCGCGAATGCGTCCGCCAGCAAGTCCGCCATGCGCTCGAGTCCCGTGAGGTTGCGCGAACCGCTGTTGATCGCCGCCCAGGCGAGCACCTGGTCGAGCATCGGTTCGGCTGCGGCACGCTCGACGGCGTCGCGTTCGCTGGACGACAAATCCCCCATCGCACGGCTCCTAGCCGCGCCATTCGGGGAACGCCACACCGCGGCTTGAGTCAGATTTATTCGGCGGCGATCGCCATCCCGAGCCGCTGCTTCGCCGCGCCGAGCATCGCCTTGAAACGCGGATCGTCGCGAATCCGGTCGAGATCCGGGTCGGCCTCCGCGTGACGAATTTCCGTCGTGCTGCTCGTGATCTCGAAATATGGCTGCAAGGCCTCGATCGCTCCCTCCGGGTCATCGAGGTCGTGCGCGAGCGCGCAGGCGATATTGTATCGGCCGAGCAAATTGTCCGGATCGAGGAGCAAGGCGCGCCGGGCCCAGTCGCGAGCGCGCTCCTGTTCACCCAAAGCCGCCAGCGCCCCCGAGCCCATGGCAAGCGCCGAACAGTTTGTCGGATCGCTCGCGATGACTGCTTCGACGCGCGCGACGGCCGTATGGGCGGACTTTTGCGCATTCGCTGCGTCGCCGACGCTATTGTAGCAACAGACGAGCATCGCCGCGTTGCGCCAATCCGTGTCCATTAGCGCGGCGGCCTTTTCGAAGAACGGGATCGATTCAGGCACGCGACCCGAGCGGAACAGAATTCGCGCCGCCTCGCGATTCACCTCCCAGGAATTGGCATCGAGCTTGAGCGCATGCTGGATTTGCTGCTCCGCGTCCTTCGGCCGCCCGTCTTCCTCGAGGTACCGGGCCTTGATGCAATGCGCTTCGGGAAGGTCGGGGTTGATCTCCAGCGCGCGTTCCGCCGCGGGCAGCCCGTTTTCGTCGAGGCCATGAACAAAGCGTAATTCAAGTTGCGCGAGGCCCATCAGCGCCCAGGCTTGCGCATAATCGGGGTCGAGTTCGACCGCCTGCTTGCAGAATCGGAGAATGGCCTTGTCGCGGCGCAGGTCCCCATAGGAGCCCTGGATCCATTGCTGCCGCGCCATCAGGTATAGGTTGTAGGCCTCGACATTCGACGTGCCGCGGCTCTCGATCGCCTTCTTTTCGGTCGGCAGCAGCTTCACCTTCAGCGCATCGACGATCGCCTTGGAAATCTCGTCCTGGATTTCGAAGATGTCGGTGAGATCGCGATCGAAGCGGTCGGCCCACAGATGCTTTCCGGTACTCCCGTCGATCAGCTGGGCATTGATCCGGATGCGGTTTCCCGCCTTGCGAACGCTCCCTTCGAGCACGTGGCTGACACCCAGCTGCTTTGCCACTTCCTGCACATCCGGATTCTGGCCCTTGAAGCTGAAGGCGGTGTTTCGCGCGACCACCTCCAAAGCCGAAATCTTCGACAGGTCAGTGGTGATGTCCTCGCTGATCCCGTCGCTGAAATATTCCTGCTCGGGTTCCCCACTCATGTTTACGAACGGGAGGACGCAGATTGAAGCGCGGACCTTCTGAGCCGGTGACGCTGCGGGTGCGGCCGACGAACCTTCGTCCGCCGTTCCCCGCACGAGTGTCGCGACGCTGCTCTCCAATTTGTGCCAGCCGGGCGAACTCGTGTCTCCGTCCCAGCCGTTGAGATCGGCGCACTGGATTTGGTTGAACGGCATTGGAGGCAAAGCGCTGTCGAGCGTCGCCTGCACGAGCGTTCCGGCTTCGCGCGCGCTGTCCGCCTCCGCCCTGACCCAATGCGACTTTCCGGATTCCGCGGACCACAGGACAACCACGGCCTTCGCCGATTTCAGCCGCTCCTCGATAACGTCGGAATAAGCGCGGTGCGCCGGAAGCTCGTCGTCCCGCCAGACGCTAAACCCGCCGCCGCGCAGTGCCTCGGCAATTCGCTGCGCCTGCTCCTCGCTCGGTCGGGCGTAGGAAATGAAGACGTCGCGGGTGTCAGGCATCGGCAGTGGCTTCCGCCAATCCCAATCGCCGCTTCGCCTCGGAGAGCTTGGCATGAAAGCGGGGATGGTCACGGATTTGATCCATGTCCGGATCGGCCTCGATATGCTTGACGTGGATCGGGCTCTTCACCTCGTCGAAAAACTGCTCGAGGACCTCCAGGGCGGCCTCCTGATCGTGAAGCTCCATGACCAGCGCGCAAGCCAGATTGTATCGCATGGAGAGGTTGTTCGGATCGAGGAACAGGCCCCGCTGAATCCATTCC
>Ga0105237_10009484_pt1 | contig 10419 bp, 10 predicted proteins | sample KBSC24metaG_FD_81520 | JGI IMG/M metagenome (GOLD analysis project Ga0105237, IMG submission 81520) | Corn rhizosphere microbial communities from Kellogg Biological Station, Michigan, USA - KBS C2-4 metaG | ecosystem: Host-associated > Plants > Roots > Rhizosphere > Soil | place: Michigan, USA... | reverse complement strand
GCGCCATCTCCCAGATCCTATCGCTTCGCAATCATCCCACCCTGCGGCTGATCTCGATGCGCGTGAACGGGCCCTACGTCGAAGCCGGCCAGTTCTGGGCGAACTACGACGCCCAGCAATCGAAGCCTAAATAATCGCGCGCCCCTTGCGCGCAACGCGCGGCTGGCGTGAAATGGGAGTCTTTGATGGATTCCCGCACACTGCACCACACGCTCAAGCAAACTTTCGGCTACGACTCCTTCCGCCCATTGCAGGAAGAAATCATCGCCGACGCGCTCTCGGGAAAGGACGTGTTCGCCTTGCTGCCGACCGGCGGTGGCAAGTCGCTGTGCTTTCAATTGCCGGCGCTGCTGCGCGAGGGTCTCACGGTCGTGGTTTCCCCGCTCATCGCGTTGATGAAGGACCAGGTGGACGCGCTCACCGCCACGGGCATTCCCGCGACTTTCCTCAATTCCACGCTCGACGGTCCCGAGGCCAAGGCGCGCTTCCGCGGGCTCTACAATGGAGAATACCGGCTGCTTTACGCCGCGCCCGAGCGGCTGCTCCTGCCGGGTTTCGTGGACAATCTGCGCTCCTGGAACGTGACGCAGCTCGCGATCGACGAAGCCCACTGCATCAGCGAATGGGGGCACGACTTCCGGCCGGAGTATCGTCAACTGGCCGATCTGCGCGAATCGCTGCCCGGCGTGCCCGTCATGGCGCTGACCGCGACGGCCACCGAGCGAGTCCAGCAGGACATCATCGAGCGCCTGCACCTGCGCAAGCCGCGCTGTTACACAGCGAGCTTCAATCGGCCGAACCTCACCTACCGCGTGGTGCCCCGGGCCCAGCCGTATGACCAGGCGCTGGCCTTTCTCCGGGGGCGGCCGGGCGAAAGCGGGATCATCTACTGCGCCAGCCGCAAGGCGACGGAGAGCGTGGCCGAGCGCCTGCTCGCGGATCGCATTCCCGCCCGGCCCTATCACGCCGGCCTCACGCCCGAGGAACGCGCCCGCCACCAGGAACTTTTCCTCCGCGATGAAATCCGGGTGATCTGCGCCACGATCGCCTTCGGCATGGGCATCAACAAACCGAATGTCCGGTTCGTGATCCACTACGATCTGCCGAAGAACATCGAGGGCTACTACCAGGAAACCGGACGGGCGGGCCGCGACGGTCTGCCCAGCGAATGCGTCCTGCTCTTCTCCGCCGCCGACGTGGTCAAGCAGACCGGCTTCATCGAAGAAAAAACCGACCCGGAGGAGCAGCGCCATGCCCGCGCCCAGCTTCAGCAGATGGTCCACTATTGTGAGTGCTCGACATGCCGCCGGGTCGAGTTGCTCGCCTATTTCGGGGAAAAGTGGCCGGAAGACGGCTGCGGCGCGTGCGACAACTGCCTGACCCCGCGCGAAACCTTCGACGGCACGCTGGCCGCGCAAAAGCTGCTCTCATGCGTCTATCGTGTCCGGCAGAAATCCGGCTTCGGTTTCGGGCTCAATCACATCATCGAAGTGCTCACCGGCGGCGCGACCGACGCCATTCGCAAATGGCATCATGAGGAGGTTTCCGCCTACGGCATCGGCAAGGAAATGAAACGCGGAGAATGGCAGGCCATCGGCCGCGAACTGATCCGCCTCGGGCTCTTGCGGCAATCGGCCGAAAAATTTGCGACGGTCGAATTGACCGCCGATGGACTCGAAGCCCTGCGCAGCCGGCGCGCCATCACCCTCACCAAGCCCGTGGCCATCGCTGAGAAAAAGGCCCGCACCCGGAAGGGCGAAATCGCCTGCGACGAAGTCCTCTTCGACCGCCTGCGGACGTTGCGCCGAAAGCTCGCCGACGAGCGGGACGTCCCCGCCTACATCATCTTCTCCGACGCCACCCTGCGCGAGATGGCCCGCAGTTATCCGGTCAAGGAGTACGACTTCGGCAAGTTGCCAGGCGTCGGCGAAAAGAAGCGCGCCGAGTTCGCCGCCATTTTCTGCCGCGAGATCGCGACATTCCTGGAGACCAATCCGCGGATTCGATTCGACTGAGGAAACGCGGAGGCGGTAGAGACGCAGAGGAAGGATATTCACGGTGACTACTCGTCAGCCACGGTGCGTTTTTGCCAGCCACGGTGCCGCTTGTGCTATCTGGCGGGTGCCCCGTACCCCGTCATTCTGAGGAACGAAGAACCTGTGACCTCTTCCGGCATCTGACGCGACGCCGGTGAGCAAAGGCAGTGATCGGCTCGCCCAAAAGGCACCCGCCACCGCTTGTCCCGTGCACCGCCGCCTCGCAGGTTCTCTCCCGCATGCGGGATCAGAATGACGGGTTGGGGAACGCGCAATATGGAGCCAAACGTTCTTCCTCGCTTCCTCGTTCTCAAGCTCCAGCTTGGGAATGCCTTGGGAGCGTAGCTCTGCTTCGCAGGCGGGGGTGTCTTCGGGTGGGCACGGGTTTGAAACTTCACCCGCTTGCACGCGGCCACACGTCCAGTGCGGGACTGGGAAGTCCCGCCTACGTTCTTGCCTTCCGCATCCACACGTCTACTCCGTCGCCGGATCGATCGGCTTCACCGGTTTCCCGCGCAGCGTCGCCTCCGGCTCCTCCCTGGCTTTCTCACCTTCCTTGATCTTCCGCAACGCCGGCACCTGCTCCATCAGCTTTTCAAAGCTCATCCCGGTGAGGCTCTCCAGGATCGGCGGAAGCTGGCTGATGATCTGCGTCACATCCCCCGTCAGCTTGCTCGCGCCGCCTCCGGATTCGCCGCTGTTGATGATCACCATCCTATCGAGCTTCGACAGGGGTTCGCTGATCTTCGCCGCGATCTCCGGCATGGCCCGGATGATCATCTCCATCACCGCCGCCTGATTGTACTCCTTGTAGGACTCCGCCTTGAGCTTCATCGCCTCGGCTGTCGCGGCGCCCTGGGCCTCGATGATCGCCGCCTCGGCCAGACCGCGCGCCTTGTTCGCCTCAGCCTCCGCCAGGCCCGTCGCCTTGGCCACGTCCGCATTCGCGAAGCCTTTCGCCTTGGCCGCTTCCGCCGCACCCAGCGCCTCGGTCTCGAGTTGGAACCGGGTCGCGGTCGCCAGCGTCTCCACGCGGTAACGCTCGGCGTCCGCCGGCTTTTGCACCATGGCTTCCAGCTCGCGCTGCTTGCGCAGGATTTCCTGTTGTTGCAACTCGATCTGCTTCTGCTTCTCGATGATCGACACCTGCACTTCTTCCGCCTTCACCAACTGGCCGGTCTTGTATTTCTGCAAATCGTAAGCGAGGTCGGCCTCCGCCTTCTTCTGGTTCACGCTCGCCGTGTATTGCGCGAGGTTCGATTGATAGTCCCGTTGCGCCTCGGCGATCTTCGTATCGGCGACGAACTTTGCCTCCTGCCCGGCCTGCGCGGCCTGGGCGGAACGGATGATCGAATCGCGGTCCGCCTCCGCCTGGGCGATCTGCGCGTCGCGTTTCACCTGCGCGATCCGCGGCTTGCCGAGCGCCTCCAGGTAACCCTGCGAATCCTTGATATCACGAATCGTGAAGCTCACGATGCCCAGGCCCATGTTGGCCATGTCGCCCGCCGCGACTTCCTGCACCTTCGAGGCAAACGCATCGCGGTTTTGATAGATGTCCTCCACGGTCATCGTGCCCAGAATGGCCCGCAGATGGCCTTCGAGCGTCTGCATGGCGATGCTCTTGATCTCATCCGTCCCTTTGCTCAGGAACTGCTCCGCCGCCGTGGCAATGGAGACATCGTCGCCCTTTACTTTGATCTGCGCCACGCCATCCACCCGCACCGGCACACCTTTGCTCGTGTAAACTTCGGGTGTCTGCACATCGATCGTCAGCAATTCCAAGGACAGGATGTTGGACATTTCGATGACGGGCAGGATGAACGTGCCCCCACCCTTCACGATCCGGAAGCCGCGCTCCGCGCTCGTTCCGTCGGGCTCGGAAAAGGTGTGCTTGCGGCCCGACACGATGAGCACCTCGTTCGGCCCCACCTTGGTGTAGCGCCCCGCCAGGATCATGAGGAACATGAAGGCGACGAAGACGATCGCGATGACCGCAAACGCCACGGTTCCAAAGCCGCTGAGGGGGAATTCGGCCAGACAAGTAATCGATGGATTCATAGGGGAAAACCTTTCAGGAGAAGCAGGCCGCGATCAGGCAACGCGGACGTAGAACTGCGTGCCGACGATCCGCGTGATCGTGACCGTGCTGCCGCCCGCCACCGGGATGCCGTCCTCTTCCCGCGCCGGCGCGGAGTAGCGGCTGCCGCCCTGCACATAGGCGATTTCCCCCACCCCATCCGCCGGGATGGGCGTGATGATGGTGGCATTGACCCCGACGAGCCGCCCGACGCGGGACTCGCTGGAACTCTGCGTGATCTTGAAAATCGAGCGGAAGAATTGCAGTGCCACGGCGGCGACGGCGAAGGCGCCCATGAAGGCCAGCGGAATGCTCAGCCACCAGCCGCGCGTCATCTCGAACCGGACGAAGATCAGCCCGAGTCCACCGAAGGCCGTGATGAACAAGGCGATCGTCGTGGGGCTCAATGCCGAGAATCCCGGCATGTGGTGCGAGCCGGCGCCCGTTTCGGCGTGCGCGTCGAGACTGCCATGGAAATCATGGCCGCCCATGAGGTGTCCGGCGAACGCGCTTACCGTGGTGAAAACCAATCCTACACCGAGGCAGATCAAATACAGGTTCGGGAGATCCATACTGGTAATCCGGGAGAGACATCAGCAGTAACGCCGGTCGCACCCGTTTACACAAGCTTTACCCGTTTGCCTTCAGAATCAACTCGTCCAGGAGCGAATGCAGCGCCGCGTGGGATGCATCCAGATCCGGGGGCGTCTGCGTGAGTTCCTCCGGCGTTTGCACGAAACGCGCCGGGACCAGTTCCTCCATGCTCACGTGGACGAGGTCCGCGACCTGGATCGCACCCATCTCCAGGTGAAATTGCAGCCCGACCACGCGATCGCCGAAGACGAAGGCCTGGCTCGGGCACCCCTCGCTCTTTGCCACCACGCGGACCGACGGCGGCAGCTCGAAGGTGTCGCCGTGCCAGTGCATCACGTTCATGCGCGCCGGGAACGCCTCCAGCGGCGTGCTCCGGTCCGTGATCTCGATGGGAAACCATCCGATCTCCTTCTCCGGATTCTGATACACCTTGCCCCCGAGCACGTCGGCCAGCAGTTGCGCGCCGAGGCAAATCCCGAGGATTGGTTTCCCCGCATCGATCGCGCGGCGCAGGAACTCCTTCTCCGCCACCAGCCATGGGTGATCGCGATGCTGGTAGATATTCATACCCCCGCCCATGACCACGAGCAGATCGAAGTCATCCAGGGCGGGCGGCGGCTCATCGGCGTAGAGCGCGGTGCGGGCGAGCGCGTGGCCGCGGGCCGCGACCCAATCGAGAATCTTTCCGGGACCTTCGGCGGGCTGATGTTCGAGTGAGTGAATGCGCATATCGCCATGATCCCTGGCCGCTCGCCCAGTGCCAACCTTGAAAAATAGAACCAACGCCGAACCAAGCCGTAACAATTCCATAACACGGCGAAGCGAGTCTGGGAACATCGGCCACGCAATCCCGCGGGGCCTCCACAACAAAAAGAAAGACCCCAGCCATGAACAGATTCCGTCTCCGCCTCGCATTTACCCTGCTCGAATTGCTCATCGTCATCGCCATCATCGGCGTGCTGGCGGGCATCGCCTTCCCGGCCTACACGACCGCGATGCGCACCGCGCACATGAACGCCGCCGTGCAGAGCGCCCGCCAGATCGCCGTGGCACTCCGCATGTATGCCAATGACTACGATGGCGCCTATCCGCAGAAGAAGAATTCCTACGACCAGGACATCGTCACCTCGAACGACGCTTTCCGCAGCCTCATCCCGACCTATCTCGACAACGAGAGAGTCTTCACCGTCCCGAACTCGAAAGCGGGCCCGTCTGCCGACAACAAAATGGATGACGCGACCCAACTTCTCCAGACCGGCGAGAACCACTGGGCCTATGTGTGCGGGCTCAGTTCCAGTTCCAATTCCAACTGGCCGCTCATCGTCGATCACACCGACGGCAGCGGAACCTACACCACCCTGGAAAACACATTGGGCGGGACGTGGCTGGGCACCAAAGGCGTGGAAATCTGCACCGATGGCAGCGGCCACACCATCCCGCTCATGGGCACCGGCGCCAAACGCTATCTCCCCCGGTTCAATGACAAGACCAAGAACGCCCTGCTCGTGACCGAATACATGGGCGATGGCGTCACACTGCTCGAACCCGCGCACTAACATTGTAGGTTAAGGTTTTAGGTTTCTGGTTTTTCGAGCTCGCGTGCAATGTGGATCGCGCTCGTGCCCAACTCGTTTGGGCACGGGTGCGGGGCGCAGATGGTTCGGCCGGAGATTCTCAACGACCGGTTGCGTCCCCCCGCCCGTCATTCTGAGCTTGCGAAGAACCTCTGATCTCTGCCTTTCCTCTCCAGCATGGCGTCAGATGCCGGAAGAGATCAGAGGTTCTTCGTTCCTCAGAATGACGGATTGGGGGGCACGCGTCACTTAGCACAAGCGTTTCGTGGCCGGCGAAACCGCTCCACCCAAGTTCGATTCCCACTCGCCCCCCGCTCAATCTATCGCAATGATACATGGCTTCCCCATGACTTTGCACGAGATCACTCCCAAGCAGCTCCGCGCGCTCCTCCTGCTGCTCGTCCTGGTCCCGTTCATCCCGATGGTGCTGATGTTGCGCTTCATGACCGATGCCCTGGAGAGCGAGCGCGATGCCGCCTGGGAGCGCATCGTCACCACGAACCACCGCGCGCTGCTCAACGCGGCCGCCACCTTGCAGAAGCGCGTCGCCGCCCAAGCCGCCTCGTCTGCGCAAACTGCTCCTCCCGCGCAAACCGCGACGTCCGTTCCATCCACCCCCACCGAACCCAACGACCTGCGCCGCTACTTCCGCGAGGTTTTCGAACCGACGATCGAGGTCGCGATCATCGATGCCACTGGGCGCGTCGTGGCTGGTCCCGCGCCCGCGACCGGCCGGCTCATCACGCAGACCCGGTTCGACCGCCGCGGGGAGATGTGGACGGTCCAAATCTACCTGGTCAATCAAGCGCCGCTCCGCCAGGCCGTGCGTGAGCAGTTCAAGGTCTACGCCTGGACCGCCCTGGTCCTGTCGGTCGCCATCTGCGCCATCGCCGCCGCCGCCGGAATGACCGTGCACCGCCAGCTTCGTCTGAATGAACTGAAGAACAACGCCGTGGCCACCGTGGCCCACGAATTGCGCACACCCCTGGCCACGATGCGCATGCTCGTCGACACCCTCCGCGAGGGCCGCTATCGCAGCGACGCCCAGTTGCACGAATACCTGGAACTGATCAATACCGAGAACCTGCGCCTCAGCCGGCTCACGGAGCATTTTCTCAATCACACCCGTCTCACCCACGCCCTCTACGATTTCAATTTCACCGCCGTCTCGCTGCGCACCATTGCCGAAGCCGCCATCGCCCCGCTCCGGACCAAACTCGACGCGCCGGACTGCACTTTCACCCTCGATCTGACCGAACCTCTCCCGGAGATCATCGCCGATCATCACGGGCTCGTCACTGTGGTCATCAATCTCCTCGAGAACGCGCTCAAGTACACCAACGAAATCAAACGCATCACCTTGCGCGCCCGGGGCGACCAGAAGTCCGCGGTCCTCGTCGTCGAGGACAATGGCGTCGGTCTCACCTCCACCGAGCGCAAACACATCTTCGAGCCGTTTTATCAGGCCGATCGCAAGCTCTCCCGCATCCGCGAAGGCTCCGGGCTGGGCCTGAGCATCGTCCAGGCGATTGTCGAGGCCCATCGCGGGCGCATTGAAGTCGTCAGCCAGCCCGGCAGCGGCAGCAGCTTCACCGTCACCCTCCCCCTCATCCCGGCATGAATTCCCGCGGCGAAACCATCCTCATCATCGAAGACGATCCCGTGATGCTGCGCGGCTTGCGCGACAATTTCGAGTTCGAAGGCTACCACGTGCAAACCGCGGCTGACGGCGACGCCGGGCTGAAAGCGGCGCTGTCCCTCCAGCCCGACCTTATCGTGCTCGACCTCATGCTGCCCAAGGTCAATGGCTACGAGATCTGCCGTTTCCTGCGGGAGGAAAAGCTGGAGATGCCCATCCTCATGCTCACCGCGAAGGGCCAGGAATCGGATGTGGTTCTCGGCCTGAAGCTCGGCGCCGATGACTACGTCACGAAGCCCTTCAGCATCAAGGAACTCCTCGCCCGCGTGGACGCCTTTCTCCGCCGCCGCCGCCAGCAGGCCGGGAGCGCATTCGTCTTCGGCGACTGCCAGTTCGACACCGCCGCCCGCAGGCTCACCCGCGCCGGCGCGGAAGTCGTGCTGTCGCCCAAAGAGTTCGAGTTGCTCGCCTTCCTCGCCGCGAATGCCGGCCGCGCCCTGAGCCGCGACCGGATCATGTCCAGCGTGTGGGGGTATGATTGCCAGGTCACGCCGCGCAGCATCGACCGCTTCATCAACGCCCTGCGGAACAAGATCGAAGCCGACCCCGCGCGGCCGCAGTTCATCCAGACGGTGCGGGAGTTTGGGTACAAGTTTGAGGCGGTATTCTCAAGCAAGCAGGACTGAAATGAATCGATACCTTATCATCATCGAAGACACCGATACCGGTTTCTCCGCTTATTCGCCGGATCTTCCCGGATGTGCAGCGACCGGGGCTACGAGTGAGGACGTCGAGCGGGAGATGCACGATGCCATCGAATTCCATATCGAGGGGCTCCGCCAATCGGGATACTCGATACCAGAGCCACGCTCTCAAGCCGCGTACTGCGACGTCGCCGCCTAAAGCTTGGCACGCCATCGTCCATCCAGATCGTTGAGAATTTGATCTGAGTTTGAAGCGGCGTTGCTGCCTTTCTTCGCGGGATGAGTTCTGTGAAAATGCTGGCAGCGCGACCGCCGAAAAACCTGTCATCCTTGTATATCGCCAACCGAGGCGAATGCTGATGATTTGCGCGGAACTCGCGTAAGGGAACGCGGCGCGTTGCAACGCGCCGCGCCCCGACCTGGAGTTGATCGTTGTCATCCTCGCGCGGCTTCGGCTCGTGCGCGCTCAGCCAGATCGCTCCGTGGTTCGCGGGTGTTTGCTCGAACAGTTGCCGGAACGGCCCGTGTGCAAGGGCTTGTTCGCATACAAGGCAGAGTTCAACACCCAACCTCCTACCTCTAAACCATGACCCAACCGCTCGTCTACCTTGGCCTTGATGTGGCCAAGGCCACGCTGGCCGGCAGCCTCGCCGGCCAGTCCTTCGCCCTCCAAAACAAGCCTCCCGACCACGCCGTGCTCTGCGCGCGGATTACCGCCCATGGCGGACCCGTGCAGGTCATTTGTGAAGCCACCGGGGGGTATGAACGTCCTGTCGTCGACGCGTTGCGCGCGGCCGGGCTGACCGTCAGCGTCCTCCACCCGACCCGTGCCCGCCAGCTCGCCCGCGGACTGGGGTACCTGGCCAAGAACGATCCGCTGGATGCCGCCGCCCTGGCCAAGATCGGGGCCCTGCTGGTCCCGGCGCCCACGCTGGCACCTCCAGAAGGCGTGGCCACCCTCGCCGCCCTGGTCGGGCGTCGCGAGCAACTCGCCGAGTTGATCCGCCGTGAGAAGCATCATCGGGAGATGACCGTCCTGACCGTGCTTTTGCGCGATCTGGATCAGAACCTCGCTGCGCTCCAAAAGCGGCTCGAAAAAAATGAGACGCTCATCGCCAAACACCTCCAAACTCATCGGGTCTTGGCGCAGAAAGCCGAACGCCTTCAAGAAGCCCCAGGCATCGGCTTCGTGGGGGCCGTGACTCTCTTGGGCCTGCTGCCCGAGTTGGGCATCGGCTCGCAGGCCCGCATCAGCAGCCTCGCCGGTCTGGCGCCGCGCGACCATGATAGCGGCACCTTCCACGGGGCTCGTCGTGTTCATGGGGGCCGTCCCAAAGTCCGCCGGATCCTCTACCTCTGCGCCCTCTCCGCCGTCCGCCACCATCCACGCCTTAAAACCTTCTACACCCGCCTGCGCGCCGCAGGCAAAGCCCCCAAAGTCGCCCTCACCGCCGCCGCCCGAAAACTCCTCACCTACCTCCACGCCGCCCTCAAAAACCCCAACTTCAAACTTGCATGAATTCAACACAGCTGCTGAGCGGAGCGGGGACTCGAGGCTTTGCGAGAGGTCTGTGGTGCCGTGGAGACAACCATGGGCGGAGTCGAAGGACCTCCAAAATTCAGCGGGTTTTTGAGCGGAGCCCATCCGGCGCGTGGCAAAGACTTCGCCGTCACAACGATCGAGGAAGTGACCGGTTCTAGGCTTTCACAAGCAGCTCGACATTCGTTCGCGCAGACAGCTCCGCGCGTGAACCCACTGGAAGTTGGAGGTCCTTCGACTCCGCCCATGGTTGTC
>Ga0105237_10009481_pt1 | contig 10424 bp, 6 predicted proteins | sample KBSC24metaG_FD_81520 | JGI IMG/M metagenome (GOLD analysis project Ga0105237, IMG submission 81520) | Corn rhizosphere microbial communities from Kellogg Biological Station, Michigan, USA - KBS C2-4 metaG | ecosystem: Host-associated > Plants > Roots > Rhizosphere > Soil | place: Michigan, USA... | reverse complement strand
GATGCCGCGCACCCGATGCTGCAATATTTCGCGCAAGGCGCCTGTCAGGCGATGGAGGACGCGGTGTGCCTGTCGCACATGCTCGCGGCCCATGACGACGACGCGGCGGCGCTGGAAGCCTATCGCGCGCAGCGCTTCCCGCGTACCGCGCGGGTGCAGCTGCTGTCGCGCGCGATCGGCGAGCACATCTATCACCCGGACGGCGAGCACGCGCGCCTGCGCAACGCCATCATGAGCGCGAAGTCGCAGGAAGACTGGTGCCGCGATCTGGCGTGGCTCTATGGCGGAACGGGGTTGAAAGCCTGATCGTCATTGCGAGGAGCGGAAGCGACGAAGCAATCCACATCCCCGCAAGCAGCGCCATGGATTGCTTCGCTTCGCTCGCAATGACGAATTTTCCTACATCCGCATCACCGCCTGGCGGTCAATCTTGCCGGTTCCCGTCTTGGGCAATTCAGCCACGAACCTGATCTCGCGCGGATATTTGTACGGCAACAGCTTCGCCTTGACGTAGTCCTGCAGCCGCCGCGTCGCGTCCGCCTCATTGAGGATGGCGCTGTTCATCACTACCACCGCCCGGAGCGTCATGCGCCGGTCCGGCAGCTCGGCGGCGTAGACGGCGCATTCCCTGATCTCGGGATGCTCGGCGAGGCACAGTTCGACCTCGAGCGGATAGACCCATTGGCCGGAGATCTTCACCAGATCATCGGCGCGGCCGCGGAAGAAGTAGTAGCCTTCATCGTCGCGCTGGAACCGGTCGCCGGTGTAGATCCACCCCTCGTCGCGGATGGTCTCGGCGGATTTGTCCGGCCGGTTCCAGTACAGTGGCGTGGCGGAGTCGCCGCGCACCCACATGATGCCTTCCTCGCTGCCGTGAACCTCGCGGCCGTCCTTGTCCCTGAGCACGACCTCGTAGCCGGGCACGCGCAGGCCCGCAGCACCGGGCTTCGTCTTGTTCGGCAAATTGGAGAGATAGATGTGCAGCACCTCGGTCGAGCCGAGGCCTTCCATGATCTCGATGCCGGTCAGCGCTTTCCAGCGGTTGAAGACCTCGCCGGAGAGGACTTCGGCGGCCGAGAGCGACATCCGCAGCGAGGAGAAGTCGGCCCCGTCGGCCTCGGCGGCGTTGGTCAGCGTGACATAGAGCGTCGGCAATCCGAAGAACGCGGTCGGGCGATAGCGCCCGATCGCCTCGAAGATCGCCGCCGGTTTCGGCTGGCCCGGCAGCAGGAGTGTTGTCGCGCCCGCGGAGAACGGGAACGTGATGGAGTTGCCGAAGCCGTAGGCGAAGAAGATTTTCGGCACCGAGAAGCAGATGTCGTCCGGCTTGAGCTTGAGCACGTTCTTCGCAAAGGCTTCGTCGGTATAGGGCATGTCGTGCTGGAGATGGACGATGCCCTTGGGCCGTCCGGTCGAGCCCGACGAATACATCCAGAACGCCATCTCGTTGCGGTGGGTGTCCGCGTCAGTGAGATCGGTTGCGAAATCCTTCAGCCAGGGCCCGGCGGCCAGCGCTTCCGGCGCGGCGTTTGTGCCGACCGCGCCATTGACCACGATCAGCGTGGCCAGTGCGGTGTCCTTGCAGGCCACGGTGTCGAAGCGCGAACAGAATTCCACATCGGCGACGGCGACGGTGGCGCCAGAGTCCGCAAGATAGAATTGCAAGAGGTCAGGCGGCGTCAGCGTGTTGATGAGAAGCGGCACGAAGCCGGCGCGCACCGCGCCGAAGAAGGCGGCCGGATAGGCCGGCGTATCGTCGAGGAACAGGAGAATGCGGTCGCCGCGCGCAAGTCCAAGCGATGCAAAGCCGTTGCCCCAGCGGCAGGCCTCCGCGCAAAGCTCGGCGTAGCTGCGTGAGCCCGCGGGTCCGATCAGCGCAAGTCTCGCGCCGTGGCCTTTCGCGAGATTATCGAACAGCACGCGGCTGGCGTTGTAACGATCCGGGATCTTGAAACCGATCTCGCGGCTGCCTGGATTGTCGCGGGGAACGCCATCGGCAATTTCATGTGCCATGACGGGCTTCCTTTCGCGAGGCCTCATAACGCGCCATGAAGCCGGGCGAGGCCGTGCGCAGCCGCGCGTCGTCGACCCGTCCCGAACGAGTGATGTAGCTATAGGCGAAATCCATCAGATCGAGCTTCATGTGCCCGCCGAAATTTTCGTACCAGTCGGCGCTGGCGCGCGCGGCTGTAACCAGTTTCTTCACGATCGGCTTGCGTTCGCTTTGATAGCGCGCCAGCGCGGTCGCAATGTCCCTTTCCGCTTCCAACGCCTTGACCAGCGCGATTGCGTCCTCGATCGCAAGGCGCGTGCCCGAGCCGATGGAAAAGTGCGCCGAGTGCAGGGCGTCGCCGATCAGCACCATATTCCGGTGCGACCAGTTCTCGTTCCAGACCCAGGGAAAATTGCGCCACACCGATTTGTTCGAGATCAGCCGGTGGCCGTCGAGGGTGCCGGCGAACACCTGTTCGCAGATCGCCTGCGATTCCTCGATCGTCTTGTTGGCGAAATCATGGGCCTGCCAGGTGGCGTGGTCGCACTCGACCAGGAAGGTGCTCATGGATGGCGAATAGCGGTAGTGATGTGCGTTGAAGGCGCCGTGCTCGGTCGTCACGAAGGTCTGCGACAGGGTCGCAAAGGTCTTGGTCGTGCCGTACCAGGCGAACTTGTTGGTCGAGTACGACATCGAGAAGCCGAAATCGCCTTCGAACGCGCGGCGCGCAAAGGAATTGAGGCCGTCGGCCGCGACGACCAGGTCGTAGCCCGCGAATTGATCGAGCGAGGTGACAGTCGTTTCATAGCGTGCGGCGACGCCGGCATCTCGGGCGCGTTTCTGCAGGATGGTGAGCAGCTCCAGCCGGCCGATCGAGGAGAAGCCGACGCCGTCGATCTCGACGCTTTGCCCACGCAGATTGAGCGTGATGTTCTTCCAGCTCTCCATGCGCGGGGCGATCGCGTCGACCGTGTCAGGATCGTCGGCGCGCAGGAATTCCAGCGCGGCTTCGGAGAATACGACACCGAAGCCCCAGGTCGCACCTTGCGGGTTCTGCTCGAACAGCTCGACCCGCGCCTCGGGATGACGCCGCTTCCAGAGATAGGCGAAGTAGAGGCCGCCGGGGCCTCCGCCGATCACGGCGATGCGCACGTCCTGCCTCCGCTCAGCAGCATGATTGCCGCTGTGGGTTATCCGCGGATTGCGCCGTTTGCAAGTTCGGATAGCGCCGTCTCGGCGCGGCGCTGCAGGATCACCGCGCCCTGGCGCCTGGCGATGTCGAGAGCGGTTGCAAAGGCCGACCGCGCCTCATCCTTGTTGTCGCGGCTGAGCGCCAGCAGGCATGCGCCCCGCAGGCGATAGATCTCCGGCAGAAAAAACCCGATGCCAAATTCGTCGGTCCCGGCAATGGCGCGGTCAAGGTGGGCGAGGCCGTCCACCGGCCGGCCGGCCGCAAGCAGCACTTCGGCCGCCAGACCAAGATAATATTGCGGAAGCGGACCGGCGGCAGTGGCATTGCCGATTTCGGCATCGATCAATCGCGCGGCGTCAGCGACGCCTGGCCCGACCGCGGTAGCCCAGGCGGTCAGCACGAGGCTGCTCGCACGCCACGGCGGCAACCCGAATTTTTCCGCCAGCCCCACCGCGCGATGCGCGGCCGCCAATGTCGCGTCACGATCGGCCCCAAGCTGATGGCCGATGCTGGAATTGTGCAGTCCATGAGCGAGGCTGTTGGGATGCTCGAGCCGTTCAGCCAGCGCGATCGCCTCCGTGAAGCTTTGCGCCGCCTTTTTTCTGTCGCCTGCGAGCTGCCACGAGTTGCCGCACTGCGCATGGGCGCAGACGCCGGCATCGTGACCGCCGAAAGCGAGACTGAGATGATGGTGGCGCGCCATGTCGTAACGTTCGATGCCGTCACGGCATCCGTCGAGCGTTTCCATGACGTCGCCGCGAAAGAAGGCGGTCGACCATTGGCAATGGTAGGCCTCAAGCAACAGCTCGTCATCGCTGGAGCTTTGCGCGAGCGTCACCAGCTCGCCGGCACGGCCACGCGCCAAAGCGTGCTTGCGTCTCAGAGCGGCGTTCAGCCACAGGCCCCATTTGGCCTGGAACAAGCCTGGGCCGTCACCCAGTTTCTCGCCGATCTCGCTGGCCCTCGTATAGGCGTCCGCCATCTCCACACTGTGCAAACTGCGGGTAACGCCCATCGCCGAGCCGAGCTTGAGCAGGAATTGCAGCTGCCGCCGCATGCCGTCTTGCGGAGGCATGGCTTCGGCCAGCTTGAGACCCGCCGAGAAATGCGCGATCGCCTCGACATAGGCCGAGCGGCTCACGGCCTGGTCGCCGGCCCGCATCCGATAGTCGCAGGCAGGGAGCAACAGCCCGGCTTCGCCGAAATGATAGGCGAGCAGATCCGGCTCGCGCGTGGCGATGTCGCCGAAATCCTTTTCGAGTGCGCGCGCGATACGTTCATGCCATTCGCGCCGGCGCGCCAACAGCAGGCTTTCATAGGCGACGTCGCGCACCAGCGCGTGCTTGAAGATGAAACCTCGTTCCAGGCTGCGCTGTTCCGGGAAAACGATTTCCGCGGCGACGAGTCGGGCCAGCGTGGTGTCGAGTTCTTCCGTATCCCGACCGGTCGCCGCACTCAGCAGCGCAAGCGAAAATTGCCGACCGATGACGGCGGCGATCTGCGCCAGGTCGCGCGCATCGCCAAGCCGGTCAAGGCGCGCCATCAGCGAATCCTTCAGCGTCGCCGGCACCGCGCCGTCTTCGCCGGCCGATTCCATGACGCTCTTGGTCAATTCCTCGACGAACAGGGGAATGCCGTCGGTCTTGGCGACGATCGCCGCCACCGCCTCCACCGACAGGCCGTGGGTCGCGGCGACCCCGGCGACCAGTTGCGCGCAGTCCTGGCGGCCGAGACGGCCGAGGGTCAGTAGCGTTGCCTGCGGCCGGCCCAGCCAGGAGGCCGTGAAATCCGGCCGCGCTGTCACCACCGCAAATGCCCGCGCGCGGCCGATGCTGTCGGTCAGCCGCGTCATCATTTCGAGCGTGGTCGCATCCGCCCAGTGCGCATCCTCCAGCACGATCAGTACCGGGTCGCTTTCGCCGAAGTTGAGGAAGGCATCGATGATGAAGGCCAACGTCGCCGCCTTGCGCTGCGCCGGCGTCTGCGACGACGGCTCCGCCGCCGTCAGCGGGATCGACAAGAGCTCTGCCAATAGCGGGATCGCGGCGTTCGAAACTGCGCGCTGTCCGAACAGGGCGCCGAGTTTTTCGATCCGCGCATCCGTTGAATCGGAGGCCGCGAAACCGGCGGCGCGGCCGAGATACTGGATGACAGGATAAAGCGCGCTGTCGCTGTGATAGGGCGAGCACTGCAGGTTGATGCGCCTGTGCGGTTCATCGGCCAGCGCTTCCTGCAGCGCCTCGATCGCGCGGGATTTCCCGATTCCCGCTTCGCCCACCAGCGTGACGATCTGGCCCTCGCCTTGCCGGGCGAGGCGCCAGCGATCGAGCATCAGCCCCATTTCATGGGCGCGGCCGACGAGCGGCAGGTTGCCGCCGCTTCGGATCGCGGCAAAGCGGCTTGCGACGGAGGCCTCGCAAGCGACGCGCCAGGCCGGCACCGGACGGGAAAACCCCTTCAATTCGTGCTCACCGGTGTGTTCAAGTTCGAACAGCCCGCGCAGCAGATTCCTGGTTGTCTCGCTGACGATGATGGTGTCCGGCCCGGCGAGCGCCTGCAGCCTTGCTGCGAGATTGGGGGTTTCGCCGACGATGGTGCGCTCGCGGGCCGTGCCGGTCCCGATGATTTCCCCGACCACGACAAGGCCGGTGGCGATACCGATCCGCGTCTGCACCCGCGTGTTGTCGGGCAATTCGATCTCGCCGGCTTCCGCCACGATGCTGATCGCGGCGCGAATGGCGCGCTCGGCCGCATCTTCGAAGGCGCGGGGGAAACCGAAATAGGCGAGAACGCCGTCCCCCATGAACTTGGCGACGAAGCCGCCATAGCGCCCGATCGCGCCGGCCGCGGCGTCCTGGTAGCGACGGATCAGGCCACCGAGCAATTCGGGATCGACTTTGCCCGACAGCGCGGTCGAGCCGACCATGTCGGCGAACAACACCGTGACCTGGCGGCGTTCGGCATCACCCGATTCCGAAGCCTCGGGGGCAGATGGTTTCGAAGGCGTGGGCGTGGCGGCAGCGCCGGCAATCGCCTTCAGCAGCCGGCGGCGGTTACCGAGTGACAGGCCGAGCTGTTCGAGGTCGCGCTCGCTCAGCTCCGCCAGGATATCGAGATCGATATCGTTCGCCTCGAAGGCGTCTGCGTATTGCTCAAGCCCGTGCCCGCGCAACCAGCCGCGAAGATCGCTCATGCCGTCCGTTCTCTGGTGCCGCGGCCCTAATCCCTCCCGCAATGCCCGGACTGGCGCATTTCCGCAAGCTGGAACTCGCAGCCTTGAACGACTACTGCGCGAACTGGCCGAGCACGTCCTTGCAGGCCGGTGACAGCGCCGGCGCCTGCGAAGCGAGGCATTCGATGATCCGTCCGCCGCCGGCCGGGACACCCGCACACAGCCTTGCGACATCGCCGCCACAGGCCGAGCGCATCACGAACAACACCTCGCGCGGCCGCATCGGCCGCAGCACGATCACCGCGGGCGCAGCCGGCGCCGCCGCGGCAGGCGCGCCACCCGACACGCCTGGACCCGCCGCTGCAGCCGGTGCGCCGCCTGCCGGAGCAGCCCCGCCGCCCGCGGCGGCGACGGCCTTGGCGCAGGCCGCCGAGACCTTGCCCTTGTTCTTCTCCAGGCATTCCAGCGCCGGCGCGCCACCGGTCGGCACGCCCGCGCAAACCTTGGGATAATCGGACCGGCAAGCGCTCTTGATCGCCGAGATCTGGGCCTGGGTCGGCTTCTTGGCGGCGCCAGCTGCCTTTGGTTCTGCGGCAGGCTTTTCCTCCTTCGCGGCTGGTGCGGCCTCCTTCGAGGGTTCTGCCTTCGGTTCTGTCTTGGGCTCTGTCTTGGGTTCTGTCTTGGGCTCTTCCGCCTTCTCGGTCTTCGGCGCCGCGGCCGGCGCTTCCACCGCGCGCACCGCGCCGGCACAGGCTGCCGACAGGCTTCCCATGTTTTTCTGCAGGCATTCGAGCGACGCAGCGCCGCCCGGCGGGACGCTGGAGCAATGCGCCATATAATCGGAGCGGCAGTTCGACTTGATCGCCTCGCGCTGCGCCTCGCTGGGCGCTTGCGCATAAGCCTGGCTTGCGATCGCGAAAATGGCGGCCAGAAGCAATGAGGCCGTCTTCGTCATATGTGTCATATCAATCAATTCCCGTTTTGAGTCGAAGCGGCCGCTTCGAGTGATGCCAAACGTCAGAAACTCTATCCGTGAAAAAGGCGGGCGCATTTTCTTCCGCTTTCGCGCCGCACGGCAAGCCGATTATTGCTGGCTTCCGGCTTCGTCAGACCTTGACCATGCGCTTGCCGCGGTTCTCGCCGGCCAGAAGGCCGATCAGCGCCTTTGGCGTATTCTCCAGGCCGTTGATGACGTCCTCCTGTACCTTCAATTTGCCACCGGCGACCCATGACTGCAGCTCGCCAAGCGCCTTGTCGCGCTCCTTCATGAAATCCATCACGATGAAGCCCTGCATGACGAGGCGCTTCACCACGATCAGGCCGGGCACGCCGCGCGGTCCATGCGCCGACGGCACGCCGTCATATTGCGAGATCGCGCCGCAGCAGGCGATACGGCCGTAGTTGTTCATCTGCGGCAGGCAGGCTTCGAGAATGTCGCCGCCGACATTGTCGAAATAGACGTCGATGCCCTTCGGTGCCGCTGCACGCAACGCCTTGAATGTTGCGCCGTCCTTGTAGTCGACCGCGGCATCGAAACCGAGCTCCGAGGTGAGCCAGTGACATTTGTCCTTGCCGCCGGCGATCCCGACGACGTGGCAGCCTTTGATCCTGGCGATCTGGCCGACGATCGAGCCGACCGAGCCGGCGGCGGCCGACACCACCACGGTCTCGCCGGGCTTCGGCTTGCCGATCTCCAGCAATCCGAAATAGGCGGTCAGCCCGGCGACGCCGTAGACGCTGAGCAGATGGGTCATTGGTTCGAGCTTCGGGAGTTTGCTCAGATGCTTTCCAGGCACGGCGGCATACTCCTGCCAGCCGGTGTCGCCGAACACGAGATCGCCCGGCGCAAGTCCTGGTGTTTTGGATGCCACGACTTCGGCAATGCTGCCGCCGGCCATGACGCTGTTGGCCTCGACCGCCGAGCGGTAGGTCGCGCCATGCATCCAGGCGCGATTGGCGGCATCCAGCGAAATATATCGGACCTTGAGCAGGGCCTCGCCGTCTTTCGGCTCCGGCATCGCGCCATCGATCAGCTTGAAATGTTCGGGGCCGAGTTTGCCGGACGGCTTTTCCACCAGCAGAATCTGGCGATTGACACTCGTGTTCATCGCTTCCTCCCTGACGATTATCGATGCAGGCCACGCGCAGAAAAAGCTGCAACTGCATCCATTGTGCGTTGCATGGAACGCTACCCAGTGCCGCCCGATTTGAAGTTCTTAGTTCATTGCCGAACGTTCGCATAAGAACTTCAAATCGGAAAGCGGCACTGGCAAATATGAGCCGGCAGTGCCCCTTTGTTTCCGAAGTTCGCCTCCCGAGGGGCTGCAGCGGGGGTGGGCGAACTTCGGAAACGGGGCACTGCTGTGTGGCCATTCGACAACGGAAACTTCCGGCAAAACCGCAGAAGGTGGCAAGCGTGTTGCGCCGCTCTTGAAATCTGCCAAACTGATCTTTCGCGGATATGCGGACTTACGGGGGTAAGCAACAATGTCGAACAGGTTTACGCAATACATCCTGATTGCGATGGCGCTGGGCATCGTGATGGGCGCGCTGATCTTTAACTTCCTGCCCGACAGCCGCGTCGAGATCGCGGCCGACATCAACCTGATCGCCATGCTGTTCCTGCGCCTGATTAAGATGATCATCGCGCCGCTCGTGTTCGCAACGCTCGTCGGCGGCATCGCCCATATGGGCAGCGGCGCCAAGCTCGGACGGGTGTTCGCCAAGACCATGGGCTGGTTCGTCAGCGCGTCCTTTGTCTCGCTGCTGCTCGGCCTCGTCATGGTCAACCTGATGCAGCCCGGCGCCAACTTCCCGGGCACGCTGCCGGACAAGGCGCAGTCGACCGGCCTGCCGGTGTCGGCCTTCTCGGTCGAGAAATTCCTGACTCACCTGATTCCGACCTCGATCGCGGACGCGATGGCGCAGAACGAGATCCTGCAGATCGTGGTGTTTGCGGTGTTCTTTGCGGTCGCGCTCGGCGCCGCCCCGGAGCGCGCCAAGCCGATCATGGGCCTGATCGACGACCTCGCCCATATCATGCTGAAGGTGACGAGCTATGTGATGCTGTTCGCGCCGATCGCGGTGTGGGCTGCGATCACCGCGACGGTGGCGAAGAACGGCTTGCTGGTGCTCTGGAAGCTCATCGTCTTCATGGGCGGCTTCTATGTCTCGCTGATGATCCTCTGGGGCATCCTGGTGGTGGTCGGCTTCATCGTGATCGGGCCGCGCTATATCAATCTGCTGAAGCTGATCCGAGAACCGCTGATGCTCGCGTTCTCGACCGCATCGTCGGAAGCCGCCTATCCAAAGACGCTGGAGGGTCTCAACCGCTTCGGCGCCTCGTCGCGGATCTCGGCCTTCGTGCTGCCGCTCGGCTACTCCTTCAACCTCGACGGCACGATGATGTACTGCACCTTTGCGAGTATCTTCATCGCGCAGACCTATCACATCGAGATGCCGCTCGCGACGCAGCTCGCGATGCTGGCAACGCTGATGATCACCTCGAAGGGCGTCGCCGGCGTGCCGCGCGCCTCGCTGGTCGTGATCGCCTCGACATTGGCGCAGTTCGGCATTCCCGAGGCGGGCCTGCTGATGATCATGGGTATCGACACCTTCCTCGACATGGGACGCAGCGCCACCAACGTGATCGGCAATTCGCTCGCGACCGCGGTCGTGGCGAAGTGGGAGGGCGAGCTGAAGGCCGAGCACGAGCTCGGGCCCGACGACGCCGTTCCGTCCGACGCGGTGCCCGGCGACCCCGTGCCGGCGCATTGAGGGAGCGATGCATGCATCATCTCCTTTCGGCGGGCGTCGCGTTGCTGGCAGCCGGTCTGCTTGCAACGGGCGCGGCCGCCCAGTCGAGCGAGGGGCTTAGCCCCACGCTCGCTGCCATCAAGAAAAGCCACGTCGTGCATCTCGGCTATCGCGAGAGCTCGCCGCCGTTCTCGTTCCTCGACCAGTCCAACCGGCCGATCGGCTACAGCCTCGAACTGTGCGAGGCCGTGGTCGAGGAGATCGGGATCGAGGTCGACGATGCCAACCTGAAGATCGAATACGTCAAGGTC
>Ga0105237_10009480_pt1 | contig 10427 bp, 8 predicted proteins | sample KBSC24metaG_FD_81520 | JGI IMG/M metagenome (GOLD analysis project Ga0105237, IMG submission 81520) | Corn rhizosphere microbial communities from Kellogg Biological Station, Michigan, USA - KBS C2-4 metaG | ecosystem: Host-associated > Plants > Roots > Rhizosphere > Soil | place: Michigan, USA... | reverse complement strand
TGGCGGGGGGCGGCATCAAGCCAGGAATCTCACACGGTGAAACCGACGACTACAGCTACAACATCACCAAAGACCCGGTGCATGTCCACGATCTGCAGGCCACGATTCTGCACTGCCTGGGGATCGATCATAAGCGCCTGACCTACCGGTTTCAGGGCCGCGATTTCCGGTTGACCGATGTCGCCGGCGAAGTCGTCAAGCCGATTCTGGCCTGACCGTCAGTCGCGCTGCAGGATCTTTGTGACCCGGTCCGCCGGGACCTTCGTCTCGGTTTGTTTTGCGCCGCCCGGCCAGGTGATCTCGATCTTATCGACGGTTTTCGCCGCACCCAGGCCGAAGTGAAGGCGAAGGTCGCTCTGCGAGATATAGCTGCCGCCGCTGCGTACTTCACCGGTTTGAACGAGGTCTCCCGAAGTCACTCGAACCCGGGCGCCGAGAGCGCTCCTGTTCGCTTTGACGCCTTCCAGCTGGAGTGTAATCCAGTGGTTGTTTGGCTTGCCTGCCTGCCGAAGTAAAGAAGGCGGCTCGTTCTGGTTATTCACCAGCACTTCCACGTTCCCGTCGTTATCGTAGTCTCCGAAAGCCGCGCCACGCGACGAGTGCTTCTCCAGAATGCCGGGACCAGACGACTCTGAGATATCTGCAAAATGCCCGTGATCGTTGCGGTACAGAATGGCGCGCTCGCGGTAGTGAATGTCGATGTTCAGGCGGTCAACTTCCGGAAATGCGTGGCCGTTGACCAGCAGCAGGTCAGGCCACCCGTCGTTATCAAAGTCGAAAAAGCCGCAGCCCCAGCCAACGAACCTTGTGTTCTGGCCCAGGCCGGACTCCACGCTCGCGTCTTCGAATTCGCCTTTGCCACGGTTCCGGTAAAGCGTCTCCAGTTCGTCCGAGAAGTTGGTCCGGAAAATCGACGGCTCTCCCTGATGCAGGTAGTCCACAGCTGCCACGCCCATGCCGGAAAGCGCTTTGCCGTTTTCATCAAGCGCCGTACCGCGCATCAGCGCCTCATCCAAAAACTTGCCATTGCCCTGGTTGATGTAGAAAATCGAAGGCGTCTGATCGCATGCCACGTAGATATCGGTGAGCCCATCGCCATTGAAATCACCCGTCAGCACGCCAAGCGAATAGTTGCCGTCAGGCTTCGAAATGCCGCTCTCATCGGAGACATCCCGGAAGACCCCGCCTTCGCTGTGATACAGCAGATTGCGGTCGAAAGGCAGCCCGCGCGGTCCGCAGTTGACTGTAATACCCCGATAGAAACAGTACGGGTTCGCGCCAGGCTTCGGTGTCGTATTGAAGTCGAACTTCAGGTAGTTGGAGACGAAAAGATCGAGCTTGCCGTCGTTGTCGTAATCGAGAAAAGCGCAGCCGGTGTTATAGCGAACCCGGTCCTGCGTGAGATGCATCTTCGCGGTCACATCTTCAAAACGACGCCCCGCGGCATTGTGATACAGGATGTTCTGGCCCCAGTAGGTGACGAACAGATCCGTATAGCCATCGTTATCGTAATCCCCGGCGCAGACGCCCTGGCCCCAGCCTGTTCGCGTGAGCCCGAGGGTTTCCGTCACATCGCGGAACCTGCCGCTGCCTTCGTTGCGATACATACGGCTGGGCGAATCGGGGCCCGAGACGACGAAGATATCGAGCTGACCGTCGTTGTCGTAGTCAATGAAAGCCACGCCGCTTCCCGTGGTCTCAATGATGAACTGCTTCGAGACAGTGCCGCCGTTCGGGATGACCTGCGTGAGGCCAGCCTCTTTCGCCACGTTACGGAACTCGGCCGCACCTGTGCTCAGGCAAAAAGTGAACAGGAGCAGCAGAACAGCGGCGAGGGGTTTCACTGCTGCGGCTTCTCGCCAAGCCGTTTCAGAAAATCGGTGAACTCACCCTCGGGTGGCTTCTGCAGCTTGTCTAGTTCGGCTTTTTCCCGCTGCGCATCCGCTGTCCGGCCCGCGTTACGATAAGCCATCATCAGGTTGTAGCGCGCAATTTCGCCCCGCGGCTGAAGCTTTACGGCGCGCTCCAGCAGTTGCACCGCCTCGGGATACTGCTTCGCTTCGGAGCGAATCTTAGCCACCGCGATCAGTGCTTCCGGGAAGTCCGGGCGCAGTTGCGCAGCGCGCTCATAGCGGGCTGCCGCTTCTGCTTTCTTGCCCTGCGTCCCCAGTATCTGCGCGACCTGATACTCGGCTACCGCATCGGCCGGGTTGAGCGCCAGTTCCGCCTCGAACTCTTTCTTTGCCTGTTCCAGCGCGGCGGGGTCATGCGACTGCTGCAGCAGCGCCCGTCCCAGCCTGTAGTGCAGATTGATCGCCTTTGGATTCTTGCCGATTGCCTTGCGGTACTCCGCAATTGCTTCCGTCAGCTTGCCCTGGGTTTCAAAGACTTCCGCCGATAACTGATCCACCCGATACGACGCCGGAGCCTTCTGGTACATGCGATAGATCGCATCGTTCCAGGCTTTCATGTGATAGTTGGCAGCGACGTAGAGGACATCCGGATCGGACGGATAATCGTGCTCGAGTTGCCCCACCACAGGCCCGGCGGCTTCGAACTGTTTGGCCGCAATGCGGCACTGCGCCAGAGCCAGACCGGCCAGCCGGTCCTTTTTAGCAAACAGCTTCTCGAGTTCTCCTGTGACAGCGTCGCATTCGCCGCGTGTCGCGCGTTCCACCGCGCTTTGAGCGCACAGTAGATGGGTGCCCAGCAGGAACAGGACAGCGGCTTTAGTGCCCTGCATCATCCGTCATCAGTCCCAGATTGCCGAACCGCCCCCGGTCGCTGGCATCGAAGTACCGGAAGCTCAATACTGGCGGCGCACCGGGAGCATAGAGCGCTGTCGGGTGCAGCCGTTCGGAAGGCGTTTCAAGCGCCTGCACGACGCGGTCGGAGAGGTCGGGCAGTGTTTCCGCTGCCAGCAGCAGAAGTACGGCAAGGTAGCGGATCATCTTCCCTCCAGTTCGCTCAGAGCTTTTCTCGCGATCGTATTGCCTGGTTTTCTGTCCATCAGTTGATTCAGTACCGCGCGGGCCTGGTCCCGTTCGCCCATCGTAACGTAAATACGGGCCAGATTCAGATAGAGCTGTTCGTCATCCGGATCGGCCTGAATCCCATAGCGAAAGGCTGCGATCGAGTTGTTCGCCTGTCCCAGCTTCGCGTACAGCACCCCGAGATTATTGATCGCACCGGCATGATCCCGCTGCATGCCGATCGCCTGCTGAAACCATTTTCGCGCACCTTCGGAATCGTTTGCCTCGGCGGCGAGGAGCCCCATCTGGTTCGCCGCATCCGCGCACTTCGGATCGGACGCAAGGGCGCTCTGAAAGCTCTGGCTGGCTGCTGCTCGGTCATTCAGCTTCGCGAAACTTTCACCCTGACTCACCAGAGCGGGTGCGTAATCCGGCCGGATCGCCAGAACTTTACCGAACGTTTCCAGGGCATCCTGATTCCGGCCCAGTTCCTGATGGATCCGGCCGATCGCAAGCAGCGCTTTCCAATTGTCCGGTCTGCTGCGGAGCGTCTCCTGGAGATACGGGAGCGCGCGGTCGGGATAGCCGGCCCAATAAAAGGCAGCCCCCAGCTTGAAGTAGTTGCGCCGGGGCTCCAGATAGAAACGCCCAGGGAAGGGAAGGGCCAGTTCCCGGCTTTTCGAAAGCTTTGTCAGGTCCTCGCGCATGGTCGCTTCCGAAGGAATTTCCGCGTAAATCCGCCGCGCACGACTTTCCTCGTCGATCAATACGGTCAAAGGCACCGAAAGCTCCTGCCGGTATTCGAAAAGGTAGCGCCGAAACAGCGACCACGCTGCTGCCACATCTTCTGTCGCGTGCGCCACGTCCACAGCCTCGATCTGTATGGAGGGCGGCAGCGATGGCTTCGCTCCCGCGTAAAGCACCACGAAGCCCGGACCTTTGCGCCTGTCCGGAGTCGGTACCGGCTCCAGCAGCCAAGTATCCGCAGCGAGGGGTTCGTTCAGTCCTTTGACGGGTGTGTCGGAGAATTCACGGCGCTTGCGAAAGGCAGTGCTTACGGGCTTGTTCGAATCTTCCGTGAGCCGGTAAACAAAGCCTGACGCGAGGCCATCAAACTGCTGCTTCACACCCGACGGCCAGGTGACCTTGACGGTCGCCCGTTCCTTCCCGCCCAGGCCGAAGTGCATTTTCTTCGAGTGCTGCGAAAGGAAGCCGGAACCAGCGTTGAGGTACTGCACCTGACCGTTCACTTCGACCCGCGCGCCGATCGCGTCACGGTTCGACTTTACCCCCCGCAACTCGATCGCGATCGCCGGCGTGGTTCCCGCGCAGTTATTCTGCATCGCCCGAATCTGTGGTCCGCGGCGGCTTCGCAAGACGATATCCAGTCGGCCGTCTCCATCGAAATCCGTCACCGCGAACGTGCGGGTGTCGTCTTCGAAGTCCAGCCCGCTGACCCCGGATGCGTCCCGGTAGCGTCCATCGCGGCGCACATAGAAGACGTTCGGCTCATGACCATTCCACGAGTAGTCTTCACGAATCAATTGATTGATCGCGTTCCAGCCATTCTCGTAATCGGTCCCGGCTCCCTTTCCCAGAGGCGTTTTTGCAACAACCTGTCGCCAGAAGAAACTGCCTAGATCCTTGGTCGAATTGTTGGTGACCATCCCACAGGCCACCAGAATTTCCGGCGTCCCGTCCAGATCGAAATCGAAGCCGCCCGAGCCCCAAGCCCAGCGGCCCATTTCCACGTTTTCGCGCGGGCCCGTTTCCTCGAAGCTCCCATCACCTTTGTTGCGAAACAGGGAATTGCCTTTCGAATGCCGGCGGTAAGCTTCGGGGTTCTCGGCAGCGGGTTTAAAAGCAGGGTCGTGGATCAGGCGCTGCCCCGGCGCTGTCCACATGTTCGAGACGTACAGATCCGGTTTGCCGTCACCGTCATAGTCAAACCAGGAGGCGCTCATGCCCGGCCCCATGTCTTCCACGCCGGCTTTTGCGGCTTCCTCGGTGAACCTGCCGTTCCGGTTGCGATAGAAGCTGTTGCGGCCGAAATCGTTGGCCACGTAAAGGTCGGGCCAGCCATCGCCATCGAAATCGCACCAGGCGGGGGCGAAACTGAACCGGTTGTTGTTGTCGTTCATGCCGGTCTCGGCGGTCACATCTTCGAAGAAGCCGCCATCCGCTGTCAGTTTGTTCCGGAAAAGAAAGTTCGGCGGACCGTTCTGCGCATCGTGATACGGCGCCGGATATTGATACTGGTCTTCGCTCTGAAAGTAGACGTAGCAGCACAGGTAGAGGTCCACCCGCCCATCGCGGTCATAGTCGGCTGCCGCCATACCGGTGAAGGAGCCCTGCGCCGCGGTCTTGAAATGAAAGGCATCGGGCTGCTCGCGAAAAACGCCGCCACCCTGGTTCAGGAACAGCAGCGGACCCGAACCGCGCAGCACGACCAGATCCTGAAGTCCGCTGTTGCGGAAGTCCACAAAAAGCGCGCTGGTCGATTCGTCCAGAATTCCAAGCCCGGACCGCTCCGTGATGTCTTCAGCCGAGCCATCGGCCCGGATCTTATACAGCCGGTTCGGGAGCCCGCCCGGCTGACACACATAAATCTCATCAGCGCCGTCGTTATCGATGTCCCCTACGGCGATCCCCTGATTTCCGTAAACATCGATACCTGCGGCGGAATCCATGCGAGCGCGCCAGTGGGGATTTCCCGGCAACAGTTGTTCACGAAAGGAAGGGGTCTGTCCGAACACGTGGCTCGTTACATCCCGGAACAGCGGCGTTGGCGATCGAAAGACCTCTTCAGTGAGGACGGAGAAATCGGAGGCTCTGAGCGTCCCCACCCGGTACTCATTCGGCAGTTTCGTTTCAAAACGGATGCGGCCTTCGTGCAGAGCGTAGCAGCGGGAGACGCCAGGCTTTTCCGCCAGCTTTTTCAGAGCTCGGGTTTCGAGTTCCGCAGCTTCTTTTTCGCCTTTGAACTCGTCCAGGCCCGGCTCCACGTAGCGAAGGACGGCATCAAATGGGTTCGCTCGTTTGTAATGGACAGGGAAGGGGAGTGCCGCGGCTGCTCTTGACGGAGTCAGCCCGGCGGCGGCGAGTGCCGCCAGAAAGTCCCGTCTGTTCATCGGGACGCGTCCTGCGTGCGAGTCAGCCTGGCATGTTTGTCCCGCTCGGCCTGCGCTTCCGCAGTCCGCCCCAGGCGTTCATAATCCCGGGCCAGCCGGTAATGCGCCGCCGGGTCGCTCGGATCGAGTGCCGTGGCTTTTTCGAAGGCCTGCACGGCATCCGGAAGACGCTGCAGCCGGTCGAATACGGTCCCGAGTTCGAATTGGGCAGACGAATCCCGGCCATCGAGTGTCAGAGCCTTCTGTAGTAAGGTGAGAGCGGCCTCGGGATCTTTTGACTCCGCGTTGAGCGCCCTCGCGTGCAGAAGATAGCCTGCCGGACTGATTGGGTTCGTTTTTTCGAATGCGGTGGCGATGCGGGTGACTTCCGGTAAACGGGCGGGAATCTGATCGAGGAAACGGCCCAGAAAGCGGTAGGGCTGTTCCAGACCGGGATTAATCGCAACGGTCCGCAGAAAAGCGCCCGCGGCATCGTCGAACCTTCTGAGCCCGTAATATGCGACCCCCAGCGCCAGTTCCAGTTGGGCGCTGCCGGCAAGCTGCTTTCTTGCGGCTTCCAGAACTTCGATGGCCTCTGAGAACTTTTCCTGTTTGAGAAGGGGCTGCACGGCTTCGAAATAAAGCGTTTCCGCGCGTTCCCGCGCCGCGCCGTCAGTGGGTGCCAGAACTGCGTACCTCGCCTGAGCACCCGCCGCCTTGAGGGTCGCACCGGATTCCGAGTAATAGATTGCCAGGCTCTGTACCACGACTTTATCGGCCGGTGCCAGCCGTGCGGCCTGCTCCGCCGCACTGTCTGCTTTCTGGTCCTCGTGCAGTTTGCGCCACGTCTGTGCAAGCGCGATCCACACCCGTCCGTTGCTGGGCTGAAGCCTGGAAGCCGTTTGCAGATTCGTCTCCGCGGAGCGCAGGTCATTGCTCTGCAGCGCGACAAGCCCCGCACGGAAAGCGTCTTCGAAGGGAGAAGTGGCGGCGAATGCCGCACCAGAGGCGAACAGCGCGGCTAGAGAAAGCGAGAAAGCGGCAACCACTGTCAGATGCCGCTATTTTATCTCGTTTAGACGAAAACCGTGGAGATGTCCACCGGAGTGCGCGCGCCTTCCACCACCACGATGCCGCTTTCGGTGACATGGTAAAGCTTTTTATCGATCATCGGGTCGTAGCCGATGACGGCGTCCTCGGGAACTCTGACATTCTTGTCCAGAATCGCCCTGCGGATTTTCGCCCGCCTGCCGATGTCGCAGTTATCCAGAATCACGCTGTCCTCGACGTGTGCGCCGGCGTGAACTTTAACGCCCCGGCCAAGGATGGAATTCTTCACCTGCCCGCCCGAAAGAATGCACCCGCCGGAAACGATGGAATCGATCGCCTCTCCGCGCCGGTTCTGTTCATCAAAAGTGAACTTCGCAGGCGGATCCGCGTAGCTGGACGTTCGCAGCGGCCATTGCCGGTTGTACAGATTCAGCGCAGGCTTTACGGCACGAAGATCCATATTCGCCTCCCAGTAAGCGTCGATGGTCCCTACGTCCCGCCAATAAGCCTCGCCCGGCGGCTCGCCCGGAATTTTGTTGCTCTGGAAGTCGTAAGCGTAGATCGCCTGCTGGTCGGCGACAAGTTTCGGCAGAATGTCGCGGCCGAAATCGTGCGTGCTGCTCTCGTCCGCCGCATCTTCGTGCAGTGCTTTCAGCAGAGTGCGTGTCGAAAATAGGTAGTTGCCCATCGACGCAAAGACCTGATTCGGATCGCCCGGGATTGTAGGCGCGTCAGGATTCTTCTCGTGGAATGCCAGAACCCGGTTATCATCTCCGGTCTCGATTACGCCGAACTCATGAGAGTATTTTTTATCGACCGGGATGGAGGCGATGGTGCACGCGGCGTTCAGATTTTCATGGAACTCGATCATGTGAGCGATGTTCATGCGGTAGATATGGTCCGCACCGAAGATCGCCACCACGTGCGGCTCCGCCTGCTCAATCAGATTGATGTTTTGATAGATGGCGTCCGCTGTTCCCTGATACCAGGTTTCCCCGGGCGAGCGCATCTGGGCAGGCACCGGAATAATGAACTGATTCTTCAGGATTCCGCCCGATTGCCAGCCTTCACTCAAATGCTGAAGCAGGCTTTGACTGCGGAACTGCGTCAGGACATAAAGCGAGTAAATACCGGAATTGATAAAGTTGCTGAGAACGAAATCGACAATTCGGTATTTGCCGCCGAAAGGGACGGCTGGTTTCGCCCTTTCCTTCGTCAACGGGTAGAGCCGGGTACCCTTACCGCCGGCGAGAATGAGTCCGAGCACGCGCAGTCGCATGGCAAGGCCATTGTGTCTCATGGCGGGGGAATCCGCAACAGCAATCCAAAACATTTCGGCGCTCTTGCGTTTCGTTCCGCAGGTTTCCCGGCCCCCAATGGTTGCCGGTTTCCTGTGATAGCGTTACGAAAGTATGAAAAAGTGGATTTTTGCTCTGGCCCTTGGCGGCGCTTATTTTGCAGGCCGCGCCGACGTCTCGCGCACCGCGAAGCTGGAAAACAACCGGGTCCGGATCACTGAACTGGACTATGATCCGGGGAAGCCACGGGAGAAGTCGATCCGCGCATCCGACCAGGTGATCGTCTTTCTGGACGACTCCCGATATGAGCGAATTGACCCCGATTCGGGTAAAAAAGAAGTCCGAACCCGCAAGTCCGGTGATGTGATCTGGCATAACAAAGGCGAGGTCGCACCCGTGCTGACCAACCTCGAAAAAAAGACCTATCGAACGCTGGTGATTGAGCTCAAATAGAAGCGATGCGTCTTTCTCCCGTTCTGTCAGTTGCCCTTGTATATTGCGGTCTCGCCGCCGCCCAGCAGCCCGTATATTTCAGCGTGCCCGGTCCGGAAGCGCCTGAACTCGCAAAGCGCGGCAGCTTTTCCGTGGGTGTCAGGACGGTTGATCTGGTTCACCCTGGGCAGGTGGACATCCTGAAATTCGACAAGGCAACCGGGAAAGCGCCTCTCTACGATCGCCCGTTAAAGGTGGAGGTCTGGTATCCCGCGGTGATTCCTGCCGGCAAAGAGGAGAAAACCACCTACGTGAGTGCCATGTTCGGCACCCAGAATACGGGCGGCTCGTTCGAGATTCCCGGTAAAGCCCTGAGGGATGCACCGCCGGTGGGCGGCCAGAGATTCCCCCTCGTGATCGTCTCCCACGGCTATCCCGGGTCGCGAACTTTCCTGAGCTATCTGACGGAGAATCTCGCCTCAAAGGGTTATGTGGTTGCCGCTATTGATCACACGGATTCGGTCTTTGGCGAAGTGCGGCCGTTTCCCAGCACCCTGCTGAACCGGTCCAATGATCAGCTTTTTACCATCGAAGCGCTCGGCAGGCTTTCAGCGGACTCGGGCAGCTTTCTGAATGGCCTTGCGGACGCGGGCAATGTCGCCATCGTGGGTTACTCCATGGGCGGCTACGGGGCTCTGACCAGCGCGGGCGCCGGGTTCAGCCGCGCCAGTGCTCTCGCCTCCGCGGTGCCCGGTGGTTACATTGAGGACTGGCTGGCAGACAGCCCCAAATTCCAGGCGATTCGCCGGGACAATATCAAAGCCATCGTGGCGATCGCGCCCTGGGGTGAGCAGGCGCCGTATAACGCCTGGGACGAAAAGGGCCTGGCCGGCATCCGGATTCCTTCTCTGTTTATCGTGGGAGACCACGACGATGTCGCGGTTTACGATACGGGAGTCCGGCGGGCATTCGAGCGGGCAGTCAATTCAGAACGCTGCATGCTCGTCTACGAGGGTGCTCGGCACAATACAGGCGGCAATCCTCCTCCGCCTGGTTTGACGGATTTGCGTTTCGTGCAGGGGTTCGAGGAGCCGGTCTGGCGCAAGGACCGGATCATTTCCATCAATCAGCACTTCATCACAGCCTTTCTGGATCTGAATCTGAAAGGCGACAAGACTAAACGAGACTACCTACAGGTTGCTCCTGCCCATTCGAGCGACGGGAAATGGGCGGTTCCTCCGGGTACGCCGGACATGGGTGCCTTTAGCACCGGCCGGGACTCCGCCGGAAACACCTTCTGGAAGGGTTTCCAGCGGCGCTGGGCGCTGGGAATGGAGATGTCCTGCAGCGCCACGAACCTGGTGGCTTCGTCTTCTCGCTGAGATTTACTTCCAGCCGAGAGCGAGATTCACAAATGAACCCAATGGGATCCCGGTCGGGCCTTTAGCAAGGTACGGTTTGGCATCGTCGAGCCAGGCCGTTCCCGCCACGTCCACATGTACCCACGGGGTGTCTTCTGCAAACTCCTTCAGGAACATGGCTGCCGTGCAGGCCCCGCCCCAGCG